>Ga0207649_10000640_pt1 | contig 23374 bp, 20 predicted proteins | sample KBSC43metaG_FD_184317 | JGI IMG/M metagenome (GOLD analysis project Ga0207649, IMG submission 184317) | Corn rhizosphere microbial communities from Kellogg Biological Station, Michigan, USA - KBS C4-3 metaG (SPAdes) (version 2) | ecosystem: Host-associated > Plants > Roots > Rhizosphere > Soil ... | reverse complement strand
CAGGACCAGCCGTTCTGCCAGCTGGTCGGCGCCTCCGAAGCGCAGGCCGTTGATCGCTCCCTCTTTGATCGCCGCCATCCAGCCGGCCGTGGTGCCGACCGCGTAGCTGGCCTCGTCGTCGGCGAGACCCGACTCGCAGGCGACCACCCTGCCGTGCTCGACCTCGACCCGGATCGCGGACTCCTCGTCCAGGTCCCGCGTCGGCTCGACCTGCAGCTGGCAGATCCCGTTGCTGTCTTCCCCCAGGTCCGCCAGCGGGGTCGCCAGCAGGAAGGCGCCCTCGACGTCGGCCCCGGTCACGGGTGCCGCCCGCTCGCCCAGGTGGACGCGCTCGCAGCGGGCAGCCGCCGCCAGCGGCCGCACCCCCCGTCGAGCCCACTCGGTGAGCCCATACGGAGTCCCGGTGCCATGGCTGGGCTGGGCCTCGATCAGGCCCGCCATCCGCATGCTCGAAAGCCGCCGCTCCAGGGCGGGGTAGCTGAACTCGGCGATCTCGCGGTCGAGCTCGGTCAGCGACATCGGCCGTCTGGCGAGAGTGCTGACCAGGCAGGACCCCCAGCCGTCGACGAAGGCCTTGACGATCCCCTTTGCCGCTCCCGACTCGAGCGAGATCGGGGCGACCGGCGCCCGCTGCAGCCAAGAGTCCAGCGAATCGGCGACCCCGAGCAGGTCCTCGCCCATCGGGGTGAGCTCGTTCTCGACCGCGTATGGCATCCGCTGGGTCGGCCGTTTCGCCAGCGCACCGACCTCTTCCAGCCCGGCGAGATGGCCGCGCAGGGTGGTCTGCGCCGGCAGCCCGGTCGCCTGCCGCAGTTCCGCCAGGCGCATCGGCCGCTCAGTGAGGGCTCGGAGGACGGAGAGGTTGAGGGGCGTCGAGAGCAGCGCCAGCGTGCGCTCTCCCGAACGGTGTTCCGTATCCGGCTGAACTGGGGGCAACGCCACGTCTGAACCGAGCACCTGATCTCCTCTCCCGACATTCAGGTTATCAGTAGTTTTGAATTGGTACAGCAAGTTCTACTAAAGAACATCCGGGTCTTCAACTGCTGCCCGCAGGGATTTCTCCAACGGGGTGCGCTCGATCGCGGGGAACATCTCCATCCCCGAGGGGTCGGAGACGATCGTCTCGGTCGCCAGCCCCTCGATCAGGGGCTTCGCCACTCCGGCGTCGACCGGAGTCACCAACCCGATCCAGAGAGAGGAGAGGGACGGGGTGAGGAGCGGGACGGTGAACCGCCGCGGCGGTCGCCGCCCCTGCGCTTCGGCCAGCTCATCGATCATCCCCCCGTAGGTGGTGATGTCGGGGCCGCCGATTTCGATCTCGCGATCGACCTCGAGGTCGAGGTCCGCGGCGGCGGCGAGATAGGCGACGGCGTCGGCCACCGCGATCGGCTGGGTCCGGGTGGTGACCCAGCGCGGCGTGATCATCACCGGCAGCCGCCGGACCAGGTAGAAGGCGGTGCGGAAGGACTCGCTGCCGGAGCCGATCACGGCGGCGGCGCGGAAGTAGGTGACGGGGACCTTCCCGGCGCGAAGGGTCTGCGCCGTCTCGTGGCGGCTGTCGAGATGCTTCGAGCCCTCCCCCAGGCCACCCAGGTAGACGATCCGCTTGACCCCGGCCGCCGCCGCCGCAGCGGCGAAGTTCTCCGCCCCCTGATGGTCGCGCTCGGCAAAGTCCCCGTCGGAGCCGCGGCCCATCGAGTGGACGAGGTAATAGGCGACGTCGGCGCCGGCCAGCGCCGCGTCGAGGCTCTCGCGCTCAAGCACGTCGGCGCGGACGACCTCGCAGCCGGCCGCCTTCAGCGCTTCGGCCCGCTCCGGATGGCGAGCCAGGGCGCGGACCTCTTGGCCTTCCTCGGCCAGCCGCTTGCACAGCAAGCCGCCGATGTAACCGGTTGCGCCGGCGACCGCGATCACGCCTCCACGTTACCCGCGGAGGCCGGTATTACCCGTAGCGCTCGCCGGTTACCGCTCGCAACTTCGAGCGATCATGGCGGGCATGCACCCGGCGCACGGTGCCCGAGCGGGAGCGCATCACCAGCGACTCGGTGGTGGCGCCGGGGCCGCGGTAGCGGACGCCCTGGAGGACGTCGCCGTCGGTGACGCCGGTGGCCGAGAAGAAGACGTCGTCGCCGGAGCAGAGGTCGTCGGCGGTGAGGATGCGGTCGAGGTCATAGCCGGCGTCGACCGCCGCCGAGCGCTCCTCGTCGTTGCGGGGCCAGAGGCGGCCGATCAGCTGGCCGCCCATCGACTTCAGGGCGGCGGCCGAGAGCACGCCCTCGGGGGTGCCGCCGATTCCCCACAGGAGGTCGACCGGCGAGCGTTCGCTGACCGCCAGCAGCGCCGCCGAGACGTCGCCGTCGGTGATCAGGCGGATGCGGGCGCCGGCGTCGCGGACTTCCTTCATCGCCTCCTCGTGGCGCGGGCGGTCGAGCATGACGACGATGACGTCGCCGATCGACTCCCCCTTGCGATCGGCGATCAACTTCAAGGTCTCCGGCAGCGGCCGGTCCAGGTCGAGCAGGTCGGCGATCTCTTCCCCGCCCGCCATCTTTTCCATGTAGACGCAGGGGCCGGGGTCGAACATCGAGCCCGTCTCGGCGAGGGCGATGACGGCGAGGGCGCTCGGCATCCCCAGGGCGCAGAGGCGGGTCCCCTCCAGCGGGTCGACGGCGATGTCGACGACCGGCGGCGTCCCGTCGCCGATCCGCTCGCCGTTGTAGAGCATCGGCGCCTCGTCCTTCTCCCCCTCGCCGATCACCACGGTCCCGTCCATCGCGACGGAGTCCAGGACGTGGCGCATCGCGTCGACGGCCGCCTGGTCGGCGGCGATCTTGTCGCCGCGCCCGACCCAGCGCGCGGAGGCGAGGGCAGCGGCCTCGGTGACCCGGACGAGCTCGAGGGCGAGGTTGCGGTCCGGCTTGGTGGCAGCCGCGGCCGCGGGCTCCTGATCGGTCGACCCCATGTGCGCCGGAGGCTAACCGAATGCCGCCGTGGACGTTTGCCCGAATCGAAATCCGTAGGGACGGCGATCCTTGACTAAAGGCGCGGTTGGGAAATCCCGATGGGAGCCATCATGGGAGCCGCCGATCTTGCCCGCTTGGGCCGGGAGCTGAGCACCCGCACCGACGACGTCGTCGCGCGGATGATGAAGCTCTCCGCGGAGTCGAGCCGCAGGCTGGACAAGGTCGTCGAAGACAGCTTCGAGGACGTCGGCACCGTCTCCACCGTCGCCGTCGCCCGCTGGATGGCCGGCGAGGGCGAAGCGGTCGCCCGCGAGGTCGGCCAGGAGTCCTGGCGGATCTTCGCCCAGCTCGCCTCGCAGCGTGAGGCGGCCCTCAACGAGGTGACCAAACGCTGCCTGCGCTGGCGCGACTGCGCCCTCGAGGTCCTCGACGAGAGCGCCGCCGACCTCGATCTGAGCGAGGAGACGCTGGCCGAGGCGCGGGCGATGGTCCAGCGCAGCCTCGACGTCACCCTGGTGCGGATGTGCCAGTCCTTCGAGGACGAGCGCCAGCGGGCCCACGACGAACTGACCAGCCGCGAGAAGGAACTCGTCTTCCTCGCCACCCACGATGCCCTCACCGGGCTGCCGAACCGGACCCTGATCCTCGACCGGATCGAGCAGACGCTGACCCGCGCGCCACAGCAAGGAACCGGTGGCGGCGCTGTTCGTCGACCTCGACAACTTCAAGGCGATCAACGACTCGCTCGGCCACGGGGTCGGCGACGAACTGCTCTGCGCGGTGGCGAAACGCCTCGAGGGTGTGATCCGCGAGACCGACGCGCTCGGCCGCCTCGGCGGCGACGAGTTCGTCGTCGTCGCCGACGGCCTCTCGCTCGCCGCCGGTCCCGAGCTGATCGCCGAGCGCCTGCTGGAAGCCTTCATCGAGCCCTTCTCCCTCGGCGAGGGCGGTGAGACGCGGGTCCACGCGAAGGCCAGCATCGGCATCGCCACCGGCATCCGGCCGACCGCCGAAGAGCTGCTGCGCGACGCCGACATCGCCATGTACCGGGCCAAGTGGGGCGGCAAGAGCCGCTACCTCGTCTTCGAATCCGGGATGGAGGACGAGGTGCAGTCGCGGCTGGAACTGGAGATGGACCTGCAGGGCGCGCTCGACAACGACGAGTTCTTTCTCGTCTACCAGCCGACCTTCGACCTGCAGACGATGACCCCGACCGGGGTCGAGGCGCTGATCCGCTGGCGCCGGCCCGGCCGCGGGATCGTCCATCCCGAGGAGTTCATCCCGCTGCTGGAGGAAACGAAGATGATCGTCGAGGTCGGCGCCTGGGTCTTGAAGGAGGCCTGCCGCGAGGCGGCGTCCTGGCAGCGGGACGAGCGGCAGCTCGCCCTCTCGGTCAACGTCTCCGCCCTGCAGCTCGACACCGACGAGCTGATCGAGCACGTCACCGAAGCGCTGGGCGAGAGCGGCCTGCCGCCGGAGACACTGACGATCGAGATCACCGAGACGACGCTGATGAGCAACGCCGAGGAGACCGCGCGGCGGCTGGAAGAACTGAAAGCGCTGGGGGTGCGGATCGCAGTCGACGACTTCGGCACCGGCTATTCCTCGCTCGGGCACCTGCGCCAGTTCCCCGTCGACGTGCTGAAGATCGACCGCTCGTTCGTCTCCCAGCTCGCCGACGGCGGCGAGGGCGAGATCCTCCTCCACACGCTCGTCCAGCTCGGCAAGGCGCTCGAGATCGAGACCACCGCGGAGGGGATCGAGCGGCCGCAGGACCTCTCGCTGATCCGCGACAAAGAGTGCGACAACGGCCAGGGCTTCCTCTTCACCCGGCCGCTGAGCGCGCAGGACGCGGCCTCCTTCTTCAGCCAGTGGCCGTCGCACCGCCGCTTCGAGGTTCGCAACGACCTCCCCGGCGCCGGTAGGGTCCCCTTCGATGGATCGCTGGGGACTGACGCTGCCGCTGCCGGGGCTGACGCTCGCTGACCACGAGGAGCTGGTCCGGCGCGCCGAGTCCGCCGGCTACACCGACCTCTGGACCGGCGAGACGGCCGGGCCCGACGGCTTCACGCCGCTGGCGCTGAGCGCCGCCTGGACCGGGCGGGCGCGGCTGGGAACCGGGATCGTCGGCGTCTTCCAGCGCGGCCCGGCGCTGCTGGCGCAGCAGGCGGCGGCCCTCGCCGACGCCTCCGAGGGTCGTTTCGTGCTCGGCATCGGCTCCTCTTCCGATCGCATCGTCGAAGGCTGGAACCAGATCCCCTTCGAGCGGCCCCTGAGCAAGGTCCGCGAGACGCTCGACTTCCTCGGGCCGGCGCTGGCCGGCGAGCGGACCGAGACCGGTTTCAAGCTCGAACAGAAGCCGGCGCACCGGGTGCCGATCGTGCTGGCGGCGTTGCGCGGCAAGATGCTCGAGCTCGCGGTCGAGCGCGCCGACGGAGCCTTCACCAACTTCCTGCCGCTGGCCGGGCTGCCGAAGGTGACCGCGCAGCTGCAGGGCGCGCCGGAGGGCTTCGAGCTGCTCTGCCGCTTCTTCTGCATCCCCGGCGAGCGCGAGCAGGTCGAGCCGCTCGCCCGCTTCATGTTCTCCTCCTACATCACCGTCCCGGTCTATGCCAACTTCTACCGCTGGCTCGGCTACGGCGAGCAGATCGCGCCGATGGTCGAGGCCTGGGAGCAGGGCGACCGCCAGGCCGCCGCCGCGGCCGCCCCTTGGGAGCTGATCGAGGAGATGTTCATCTTCGGGACCCCGGAGCAGATGAAGGAGCGCCTCGGCGCCTTCGTCGAGGGCGGCATCACCCTCCCAATCATCACCCCGATCGTGACGCCGGACAAGCTGGCCGAGACGATCGACGCTTTGGCGCCTTAGTTCGGGGGGGGTTGTTGGTTAGGAGGGGGCCGGTGGGGGTCTCTGGGAGCACCTCCGCCGAGTCGCATCGGGCAAGGGCTGGCGCCGCAAGCCGCAACGCTCGGTCTCCGCGCCAAGTACCCAGAGACCCCCACCGGCCCCCTCCGCCATCGAGCTCCCCAAGGCCGCCGACGCGCTGGTAGCTGAGCATTGCGTGGTTCCTTTCGGACGCTATAGGTGCAAAAGGAACCACGAACGTGTTGCGGAGGGGGTGTGGGTGCCCCTTCTGGACACTTAGCACGAGGCGGGCGAGTGCGGACCGGGGCGCCAGCCGGCAGAACGATCTCCGCCGAGCTGCGTCCAGAAGGGGTACCCACGCCCCCTCCCCACCTATTCCGTCTGCAGCTTGGTCGCCTCTTCCGCGAGCCTGGCGTAGGCGTCGGGGCGCCTGGTGGTCAGGAAGGGGAAGAGGTCCAGCCAGTCTTGGCGCTGGTCAAGGTCGAGGTCGGCCACTAGGACCGCGGGTTCGTCGCGGGGGGCTTGGACGAGGATGCGGCCGTAGGGGTCGCTGATGAAGGAGGAGCCGTAGAAGGTGAGCGGGGGCTCGGAGCCAATGCGGTTGACGGCGACCATGAAGACGCCGTTGGCGATCCCGTTGCCGACGATCACGTGCTGCCAGAGCGGCTGGGTGTCGAAGTCGGGGTGGTCGGGCTCGGAGCCGATCGCGGTCGGGTAGACGAGGACCTCGGCGCCCTCGAGGCTGTAGGCGCGGGCGACCTCGGGGAACCACTGGTCCCAGCAGGTCGGCAGGCCCAGCTGCACGTCGCCGAGGCGGACGAGGGGAAAGGCCTCGGCGTCGCCGGGACCCGGGCGGAAGTAGCGGTCCTCGTGGTAGCCGGCGGTGACGGGGATGTGGAGCTTGCGGGTGCGGGCGACGAGCTCGCCCGCGGGCGAGACGACGATCGCGGTGTTGAAGCCGAGCCCGTCCTCGCCGTCGGCGCGCTCGTAGAGCGAGGCGTGGACGTGGACGCCGTTGGCAGCGGCCATCCGGGCGGCGAACTCGAAGGTGCGGCCGCCCGGCAGCTCCTCCGGCTCGGCGCCCGCGGCCTGCGGGCCGGCCGGGTCGACCGCGAAGTAGCGGCTCAGGGTCAGCTCCTGCAGGCAGACCAGCTGCGCGCCGGCCTCGGAGGCGATCCCGATCGCCGCCTCCAGCGCGGCTTCGTGCTCCTCCGGGTCGGGATGCCAGCGGTGCTGGACGGCGGCGATCCGGAACGGCGGCCGGCTCGGCTGCCGCGTCCGCGCCGGTGACTCGGGCACCTCGTCGGCCTGGATCAGGCGGATCTCGTCCACTGGTTCAAGATAGAGGGCGATGAGCGCCACGCTCAAGTCGACGCCCGCCGAAGACGGCTTCCGCATGCCCGCCGAGTTCGAGCCGCACGCCGGCTGCTGGATGGCCTGGCCCGAGCGGCCGGACAACTGGCGCCTCGGCGCCAAGCCGGCGCAGCAGGCCTACGCAGCGGTGGCGGCGGCGATCGCCGAGTCCGAGCCGGTGACGATGGCGGTCTCCGACAGCCAGTTTGAGAACTGCCGGGCGCTGCTGCCCGAGGCGGTGCGGGTGGTCGAGATCTCGGCCGACGACGCCTGGATCCGCGACCACGGGCCGACCTTCGTCGTCGACGGCGACGGCGGGCGGCGCGGCGTCGACTGGCGCTTCAACGCCTGGGGCGGGACCGAGGGCGGCCTCTATTTCCCCTGGGACCGCGACGAACGGGTGGCGGCGAAGGTGCTGGAGATCGAAGGCGACGATCGCTACCGGGCGCCGATCGTGCTCGAGGGAGGCGCGATCCACGTCGACGGCGAGGGCACCGTGCTGACGACCGAAGAGTGCCTGCTGAACCCGAACCGCAACCCGGAGCTCTCGAAGGAGCAGATCGAGCGCGTCCTGCTCGATTACCTCGGCGCCGAGAAGGTGGTCTGGCTGGGCGCCGGCGTCTTCGAGGACGAGACCGACGGCCACGTCGACAACCTCGCCTGCTTCGCCGCCCCCGGCAGGGTGATGCTGACCTGGACCGACGACGAGAGCGACCCCCAGCACGCGATCTCACGCGACGCGCGGGAGCGGCTCGAAGCGGCCACCGACGCGCAGGGCCGGAGCCTCGAGGTGGTGCTCCTCCCCTCCCCCGGGCCGCTGCAGATCTCAGCCGAGGAGGCCGGGGGCGTCGATGCCGGCGAGGGGACGCAGCCGCGCCGGGCGGGCGACCGCCTGGCCGCCTCCTACGTCAACTTCTACCTCGGCAACTCCCGCGTCGTCTTCCCGCTGCTCGACCCGCGCCACGACGAGGAGGCGGCGGCGATCCTGCGGCGCACCTTCCCCGGCCGCGAGGTCGTCGGGGTGCCGGCGCGCGAGATCCTCCTCGGCGGCGGCAACGTCCACTGCATCACCCAGCAGGTGCCGCGAGGCTGAGCGCGTAGTCGCCCGCCTCGTCGGTGAACCAGCCGCGCAGCTCCAGCCCGGCGCCGTCGTAGGCGGCGGCGATCCGCTCGCGGGTGAACTTGGTCGAGATCTCGGTCCGCATCTCCTCCCCCTCACCGAAGTGGATCTCGAGGTCGAGGTCGTCGAGCCGCACCTCCTGGTCGGCGAGCGAGCGCAGGCGGATGTCCATCCGCTCGGCCTCGATGTCGTAACGGGCGACGTGGGCGAAGGCGTCGAGGTCGAAGTCGGCGCCGAGCTGGCTGTTGAGGACCGCGAGCACGTTCTTGTTGAACTCGGCGGTGACGCCGGCGCGATCGTCGTAGGCGGCCTCGAGCCGGGCCTTCTCCTTGATCAGGTCGGTGCCGAGCAGGAGGTGGTCGCCGGGCCCGAGCAGAGCCCGGATCCGCTCCAGGAAGGCGTGGCGCTCGCGCGGGTAGAGGTTGCCGATCGTGCCGCCCAGGAAGGCGATCATCCGCGTCCCGGAACCGTGGGGGACGCGCTCCAGGTGCTGCTCGAAGTCGCAGACCATCCCGTGCACGTTCAGCCCCGGGTACTCCTCGACCAGCTCGGCGGCGGTGCGCTCGGTGATCTCCACGGAGATGTCCACGGGGACGTAGGTGTCGAGGTTGCCGCAGTCGCGCATCGCGCTCAGCAGGTGCCGGGTCTTCGCCGCCGACCCCGAGCCGAGCTCGATCAGCGTCTGCGGGCAGCCGGCGGCGACGTGGATCTCGGCGGAGCGGGTGGTGAGGATCTCGCGCTCGGCCCTGGTCGGGTAGTACTCGGGCAGCTCGGTGATCCGCTCGAAGAGCAGCGACCCGCGCTCGTCGTAGAAGTATTTCGGCGACACCTCCTTCGGGTAGGCGCAGAGCCCCTCGCGGACGTCGCGCGCCATCTTCGCGGCGGCGTCGGCGTCGAGGTGGACGTCGATCGCGATCGTCATGCGGCCCTCGCGCAGCGGAAGCCGGAGAAGATCTGCCGGCGCTCCGGCAGGTCCCAGTTGCGGAAGCTCGGGCGGGCGACCCGCGGATGGGTCGCCCAGGAGCTTCCGCGCAGGACCTTGTGGTCGGCGCCGAAGAAGACCTCGGAGTACTCGCGGTAGGGGAAGGCCTCGAAGCCGGGGTAGGCGAGGAAGTCCGAGCAGGTCCATTCCCAGCCGTGGCCAAGCCCGTCGAGCTGGTCGCGGGCGGCCTCCCACTCGTGCTCGGTCGGGAGCCGCTTGCCGGCCCAGCGCGCGAAGGCGTCGGCCTGGTGCCAGGAGACGTGGATGACGGGATCGCTCGGGTCGACCGGCTCCCGGCGACCGCGCGCGGTCTCGACCCAGCCGTCTTCGCCTTCCTGCCAGTAGAGCGGCGGCTCGGCGCCGGTGTCCTCCATGAAGGAGATGTACGCGCCGTTGGTGACCGGAGTTCGATCGATCTCGAAGGCGGCGAGCTCGACCGAGTGGCGGGGTCGCTCGTTGTCGTAGGCGAAGCCGCGGCCGGGGGCGCCGACCTCGTGCTCGCCGGCCGCGATCACGACCGCCTCGGCCCCCAGACCACTTCCGTGGTTCCTTTGTCCGGATATAGAGGACAAAGGAACCACTGAATCGCGTTCGGCCACGATCGTCGCCGGCAGTTCGTAGCCGTCGACCAGCTGCAGCAGTTGCAGCATCGTCTCGTTGTGCTGCAGCTCGTGGGCGAGCAGCATCTCGTAGACGAACCCGTCCCGCAGCAGCGGGTCCTCGGCCTCGGCACCGATCTCCACGCTCTCCAGCACGTCGAGGGTGCGCTCGCGGACGTCGGCCATGTAGGAGCGGAGCTCGGCGTCGCGCAGGATCGGCAGCTCGCCGCGGATCTTGCGCGGATTCTCGATCGCGTCGTAGAAGCGGCCGAGATCGCCGTTCATCGGCTCCCTGCCGCCGATCGTCTGCACCAGCCACAGCTCCTCGAAGTTGGCGATGTGGCCGAGGTCCCAGGCGAGCGGGCTGAGGATCGGCGAGTAGACAGTGTTCAGCTGCTCGTCGTCGAGCGGGGCGACAAGGGCCAGCGTCCGCTCACGCGCCTCGGAGAGAGCTTCCGCGATCGCTGCCTTCGACTGGGAGGTCAGGTCGGCCGGGATCGCACGAGCCTACACACCGACCCATTACCGGTGTGTGAACAATCGAGAACTTCAGGACGTTCCCTCGGCCTCGGGGTCAGACCAGACTTCCTTCAGCCAGGGCGGTGAGATCGCGAACTCGTATTCGTCGGTGGCGGCCATCGACTCGAGCGGAACGAGGTGGACCCCGGCCCCAGGGATGTAGTGGTCGCCACCGCTGCCGCCGAGCGCGGCGCCGGCGTGGCTGCCGCCGGAGACGAGCAGCAGGTGGGTCTCCGGGCCCCAGCCGTCGTGCAAGCGGATGCCGGCGTCGGAGAGCCAGTTCCGGTCGCTGCGGAACCAGTCGTAGCCATGGTGGGAGGAGGCGCGCTCCTCGACGCTGCCGTCGGGGTGGATACGGAACTGGACGGACTCCCAGTCGTCGGCGTGGTAGCCCTTCTTCCCCGCCACCGGCACCCCGCGCAGCGTCGCCGAGTCGGCGTAGTAGAGCCAGTACTGCAGGTAGAGGTTGCCGGCGCGCTCGCCCGAGCAGTCCGCGCCGCCCACCCCGGTCTGCTCCGCCGCTTCGGAGCGGCAGTCGACGACGTGGACGAAGGCGGTGACGGGCAGTCGCTCGTCCGTCCCGTGGATCAGCCCCTCCCCGCCCGCGTCGCCGCACTCGCTGCTGCGGCAGCGGCGGAAGTCGACCGGCACGGCCCGCGACCCCGCCTCGAAGCCGAGCATCGGCATGTGCCGCCGCACCAGCGCTCCGACCTCGCTTCCGTAGGCGGCGATCAGGGTCGGCTCGTCGCCGCAGCCGTCGGCGAGCGAGGCGGCGCAGAGGATGCGGTCAGCGAGGGCGCGGGCCAGAGGAGCGCCGGGAACCCGCACCCCGGCGGCGACCACCGCCAGCATCGCCAGCGAGACGAGGCACATCAGCCCCACCCACTCGACGGTCCCCTGCCCCCGCTCCGATCGCATGGGGCGACGCTAGGGAGCAATTTCCTACGCGTGGGTGCCTAAAGTGCCGCCTTCGTGCCGGGTTCGAAACGCCTTCTAGTCATCGCCACGCTGGCCCTTGGCTTTTGCTTCGGCAACAGCCTCGAAGCGACTGCGGCACAACGTGAGGTGATCGGTCATTCGCTGCAGGACAGGCCGATCGTCCTCTTCGAGAACGGGCAGCCGGAAGCCGCGCTGAAGGTCCTCGTCGTCGGCGACATCCACGGCGACGAGACCGCGGGGGTGCGGATCGCCCGGCGCCTGATCGCCGCGCCGTCACCGGCCCATGCCGAGCTCCTGGTGATCCCGACGATCAACCCCGACGGCGTCGCTGCCGGCAGCCGCGGCAACGCCCGCGGCGTCGACCTCAACCGCAACTTCCCCTTCGGCTGGCGCTCCCTCGGCGGCGGCGAATACTCCGGCACCGGCCCGCTGTCGGAGCCCGAGACCCGAGCCGCCCACCGACTGATCCTCAAGGAAAAGCCCGACGTGACGATCTGGTTCCACCAGCCCTTCGGCCTCGTCGACAAGCCCGAAGGCAACCCCTTCGCCGCCCGCCGCTTCTCCCAGCTGATTGGCCTCCCCCTGCTCCGCCTCCGAGGTCCCTACCCCGGCAGCGCCTCCCGCTGGCAGAACCACGCCTTCCCCGACAGCACCGCCTTCGTCGTCGAGCTGCCGCGCCACGTCAGCGACGCCCTCGTCCGCCGCGGCACCGCCGCGGTTCGCACCCTCGCCGCCGAGCTCGCGAGCCCGGCGGTCAGCTAGCTAGAGGTTCCCGATCTCGGCTGCGATCTCTGCGGCCGCCGCTTTGGCGTCGGCGAAGAGCATCGAGGTGTTCGGTTCGTAGAAGAGGTCGTTGTCGATGCCGGCGAAGCCGGGGCTGAGGGAGCGCTTGATCACGATCACCTCTTGGGCTTCGGAGACCTCGATGATCGGCATCCCGGCGATCGGGGAGTCCGGGTCGTTTTTCGCCGCCGGGTTGGTGACGTCGTTGGCGCCGACGACGACCGCGACGCTGGTGCGCGGCATCTCCGGGTTGATCTCCTCCATCTCCTTGAGGTTCTCGTAGGCGACGTCGGCCTCGGCGAGGAGGACGTTCATGTGGCCGGGCATGCGGCCGGCGACCGGGTGGATCGCGTAGTTGACGGTGACGCCGCGCGCTTCCAGCTCGTCGGCGACCTCCTTGATCGCGTGCTGAGCCTGGGCGACGGCGAGTCCGTAGCCCGGAACGATGACGACGGAGTCAGCGTAGGCGAGCTTGATCGCCGCGTCCTGGGCGCCGATCGAGACGTGGGGCTTTTCCTCGCCCGTGCCCCCACCGCCGCCGGAGGGCGCGCCGCCGAAACCGGAGAAGAGGATGTTGGCGACCGATCGGTTCATCGCCGTCGCCATCTCCATGGTGAGGATCGTTCCCGAGGAGCCGACCAGGGTGCCGGCGACGATCAGGGCGACGTTGTCCAGCGCGAAGCCGGCGGCCGCGGCGGAGAGACCGGTAAAGGCGTTGAGGAGCGAGATCACGACCGGCATGTCGGCGCCGCCGATCGGCAGGACGACGAGGTTGCCGAGGATCGCCGCCAGGACCAGGAGCAGGATGAAGAGGCCCTGCGAGGGCGATTCGTGGTCGACCGCGAGGATCACGCAGATGGTGACGATCGCGATCAGCAGGACGGCGTTGATCACCTGCTGGCCCGGGGCCGCGATCGGCCGCGTCGGGATCAGGTCCTGGAGCTTGGCGAAGGCGATGTTCGAGCCCCAGAAGGAGACCGAGCCGACGACGCCGGCGAAGATGACCGGAATCAGCGTGTCGAGGGGGAAGTCCTCGCCGAGTGAGATCCCGTGGCGGATCTCCGACCAGGCGATCAGGGCGACGGCGCCGCCGCCGACGCCGTTGTAGAGGGCGACCATCTGCGGCATCTCGGTCATCTGCACCCGGATCGAGGCGATGACGCCGATCGCGGTGCCGATCCCGAGGCCGAGGAAGATCAGGCCCCAGTTGCCCATCCCGTCGAGCAGCAGGGTGGTGACGACCGCGATCGCCATGCCGACGGCGGCGATCAGGTTGCCGCGTTTGGCGGTGGTCGGGTGGGTGCCCTGTTTGATCCCGATGATGAAGAGCGAGAAGGCGACGATGTAGAGGGCGGTCGCCGCGTCGCCGCCCGGCTTCAGCACGGCCTCGAGCATCAGGCGCCGCCCTTCCCGTCAGAGGAAGCCTTCGGTTTCGGCTTTTTCGAGAACATGCCGAGCATCCGGTCGGTGACCATGAAGCCGCCGACGATGTTGATCGCGCCGAAGGCGACGGCGATCGTCCCGATCACGTACTCGAGCCCGTCGTCGGCATAGCCGAGCACGATCAGGCCGCCGAGCATGACGATGCCGTGGATCGCGTTGGTCTGCGACATCAGCGGCGTGTGCAGGGTCGTCGGCACCTTCGAGATCACCTCGAAGCCGACGAAGACGGCGAGCACGAAGATCGTGATCTCGGTCATCAGGCTCATTTCGCGGCCCTCTCGTTTTTGATCTCGCCGCCCTGGGTGATGCAGGCGGCGGCGATGATGTCGTCCTCGAAGTCGACCTTGGCCTCGCCCTCGTCGGTGACGATCAGGCCGAGCAGGTTCTCGAGGTTCTTGGCGTAGAGCTGCGAGGCCGGCGCCGGCATCTCCGAGGGGAGGTTGCGGCTGCCGATCACTTTCACCCCGCCCTCGACCACGGTCTGGCCCGCCTGGGTCAGCTCGCAGTTGCCGCCGGTCTCGGCGGCGAGGTCGACGATCACCGAGCCCGGGGCCATGTTGCGGACCGCCTCGGCGGTGACCAGCAGCGGCGCCGGGCGACCGGGGATCGCGGCGGTGGTGACGATGATGTCCTGTTTCGCCGCGTTCTCGGCGAGGGCGTCGCGCACCTGCGCGTTCTCCTCGTCGGTCAGGGGACGGGCGTAGCCACCCTCGCCCTCGGCGTCGGGGATGAAGTCCAGTTCCAGCGGCCGGCCACCGAGCGAGGCGATCTGCTCCCAGGCGGCGCGGCGGATGTCGAAGCCGGTGACGATCGCGCCGAGGCGCTTGACGGTGGCGACCGCCTGCAGGCCGGCGACGCCGGCGCCGAGAACCAGGACCTTGGCCGGCGGCACGGTGCCGGCGGCGGTGGTCATCATCCCGAAGAAGCGGCCCGACTCGCGGGCCCCGATCAGGGTCGCCGCGTAGCCGGCGGCGGCGGCCTGCGAGGAGAGCGCGTCCATCGCCTGGGCGCGGGTCGTCCGCGGGATCGCCTCCATCGCGAAGGCGGTGACGCCGGCGCTTGCAAGAGCCTTGTTGGTGTCCGCCGCGACCCACGGGTTGAGGTGGGAGATCAGCAGCTGGCTGCCGTTCAGCTTGGCGATGTCCTCGCTGCCGGGAACGGCGACGTGGAGGACGATGTCGGCCCCCCAGGCGGCGTCGGCGGCGCCGACGGTGGCCCCGGCCTCCTGGTAGGCGGCGTCGGTGTGGCCCGCGGCCTCGCCGGCCCCGGCCTCGACGACGACGTCGACCTTCTCGTTTTTCTTCAACGATTTGACGACATCAGGGATGAGCGCGACGCGGCGCTCCCCCTCGGCGGTCTCTTTTGGCACTCCGATCTTCATGGCGCGGCGCGGGAGGATATGCGATCAGGCCAGGAACGCGTCAGGAGCCCTGCCGTTTAGGCAGAGACGCCGGCCAGGGCGGCCAGTCGCTCCAGCGTGTGCTGCTGCTGATCGCGCTCGACGTGGACCGGGGAGCAGATCAGCCGGTCGATGCCGGCGCCGCGGAAACGCTCGACCCGCTCGGCGACCTCGGCCTCGGTGCCGACCAGCGAGGTCGCCTCGACGATCTCGTCCGGCATCGCCTCGAAGGCGCCGGCCCGGTCGCCGTCCTGGAAGCGCTGCTGGACCTCGTCGGCGACCTCGCCGAAGCCGAAGCGGTGGGCGAGGTCGACGTAGAAGTTGGTCTTGCGGCTGCCCATGCCGCCGAAGTAGAGGACCAGGCCGGCCTTGACGACGTTCTTCGCCGCCTCCAGGTCGCCGTCGATCGCCACCTGCAGCGAGGGGCTGACCTCGAGGTCGGAGCGCTGGCGCCCGCCCTTGGCGAAACCCGCCTCCAGGTGCTCGCCCCAGGTCTCCTCGAAGGCGTCGACGCTGAAGAAGATCGGGATCCAGCCGTCGCAGATCTCCGCCGCCATCTCCACCGATCTGCGGCCGATCGCGCCGACGAAGACGGGGATCTCGTTGCGCAGCGGGTGGAAGTTCAGCTTCAGCGGCTTGCCCTCGCCACCGGGCAGCGGCAGCGTGTAGTGCTCGCCCTGGTGGTCGACCGGGCCCTCGCGGGCGATGATCTCGCGGACCACTTCGATGTACTCGCGGGTCCGCCCCCAGGGCTTCGCGTAGGGGACGCCGTACCAGCCCTCGGAGACCTGCGGGCCGGAAGGGCCGAAGCCGAAGAGGAAGCGGCCGCCGCTCAGTTTGTCGATCGTCGCCCCGGCCATCGCCGCCGCCGCGGGCGGGCGCGCCGGCACCTGCATGATCGCCGCGCCGAGGTTGATCTTCTCGGTCTTGGCCGCCAGCCAGGCGAGGACGCTGACGACGTCGGAGCCGTAGGACTCGGCCGCCCAGACCGACTCGTAGCCGAGCCCCTCGGCGGCTTGGACGATTTCCGCGGCCTCCTCGCCGGCCGGGCCGATCCCCCAGTAACCCAGGTTGAGTCCAAGCTTCAGGCCCATAGTTCCCGCACCCTATTGAATAGGTGGCCGAATGGGTAACGGCCGAGCCAGCGTGGACCAGGGACTTTCCAGCAAGGAGGCGGCGGCGCGCCTGCGCAAGCTCGGGCCGCCGGCCCAGGACTCCTCGCGCTCGATGGCGAGCATCGTCGCCGCCAACGTCTTCACCCTCTTCAACGCGATCATCGGCGGCTTCTTCGTCCTCGACCTCGGCCTCGGCCTCTACGCCGACTCGATCTTCGGCCTGATCGCCGTCGTCAACTCCAGCATCGGCATCTACCAGGAGAAGAAGGCGAAGGAAACGCTCGACGAAATCGCCGTCCTCGTTGCCCCCCACGCCCAGGTGATCCGCGACGGCAGCGCCGTCGAGCTGATCGCCGACGAGGTGGTGCCGGGCGACGTGATCGCGGTCGGCCCCGGCGACCAGCTGGTCGCCGACGGCGAGGTGATCGAGTCGCGGGGGCTGACGATGGACGAGTCGCTGCTGACCGGCGAGTCCGACGGCATCCGCAAGGGCGAGGGCGACCGGGTCCTCTCCGGCTCCTTCTGCGTCTCCGGCTCCGGCCACTACGTCGTCGACGCGGTCCGCGAGGAGAGCTACGCCGGCCGCATCGCCGGCGAGGCGAAGACCTTCCGCCACCCGCCCTCGCCGCTGCAGGAGGAGGTGAACCGGGTGATCCTCGCCTCCACCTACGTGATGGTGCCGCTGGCTGTCGTCCTCATCCTCAGCCTCAAGCTCCGTTCCGTCCCGCTCGACGAGGCGGCGCAGACGGCCACCGCCGGCCTCGTCACCCTGATCCCCGAGGGCCTGGTGCTGCTGATGAGCGTCACCTTCGCCGTCGCCGCCCGCCACCTGGCGAGGCGGAACACGCTGGTCCAGCAGATGAGCGCGACCGAGAGCCTCGCCTCGGTCGACACCGTCTGCGTCGACAAGACCGGGACGCTGACCGCCGGCGAGCTGCGGCTCAGCGGGGTCGAGTACGCCGACGGCGTCGACCCCAAGTCCGGGGCGGCGGCGCTGGGGACGTTTGCGGCCAGCGCCGGCAACCGCAACCAGACCCTGGAGACGATCGCCGGCGAGTTCCCGGGCAAAGCGGGGACGGTGCGCGGCGAGGTCCCCTTCTCCTCGGAGTGGAAGTGGAGCGGCGTCTCCCTCGACGGCGGCTCCGGCGGCGCCACCTACGTCCTCGGCGCCCCCGACGTCCTCGCCGAGCACGGGGCGCTGAGCCTGCCGCCGCGGCTGGCCGAGAAGCTGAAGGAGGAGACGGCGGCGGGTCGCCGGGTCGTCGCCTTCGGGCAGACCGGCGAGGCGCTGCCGGAGGACCCCGCCGCCAAGGGGGCGCCGCCGATGCAGCCGCTGGCGCTGGTCGTCCTGGAGGAGACGCTGCGGCCAGACGCCGCCGAGACGATCGCCTACATGCGCGAGGAGGAAGTCGACCTGAAGCTGATCTCCGGCGACGCCGCGGCGACCGTCACCGCGGTCGCCTACGCGGTCGGGGTGCCGCAGGACGCCGGCGTGATCGAGGGGCCGGACCTGCCCGAGGACGAGGAGGGCCTGGCGCGGGCGGCGACCGAGAACACGATCTTCTGCCGGATCAAGCCCGAGCAGAAGAAAGCGCTGGTCGGGGCGCTGGTCGCCACCGGTCGCTACGTAGCGATGATCGGCGACGGCGTCAACGACGTGCCGGCGCTGAAGCGGGCGCGGATGGCGGTGGCGATGGGCTCGGGGACGCAGGTGACCAAAGGCGTCGCCGACGTCGTCCTGCTGAAAGACGAGTTCGAGCGACTGCCGGAGGCGATCGGCCAGGGCCGGCGGATCGCCCGCAACATCCACCGGCTCGGCCGCCTCTACCTGACGAAGACCGTCTACGCGGCGACCCTGATCCTGCTGGTCGCGGTGCCCGGGTTCGTCTTCCCCTTCCTGCCACGCCACCTGACCGTGGCGGCGCTGCTGACGATCGGGATCCCCTCCTTCGCCCTGGCGCTGATGCCCTCGGAGGGACCGCTCTACCGCGGCCGCCTGCTGCGGGCGCTGGCCGCCTTCGCCGTCCCGGCCGGCGTCTCCACCGCCCTGGCCTCGATCATCTCCTTCTTCCTCGTCGACACCGTCGCCGGCGGCACTCTGGCCGAGGGCAGGACGGCGGCGACCTCGACCCTGATCGCCCTCGGGCTCGCCTTCATCCTCCTGCTCGAGCGCGGCCCCGGCCGCGAGCACATCGCGATCCAGAGCAACATGCTGGGGATGGTGATGGGGCTCGGCGGCGCCTACGCCGGCATCCTCGCCCTCCCCTTCCTGCGCGAATTCTTCGACCTCGTCCTGCTCGGCCCCGGCGAATGGTTCCTCGTCTTCCTCTCGGTCGCGATCGGCCTGGCGATCGCCAGCGCGATGTGGAAACTGCCGCAGATCGAACGGCTGGAAGTGCCGGAGGAACGGGTAGATGCCGAGGCGTGAGCCCTCCGGCCTACCCGCTTGAAGAGGACTGCCTCGACGAGGCATTCGGGCCTGACGGTTCGCCGCTACCGCTGTACCGGGAGGTACTGGAGGAGATAGCGGGGCGGGATCTCGCCGGGCTGCACGATCGGGTCGAGGCGGAGGTCGCCGCCCGCGGCCTCACCTTCGGCGAAGGGAGGCCGATCCCGATCGACCCGGTCCCCCGGCTGATCGCGGCCGAAGAGTGGGACAGGCTGGAGCCCGGGCTGTTGCAACGCGCCCGCGCCCTCAACGCCTTCATCGCCGACGCCTACGGGCCGCAGCGGATCTTCGACACCGGCGTCGTCCCGCGCCGCCTGCTCGAGACCTCCGGCGGCTACGCGCCGGCGATGGTAGGGCTGCTGGACTCCGAGGTGCCGGCGGCGACGGTGGCCGGCCTCGACCTGGTCCGCGACGGCAAGGGCGAGCTGCAGGTGCTGGAGGACAACCTGCGGATGCCCTCGGGCGCCTGCTACTCGCTGGCGGTCCGCGAGATCGTCGCGCCCGAGCTCGGGGGCCCGGTTCGGCCCCGGAGCCTCGACGGCTACCTGGAGAAGCTGGGAGAGGCGATCCGGGAAGCCGCCCCGCCGGGCCGCGACGAGCCGGTCGCCGTCGTCCTCTCCGACGGGCCCGAGAACGGAGCCTGGTACGAGCACGAGCGGGTGGGGCGTGAGCTCGGTCTGCCGATCGTCACTCCCGGCGAGCTCGAGGCGCGGCGCGAGTGCCTCTTCGCCAGGGTCGACGGGCGGCGCCTGCAGGTCGACGTCGTCTACCGCCGTCTCGATACAGACCAGATCACCGAGCCGGACGGCAGCCCGACCGCCCTCGGGGAGCTGCTGCTGCCGGCCTTGCGCTCGGGGAACCTGCGCTGCGCCAACGCCTTCGGCACCGGCCTCGCCGACGACAAGCTGACCCACGCCTACGTCGAGCGGATGATCGAGTTCTACCTGGGCGAAGAGCCCCTGCTGCGCTCGGTGCCGAGCTACGACCTCGGCGACGAGGCTGCCCGGGAGACGGCCATGGAGCGCTTGGGCGAACTGGTGATCAAGCCGCGCGGCAGCTTCGGCGGGCACGGCGTGACGATCATGCCGCGGGCGGGCGAGCCGGAACGCCGGGACGCGATCGACGCCGTGCGGCGGGACCCCGAGCAGTTCATCGCCCAGGAGCCGGTCGGCCTCTCCACCCATCCGACGATCTGCGGCGGCGAGCTGCAGCCGCGCCGCGTCGACCTGCGCCCCTTCGTCGTCAGCAGCGCCGGCGGCGAGGCGGCGATGACCGGCGGGCTCACCCGGTTCGCCCAGGAGGCGGGCGAGCTGATCGTCAACAGCTCCCAGGGCGGTGGTTGCAAGGACACCTGGGTAGTAGAGAATCTGCAGCCATGAGGCAGGGCGGGAAAAACGGACGACCCCTGGTCGGGGTCACCACCTCGGAGGTGCGGGAGCCGAAACGGATCCAGCAGACCCCGGAGAGCGAGCCGAAGGTCCGCGAGATGGTTCTCGGCCTCACCTACCTGCGGGCGATCGAGGCCGCGGGGGCGGTGCCGATGGTGGTGCCACCGCTGCCGGAAGACGCGATCGGCTCGCTGCTCGACCGCCTCGACGGCATCTGCCTCTCCGGCGGCCCCGACCTCGACCCCGACACCTACGGGGCAGAGCCGCACCCCGACCTGGGGCCGACCGAGCCGGACCTCGACCGCTTCGAGCTCAGCGTGGCACGCTGCGCCGACGCCCGCGAAATCCCGATCCTGGCGATCTGCCGCGGCACCCAGGCGCTCAACGTCGCCCGCGGCGGCTCCCTGATCCAGCACCTGCCGGCGGTCTCCGAGCAGATCTCCCACCGGCAGACCAACCCCGGCAACGAGACCAGCCACACGATCGACGTCGAGGCCGGCAGCCGGCTGGCGGCGGCCCTCGGTGACGACGAAGTCGAGGTCCACGACGCGCTCGACGTCAACTCCTTCCACCACCAGGCGATCGAGCGCCTCGGCGATGGTCTGAAGATCACCGCCCGCGCACCGGACGGGACGATCGAGGCGATCGAGGACCCCTCGCGCCCCTTCCTGATCGGCGTCCAGTGGCATGCCGAGACGCTCGTCCACCGCACCTACGAGGCGGCGCTGTTTAGGCACTTCGTCGATTCCGCGCGCCTCAGCCCCGTGGCCGCTTAGGCGCTCTGCGGCGGTAAGACGAACTGGGAGACGATCAGGTTCGCCGCCAGGCGCGGCTCCTTGCCCTCGCGGCGGCGCTCGATCCGCACCTCGATCACGACCGTGCTCTTGCCGACGTGGAGGGGCTCGGCGCGGGCCTCGATCTCGTCGCCGAGGATGCCGGCCGCGAAGACGTTCAGCTTCAGCTCGATCGTCGTGAAGTTGTGGCCCGGCGGGATGCAGCGGAAGGTCGACCAGGCGGCGACGGTGTCGCCGAGCGCGGTCCAGACGCCGCCGTGGACGAAGCCGCCGGGGTGCAGGTGGCGCTGGTCGACGACGATGCTGCCGCGGGCATGGGAGTCCTCGACCTCGAGCGGCTCGATCCCGAGGTCGCCGGGGAAGCTGCCGGGCAGGAAGGCGCGGACCGACTCCGGGGTGATCATCGAGCTCGGGTGTGCGTCGCTCATCGGGGCGGCAGCTTATTCGTCGAGGTCGAGGCCGAAGCCCCTGAGCCCGTAATCGCCGTAGGGTTCGTCGCGCTCGCGGACCGCCTCGCGGAAGCCGGATTCGGCGGCGCGGCGGACGAAGCCGTGGCCCTCCTCCGTGTGGCGGGCGACGCCGTCGAAGAAGGTGCCGAGGACCTGGGTGTGGGCGAGGCCCTGGGAGTGGACGGTCTGGTTGACCAGCAGCTTCATCATCACCAGCTGGTTGATCGGCATCCGCGCGACGCGCTCCAGCAAGCGCTCGAAGCGCTCGTCGAGCTCGGCGGCCGGCGCCGCCTCGGTCGCCAGCCCCCATTCCGCCGCCTCGGCCCCGGTCAGCGAGTCGCCGGTGAGCAGCAGGCGCTTGGCCCGCATCGGCCCCAGCCGGCTCGCCCACATCGCCGTCGTCGGCGAGCCCCAGACGCGGGCCGGCGGGTAGCCGATCTTCGCGTCCTCGGCGATCACCAGCAGGTCCGAGCAGAGTGCCATGTCGGTACCGCCGGCGACGCAGTAGCCGTGGACCTTGCAGAGGACCGGCTTCTCAGAATGGAAGAGGCTCATGAAGCCGCGGACGTTGCGGCTCATGAACTGGTAGTCGGTGACCGGGTCCCAGTTCGTCTCCGGCGCGTGGTTGGCGCCGATCACCGCCGGGTCGAGCGGCGAGCCGGGCGGCGGCGCGCTCCCCTCCCCCAGCTCGCTCATGTCGCCCTCGGCGGAGGCGACCAGGTCGTAGCCGCCGCAGAAGCCGGTGCCGTTGCCGGCCAGCGCGATCGCGTGGACCTCGGGGTCGAGGTTCGCCCGCTCGACGCACTGGGCCAGCTCGACCGGCATCCGCGGCGTGATCCCGTTCCCCCGCTCGGGGCGGTTCAGGGTGATCCGCGCGACTCGATCGCCGACCTCGTAGGTGAGCGTCTCGAGCCGCGCCATCGCGGAACTCCTAGTTGAGCCTTTCGACGAGCATCGCCTTGCCCTGACCGCCCGCTACGCACATCGTCTCCAGGCCGACCTGCTGGTCGTCGGTCTCGAGCACGTTCAGGAGCGTGCCCATGATCCGGGCACCGGTCATCCCGAAGGGGTGGCCGAGGGCGATCGCGCCGCCGTGGGTGTTGAGCTTGTCTTCGTCGATCCCGCATTCGGCCATGATCGGGATCACCTGGGCGGCGAAGGCCTCGTTCAGCTCGACCCGGTCGACGTCGGAGATCGACATCCCGGCGCGGTCGAGGACCTTCTTGATCGCGCCGATCGGGGCGACGCCCATCAGCTCCGGCTCGTTGCCGTGGGTGGCGGCGGTGATGATCCGGGCGCGCGGCTTCAGGCCCAGCTCCTTCGCCTTCTCGGCGCTCATCAGCAGCACTGCGGCGGCGCCGTCGTTGAGCGGGCAGGAGTTGCCGGCGGTGACGCCGCCGCCGCCTTCGAAGGCCTCCGGCAGTTCGGAGAGCTTCTCCAGGGTCGAGGAGGCGCGGGGGCCGTCGTCCTTGGTCACTTCGGTTCCGTCCTCGAGCGTGACCGGGACGATTTCGCGGTCGAAGAACCCGTCTTCCTGCGACTGCACGGCGCGTTCCTGCGAGCGCTGCGCGAACTTGTCCATGTCGGCGCGACTGACCTCGTATTTCTTCGCCACGTTGACGGCGGTGATGCCCATATCGATGTAGGCGTTGGGCTGGCCGTTCTCGCCGATCAGGTTGGGGTTGCGGTCGGCGGCGCCGGCGGGCTCGGTGCGCTCGTTGAACTTGCTCACCCACTCGACCCCGACGGCGAGGTAGGCGTCGCCCTCGCCGGCCTTGATCGCGTTGCCGGCGTGGCGGATCGCGTCGAGGCTGGAGGAGCAGTAGCGGGAGACGGTGACCCCGTTGACCTCCTGCGGCAGCTTCTCGCTGAGCAGGGAGATGATGCGGCCGATGTTGAAGGCCTCGAGGCCCTGCGGCATGCCGACGCCGCAGAAGACGTCTTCGATCAGGGCCGGGTCGACCTCGGGGTTGCGCTCGAGCAGCTGGTCGACCACGAAGGCGCCCATCTCCTCGGGCCGCAGCTGGGCCAGCGAGCCCTTGAAGGCACGGCCGATCGGCGTGCGGATGGTGTCGACGATGACTGCTTCGGGCATTCCTTTATCTCCTTGAAGGCTTGGAAGGGCTTGAGAGTGCGGGGGCAGGGTAGTTGACGCTGACCGCGGGCGTTTAGTGCGAATTCGCACGAAGTCTCGCGGCAGCGTCATGGAGCTGCGT
>Ga0207649_10000632_pt1 | contig 23589 bp, 26 predicted proteins | sample KBSC43metaG_FD_184317 | JGI IMG/M metagenome (GOLD analysis project Ga0207649, IMG submission 184317) | Corn rhizosphere microbial communities from Kellogg Biological Station, Michigan, USA - KBS C4-3 metaG (SPAdes) (version 2) | ecosystem: Host-associated > Plants > Roots > Rhizosphere > Soil ... | reverse complement strand
GGCGTTGCCGGAAGTTTCGATGCGGGCGCGGCCTTCGATCAGCGTCACCTTCAGGGCGTCCGTTTCCTCGCGCACGATGAATTTGGTGCCGAGATCGGTGATACGATGGCCCGCCGCCGTCACGATGAACGGGTGTTGCGCATCGTGCCGGATCTGGAAGAAGGCTTCGCCGCGTTCGAGCACCGCCATGCGCGCATTCGCGTTTGCGGAAAGCTTCAGCACCGAATTGGTGTTGAGCGCGATGGTGGAACCGTCGGTGAGCGTGATGGTCTGCCGCTCGCCAACCGCCGTTGCATAGGTGCGCATCGAGGGTTGCGAGAGATAGACCGACGACGCGACGATGGCCGCGACCACTACGGCAGCGGCGGCAAATTTGAAGATCAGCGGTCGGCGCGATTGCGGCGCGGGCGCGGTGACGGGGCGCTTGAGTGGGCGGAAGGCTTCCAGACGCCCGGCCCGATCCCACGCCGCATCGAGGCGCAGATAAGCGATGCGATTGGCGGGATCTTTGAGCCAGGCATCGAGTTCGCGCTGATCGTCTTCGTTCCAATCGGGCGAGAGGCGGCGGGCGAGAATGCGGTCGGCGGCTTCGATGCGCAGGGCTTCGGCCGGGCCGGCGGCGGCGCGGGTTTCGCGTTCCAGATCGGTCGTGACTTTGTCGCTCATGGCTTTTCGCCCTCGCCATAGAGGGCTGTGGCCAGCGCGCGCAGGCCCTCGTTCAGATGCCAGGTGACTCCGCGTTCGCCGATGGACATGCGTTGCGCGATCTCGCGCACGGTGAGACCTTCGATATGGTGGAGCGCGAACGCCTGGCGGGCGCGCGGCGGCAATTTTTCGAGCGCGGCTTCAAGGCGGCGCAATTCGTCGCGCGCAACCGCATGGGCTTCGGGGCCCGGCACATCGGCGGGCGCGTTGAGGGCTTCGAGATTTTCAACCGCTTCGAGCGGAATCACCTTGGCGCGGCGAACACGATCGACCAGCAGGTTGTGGGCGATGGTGAAGACGAAGGGGCGCGTGGATTTGGGAAAATCCTTGGCCGCCGCCTCGTAGACCCGCAGATACACGTCCTGCAGGAAGTCGGCGACACCGGCCGCATCGCGCCAGTTGTGGCGGAAATACTGGGTGAGCGCGGCTTCCAAGGGCAATACCTCACGCACGAACCAGGCGTCGATGTCGGCGCGCGCGATCATTTCCAGGCTGCGCGCACCGGCATTTCCACGGTCGGCTTCTGATGTGTCCGTCATCCCCTGAACGTCCCGAGGTTCGAGGGTTGGCCTACATGTACTGGGACGCAGCCCGGCCTCCGTTCGGAAGGCGACGGGCTAAGAATTTTCAAAGATTAGAGGAGATGGGTGCGCAGGGAAGGCGCTATCGATGGGAAATTATATTGCGGACGCCCATCCAACCGCGGCGCTATCACATTTGCGGGCATTTGGGGGCGCGTTATGAGGGGATAGGATACAAGACCACACAACCAATAACATTCAAACAGCGTTACATCTTACGCAACCCGTCAGACCGAGGCGAACGCCATGAGCCAAGAGCAAGCCCAACTCAGCGGCCCCGACCTAACCGGCGGCATCGCTCGCACCGAAATATCGAATGGAAAGCTGCTCGGCCATGTAGGGGATCAAGCCGTTTTGCTGGTACAGTCCGGTGACGAGCTTTTCGCCATCGACGCTCATTGCACACATTATAGCGGGCCGCTCGCCGACGGCCTCGTTACAGAAGACAGCATCCGCTGCCCCTGGCATCACGCCTGCTTCAGCTTGCGCACCGGAGAAGCATTGCATGCTCCGGCGATCGGTCCGCTTTCAACCTGGCAAGTGGAAGAAGAAGGCGGCCGGATATTTGTGCGCGAAAAGCGCCCGACACCAAAGCCTGTTGCAAAGAGCCAGCCTGGGGGCCCGAAGAATGTCGTCGTCGTTGGCGGCGGCGCTGCCGGCTTCGCGGCGGCCGAGATGTTGCGACGCGAGGGTTTCGCGGGAGGCATCGTGATGTTGAGCAATGATCCGGACGTGCCGGTAGACCGGCCGAACCTCTCCAAGGACTATCTTGCCGGCAGCGCGCCCGAAGACTGGATGCCGCTGCGGGAGAACAGTTTCTACGCGGAAAACAATATCGATCTGCGGCTGAACACCGATGTCGCGTCGATCGATACCGGATCGCATCACGTCGTCACTGCCGATGGCGCAAAGGTGCCATATGACCGGCTTCTACTAGCGACCGGCGCAGAGCCCGTCCGGCTTAACATGCCCGGCGCGCAACAGCCCAACGTCCACACACTGCGCAGCTTCGCCGACTGCCGCGCGATCATTGCCGACGCCAGGACGGCGCGCAGCGCGGTTGTGATCGGAGCCAGCTTCATCGGCCTCGAAACCGCGGCCGCCCTGCGCACGCGCGGCGTCGAGGTGCATGTTGTGGCGCCCGAGAAGCGGCCGATGGAAAGAATCCTCGGCCCCGATATGGGCGATTTCATCCGCGCTCTGCACGAAGAGCATGGTGTTGTCTTCCATCTCGAAGACACGGTTGTCGCCGTTGAAGGCAGCAAGGCGAAACTCAAGAGCGGCGCCACGTTGGAGGCAGATCTCGTCGTTGTCGGCGTCGGCGTAAAGCCGCGTCTGGCGCTTGCCGAGCGGGCGGGATTGAAGATGGATCGTGGCGTGCTCGTGGACGCATTTCTCCAGACCAGCATTCCGGGCATTTATGCGACGGGCGATATCGCGCGCTGGCCCGACAGGCATTCTGGAATGGACATCCGCGTCGAACATTGGGTGGTGGCCCAACGCCAGGGCCAGACGGCCGCGCGCAACATATTGGGGCAGAGCCGCAAATTCGACGCCGTGCCGTTCTTCTGGAGCCAGCACTACGACGTGCCAATCAACTATGTCGGCCATGCCGAGCAGTGGGACACCATCGAGATCGATGGCGACATCAACGCCAAAGATTGCCTGCTACGGTATCGGTACAAGGGGCGCGTATTGGCCGTAGCATCGATCTATCGCGATCTTGCGAGCCTTGAGGCAGAATTGGAAATGGAACGGGCTCTCTAGGCGCCAGCGCGTCACTGCCCGCCCTCGCGGGAGAAACTGTGCCGCTTTCCGTTCGCATCGAAGGCTTCGCCATCGTCTCCGAAGACGGAATGCTCGCGAATGCCCCGGGCGTCATGCCGGATTCCCTGAAAGTTGAGGCCGACCAGCGCTTCTTCGAACAAAAGCTCGATGGAGTCGATGTGGTGGTGCATGGCCGGCATTCGCGAGAGCAAGACGAGAACTCGCAAGACCGTCGCCGGATAATCGTGACCCGGCAGGTGCTCGCCCTTGGTTCCGATCCATCGAACGCGAGAGCCTTATTTTGGAATCCCGCTGGAGCAACGCTGGAACAGGCCTTGAACATGCTCGGCACGCCATTGAGCAGTATCGGCGTGCTTGGCGCCGCCGATGTGTTCGATATTTTCCTCGACCGCTTTGATGTGTTTTACCTCTCGCGCGTATCCGGCGTTCGGCTGCCCGGCGGACGGCCGATTTTCCGCGGTATCCCGCCGAACACGCCGGAAGAAGTCCTTGCCCTCCACGGCATGTCGTTCCTTCGGAACGAAGTGAATGTCGATGGCCTCACGATCGCCAACTGGCGAAGGTCGCGTCGCATCCTTTCATCGGAACCGAATATCTGAAATTAGCCAGTACGTCCCGATGCATCGAAAGCGGGCCACCGAACGAACCAACCTATTGAAAACAATGGTGGGCGCGACAGGGATCGAACCTGTGACCCCTACCATGTCAAGGTAGTGCTCTCCCGCTGAGCTACGCGCCCGACCTGACGGGTGGTGCTATAGCCGCCGCGTCCGCGCCGGGCAAGCGCGTTTCAGGCCGCGATCATCCGTTCGACTTCGGCCACGATCTCGCGCAGGTGGAAGGGCTTGGAAAGCACCTTGGCCTGCTTGGGCGCGTGGCTCGACGGGTGCAACGCCACCGCGGCGAACCCCGTGATGAACATGATCTTGAGGCCGGAATCGGTTTCGGCGGCGCGTTTGGCCAGTTCGATGCCGTCCATGCCGGGCATCACGATATCGGTGACCAGAAGGTCGAAACGGTGGGCCCTCAGGCAATCATGGGCGGAATCGCCGTCGCCGAAATCGGCGACCACATGGCCGGCCTTGACGAGCGCCGCCGCCAGGAACCGGCGCAGCGCCTCGTCGTCTTCCGCCAGAAGAATATGTGCCATCAAGCCACCCCAACCGGCATTTTGTTTAAGCCAACCGCCCCTGCCGGTAAATGCAGGATGCGTGCCGCGACAATGGTTAACCAATTCTTAAGATACAGCATTCCCAAGCCCTTGCGATGGGAAATACTGTGCCGTTCTGGTGCGCCCGGAGGGCCCGATGAAGCTTCTGTGGATTGCTTTGGCAACAGGTCTGGCGCTGCCCGGTTCCGCGTTGGCCGCGCCGCCGGATCATTGCCCGCCGCAAAAGGCAAAGGTGGTGAAGGCCGCCCACAAGCCCAGGCATCACCACCGCAAACATCACGAAGAACCGCGTTACTACGAAGACGAATACGCGCCGCTTCCCCCGCAGCCGCCTCCACCTCCGCCACCGCGCGCCCATATCTGGCACGATGGCTACGGCAAACCTTATGCGATGGGGCCGCGCCCATGGGCAGCGCCGCCGCCCTGCCCCTGCCCGCCGGATCATCGTGGCGGGTTGCCGGATTTCTGCCGTTTCAACGTCTGGTACGGCTTCGACCATCATTACGGGCTGGAATCCGGACTTTAATAAGTACGATCGCTTGGGCTTGATCCTCCGGCGCATTCGGTGATCCAATTTCGTGCCTGCCGCGTTTGATTTGCGGCTCGGCGTTCGGAAAGAGGACATGGCGCGTCCCGAAGCAGGTCACAAGGATATCGATCCCGGCATCGCCGCGCTCTATGGGGAACCGTTCACGGTCGCGCGCCCCGAGAAACAGACCCAACCTTTCGTCTTCGCCTCGCCACATTCGGGCCGGCATTACCCTGCGAGCTTCGTCGCCAAGAGCAGGCTCAACCCGCTGGCGCTACGCCGGTCCGAAGACGCCTTCATCGACGAGATCTTCGCAAGCGTCGTGGAATTGGGCGCGCCGCTGATCGCAGCACGTTTCCCACGCGCCTTTCTCGATGCCAATCGTGCGCCGTCCGAATTCGACAACACGATGTTCGCAGGCACGCTGCCTTTCGCGGTCGATTCGCAAAGCCCGCGTGTGACGGCGGGATTGGGCGTGATCCCGCGGGTGGTGCGCGACGGCGCGGAGATCTATCGCGAAAAGCTCTCGACCGCCGAAGCCGAAACGCGCCTGGCGAAACTTTATCGCCCCTATCACGATGCGCTGGCCAAACTCGTCGCCGACACGCGCGAGCAATTCGGCTTCGCGATCCTCATCGATTGCCATTCCATGCCGTCGGCCGCGGCCGTGCCCGACGTGATCGTGGGCGATCGTTACGGCGTGTCTGCCGCCCCCTTGCTCACGCGGCTTGCCGAACATGCGTTCGAAACGCGCGGATTTTCCGTGGCGCGCAACACGCCCTATGCGGGCGGCTACACCACCCATCTGCATGGGCGGCGCGGCGGACCGGTTCAGGCGCTGCAGATCGAAATCAGCCGTGCGCTTTATCTCGATGAAGATCGCATCACGCCCAACGCGCAGTTCGCGAATTTGCGCGCGCGTGTGGGCGATGCGTTGCGCGCATTGCTTGGAGCCGATCTGTCGACAATCGGTCTTCCGCGCGCAACGCCGCTTGCGGCGGAATGATCAGTTCTTGCCGGCTTTCGCCCAGCTTTCGTCGGTGTCTTCCACCACGACCGTGACGTAACAGAAGCCGAGCACATAGCGGAACATGCGGCTTCTGACGCGGCCTTTCAGCGGAACGTTGCGCAGCGTCGGGCCGTCGCCCGGCATGTCGACGTAGTCGCCCACCGCCGGAATCAACGCGAACTGGGATTCGTCGACCTGAACGTCCACCGGATTGGTGTTGTCGACGGGCTTGTCAGCCCCTTTAGGCAAATACCGAAAATCGATGGCGTATTTCACGTTGCCAGCCTCCATGTGATGGGCCGCATGGTCACCGCGCTAACATCGGAGTCAACCGGGCAAAGTGCCTGTTTCAAAAGAAAAATGGCCGCTCCGGGGGGCGGAGCGGCCAAGTTCAGGGAGGAAACGCCCAGGAAGGGCGGCGGCGTCGCGAACGAAGTCCGCAATGCCGCGCTGCAACAATAAATCAGATTGCAGTTGCGAGATCAAGCGTCTTTGAAGCCCCCAGATGCGTCCGCCTGACGCACAAAGTCTATGATTTATAAGGAGAAAAACTGAGATACCCGCCCAGAAAATAGCCGCCACGCTTCTTTTGCAGTGCAGAAATGACAATTTGTCGATAGCCGGAATCCGTGTGTGTCAGTCCCGCGATTGAAAGCCGTTCGGAGCTGGCTCTAGATGAAGGGAACCGGGCGATTCCCCACCCGCGTCCCAAAGGCGCGCCAACCGAAGGCCGAAACGCTGAAAATCCTCATCGTCACCGACGCCTGGGCGCCGCAGATCAATGGCGTGGTGCGGACGCTCGAAGTCTTGGGCAAGGAACTGTCGGCCCTGGGCCACGAGGTTCGCTACGCGACCCCGGAGGGGCGCTTCAGCATTCCGCTTCCCACTTACAAGGAGATCCGTCTTTCCATCCTGCCGCGCAGGAGCCTCGAAAAGCTGATCGATGACTTCAAGCCCGACAACATCCATATCGCCACCGAAGGAACGCTGGGATTGGCCGCGCGCAACATCTGCATCAGGCGCAGGCTCGCTTTCACCACAGCCTATCATTCGCGCTTTCCCGATTACGTGCATGTGCGCTTTCCAATTGTGCCGAAGTCGCTCATCTATCGCTTGCTGCGCTGGTTTCACGCGCCCGCTTACGCGATGATGGTGGCAACCGACAGGTTGCAGCGCGAACTGCAATCCCACGGTTTCATCAATACGCGCATCTGGTCGCGCGGCGTGGATGTCGAGAAATTCCATCCCATCGCGGATGCCGACATGCCGTTCCCGCGGCCGATCTGGCTTTATGTCGGGCGCGTCTCCATCGAAAAGAACATCGAAGCGTTTCTCTCGCTCGATCTTCCCGGCAGCAAGGTTGTGGTAGGCGACGGCCCCGTGCGCGCTCAGCTCGAACGCAAATATCCGGCAGCGCATTTTCTCGGCACGAAAACGGGCGAGGATCTCGTGCGCGCCTATAGCGCGGGCGACGTGTTCGTGTTTCCGAGCAAGACCGACACGTTCGGCCTTGTCGTGCTGGAGGCGCTGGCCTGCGGCACGCCGGTCGCCGCCTATCCCGTGCAGGGCCCGCAGGATGTGGTGGGCGACGCCCCCATCGCCGTCCTCGACGACGACCTGCGCGACGCCTGTCTCCACGCGCTCGAAATCCCCGGTGCCGATGCGCGAGCCTTCGCGATGAAGAACTCGTGGCGGGTCTGCACCCTGCAATTCCTGGCCAACCTGCCGCCCCCGCAACCCTGACGGGGCGGCTCTCAAAGCCCATTTTCCGGGCCTCTTGACCCCTGAACCGGCGGCGGCAATGGTCCGGCGTCGTTAGAGGTCCGGCGCGAAGAGGGGCGTGTTCGGCAGGCGGTATCCGCCACCGTACAATCGGCCAGACGGTCGCCGGCAGCTTGGAGCACGATGTCGACGTCATCAGGTCCGGAAGGGGAAGCGGGCACCGGTTCGCCCATACCCGCCAATCAAGGCCACAGAAGCATCCTGACCCCGTGGTTCCATTCGCGCGGCAAGAACCGCCACGAGACGGCCGCGCGCGGGACGTCGCTCACTGAGGGCTGGACGTGGAGCGACATCGACCCGCCGCTCAAGCTCTCCCGCAACGAATGGCTGTTCCTCGCGCTCAGCGTGATCGGCTGGTCGCTGTTCGTTATCTCGCTGGGCAAGGACACGTCCTGGGATTTCCGCAACTACCATTGGTACATCCCTTACGCGCTGTTGAATGATCGTCTCGGCCTCGATGTCGCCGTCGCGCACCAGGCGAGCTATTACAATCCGCTGCTCGACGTGCCGTTCTATCTGCTCGCCACACACACCACATCGTGGTTTGCGCTGGGCGTGCTCGGCGCGGTGCAGGGCGCCAATTCCATTCCGCTCTACATCATCGCGCGGCAATCCTTGCGCACGCCCGAACCGTTACTCGGCGCGGCGCTGCTGACATTGCTCGGCATGACGGGCGCGCTGACGCTCAGTCTTCTGGGCACGACTTACTACGACAACGTAATGAGCGTGTTCTGGTTATCGGCGCTCGCGATCCTAGTCGCGAAGCGCGAGACGCTCGCGCGCGGCTCGCTTGTTCAAACCGCGATCCTCACCGCCGTTGCAGGCTTCCTTGCCGGAAGCGCGATGGGCCTCAAGCTTCCCGAAACGCCATTCGCCGTGGGCTTTGCGGGCGCGGTGCTGCTGCTCGGCGGAAGCTGGAAACACCTCGCCACGCGGCTGGTGGCGGGCGGCATCGGCGGCCTGGCGGGCTTTGCGCTGTTCGCGGCCTACTGGATGTTGAAAATGGACACGCTGACCGGCAATCCGCTGTTTCCGTATTTCAACGAATATTTCAAATCGCCGCTCGCGCTGCCGGCAGCCTATCGCGACATGCGCTTCCTGCCGCAAGGGTTCTGGAACACGGTGCTGCTGCCCTATCGCTTCACGCTCAACTGGGCCATCGCCGACGACCTTCCCTTCCGCGACATGCGCGTGGGACTGGCCTACGCGATGACGATCGTCGCCATCGTCTTTTCCGCCGTGCGCTTCACCGCGAAGGACGCTTTCTTTTCCCCGTCGGCAACGCGCGTGATCTTCGCCTATGCGGCCACGGCCTTTGCCGCCTGGATCTCGATGTTCGCAATTTATCGCTACATCGTCGGTCTCGAAATGCTGGGCCCCATCGTGATCGCGGCCGGCGTGGGCCTTCTGCCCCTTCCCTTCCGGCCGCGTTTGATTGCGCTGGGCGCGCTGTTTCTCGCCGTGCTCGTCTATGCGCGTGCCGATTATCTCGAGCGCGTGCCGCTGGGCGATCCCTATGTGCAGGCCGACATCGGCACCTTCCCGCATCCCGACAACACGCTGGTGCTGATGACCGGCAATTCCCCGCTCGGCTTCTTGGCACCCCTCATCCCGCACCAGATACCGATTCTGCGCATCGACGGCTGGATGATGCAGCCCAATGACGGCACGCTGCTGACGAAAAAAATGCGTGGTAAGGTTAAGGCCTACGTCAAAAGGAAGGCCGACATCTACCTTCTGGCCGACCATTACGATATGGTTCGCGCACGCGAGGCCTTGGCCGAATATCGCCTTGCCATCCGTTGGCTGGAGTGCAGAGTGTTCGAATCCAATCTCTCCGGCCTCTACCAAATTTGTCCATTGGCGCCCAAGCCACCCAACGTGAAATGACTGCACGTGAAATGACCGCCCGCCACGCGACCATCGCAGTGCTCGTGCCCTGCTACAACGAAGAGGCCACAATTGGCGCGGTGGTGCGCGACTTCCGCAAGCACCTGCCGAGCGCGGACATCTACGTCTACGACAACAATTCCAAGGACAAGACGGTGGAGCGCGCCCGCGAAGCGGGCGCCATCGTGCGAAAGGAAGAGCGGCAAGGCAAAGGCAATGTCGTGCGCCGCATGTTCGCCGACATCGAGGCCGACATCTACATCCTCGTCGACGGCGACGACACCTACGATGCCAGCGCCGCGCCCACTCTCGCGCGCAAGCTGATCGACGAAGGCCTCGACATCGTCTCGGGACGGCGCATCGCCACCGGCCACGACGCCTACCGGCGCGGCCATGTCTGGGGCAACCACATGCTAACGGGCCTCACCGCCACCATGTTCCGGGTGAAGCTGCTCGATATGCTGACGGGCTATCGCGTGATGTCGCGCCGCTTCGTGAAATCGTTTCCGTTCACCGCCGAGGGTTTCGGCATCGAGACCGAGCTTTCGGTCCATGCCGTGCGCCTGATGATGCCGTTCGCCGAAGTCGACACGCCCTACAAGGAGCGTCCGGTCGGTTCGGTGAGCAAACTCAACACCTGGCGCGACGGTTTCAAGATCCTTTTCACCATCGCAGGGCTGGTGCGCGAGGAACGCCCGATCCTGTTCTTCACCGGCATTTTCGTCATGCTTGCCGCGGCCTCGTTGTTCTTCGGCGTTCCGGTCATCCGCGAATATTTCGAGACGGGCCTCGTGCCCCGCCTGCCCAGCGCGGTGCTGGCCGTGGGGCTGATGTTGCTGGGCTTCCTCTCGCTGATGAGCGGGGTGATCCTCGACACCGTCACGCAGGGCCGCTGGGAGAACAAGCGCATGGCCTATCTCTCCATTCCGAGCCCGCACGATCTGATCCTGCCGTGAGCGCCGTTGAACGCCTGACCCGTGCGCTTCTGGCGTCGCGCTTCCTGCGCTTTTGCGTGGTGGGCACGATGGGCTTCGCCATCGACGCTTCGCTGTTCTTCGTGCTGCACGACCTCGGCGGTCTCAGCCCCTATGTGGCGCGCGCGCTATCCATTCTCGTGGCGATGACCGGCACCTGGCTCGGCAACCGCACCCTCACCTTCCGCGAACATGCCGCGACCGGCGGGCGTGAAGTGCTGCGCGAATGGATGACCTTCGCCGCCGCCAACGCCGTGGGCAACATCTCCAACTACGCAACGTTCTCGGCGCTGATCACGTTCGCGCCGCCGCCGTTCAACTATCGCTATCTGGCACTGGTGGCGGGAACGGCAGTGGGCCTCGTCTTCAATTTCACGCTGTCCAAGCGCGTCGTCTTCCGCGCCCACAAGCCCCCTACCTGATCTTCTCGAAATGCGGCACGCGCGCGGCGTCGATCTCGATGCCGGTGGTCTCCGTCAACCGCGCGATGGTCATGTAGAAGCCGATCGTGCAGACGATCTCCACGATCTCCTGCGCGTCGAAATACTTCTTGGCCGCGTCCATCGCAGCCTCGCTCGCCTTCACGTCCAGCACCACTTCGCGCGTCAGCCGCAACAGCGCCTTCTCCGCGTCGTCGAACGCCTTGTCGTCGAAACGCGCGTGTTCCAGCGCCGTCACCTGGTCTTCGCGGCAACCGGCGGCAAGCGCGATGGGGATGTGCTGGGCGAATTCGTAGATGCCGCCCTCGATGCGCCCGACCGCGAGGATCACGAGTTCGCGTCGCGCCGCCGACAATTTCTGCTTGGTGAGGATCGCGTTGCCGTAGCGGATTCCGGCCGGAAAGATCGTCGCTGCATTCGCCCACATGCGGAAGATGTTAAGCGGGCGCGGCAGCCGCTCGAAGGATTCGCGCGTCTTTTCCGGCATGTTGGCCGGATCGGCATAGGCAATACGCGGCATGAAAAATCTCCTCTTGCTCCTTCGCGGCATCATTCCAGCGCGCCCACGCCCCGTAAAGCGCGCGGATCTAGGATCACCGATTTCAGCACCGCGAACACCATTTCGCCCGGCTTGAGCGCCAGCCGGGCCGTGGAGGCCTGCGTGATGCGGGCCGTCAGGCGCGCGCGCCCGCAGGCCAGATGCACATCCACCTGACCGTTGCCGATGTCGCGCAGCGAAGCGATGCGCGCCGCAAGCACATTGTTCGCGCTGATGGCGCGCGGCTCCTCGCGCGCAAGCAGAACGTCTTCCGCCCGGATACGCACGCGCAGGCGCGATCCCAGAGGCGCCGCCATGCGCGCCACCGCAAGCCTGCCGCCTTCGAACGACAGCAGGCTCAACCCGCCGTCATGGCCTTCGAGGCGCGTGTCGATCACCGCCCCCGTTGCCGGAAGAAGTTGGCCGATTTCTCCGGCCGCGAAATCGAACACCGAGCCTTTGCCCGCGACGTGGCCCCTGTCGAGCAGCACCACACGGTCAGCCAGCCGCAGCACTTCATCGACGGAATGGCTGACATGGAAAATCGGCACGCGCGCCTCGTCGCGCAGGCGTTCGAGATAGGGAAGGATCTCCGCCTTGCGCGCCGCATCGAGCGCTGCCAGCGGCTCGTCGAGCAACAGCAACGACGGAGAAGCCAGCAGAGCGCGGCCCAGCGCCACGCGGCTTTTCTCGCCGCCCGAAAGCCGCGCGGGCGTTCGCGCAAGCAGCGGGCCCAACCCAAGCATTTCCACGATGCGCGCGATATCGGCTTCGCTCATGCGCTCTTTTGCGCGCCGCCACCCAAAGCGCAGATTGTCGTCCACGCGCATATGCGGAAACAGCCGCGCATCCTGGAACACCAGTCCGACGCGGCGGTCTTCCACGGGCACATCGACATTCCGGTTGGAGTCGAACAGCACGCGCCCGTCGATCGCGATGCGGCCCTCCTGCGGGCGCACAAGTCCTGCGATGGCATGAACGATGGTGGTTTTGCCCGCACCCGATGGCCCGAACAGCGCCGTGACGCCGGATGCTTCGCTTTCGAACGCGACATCGAGCACGAACGCGCCCTGCCTGTGGCGAAGGCGGACATCCACGCTCATGCGAAAAAGCTGCGCGCGCGGCGCTGCGCGAATTCGGCGAGCGTCATGAAGATCAATGCGAGCAGGATCGACAGCGCGGCCAGCCGCGCCGCCGCTGCTTCTCCCCCCGGTGTCTGCAGCGCGGTGTAGATAGCCAGCGGAAGCGTGCGCGTCTGTCCGGGAATGTTGGAAACGAACGTGATGATGGCGCCGAATTCGCCCAGGCTCGCAGCAAACGCCGTGATCGCACCCGCAACCACGCCGGGCAGCGCCAGCGGCAATGTCACGTTGCGGAATCGGTCGAACGTCCGCGCGCCCAGGCTGCGCGCCGCATCGGAAAGCCCCGCATCCACCGATTCGAGCGAAAGCCTTATCGCCCGCATCTGAAAGGGAAAGGTGAGGATCGCCGCCGCCAGCACCGCGCCCGTCCAGTTGAACACGAAGCGGATACCGAAGGTCTCGTAAAGCCAGCCCCCCAATCCCGCCCGCGTGCCGAACACGACCAGCAGCAGATAGCCCATCGCCACCGGCGGCAGCACCAGCGGCATATGCAGGACCGCATCCACAAGGATCTTGCCGGGGAAGTTTCGCCGCGCGAGCAGCAGGGCCGCAGCCAGCGCGAACGGCAACGCCGCCAGCACCGCGACCGAAGACACGCGCAGGCTCAGAAGCAGCGCCTCGATCTCCGCATCGCTCAGCGTGGTCATGGGCGATTTATAGCGGAACCGGCCCCCAAACACACAAAGCCCAGATACACAAAGCTCGGGAAAAACAAAGGCCGCCGGCTTTCGCGGGCGGCCTCTGCGATCTTCCTGAAGAAGCGCTTCAGTGCTTCTTCTTGCGCGGCGGCGTGTTGCTCGCCTGCGAGGCGTTGCTGCGCGCATAGATGTTGAACAGGTGCGCGATATTCCAGCCCTTCGCGTCGGTCTTCGGCACGGCGGCAAAGGCCTTGGCGGCGGCCTCGCGCTGGCCCTTGTTGAGATAGGCCTGACCCAGCGCCATCTGCGCGTCATAGGTCTTGGTCACGCCTTTCTTGATGCCTGCCTGGATCAGCGTCAGCGCCTTGTCGTAATCGCCGAAGCCAGCATAGGCCTCGCCCACCTTGACCATATCGTCGCCGGTCTTGGCGGCAGCTTCCTGCTGCGCGAGCGCGGCTTTCTGCTTGGCCGCGGCGGCCGCGGCCATGTTCATCAGACGGTTGGCGCGTTCGCCGGCAACGATCTTGGCGTCCATGCCCTTTTGCAGCACCGCTTGCGCTTCACCGGGGAAACCGAGCTGAATCGCGATCTGCGCAAGCTGCGAATAGTCGTCGTCGCCGCCCTGCGTCGGACGCATGGTGCCGGTCAGCAGGCGCAGACGAAGAAGGTCGAGCGTCTCGTGATCGGTCAGCGGACGCTGATGTTCGGCGATCTCGATGCCGCCGCGCCAGTAGTCGACATTGCCGGTCGCGAGAATCAGCTGTTCGAGCGACGACTGGATCGCATCCATGTCGTGAAGCTTGAACGCCGCGCCATAGATCAGCTTGAGGCTGTCGAGATCGCTGCGGCCCTTGAGGTAGCGGATCGTGCCCGCGTAGTCGCCGGACAGGAAATAGGCCTGTGCGATCAGCGTCTGGATGCTCGAATCCATCGCGCCGAATCTCTTCACGACGGCCGCGTCGGCGATGACCTTGGAATACTGCTTCTGCATGTAGTGCGCGCGGATCATGTTGCGTGCGACCGAAGCATTGCCCTTGCCGGCGGCGATCTGCTGCTCATAGACCGCAGCGTTGCCCGACTTGGCCATCACATAGTTGCGCATCTGGTCGATGATCTTGTTTTCATCGGCCGTGCGGTTCGGAGCGGCTTCCGCCTGGTTCACCGCCGCGAGCGCGCCCTTGTAATCGCCTTTGGCCGCAAGTTCCTGCGCCTGCTGCAGCGGTTTGCCGACCGCGGAGCGGACGGAAGCGGCTTCGGCCGTACCGATCACATATCCGTGACCGGCAAGACCATCCAGGCCGACGGCGGCCGTTCCGAGGAGAAGCGCAATCGAAAACGCGCGAAGCTTACCCGTAATCATCTTTCCCGAGACCTCATTCCAAATTCAAAGCGCGGCCTCGTGCGGCGATGCCCGCCGCTATGCCGACCTTCGTAGGGTGCTCCCTCACTCCATATATTGCTCTTGGCCGACGAATCCAATCTTTGTCACGCCAATGCGCTGGGCGTCGCCGAGCACGCGGGCGACCGCGCCGTACTTCGCCAGGCGGTTGGGACGCAGATGGATTTCCGGCTGCGGATCGGTGTTCGCCGCGATCTGCAGATACTGATCCAGCAGCGTCCGCGACGGAACCGGGTTCCCGTTCCAGGTCGGCGTGCCGTCGAAGTCCACGCCCAGTTCCACCACCTGCGGCGGAACCGGCGGGGGCGGCGGCGTGCCGACCGGCATGTCGAGCTTCACCGCATGGGTCTGGATCGGGATGGTGATGATGAGCATGACGAGCAGAACGAGCATGACGTCGATCAACGGCGTCGTGTTCATCTCGATCATCGGTTCGTTATCGCCCCTGCCGGAGCCGACACTCATTGCCATGACGAATTACCTCGAATGAATAAAACGCTTAACCGCCCACACCGACATGCTCAGGTTCGGTCAAGAAGCCGACCTTGAGAATGCCCGCGCGCTGGCAATCCAGGATCACGCGGCCCACGGCCTCGAAACGCACATCCTTGTCGCCGCGGATGTGCACTTCGGGCTGTGGCTTGACGACGGCTTTCTGCTTCAGGCGCGCCAGAAGTTCGGCATTGTCGCCCACTGGAGCATTGTTCCAGTAGATGCCTTCGTCCTGGCCGACCGCGATGACGATGTTTTCCGGCTTTGTCTGCGTCGGGATATTGGTCACCTTCGGCAGCGTCAGCGGCACTGTCTTCACCACCACCGGAACCGTGATGAGGAAGATGATCAGCAGCACCAGCATCACGTCGGTCAACGGCACCACGTTGAGGTCGGTGTTGAGATCGGCCTCCTCGTGCTGCGAGGCCATCACGTCCTTGATTGTCATATCGGCAGACTCCGGTTTTCCGCTCGCGTCTCTTATTTTGCGCGCGTGATGAGGTAGGTCTGCAGATCGCCCGCGAAGCCGCGCACCTTTTCGATGATCACGCGATTGCGGCGGACGAGGAAGTTGTAGAGCAGCACCGCGGGAACCGCCACGCCAAGACCGATCGCGGTCATGATGAGCGCTTCACCGACCGGACCTGCGACCTTGTCGATCGAGGCTTGGCCCGCGAGACCGATCGCGATGAGGGCGTGATAGATGCCCCACACCGTGCCGAACAGACCGACGAACGGCGCCGTCGAACCGACCGAGGCGAGGAACGAGATGCCGCCCTGCAGACGGGCATTGGTGTCTTCGACCTGACGGGTCAGCGACATGCCGATCCAGTCGTTGAGGTTCACGAGGCCGGTACCCTGGCCCGACGAGGCGGAGACGCCGCTTTCGGCGACCGAACGGAACACCGAGTTCTTCGGCAGCGTATCGATGCCTTCGTTGAGGTTGGCGGATGCCCAGAACTTCTTCTCGACGATTTTCGCCTGGGACAGCATGCGGGACTGTTCCCAGAACTTCATGAAGAAGATGTACCAGGTGCCGATCGACATGATCGCGAGCAGCACGATCACGCTCTTGGCGACGAAGTCACCGTTGGCCCACAACTGGTAGAGACCGTAAGGGTTCTCGCCAGCCTTCGGCGCTTCGGCGGCAGGCGCGTCGGCGGCCGGAGCGGGAGCAGCAGGCTGCGCCGCCATCTGGTCGGTACCGGCCGGCGTGCCGGGCGTGGCCGGCGTCGCAGGCTGATCGGGTGTACCCGCCGCAGGAGCGGCCTGGTCGGCCATGCCGGCAGGTGCGGGAGCGGCATCTTGGGCGAGCGCGGGCGCGCCGGCCAGGAAGACGAATGCAGCAGCAATCGCCAGCTTCTTCGAGATCATATCGTCGTTACTCCATCAAAAGTGAGATCGAAAAACCCGTCGCCGGGGGTACTCATTTCAACTGGTAGCGGACATTCGCTTCGAGCGAGACCGCGATCGGTTTGCCACCCTGTGTGGCAGGGTGATAGCGCCACCGCGCCACGCACTGGACCGCCGCTTCGTCGAGTCGCTGGAAACCGCTCGACTTGACGACTCTCGGACCGGCGACCGTGCCGTCCGTCATCACCGAGAACTTCATGGTGACGATGCCCTGTTCGCTCAGGCGCCGCGACAGCGGCGGATATTGCGATTCGCATTCATGCGCGCGGCCTTCGGTGCGCGGCGCCGTGATCGGTGTGACCGGCGGCGGCGGCGCCGTCGTGGCGACCTGCCTCTGCACTTGCGAGATGGCGTTGGTCGGCGCGTCGGACGCGATGCTGATTTCCGGCGGCGGCACGAAGTCCGGCGGCGGTACTTTGAAATCCGGTGGCGGAGGCGGCGGCGGCTTCAGATCCGGCGGCTTCTCCTTGACGACCGCGACTTCCACATCCTGGATGAGGTGGGCGGTCATATTTGCAGCGAGACCGCTCGCCAGCGCGTAGATGACGCCGATATGAATGACGGCGACAATTGCCACGCTGATGGCGCGGCGCTGTGCGTTCTGCTGGTTGCGCAATTGCGTGGCAGCGACGTGTTCAGGCTTTAGCATGGTTCAACGTGACCCGGACAAAATGAAACCCGGCGCGAAAAACGCCGGGTGCGCGAAAAACTGGTGAAGCAAATCACGCGCCTCCCTCCCCCTGCGTTCCCATTCGGAAACGCGCTTATTGTTGTTTGAACCCATCGTAACCATGGAATGAAACGCCATTCAACCTCCTGATTACAAAAGCAGACGCCGAAGTCGGTAAAAATTGACGAGAATGTCAATCTGCCGCGGCAGAGCTTTAGCGTGCAAACAAACTGATTTTGCCGACCTCTTGTTGCCGCTTGCCGGACTCCGCTTTTCCGCGGGCTTTCCGAGCGGCGCTTTCCTCACCAACGATAGAGCGCTGTCCTGCGGCGGGGTCCGAATTGCGCAGCGCATGACGATTTCATGCGGCGAATTGTCCCCCGACCAGCGCGCTTGAAAAGACGGTGGGGCAACATCATGGCGAAATTGCGTTGAAGATTGAGGCAACCCCGCGTCAAAGCGCGCGCATGTGCGGCCACATTGTAATAGGCTCCGATTGTGACGGCAGGAAGGGAACCATGCGCTATCTCCACACCATGGTGCGCGTCGCCGATCTCGACGCGGCACTCGATTTCTATTGCAATAAGCTGGGTTTGGCGGAGGTGCGCCGCATAGACAACCAAGGGGGGCGTTTCACGCTTGTGTTCCTCGCGGCCCCCGATGATGTGGAACGCGCCAAGCGCGATCAGGCCCCGATGGTCGAGCTGACCTTCAATTGGGACAAAGAAAATTACACGGGCGGCCGGAATTTTGGGCACCTCGCCTATCGCGTGAACGATATTTATGCGGTGTGCGAAAGACTTATGCAGGGCGGCGTCACCATCAACCGCCCACCGCGCGACGGCCACATGGCGTTCGTGCGTTCGCCCGACGGGATATCCATCGAACTGTTGCAGGAAGGCGCTGCAAAAGCGCCACAGGAACCCTGGGCGTCCATGCCCAACACAGGAAGCTGGTAAAAGACGGCGTGACGAGACCGGAAGCGGATTCATCCGCTTCCGGTCGCACCACGATCAATCCGGCTGCTTGTTCTTGTCCTTGTCTTCGTCCTTCTTCTTTTCGCTATTGTCGCGATTGCCCCGCCGTTCGTTGTCGGCAGGCCGCTCGCGCTGCATCTGACGCGGCTCCGCGGTGGCGGGTGCGGCAGCAGGCGGTGCGGCAGCAGGCGGTGCGGCTGGCTGCGCACGTTCGCGCATTTGCTGCGTCCGTTCCTGTATCTTTTCGCGCTGCTGAGTCGCCGGCGTCTGCTCGCGTTGCGGCGTGGGCACCGCGCGTTCTTGCACGCGCTGACGCATCTCGTCGCGCATCTGCGAGCGATCCGGTTTCGGGGGCGTTGCTTCCGGCTTGGGAGGTGCGGGCGCCGGCGCTTCGGTCTGCTTCGGCTGCACGCGCTCCATCTGCCGCTGCACGGGTTCGGGCTTGGGTGTTTCCGCAGCAGGCTTTTCCGGCGTCGCGTTGCCGCTGGGCACCCGATCCATACGGGGCATCGCATTGTTGCGGCGCTCTTGTGGACGATTGCCGCTTTCAGCAGGTTTGTTCGGCACAGGCGCCGCCTCGGTTGGCTTGTTCTGCTCGGGCGCCGTCGCTGCGGGTTTGGCCGCATTCGCAGGCACGTTGCCTTCGCGTCCGCGCCGTCCGCGTTCGCGCATCTGTTCGGCTGGAGTTTGCGGAGCCGCCACTCCCGGCAAGGGCTTTGTTGCCTCTTGCGGTTTCTGTTCCGGCGTTGGCGGCTTGCCCGCATTCCTTTCGTCGGCGTTCGGCTTCGCAGCATTGGGCGCTTGCTGCAGCTCTTGCGCCTTTGCCCGTGTCAGAAGATTGACCGGCTTCTTGCCGCCGCGCGTCCGAATGGTGGGCGACAAGGTTTGTATCTGTTCTGCCGTGGGCTTGGGCGCGCTGTCTGGTCTGCCCGTGCCGTGCGGAGCTTCCTTGCGCATTCGGGACTGAATCTCGCGGCCGCGGTCGGCGCGCGTGATGAGATCGGGGCGTTTGATGACACTCGCCGCACGCACTTGCTGCACGCGCCCGCCCGCGCGCCGTACCACATTCGCGCTGATGCTGCGGTTCACGACATAGTTGTTGACGACGGTGTAATTCGTGACGTTGCGCGTGCTGCGGATGATATTCGTCACGCGCGGACGCCTGACCGCGTAACGGCGATAATCGCGGTCGCCGATGTAGCGGTTGCCGACGAAGATCCAGAGCGAAGCATAGGTCGTGTTGTTGTAGTCGGGATACCAGCGGCGATAGCCGTAATCGTAATCGTCGCTGATGTCGTAACTCGTTTCATCGCCTTCGAGGAAAGCCTCGGTCGGCGGCATCGGCATCCAGCCCGTATAATTGCTGCCGGAACGCCACACGACCCATGCCGGGCTCCACACGTAACCGGGAATCCAAAGCCAACCATCGTAAGGATCGTTCACCCAGCGGCCATAGTGGTAGGTGATATCTCCGAACGGCTCCTCCGATACCCACAACCAGCCATAGTCGTCGGTGTCGACCCAGTGCCCGCGCGTATAGGGACGGAAATCCGCATCCACATCGGGACGCCACACACGGCCCCAGCGGCTGCTGTAGACCCAGTCGCCGTAATTCGACAGGTTGTCGTGGAAGTAGTTGAAACCGATGGAAATACTGACCGCGGCTTCGCTCGGCGTGGTCGCGGCCACGGTGGGAACGGCAGCCAAAACCAACGCGCTGGCCAGCAACCTGGCCTTCAGATAACGATGCATCCTGGTATGTCCTCTATCAAATATCGCCGAAGGCGGCGTCACCGGCGCAAACGGACAATCGGCCGGAAAGTTCCGGAATGAGGAGCGTCAGGGTGAATTTCGCGAGCGACAACGCCTATGGTGCGATGCCGGAAATCATTGCTGCACTTGCACAGGCCAATGACGGTCCCGCGCGCTCCTATGGCGACGACGGCGTCACCGCACGGGTGCGGGCGCGCCTGAACGACATTTTCGAACGCGAGGTCTTCGCCTATCCCGTCATCACCGGCACCGCCGCCAACGCGCTGTCGCTTGCGACGCTGGTGCCGCCGCACGGCGCGATTGTCTGCCATGCGGCAAGCCACATCGCTGTCGACGAATGCGGCGCACCGGAATTCTTCAGCCATGGCGCAAAGCTTGTGGCTCTCGAAGGCGAGCACGCAAAGATTTCGCCCGCGGCAATCGAACATGCGCTCGCCCATTTCCAGAAAGGCTTCGTGCACCACGCCCAACCCGCCGCCATTAGCCTGACGCAGGCAACCGAACGCGGCACCGTCTATTCGCTGACGGAATTGCGCGCGATTTCCGATGTCGCGCGCAAGCACGATCTCAAATTGCATTTGGACGGCGCGCGCTTCGCTAATGCGCTTGTGCATCTGGGCTGCTCGCCCGCCGACGCGACATGGTGCGCGGGCGTCGATGCGCTCTCCTTCGGCGCCACGAAGAACGGTGCGCTGGGCGCGGAAGCCGTGATCTTCTTTCACGAAAGGGATCTCGCGGATTTCGAATACCGCCGCAAGAAATCGGGCCATCTCCTGTCGAAGATGCGTTTCCTCTCGGCCCAACTCGACGCCTATCTCGAAAACGACCGCTGGCTGAAAGCAGCCGCGCGCGCCAACGCACTGGCACGAAAGCTGGGCGATGCACTGTCGCAAATCCCCGGTGCCGAACTCGCCGATCCCGTCGAAGCCAATGCCGTCTTCGCCCGATTGCCGAACGAAACGGTGGCGCGACTGCGCAAGGCGGGCGCGGTCTTCTACGACTGGACGCCGCCCACCAACGGAAAAACCCTCATCCGCCTCGTCACCTCTTTCGCGACGCCGGATGAGGCCATCGAACGCTTTATCGCAACAGCGGGTGGGTGACTCTCTTACTTCCCCCAGAGAAGGTGGCGAGTAAGGCGCGAAGCGCCAACAAAATGTTTCACGCGGAAGCGCGGAGAACGCGGAGCGGATTCTTCTGCGCGACCTCCGCGTGTCCGCGCGCGATACCAGTTGCTCAATTCGCAGGCGTATCCGGCACCATGTCGATGATGCGCCGCGCCTGCGTCGCCATCATCGAGGCCAGTTCGAGCGCCTGATCCGGCGTCATCGCGAACTGGATCGATCTGCCTTCGGTCTTCAGCTGGTCCGGCGTCTCGGCGTAACGCACCTTCAGGAAGATCGCCATGTCCGCGATTGGGGCGGTCGAAAAACCCATGATCGGACGGGTGATGATCTTGCCCTCCGCGTCCTTTTCGAGATCGTCGGTGTCGGTCACTCGTCCTCGTCTTCCACCGGAAAGAACTTGTTCGCGAATTCGTCGAACGCTTTCCAGAACTTCGTCCGCACGATGTCGTTTTCCATCAGGATCTCGTGTTCGGCCACTTCGAATTCCACGTAAGTAGCGTTGGGCAGGCGATGGGCGAAATCCCGGCACGCCGCCGTCTGCACGATACGGTCTTTTCCAGCGCCGAACAAAAGGATCGGCGTCAGAATCGCCTCTGCAAAACCCGGCGCCGTCACGCGCGCCATGGACGCAAACGCGGCCGTGAGCCAGCTCCAGCTCGGCCCGGACGAACGGATCTCGGGATTGGCGGCGATGAAATTCTGCGTGCGGTCGAAGCGGATTCGGTCCGAGGTGACGAGCTGGTCCTTGAACGTCATCTTCAGCGGATCGCGCGCTTCCATGCCGAGCACGTAATCGTTCTTCTTGCCGAACAGCATCATGAGCTTGGCGATGATCGGCACCAGCCATTCCGGCTGTCCGCGCGTCGAAACCCGCAGCATCGGCGCGGTCAGCACCGCGCCCACGATGTTGGGCGGATGGTCGTGCAGCGTGCGCAGCAGAATGTGCGCACCCATCGAATGCGCCAACGCCAGCACCGGCCGGTCGGTCAGCGGTTTGACGATCTGCTCAAGAAAGGCCCGCAGATCTTCGTCATATTGAGAGAAATCCTCGATATGGGCGATGCGCGCGTCGGCGAGCGCGCGTTCCGATCCGCCCTGCCCGCGCCAGTCGAAAGCCGCGACCGCAAACCCGCGGATGCGCAGCTCGTCGATCACCTCGCAATATTTTTCGAGGAATTCCGTCTGGCCCTGCAGCACAAGACAAACGCCGCGAAGGGGGTAACCCTCCGCGGCGTTCCAAACAGCGGCGCGCAGGCGCACGCCGTCTCTCGTATCGAAGAAGCTCGGCTCGAAAGCCTCGAGCGCAGGCTTCATCGACCTGTCCTTATTAAGCGGGGCGCGCTTTCTGAAGGATCGGGCCAAGCTTCATGGCAAGACCCATGTCGCCGGCCACGCGCAGCTTGCCCTGCATGAAGGCAGAGGTGCCGTCGAGTTCGCCCTTCACCATTTTCTCGAAGGTTTCGAGGGTGGTGCTGATCGTGCAGTCGGCATTCTTGCCGGCGCCGTCGGACACCGTATTCGGGACGGCCTTGCCGTCGATGTAGACCGAGCCGGGTTCGCCGAAATCGAATTTGAGCGTGCCGCCCAGACCCGAATTGCCGCCGAGCGCCGCGCCCATTCCTTCCACGATCTGTTTCACTGCATCTGAGCTCATATGTAGTCCCTTCCGTGTTTTTGACGTCGAGCTCCCGCGGCCATTACCCCTGAGGCGGCTCGCTCACCCTTATATCGCCACGAGCGGCCTTAGGGAGCGGGGGGATTATGACCATTTGTCAGAGGAATAAACAACTGTGTCGATTGTTCGCGCTCGAAAAACTTACCTCCCCCTCGCGGGGAGGTCGACGTCGCGCGCGAGCGCGATGGCGGGTGGGGCCGTGCAGCGAATTCGGTACAGAAGAACAACCCCGCGCTTCAAGCAAAAATCCGCACAACGCGCACAGTCTTCGTTGCGCGTCCCCCCACCCGCCGCTTCGCGTCGACCGCCCCGCGTAGGGGGCGGTAAGAGATGTTTGCAAAGAGGTGGGAACAAGACCACGCTCCGGTCAGATGAAATTGGAGAACAGATCATGTCTGTGAAAGACCGTGCTCGCATTGCGGAATTCCTGGCCGCGAACGAACGCGAAGGACTGGACCTGCACGGACAGCGCGCGCGGCTCGATGCACTGGCTGATTTCTTTCCCGTGCCGGACGGTGTGGAAGTCGAACCCGCGAGCGTCGGCGGCATCAAGGGAGAGTGGGTCCGCGCGCGTCACGCACGAAGGGATGCGGCGCTGCTCTATCTCCATGGCGGCGGCTATGTACTCGGCTCGCCGAAATCTCATCGCCATCTGGCGGCACTTTTGAGCAATGCCTCCGACCTGCCCGTTTTCGTGGCGCACTACCGGCTCGCGCCCGAGCATCCCTTTCCCGCAGCGGTCGACGATGCGGTCGCGGCTTACGAAGGTCTGGTGCAATCGCAAATCGTGCCGCAGAAGATCGCCATTGCGGGCGACAGCGCAGGCGGCGGCCTGACGCTCGCCACCCTCATCGCTCTGCGGGACAAATCCAACAC
>Ga0207649_10000629_pt1 | contig 23631 bp, 21 predicted proteins | sample KBSC43metaG_FD_184317 | JGI IMG/M metagenome (GOLD analysis project Ga0207649, IMG submission 184317) | Corn rhizosphere microbial communities from Kellogg Biological Station, Michigan, USA - KBS C4-3 metaG (SPAdes) (version 2) | ecosystem: Host-associated > Plants > Roots > Rhizosphere > Soil ... | reverse complement strand
TCCAATCGTACCGGGTTCGAGACCTGCTCCCGCCGCTGTAGGTGTAAAACGGAACGAACAGGCCCGCGTGGCCTTCAATCGCGAAGTCATGCCCTGCAGGAACTTGCGCATTCAGCTCGGCATAGGCGGTCGCGCCGCGTCCCAGATAATGCGGCGAAAAATAGACGCGCGAGGACAGGATCTTCCCCGAAAGGCCTGCGTAGATTTCGGTGTAGGACAGGCCGGAGCGCAGGCCCGAATAACGCGAGTAGCGAGCGTGTACGATACCAAAGTCGGCTGTGAGGCCCCGTCCTATCGTGGTGGCGTAACCGCCGTTCAAGTTGAACCCAAGTGGATGGAGTCCATCGCCCGTACTCTCGACCAGGGTCCCGGAGGCGTCGGCATAAAATCCATTCGGACTATCGTAGGAGACTTCCAATGCGCCGACAGGATGGCCGTCGCTCAGTGAAAATCCGCGAAACCGGTCGTCGCTGAGAATTGAAACCGCGCCGCCGACCTGGGCCGCAGCCGGCGCTGCGGAAAAGAACAAAATCGCCGCAAGGGCGGCCCCGCAGTGCCCCCGGCCGGCTATGTTAGCGAGCCGCGGCGGAGTGTCCGGACCGCGTGGATTCGCACGAGCAGTCACAGCTGCCCGCAGCTTTCAAGACGGTCGCGCAGGCTTGAATTGTTCCACCGCGGGGTTGATCCGAGACAATGGTCACCGCGCCCGAGGGGCGGCGCTGCCGAACCAGGGCCAGCAGACCGCTGACATGCGCCGCCGCGAAGGAGCTTCCATTTGCGAGAAACCATCGGCCTCCTGGCTCCGTAGTCGGCACATCGCGCCCGGGGGCTATGTAGACGCCGCTTTGGCCGGTCGCCAACTGTGCATCGGAGACCGCGATCACGCCACGGACCGAAGCCGGAAATCCGCCGTCCTGCTGGTTAGGATCGAAGGCGGCTACGACTTCTGTTCCGCGGTCGAGAGCCGTCTTCACGAGCATTCGAAGCAGCCGGTCGTCCGGACCGCTGAGACTGAGATTGAGGACATCGGCTTTCTGGTCGATGGCAAAGTACAGCGCCTTGGCAAGGCTGAAGCTGTCGCAGACAGTCGCGTCGGGTTTTTGCCAGCAGGCGCGCAAACCCAGCAGCTTCGCCCCTGGAGCGACGCCTGCAATGCCGATCCCGTTGTTTGCCTTGGCGGCGATTATCCCCGCAACGCCGGTGCCATGGGTTTCGCTGACGAGCTGTTCTCCGGATACGAAATTACGATTCACTGCGAGCTGCCCCGCCAGGTCCGGGTGGTTCGCCTGGATGCCGCTGTCGACGATCGCGACCTTGACTCCGCGGCCGGTCGCCATGCGGTGCAAATCCGCGAGTTGCCATTGCCGAGCCGCCGGCTGGGCGGGAAATAGCGGATCATTGTCCGAAGCCGGACTCGATTGGGCATGGTAGATTTCAACCGGTTCTGCCCACGCGACATTGCCGTTGCGGGACACCTGGTCGGCCGCCGACTGGGTCGAGCGCCCGTCCGGGACCGCCATGACGAAACAGTCCATGCCGATCATCGGCATCGGCCATGCATCGACGACGGTCAGCCCATATTGGCCCGCGATATCCCTGGCGAGGCGGTCCCGGGCGCTTTTCGCCAGTGCGTCGTCGTACCCGCCACCATAGCTCGTTCCGGGGCGTAGATGTTCCGGCGGGTGCCGGACCATGACGAGGATTTGCCGCGCCGGGGTCGACGCCGGTTCCGCAAGGGCTGGCTGCGATACTACGGCCGCAACCGCAGCCAGAATTCCCAACAACCAAAGGACGAGGCGATGCGCGATCATCCGGCGGGACCGTCTATCGGTTGGGCCAGGGTGACGTGACGATCGGATTGCAATGATGCGATGGCGCGCGTGCGATCCTTTGCCTGCACATGCACCAGGTAGGCATCTGCGTCGGTCGGGCCGCCGACCAGCGATGCGCCGCTTGCGTTAAGCGCATGTCGCATCTGCTGCTCCGTCGTTTCGCCCTGGAACATCACGATCATGTTTGCCTGCGCAGGAGCCGATCCGGAAGAAAGAGCATGATATTGGGCTGCGGGGGGCCTCTGCAGGCTCACGAACACGCTACCGGCGATCAGCAGGAAGACAGCTTGCGCCGCGACCAGGCCCATCACTGGCGGTCGCGTGACGGCGCGCCACATCTCGACCAACGGCTGGAATAGAGGCGGCCGGACCGGTTGCGCGGGAGTGCTGATGCTGGCGCGAAGCTTGGCCCAGCCATTCTCAACCTGCGGCACCAGCGTACCGAATTCGTCGACGATGCGCCGCTCCAGGAACAGCTGCTGCTGACATTGCACGCATGCCTGCAAATGGTCTTCGACAATTGCGCGGTCGCGTGCGTCCAGCTGTCCCGTTGCATACCATGGAAGCAGCGCCTCGGCCTGATCGTGGGGCCGTTCCTCGGCGCCAGATTTATCTGTCATGCCGTTTCTCCTAAACCCAATCCGCCAGCTCGCCGGGCAGCGCTTGCCGCAAACGGCGTCTGGCATGGAACATCCGGGTTTTGACTGTATCGACCGGGCAGCCCACGATCTCCGCGATCTCACGGTAGCCCAGGTCATGGAAATAAGTGAGATCCACCACCGCCCGGTGTTCCGCCGAGAGCCGCGCCATCGCACCAATCAGTGCATCGCGGAGCTTCTGGTGCTGGACGTGTTGATCCGCGCCGGGGGCGGAGCTCGGCCGGGACTGCAACCCGTCATCCTCGATCGGATCGGGCCAGCAGCGCCTCGCCTTGAGCGCCTTGCGGTAGGCAATCGCGAAGATCCAGGTGGAAAGTTTGCTGTCTCCCCGGAAATTGGACGCGCTTTGCCAAACCACCATCATCGTATCGTTCAAGACCTCCTCAACCAGCTGCGAGCGTTGCAGCATGTGCGTGAGAAAGCGGGCCAGGCGCGGCTGGTACATTCGGTACAATCGCTCGAATGCCTCGATGTCGCGCCGTTCGATGCGCGCCAGCAGCTCACGCTCCCCGCCTTCGGCGGGACGCGCGCTTTCAGCCCGAAGCGCCTTCATCGCCCCCTGCAAATTCACCATCGGAACCGCTCCACGCGCATTTGTGCATCCGCGCGCGCAAAAAGTTCAAACGTCTTCTACACCACGGCGCGAGAGTGATCGATGGCCGTGGGCGGAGTCAGGGGCAACCGGCTTCTTTGGAGAAGCGGCGCGAGCTCATGCAAGACTGGGGCATTATTGCTTTGGAGGATTGGCTGCCGGACTGGTTGAGATTGCCCTTCGCGTCATAGCCGAAGCTGGTCGAACCGGCCCTACGGTGCCGTGCTTTCACCGTGATCGAACGTCAAATCGCTTCGCCCAATAAGCTGCCCCAATGGTGATAACCGCGGAGACCACAAGAAGAGTCACCATGCTAAATTCGTCATAGCGTATTCCAAGGGCTGGCAGTAGGAATCTTCCCAGCCCGTTAATCAACGCAAACATCACAAATATGAATAGCTGTAGAATAATCATTATTGGGTGCTCTTCATTGATGTTCGCAGGCATAGACTCCCGCAGTGCCGCCGCCGCCGGCCAGCACGGGCCCGGCAGCGCCCGGTGCATAATAACTTACCAGGCCGCCGAGGACGCCTACCGTAACGTCGCACACATGAGGATTGCTCAAGGGATTGGTGTCGCCGCATACCGTTTGACCCACAGTCGGCGACACTTGGCACGTGTTCTCGTGCTGCTGCTCACTCTCCGCCTTTAAGAGTTGTTCAACGCGGCGAAGTTCAGCCGGTGACAAGCGAGTGGGTGGAGGCAAATTCACAGTCACTGAAGTCGATGGCGGCGTTACCTTGGGCGGCTGGATTGGATTTGGAGTGATCGCCGGCGCCGTTCGAGTATTCTGGGCCAATTCAATATTCATGTCGTTGGCCAGATCGTCCTGGTTCTGCATCTGCTGCGCCGGATTCGGGTTCGATGGCGGCGGCGGCTTGGTTCCGGTGACGATAATTGCAGCCTCCGCCTGCGCCGCCGGATTGGGCGGAGGAGGTGGAGCTTGGTATGTTTGCTCGATCAACCCACTCGGATCGCGCCCATTCACCGGATCATTGTGGGTGTAGGCATACCAGTTCATCCCGTCGCCGTATCCGATGGGATCGGTCTGCAGGAACCGGCCGAGCGTGGGCGAGTAGATGCGGGCCTTCGAATATTGCAGCCCGATCTCATAGAGGAATGCCTGGCCCGTGTACTGGTAGCGGCCCTGATTGCCCGGGCCGGGGATGCCATATTCGTCATAGGTGTTGATGGTGCCCGCGTTACCGGTGGAATCGGTGCGGGCGACGATGGAGCCGCGCTCGTCTGACATGAGCCACGTGCGGCTGCCGTTAGCGCTATATTCGACGATCGGCTCGTCGACCCCGGGACCGAAGACATATCGCGTCTTCAGAGCTCCGGTGCCGGCCGCGTACATGCCGGCGATCTCACCGCCATCGAGCACAAAGCTGACGTCGCCGATGTTGCTGCCGGCGATCTTGTACAGACGGCCGAGCGGATCGTAGGAGAGATTGGCGATGACGCTCGAGCTGGTCGCATTCGTCAGCCGGTTCTCGGCATCGTAAGTGTAGGTCCACGTCCCATCACCGGTCAGGTTGCCGTTGGCATCGTAGCTGAAGCTGGTCGATCCGGCGGCAGTATACTGGTTGAGCGGGTTGACGGAGTAATTTCGATTGACGTTCGAATTGGAGGCCAATTGAGCGCGACGTCACGGTAATCCGAGTTCGCCTCCATCACCTATCACTACGACCCCACCGTCGCCACAGGAATTCCCCAACGAACGCTAATCCAACCAACGCGTAGAAGGTGGCAACAAGTGGGTCGTGTTGTAGAAGGTGGCGTACGCCATTGGCGATGAGAAGAATACCAAACATCGCTACCAGCAATGAGGGCACAATTTTCATTGCGGACCCTTTCTAAGAGAATCGATTTAATTACTAAAGTGAAGAGGATAACTATGAATAATAAAATATTGATAAATACTTCTATGTTATCCAATAACATTTTTCGTCATTTAACAGGTCTCTGTTCAGGAATCACTGTTTGCCCTAGCTCTGTGGAACCTTTTGCACATACAGTTGCAGCAGCCACAGCGGTAACAATACCAGCATCCAAGGCAACACAACCAGCTAAATCCATCGTGGTGTCAACCGGGTCCGGCTTAACATCTACGAAATGATGTATAGGGAGTACAAGGTTTTGCAATGCGTATAGTCTGTCCAACGCAAGATACATGTCCTTCCACGCGTTGCAGAGGCCAGAATTTTGATGTTTGGCACAGGCTTCGATCATCTTCCGTTTTGCGTTATCAATATCAGCCTGCGTGACCTTCTTAGGCGCGCCTTGACCTGAATTTGTCTGAGCATTCGGCACGTTCTGCGCAAGCAGGTAAGGCGGCCGATAGCCCACCGGTTCATCGGGGGCACTGGGCCCGTCATCACCCATTCCGCTAGTATCGCAGCCGAAGCCTTGTGTGCAGTCGATATGGCTGTTGCCGTTGCTGTCCGTGGTCGGCCGTGTCCCGCACACATCCGCCATGACACCGCCGCAATCGACCTGCGTCCCCAATGGATCGCTGCCATTCACCGGATCGTTGTGCGCATAGGCATACCAGTTCATCCCGTCGCCGTAGCCGATCGGGTCGGTCTGCATGAATCGGCCGAGCGTGGGCGAGTAGAACCGGTTCTTGTAATAGTACATGCCGATCTCGGAGAGATAGACTTGGCCGGTATATTGGAATCGGCCGGAGTTGGTTGACCCCGGGATTCCATATTCGTCGTAGCTGTTGATCCCCGTGCTCTTGGTGGTTGCGTTGACGTTGCTCTTGGCGACCGTGCCGCTGCTGTTGGTCAGCGCGACGATGCTCCCGCGCTCATCCGATGCCATCCAGCTGCGTGTCCCGGCCGCATTGTAGGCAACGATCGGCTCGTCCACGCCGGGACCGAACACATAGCGGTTGGTGAGCAGCGAGCCGTTATATTCGGCAATGAGGTTCAGCCCGTCATAGGCGAAGTTGGTGGTCGTGCCTGAGGCAGTAAAGCTGGAAAGGCGGCCGGCCGGATCGTAGGCGAGAGTTGCGGAGGCTGAGCAATTGGTAGAGGTACCGACGCTGATCATCCGGCTTTCGCTGTCGTAGCAGTAATAAGTGCTGTCGGAGCTCATGAGATTCCCTTTGAGCCCGTAGGTAAAGTTGCTCGAACCTGCCGACGTATATTGGTTGAGCGGGTTGACCGTGTAGCCGCGGTTGACGTTGGCCGCGCCGTCCCAGCCGTAAGCATTAGTGGTCGACGTGCACAGCGGCGTCGAACGCGTGGTCGAGGTCAGCTGCGAGGCCGGATTGTAACCGAAGGTCGCGCAGGAATCATAGGTCGACCCGGCAAGGGCCGAGGTCAGCTTCGACAATCGATATAGGGTGTCATAGCTGTAAGTCTGGCTTGTGCTGTTTCCATAGGTGACGCCGCTGCGATTGCCGAGGCCGTCATAGGCATAGGAGGCGAGAGTCGTCGCTCCATCCACGATCGAGCTGACCTCGCCGGTGGCGAGATAGTTGTAGCTGACGGTGAGGTTGGCGACTTTTGACACGACCGGATAGGCGATGCTCGTGCGCCGGCCGGCAAGATCCCAGGTTGAGGTCACCGTCCCCTCCGGCCCGACCTGCGTGAGGTTGCGGCCGAGCTGGTCGTAGGTGAACGAGAGAGTCGTCGTCCCCTGCGTCGCCGAGGTCAAATGGCCGAGGAGGTCATAGCCGTAGGTGACGGCCCCTTCCGGAAGCACCTTGGTCGAAAGCCGGTTCAGCGCATCATAGGTGTAGGAGAGCTTGGTCGATCCGTCGCGCAACAGCCGTCCGACAACATTTCCGTTATTGTCATAGCCGGAAATGGCGTTGCCATTGGAGTCATAGGCGACGATCTTTTCGCAGTCGGTGGTGGAGCTGGCGCCCGTAGTGACATTCTTGTCGGGATAACAGGTGGAGATCAGCCGGTTGAACGTGTCGTAGCTGTAGGTCGTGGTCTTGCCGTTCCCGTCCTGCTGCGTCTGCAGAATCGAACCTTCGAGCCACGTGTTGGTCACGTCCGGCACCTGCGAGTCCGACGTGTAGCCGTTGCGGACGGTCAGCAGGTTGCCGAGGTCGTCGTAAGTCGTCTTGGTAATGAGATCGGTGTTGCTGCTGGTCTGCGCGCAGGCGTTGGACTGAGAGGTCCAGGTGCCGGAGTTGTTCCTTACCGCGGTGCACTGGAGCCGACGATCCGGCGTGTAACTGTATTGGGTGATGCCAGCGACCGCGCCCGTGTTGTCGTAAAGGGTATCCTGAGTCTTCAGGCCTTGGGCATTATATTGCGCCTGCGATTTCTGAAGCACCGTCATCTGGCTAAGCGCCGTGGCCGATTGGCCACTGGCGGTGCCGATGCTCGTGGTGTCGATTTCGCCGCCAGGAGTGTAGCTGACGCTCACCGCGCGCATCGGTTGACCGTTGCCTGGAAGCGGACTGATCGTGCCGAGGAGCCGGTGGTCGAGATCGTAGCTAAACCACGTGGTATCCGCTGTTCCAGCGAGTGGCCCGTCGATGGTCTGCACGTCACCTTGCGGCGTGTAAGTATAGGCCGTGGTCGCGGTGAGCGCTCCGTCGCCGCTGCCTTTGCTGATCGCGATCGGATTGGCGTGACTGTCATAGCCGATCGTCGTCTTCACTTCGTCGCTGGTGCCGGCGCAGCTCGCCGTTGTCTGACACTGGGACGTCGCGGTGAGCAGGTAAACGCCGTTGGTGAGCGTGTAGGTATAACGTGCCTGGGGATGGATCCCGTTCGGCGCAGCGGGAGAGGTTACCGTCGCAACGCCGCCGCTGTTGGGGTCGTAGGTATAGGTGGTGACGTTGCCGTTGGCGTCGGTCGTGCTGGTCGGCTGGTTGCACGTTTTGGTGTTGCAACCGGAGCTCGAATAGACCGCGGACGTCGTGATCGGATTGGCGTTATTGGTGTCGGTGGTGACGGTCTGCGTGATGTTGCCGTTGCCGTCGAAGGTGGACGTGGTGGTTACGTTGTTGTGCTTGACGTAATTTAACCGCTGATACTGGTCGTAGCCTAACTCAGTGATGTCGGCGCTCGCATTGTTACCCGGCGCGAGAATATCCTCTGATACCAAGCCGGTAGTTGTGCTCCACGCCACGGTGCGGTTCATACCGTTCCCGGTTATCGTGGTGACCCCTCCACCAATATTGTAGCTGTAACTCCAGGTCCCGTTGCCATCGGTGACCGATGTGACTCGTCCGTTCGTATCTTCCTGATAAGTGAGCGTTTCATTCTGTGTGGACGTGACCGGGATCGTTTCGGTCACGGTGCTCGTGCCGTCGGAGTTTGCCTTCGTTGACCACATCGTCATGGGATTGCCGTTGATCGTTGCTCCGCTAAGATCCGCCGTCGGCCAACTATTTGAATAAGTGCATGTGACGGCGAGGGCACTACAGGACGGCTCGCTAGCCATATTGAACAGCACCACTTTGGTTATGTAATTGTACGGATACGTGCCCGTGTAGGTCGGCCGGTATTGATACCCCAAGTTGCTCGTGACTGAGCGCAACAGTGGCGCCGAGCCACTCGTGTCATAATTCCAGGTCAGCTTTTCACCGGCAGGATAAGTCAGCGAAACGGGCCACGAAATCCCTGATATGCCGACAATAAGAACCGTGCCGTTGGAGCTGGTGAAAGTGTATTGGCTGGTAGACGAGTTATAGGTGAGCGTCGCGCCGTTCTGCTGATTGTTGCTGAAGGTGCCGCTCCCCAGCGTCCCGTTCAAAGTGAAGGTCGTTGTCGCGCCCGCGATGTAGACTGAATAGGTCGAGCCATTGACGTCCAGTCCGGAGTTTAGGTCCGAACCCGCTCGATTGCTGGTAGTCACGATGTACTTCAGGCTGCCTGGACCGCCCGGGCCGATGCTGATCGACCCCCAGGTTTGTGCGGCAATGTTTCGCGTAACGAGATCGACGCCGAACTGGTCAACCTTTGAATGCACCGGCGGAACGTCCGTCGGGGGGGCATTCCCCGGCGCTGCCTGCGCAAAGGCCGGCGCGCTGAGCGCCGTTGTGCCGAGGAAGAGACCGACGAGAACTTTCTTTTGATGCCGCTTCATGAATTGAACCCCACGCCCTGAGGATGCCTGATTGGCTTGCGCTGGATGATTGGAGACGCGCATCAGCCGACGGTCCCGGTGATTGTGCCCGCGCCCGAGGCGGTGCAGCCGGTGCCGTTCTTGCGGACCGCGTAGCCTGCAGCACCATTCGGCAGGTTGCCGTCACCCCCGCCAGAAAGAATCCGGCCAACCTGCGAAGTGGCGCTAACCCCGTTCGGCCAATTTGCAGTGCCGCTGTTGATCGATTCCCATACCCTCGCTGCGATATCGCCCCTCATTAAATGGGCGGTGAGTTGGTTCGCCTTTGGGCGGGCAGGCGGCACATCCCCGGAGGCGATAAACTGCGTCGCTTGGGACCGAGCGCTGAGCGCCCGCGTTGTTAGAATACCGGAAAGGCTCGATTTTTTCGAAGATAGTTTACACATCTCACCAGCTTCTTTCACTGAATTGCAATTGCCCGGTGGGGGCCTCGCCCCTCCCAGAATCAGGTGCGGTTAATCTGGATTGTCTGGGTAGTGCTGCCGCCATGGCCGTCGGACACCGTGTTGACCGATGTGATCGGCGGCCCGTTCGTCACGACGGAAATATCATACGGGGTTGCCGGGGACGTAACCGTCAGCGTATCGCCGTCCGCGTCCGAGCACGGGGACAGAATCATCGACGAGGTGACATGGACCGTCGTCGTTGCGCGGTGATCGATGTTCATCGTGATAGTAGCGCACACAGGGGCGTGGTTGGTGCTACCGGTATCGATATTGTTGATCGTTCCGACGCCTTGGTTGTCGCTGATGGTTGCACTGCCGCTGGGGCTCGAGAGGTTGAGATCCATCGTGAGAGCGCCAGTGACAACGTGATCGTCAATTGTCGCGACGGTGACAGCCTGAGATGTCGTGCTAGATGCGAAGCTCAGCGTACCTGAGTTGGCGGCGTAGTTGGTACCGGACACCGCTGTACCATTGGCAGTCGCATAATTGACGGTGCAGGTATTGCTGGTGGCGCCGCTCTTCGTGACAGTGAAGCTAAGGTTGCTCCCCTCATTGGCGGACACATTCGCGACCGCAAAGCTAACGCCGACACACGTCTGCGCCGCGGCGATAGTGACACTGTACGCCCGACTGCCGGTATGGCTGGCGCTGTCGGTCGCCGTGACAGTGAAGCTGTAAGTTCCAGTGCTGGTCGGCGTTCCCGACAGAATGCCCGAACTACTGAGGCTGAGCCCCGTCGGCAAAGTGCCGGTATAGCTAAAGGTATACGGACTCGATCCACCGCTTGCGGTGATCGTTTGGCTGTAGGCGCTATTGACAGTCCCGCCCGGCAGGCTTGTCGGAGCGAGAGTAATCGTGGTCGTCCCAGCTCCAGTGACGGCGACATTGGTGCGGTTATCGGCGTTATCATATGTGTAGCTGGCGTTGACGCCGTTGCTCGGGCCGCCGTTATGGTTGACGGTGATCAGCCGGCCCTTGTTGTCATAGGTGTAGGTGATCGTCTCCTGGGCGAAGGCGGGGGCGACCGTAGCAAACGCCAATCCGGTAAGCATTAAAGCGCGCGCACGAGCACGCACGATCGACCGACGAGTCATTGAGCCCCCTTTGGGTTTCGTCTGATGATGAGAATTGAAAGACGGAGCATTGTGTTACGGCATCTCAGCCGCAGCGACTGCTTCGCACAAAATGCGCGCAGATCAGCAATGACGGAATGCATGGTGCACGTCGCCTGTCCTTCGAAATCCACGAAGGCAAAGGCGATCCGTTGCAGGTTTCCCTACAACGGTCCGAGCTCACCGTTGCTTTGAAGATTGACCCTGTTGATGAGAGGCTATATTAACTTCCGTTGCGGTCAACGGGAAAATTTGTCCGACGAATTCGCGCTGCTGTTGAACCATTTAGCAGTCGATCGCGATGCTCGTGAGGTGGTTCAAGAGGTTCAATGTAGTCGGCTCAGGTCGAATCAGTTTCTCCGAAAAACGCAGAAACAAAGATCAAGCACTGTGCGATCTAGCCGCAAAGAATGCGTCCTTCTAAGAGTCCATTTTCTCACGCAGTCGGGACCGTCACTAAATCTCGCGGGCGAAGCTTTTAATTTCGCAAGGCGATGCGTTTGATCCCCCGGACTCCGCTAATCCGTCCCAGCTGAACGAACACATCGATCGTTTTCGTGACATAGTGGCGGACATCATCGCGGTTGAGCGCGGTCCCGGCCTCCAGCGCAAGCAGCACCAGCTGTTCGACTGCGGCCTCCGGCGAATCGGCGTGGATCGTCGTCATCGAGCCGGGATGGCCGGAGTTGATCGCGCGCAGGAAGGCGAGCGCCTCGACTCCGCGAAGCTCGCCGAGAATGATTCGGTCGGGGCGCATTCGGAGAGACGCCGAGACAAGATCGTTGGCGCTGACCTGCGCTTCGCCGAGGGAACCGCGCACCGCGATCAAGCCAACACTATTCTCGTGCTCGACATGAAGCTCGGGTGTGTCCTCGATCAGGATCAGCCGCTCGTCGCGTGGAACCTCGCGCAACAGCGCATTCAGGAATGTCGTTTTGCCTGACGAGGTCCCACCGGACACCAGAATATTCAGCCGAGCGCGCACGGCCTCCGCAAGCGCCGTTGCGAAATCACCCTTCTGCACCAGCTCAAGAACGTGGGCGGGTAGTGCGGAGGAGTCTCGTAGAGCCCCGGTACCGGCGCCGGCGAACGCGCCCGCGGCAGCATAATCGGCAAGCGCTAGGTTTGGTGCCACCTGCTTGCGAATGGCCAGTGCTAGCTGTCCGCGAGTCGCCGGCGGAGCCACCACTTGCACGCGCGAACCATCGGGAAGTATCGCGGACAACAAGGGATGCTCCCGGCTCACACCCTGGTGCGAAAGCGCTGCGACCTGCCGCGCGAGCCGAATCAACGTCGCCTCATCGAGTGCCGGGTCGAGCTGGCATTCGATGCCGCCGCCCAGGCTCTCAATCCAAAGCTCTCCTGGGCGGTTCACATAAATGTCTGTGACCTCCGGCCGGGCGAGCGCGTCTTCGAGCGGAGCGAGACAGGCGCGAAGGTAGACACCAGCTTCGGGATCCGCGGAATGGCGGATTGCGGTCGCGACGTTCACTGCTGCTTCTCGGCTGGGAATTCGAGGTCGCGAGCGACGAAAATGCTGATGCTCTTGCCAGCACGGACCGACAGCGTCGGCGTTGGCGCACTGGATTGGACGGTGCTGCCGGAGCTCTGCACCGCGCCCGGCAGAGCGACGACATACGGCCCCGTTACCGCGCGGGTTGCGATCGCGCCGCCGATGTCGACGGTGGTCCGGAGGATCGCGTTCAGGAAGCGAGCCAGGAAGTGGCTGTTGACGTGCGCCTCGACACCGCCGCGTCCAAGCGTGTCGGTGGCCGGGGAATCGAGTGCGATTGTCACCCCGTCCGGCCGAATGAGCCTCGTCCAGGTGATCAACGCCCTTTTCTGGCCGGCTCCCACATCGGCGTCATATTCACCGACCAGTCGGCTGCCGCGGGGTATGAGGATCCTGGTGCCATCAAAGCCGCGAACGTCTCGCGAGACGATCGCCCGGGCAAGGCCGGGACTGGTGGAATCGAACGCGGTCTCGAGCACAGCTGGGATCAATGTCCCCTGCGTAACCGTGTCCGAGCGATTGGCGAGCGCACTCGACTGAACTCGGCCGCCCCACATGGATGACACCCCGGGCAAACCGGATTCCTTGCTGCCAACAGCAACGCCGGCAGAAGGCGTTCCGGACGGCCCTGCAGTCGTGTCAACCACGAGTGCTGAGCCAGCGGAGGTGCGCGGCGGCGGCGGCACAGGCGGTGGCGGGACAGGGGGAGGAGCAGGCTGGTAGATGACCTGCGGCTGAGGAGTCGACACAACCTTTCTGTGCTGGGGTGCCGACGGAGGGAGAGCAGTCGTGGGCCTTGTAACCGGTGCGACCACCTGCGGCTCGGGCGGAGGTGCGGGCGGGATGTAGAGTGGCGGGGGCTCCGGCGAGAATAGGGGTTGGGTCTGAATACCCTCGCGAACCGTCGGCTGCGGCTGGGCTTTGCGCCGGCTCTCAAGCACGAAAAACAACAGGATTGCGGCAAAGCCCGCTACAACAGCGATCACCCAGCCGGACGGACCCTGGCGAGACAACCGGACGACCGGCCGCACGCCCGCGCTGGCTTTGTCGATCCCGAACAGCTCCTCGAGCCGCGGATCACCTCGCTCGCGAACCGTCACCGCGCCGCGACCTTTGGTGGCAGGCGCACCGCGCGCGCAAGGTGATCATCAATCCGGAAATCGAGCTGTCCTGGGACACCATCGACGACATAGACGTCGTCTCGCATCGCGCCGTTGGCGAGCACCTCCTGACCTGAATCGCCGATGGTGTAGACCGCCGGGATGGGCTTCTCGCGCGGCCAGCTGATATAGGTATGCTCGCCATCGTCGCTCACGGAATCCGGCCGAAGCCACTTGTCGCCGCTGATCTTGTAGCGGCTGAGCGACCGCCTCAGCTGCGAGACATCTACGTAGCTAGAAGGCTTGGTCGGAGGCGCAGAATAGCGGAAATGAACCGTGTAGGGGATGTCCGAGGCGGGTTCGGCGAGCGCGACCAGATCGAAGTTATAAACTCGAACGCTGGTGATCACTGTCATGTTGGTCGCGATGTTCGCCGCGGCGGGCTTCAGGAACAGGCGATCGCCACTGTGATCGACACTCACCTGCCATGCGCCGGGATCGCCGAGCGCCACATTCTGGACCTGCTCGTCTGGCGATAGCTCGATCGTCATTTCATAACCGGGCGCGCCGTAAAGCTGCACGATCTGGCCGGAATTATAGTCGACACTCTGCAGGTGCGGATCGCCTCCGCCGGGCTGAGGCCGTACCTGTGCCGTCGCGGAAGCAGCAACGCACGCAAGCAGAAGCGCCAGCCGCCTCACCGGTCCGCGCCTGCTGCTGGAGGTATCGCGGGGGCCGTTCGAACTCCGGTGAATCCACCTGCAGCAACTGGCGAGGCGCTCGGCAGCGGCGGCGGAAGCGTTGTCGCGACCCCCGCCGAAACGGCGGGCGCAGCCGGTTCGGCTTCGACAGGTAATGCCTCCGGATCCTTGCGATAGGACACGACCTGGAATCCGAGCGGGTTCACGAACCGATCATCGAGGCTCATCGGATCCGTTGAGTACCGATAGCGAATCGTCGCTATCCAGGGGCTCGGCGGCTGCGCCTGGCCATTGGGGTCGGTGCGGACCGTATCAAAGCGGACCAGCGCTGTATCCTGGCCAACCGGCGACACGCTTTTGACCCGTGTGTCAATGACTGTGCCGCGCGGCAGCGTGACCAGCGGGCTCGCCGGGTTCGACGCCTCCATTTGCGTCAAGTAGCTGCTCCGGGCCGCACCAGTCGAGAAGAGCGCAACCTTGCGATAGTTCTGGTTGACGGTCGCAAAGTCAAAGCCTTCGCGCGCAATCACATATTGGACGAGGAAGGACTGGGTCAGCGCGCTGTCCGCAGTCACTTTGCCGGGATTGAGCGGCTTTAAGGCCTGGACGTAGCCAGTCGTCTTGTCGACCATGAGCGTATACGGCTCGACCTGCTTTAATGGCATCAGCACAACGAGAGCGACAGCTTCAAGAACGGCCACGAGGCAGGCCGCGCCTGCAATCCACCAGGCTATTCTCTGCGAGGAGCGGATTGCGTTCACCCGGTCGTGATTCCAGCTCGCGCTATCGGCGTAATAGGCATCCAGGCTTGCGGGGCTTTGTTCGTTCATCGTGAATCCCGTCTTCCAGCACTGGCGCTGGCTCTGTTTTGCGCCCGCCGCGTTAGCGATCGCCCGATCGGCACGGCAGCGCGTTCATAATGCCGCGCTGGAAAGCCGGAGGAATCTGAAGGGCGCAGGCTGGTCTGGTTAGCCACCGCTGATCCTCGGCCGCCGCCCTCGCGCCTCTGCATTGCAACCAGCACGTCGGCGACCATCGCTGCGCGGGACCTCTCGTCGCGGCTTTGTACGTTCGACGTGATCATGGCAGGCGAAGAAATCACACCCTGAAGTGCGGCGGCTCGTGTTTCCTCTCCGTGGCCAATCCACAGCGCCAGCCGGAAAGCGCCGGCAAGGCGTGCACAGGCTCCCACCACGGCGAGCGCAATAATCGCGAAGCTCCCCGTCACCACGAACAGTTCGGTCGGAACGGAGGGCAGAGCTTCTCCTGACATCCGTCGAGCGAGGATGGTCGAGAGCCACGGCTCCAGTAGCGAAAGCTCAAGCCCCAGCACGATCGAAACCCCGATCGCTGCGATGGCTGCGCCCGCTAGCACCCGCACCCAACCCTCAAAAAGACTGCGGGTGTTGTCGAATATCATGAAGCCTATGAAGAAAGGTCCGAGGCCAAGCATCAATCCAGTGATCACCCGCACCCCGGCAATTCCCAGGATGGCAGTCAGCAGGAACAAAATGCGCGACCCGCCAAGCGCAAACGCGCTGAAGCCCGCAAACGGCGGCGGGGGAGCGTCCTGCTGCTGAAGAACTGTCGGGATTCCGGGTCCAAGCACCGACAATTGGACAAGAGCGGCGTCGGCTCCGTCCAGCCGCTGGACCAGTGTCCCGTCGCTACCGGGAAGCCCTCCGGACCTCCCCAGCTCCCCGACGATCTGCGTGGGGCCGTCAACGGCCAGGTCATAGACTAGGATGTGATAGGCGGGCCAGCCTGTCGCCAGCGTGAGGACGATGCCAACCTTCAGCGCCGCAATCGTCCCTGACCGCATGGTGAAACTGCGCCCAAGCAGCAGATTATACCCGATGATTGCGATGAAGATGGTCAAGAAGCCGGTGAGCACTACGGACAGGGTCGACCCGGGCAGCGCGAGCGCCTGAAAGGCACCCGACCCGAACGACTCTACTTTGCAGTCGACGAAGCGCGTCATCGATCCAATGAACCCTGCGCTTTGCGGGTCGCTGGCACAAAGGCTCGTCATGCCACCTCCAGCAGCCGCGGCAGCCATTCGGCCGGGTCGTCTCCCGTCTCGAGCCGGATTTCATCAAGCAGGCGAACCGTGCGCTCGCGCCCGGAAAGGACCGTCAAAAGGTCCTTTTCACCGGAAAGATTGAGCCTGGCGACGACGCTGTCATTGCCGTGCTTGATGAGGAAGCAGTGGCTGGTGTCGGGGAGCATCCGAACCAGCTCGAGTTCATGGTGGCTGAGCCCGAACCCCTCGACATAGTCCGCTTCCCGAGCCTTCGGGTTGGCCATGAAGATCTGGGTTGCAGACTGCTCTATCACCGCACTTGCAATCCGGCTTTCGAGCGCATCCTGAGCGCTCTGCGTTGCGAAGCCGACGATGCCGTTCCTCTTCCGGATCGTCTTCTCCCAATCCCTGATCCGGGTGACGAACACGTCGTCATCAAGGGCTTTCCAGCCTTCGTCGACGACAAGGATCGCGGGGCTTCCATCCAGCCGCTCTTCGACCCGGTGGAAGAGGTACATCATCGCCGGCGTACGGACCGTCGGGTCATCCAGGATCTGGGTCATGTCGAACCCGACCGCTTCAGCCGCAAGGTCGGTTCGGTCGTGCTCGTTGTCGAACAGCCAGGCCCGCTCGCCATCACCCCACCAGGGCCTCAGCCGCGCCCACAGATCCTTGGCGTGCGGCCGATGGGCGCCGCGGAACAGTTCGACGATGTAGCGAAGCCTTTGGTGCTTCTTCGGCTGGTCGAAATTGGCATCGACCGCCTGCTTGATGAGCGCCAGTTCCTCTTCGTCGATTCCACCGGCAAGAACCGACAGCCACTCGATCGCAAACTGGCGATTGACCGGCGTATCGGGAAGCTGAAGCGGATTGAGTCCTGACGGGACGCCCGGTCGCAAGACATCGTAGCGACCGCCGATGGCGCGGATGAACAGCTCCGCCCCTCTGTCCTTGTCGAAAAAGACGATGCGCGGACGGAACTTGCGCGCTTGCGCCAGCAGGAAATTCAGCACCACCGTCTTGCCCGAGCCCGAGGGTCCAATGACAGTAAAGTTGCCGAGATCGCTTTGGTGGAAGTTGAAGAAATATGGTCCGGCCGCGGTGGTCTCCAGCAGAGTCACCGCTTCGCCCCAATGGTTGCCGCTGGGGCGGCCGAGAGCGAAGTTATGACAGCTTGCGAGCCCAACAAAGTTGCTGGTCGAGACGAGACCTCGTCGCGCGATGTATTTGAAGTTGGTCGGGAACTGCGCCCAGAAGGTCGGCTCCAGCGCGATGTCTTCGCGAACCGCCACAATCCCAAGATCGGCAAGCGCTGCTTGCACTTCGGCAACGCCATCATCGACCGCGTCCGGAGCTGAGCCGCGCACCGCAATTGTCATGTGATGTTCGCCGAAGCCGGCGCGGCCGGCGGCGACCTCGTCTTTCGCGTCGCTGAGCTCAGATCGGAGGCTGACCGCTTCATCCTCAGCCGATTTCATTCGGCGGAGCGCGAGATTCATGCGCGACAGCGCCGCGTGCCGCTCCACGAACCCAAACGATTGCGAGATTGTCATCTCGAACGGCAGGCGAAGCAGCTCGTCGAGCATTCCGGGCGCGGTCTGGCCCGGGTAATCCTTCATTGACACAAGGCCCACAAACGAGCGCTCGGAGCCTCCGGCCGCGCCTAACTCCACCGCATCCTGGCCGAAGCTCACGCGACGGTAAGGAAGATAGTCACCCAGATCCTGCATTGGCAGGAGAACAGGTCGCATCTCGCCATTGTAGAGATAGGACAGGAATTCGAGCGGCTCCGAGCACGGGCCCTGCGGCGTCGAATACACTCCAAGCAAGCGCGGCTCATAGGATGCAAGCGCCGCGAGCATTGCATCGCGCGCTTGGCCCAGCTGCTGCAGTTCGTAGCGGATCAAGTCGGCTTGCTCGCCAACTGCGCGGCCAAAGCGACGACCGAGCCGGTCAAGAATTCCAATCCGACCCTGGATTGGCCTCCGCACCAAAGTCAGGAAGAGGTCGTTGACGTAGAGCTTGCGGGTGCCAAGCCTCGCCCGCCACGCACTGTCGAGTTGGCGCGAGAAGGCGTCCGGATAGTTTGCATCGAGGAAGGCTTCCGCCTCGCGGCGGATGATATGGTGATAGATTGCGAAGCGCGACGATCCGATCGCCTGGAGCACGGAATCGCGCAGCCGCTTGCGGTAATTGAGCTCGTCGGTGTCCGCGGTTTCGAACAACAGCCCGCGCACCTGCACGAATTGGCAGAGTAAGCCGTCGCGGGTCTCGATGGTGTGATCGTCGACGTGCCGCGCATACGGAAGATGCTTGCCGGCGCTGACCTCACGGGCAGCGGCTTTGGGATCACTGGTCAGGGGCGGTAGGAGTTGCATCCCCAAACCTTGAAATTCTTGATCCTGGGGCAATTGGCCATGCGCGCCAGCCACAGGTCGAAGATGCGCGGCTCCTTGAGGCAAAGGAGAACGCCGGCGACGTGCGCCAGCACCGCCGCGGCGAGCACCCAGGCTGACCGGAAAATCAGGAACAGCTCTGTCGCGACGATCAGGTTCGCAACAAAAAAGCTGTAGGTGACGCCGGCGAACATCTGCGGCCGGGTCAGCGCCACGAACAGAGGGTCGCGCTCCAGCGCGTTCACCGCGGCCTCACTGCCCCAGCGTTGCGGTCGAATGAATTCCGGCGACGATGCTCGATGCGCCGAACAGCACGAAACAGCCGAGGATCACCGTCAAACCGTAGCGCCAGTTGATCCGGCCCGTCAGCATCATGAAACCGACAGTCGCAACTGCGATCCCGGCAGCAACCGTCGCCACCGTTCCCATCAATGTGCCCTGCAGCCAGTTGACCGCGGAAACGAGGACTCCCGAACCTTGCGGGTCGGAATAGCTGTCTTGTGCGAATGCGGGTGCAGACAAGGCGAAAGACAGAACCGCAGCGGCGGCGCTGCGAATGCGCATCGACATCAAAGTTATTTAACCCCCTGGCCCCGGAGCGAATCGGCGATTGATAGTGCGGCATGAGATTGGATTTGCCAACGGCGATTCCGCCAAAAGCGAATATTTCCCGGAACATGCAGCCATGCACGCACGAGATATTCCGGAAGCTCCACCCGCAATCCTGCCTCAAGGGCGCGAATGCTTTCTGGAATCCGACGCTTAGTCATTGTTGGCATTGCCGACCGCGGACGCGGGCTCGGGATCGGTCGTCATCCCGTTCTTGAGCGCATTCAGCAGCCCGGAGTCCTTTACGGCTCCAGTGTTCCGATCGATGATCGCACCCGTATCCCACCACATTGGGACCACCTTGCGAGTGACCGACGCATACGTCGAATATTGCGCCCAGTAGTTGGTGTATGTCTCGATGCCTTGGCCTGGCCCGGCCGACTTTGGATAAGCACCGTACTCGCCCATGATGACGGGCACGCCCTTGTTGACGAAATCAGCGACCGCCTTGTCATATTCCTGCCGGGCGTGGGCTTCGTTGCCCCAGGTCTCGACGGCGGATGGATCGGTCGCGAGGGCGCCCCACTGCCAGATCGTCTGATCGTTGTCGTTGATCGTGAAGTCGAACGGGTCATACCAGTGCATTTCAACCATCAGCCGATTGGAGACGCTGTCGCTCGGAAGCGTGCCCTCGTTGCAGATGTCCGGGCCCCAATCGATGTTGGTGGCATAGAGCTGCACCACCAAAGTGCGTGACGCGTTGTTGCCGCCGGTGGCGCGCACGGCATTCACAAAGTCCTGATTGAAGCCGGACTGCACGGCGCAGTTCTCGGCGGTGGGGGCGGTATAGACATTGGGCATGTGAACTTCGTTCGTGCCCGCGAACAGCAAGTGATTGTCATAATCTTTGAAATAAGTCGCAATCTGCGTCCAATAGGATGTCATCTTGGCGTCCGCGTCGGCTTTGTGGGCGTCGTCCGGGATCACCCACGGATCGTTGTGCATGTTGATGATCACATAGAGACCGGCATTTCGCGCATAATCGACGACCTGCTTGACCCGGGCCAGCCAGAATGGCTCGATGTTGCCTTGGGCGTCGGCGTATTGGGTCCAGGTGACCGGGATACGCACGCTCTTGAAGCCGGCCGCCGCGTAGGCATCAAAAATGGCCTGGTTTGCCGCCGGATTGCCCCAGACCGTCTCTTTGGAAACGGTGTAGGGTGGTGTCTCCCAAGTATCCAGGGATTCGAGCGTGTTTCCCAGGTTGATGCCCGGCGCCATCGCCTGGACGACCTGGTCAGGTGTGCCGAGCGACGGCAAACCGGAGGGGGTTGGGGTAGGCGTTGGTGTCGGCGTTGGAAATCCGCCGCCGCCACCGCCCCCTCCTCCACCGCCGCAGGCGCTCAAACCCAACGCAATCGCGGCAGTCAGCATCGCGCGGCCGCGAATTGGTACGCCAAATTTCATTGTTAGCCCCCGCAGATACTGGTGCAACTGAACGCCGCGACCAGTGAACAACGATCTCGCTAATAAAAACTGCCATAAGCTGCAAGCCCGCTGTTTTCTGCCGGCCGCCGACGGAATTATGCCGCGTCGAGTCCGAGCAATCCGCCAGCTGGTTACGCTGCCTGCGGACAACTCAATGGCCAAGCTTCCGGTTAATGGCCAAGCTTCCGGCGCGAAAATCCCGCTCGCTTGCGGCGCTTCACTGCGTTAGCTTTCGCGCGTGTACACGGACTCGCCATCACCAACCCCGATCGGCTCGGCCGTCGCCTGGTTGCAGGGCGCGTTGCTTGGCTCGATCGCCACTACGGCCGCGGTGGTTGCAGTGGCCTCGGTCGGGTACCTGATGTTGACCGGGCGAATCGACGTAAGGCGCGCGGTGCAAGTCGTATTTGGCTGCTTCATCCTGTTCGGCGCGTCGAGCATCGCCCAGGGAATCATGGCGGGAGTGAACGGCTTGAGCGCACGCCAAGTCGAAACCCCTGATGCTGGGCCGCCGCTGGCCAACACGCCCCCGGCCGCAGTGTCTTACCCGCAAAAACCGGCCCAACCGTTCGATCCCTACGCCGGCGCTGCCGTCCCGGCACGTTAATATCAGGGGGCGCTCCATCTGAACCGACGAGAGCTTGCGCTCTCGATGACACCCTCCTGAATTAACAGCCGCAATGCGGGACCCGTCATGACAATCCACCGGGAATCACAAGAGCGCCGCCCTCGAACACCTGGCGCTGCCTTCTTAGCGAGAGCGCCGCACTACCATATTTCTAGTGCGGCTTGGACTTTGCGTCTCGGTTGCCTCCGGCTCCTCCAATACGCATTTCGGCGACTCAAAAGTGACGACGAAACTTTAGGCGGTGAAGCTATCGCGCCGGTGGAGTCGGTAACGACCAGCGGAACGCCGAGGTGATTGCCGTGCACCCAGTAGAGCGCGGCATTCGAACCTGATCCCGTCACCACCACCAGCGGCGCATAGCCGCCGATCCCGTCGTCGCCGCCGAACGGCTGGTTGTCGTTCGCGACGTCAGGGCTCAGCCAGATGGTCTCGGCCACCGGCGCGCCTGACGCATCATATTCGCCCAGCAGCCGCCCGTCAGGGTCGTAGACAAATTCATTCGTCGTCGATCCACTGGTGACGCTCACCCGATCGTCGAGCCCATTATAGATATTAGTCTGCGCCGGATCGCCGGTGCGGTCGTAAGCAACAGCCGGCCATAACCTTCGAAGACTATCTACTTCAGGCCTGGCAGAATCTTCTCATCAATGAACTTGAGCCTGCGTTCGAGTAAAGCTGCATTGTCAGGTGTGGCTGGAACATTCACAGGAATTAGGTGTGCGACAGACTGCCCCATCTTTGCAGTATTGACCCATTCTTCCAAAGCGCCAACGTACGCATCTAGCGCTTCATAGGGAGTTCGCGCGTCCTCGCAGGTTATGTACGCGGGCGGCACGTCACCGACGAACACCCAAAGCCATTTGTCAACGTCTGCGCGTGCGGGAGAGATCTCGAACAGGAACTGGAAAAGCACGCCCTCCAGTGCGAATCCAAGGTACTCTTGTTTTATCCCAGAGACCCAAGAATAGAACGTTATAAATTCCCTTGCTTCTCGGAGGGCCTGCTCCAGGTTAGACTGGTGCCTTTCGTGGACCTCAGCCACACGGCTAACGCGATTAAGGTCCGGCAGAAAATCGGATGGACCGTTTTTCATTCAGTTGTTCCGCCTCTTACCCCGACGCGAAAAGTCACCAGCATCCCGATACCTGATGGGTCAGTGGGAACGCTCGCCCGATCACCACGCGTTAAGGGGCTGACCCGCGACGGATTGGTAAGTTTAATTGCCAGTTTAAAGGGAGTTTGAGCAATGAAAGGGTTACTATTACTGTTGAGCATTGCGCTATATCCAGAAACTATAGAATCGTGAAGCTGGAATTTGTTGGCCATAAGGTTGTATAGCTACTTGACTCCATATCGCGATAAGCGACCCGAGCATCCGTCCAGACTTCTCCAACTACGTTCTTTATGTCTTTCCAAGTCTTAGTTGGATTATCTGTTCTGACGAAGATGTTTACCTGCCCTGCGCCGATGTCGTGACCATCGACTTCGCAATCAGCGGGCAATCCATCAATCAACGAATCTTCCAATAAGATCATAGAATCGTAGTCAATCAACGACTCTGCCCATTGCAAAACTAGCTGATATTTCATGGAGCATACGGAGGGGGGACAAGCCCTTTTTCGATTTGCTTTTGAATGTAAAAGCTTTGGCCCTCCTCCGGCCCAATTGGAAGCGTTTCGTGTAAATTTCGCTCGAGCTGAAGCATATCTTTACGGGAACCTTGGGCTAGGATTTTGAGGCGACCGCCCCCGAGCTCATCAGCGGTATAACGGCCAAGAGGATCTTTGGTGATTCCATACTTCAAGTGATCGCCGCCAGGTCCCAGTTTCTGATATAGATAGGTATCACCATTTCCAAGCGCGTCACCCGCAGCCTCTTCCGTGGTTTCCGCGGCCGTAGCCACAAATCCGTCGCTGGCAGCTCCAGCTCCAGCAGCCGCCGCCTCTCCCGCCGCTGTGAAGCCGCCGCCGAAGGCTCCAAGTAAGCCGCTGATCCCCGCCTCCGTCCAATTGTAGCAATGGGGGTTCAGGACATCGCGATCATGGTACCAATTGTTGAGGGCCTGAATACCCAAATCGATGCCAGCGCCGATTGCGGCGCCGATGGCGATCGATTCGATAATGCACGCATCTTCGATGCATTTGCCGCTCGGATCGGTCCACCGCAGCGGATTGTTGTTGGCGTAGACATAGGGATTGCTGCCGCCGCCGAGGCCGAGGGGATCGGCCTGGATGTAGCGGCCGAGGGAGGAGTCGTAGTCACGGTAGCGGTTGTAGTAGAGGTCGCTTAAGCTCTGCGTCTGCCCCGGATAGCCGGCCATGGTGTAGGCCGGCGGTGATGCGGACGCCCCGGTGGAGTCGGTGACGACCAGCGGAACGCCGAGGTGATTGCCGTGCACCCAGTAGAGCGCGGCATTCGAACCTGATCCCGTCACCACCACCAGCGGCGCATAGCCGCCGATCCCGTCGTCGCCGCCGAACGGCTGGTTGT
>Ga0207649_10000626_pt1 | contig 23734 bp, 16 predicted proteins | sample KBSC43metaG_FD_184317 | JGI IMG/M metagenome (GOLD analysis project Ga0207649, IMG submission 184317) | Corn rhizosphere microbial communities from Kellogg Biological Station, Michigan, USA - KBS C4-3 metaG (SPAdes) (version 2) | ecosystem: Host-associated > Plants > Roots > Rhizosphere > Soil ... | reverse complement strand
AACCTTCAACATCCCGTCCGGCGATCTCGACACCGCGCTTGAGGCCTACACGGCGCAATCCGGCGTGCCGCTCGTGGTTTCGAACGAGGCGGTGCGTGGAATCCGGTCGTCGGGCGCGAAGGGCAATCTCTCTTCGCCCGACGCTTTGTGGCGCATCCTGCGCGGCACCGGCTTCATGCCCAGCCGCAATCCCTCCGGCGTCATCGAAATCGTGCGCCAGCAACATTCGTCAGCCGAAACGCAGTCCGTCCCCGCCATTCAACTCGCGCAGGCTACCGCAGCGCCGCGCGCCTCGGTTGAAACCGTGACGGTCACATCGTCGAAACTCGGCGGCGCGGACGTGCAAAGCATTCCGATTGCGATCACCGCGCTCAGCCAGGAACAGTTGACGGCCACACAGACCGCAGGCGGCCCCGACCTCGTGAAGCAGGTCCCGAACCTGACCTTCACGAAAACGAATTTCACGGGTTATTCGATTCAAGTGCGCGGCATCGGCACGCAAGCTATCTCCGTCGCCACCGATCCCGCCGTGGCGGTCGCGTTCAACGATACGCCCTTCATCCGCAATCACTTCTTCGAACAGGAATTCTACGATCTCAGCCAGGTCGAAGTCCTGCGCGGCCCGCAAGGCACCCTCTATGGCCGCAACGCCACCGCGGGCGTGGTGAACATCACCAGCGCCAAACCCACCGACCAGTTCGAAGCGATGGCCTCCGCCGACATCGGCAACTACAAGAACCGCCGCTTCGAAGGCATGATCAACATCCCCTTCGTCAGCGACAAGCTCGACCTGCGTATCGCAGGCGAATGGACCAAGCGCGACGGTTACACCTACAACGAAACGAACAATTCGCAGACCGACGGCCGCGATCTGTGGTCTACCCGTGTTACACTAGGCTGGAAACCGGCATCTACGATCCAGACTTATCTCATCTGGGAACATTTCAACGAAAACGACGACCGCATCCGCAGCGCCAAGCAACTCTGCAAGAACGATCCCGGCATCAGCGAGTTTTCGACTCCGAACGGCACCGTGCATGTTGATTCCCCGCGCGAAAGCGTGTTCGACATCACCAGCGCCACCTTCAGCCAGGGTTGTCTGCCGAGTTCGCTCTATGCTGCAGATTCGTTCCAAGTGCCGAATGGATTTTCGCTGCCGTTCATTTCCGGCGCGGCGTTCGAGGGGCTCATCAACAGCGCACGCGATCCTTATCTGAAGACAACGCAGTCCACGAATCTGCGTAACATCCAGTCGGAGATCGATCCCAAATATCTTGCAAAGAACGACACGGTCGAACTCAATGCGACATGGAACATCATGCCGTGGCTGACGCTCTTCTCCGACACGGGTTACAATAGCGACTTCCTGTGGTCGACGGAGGATTACAATCGCTTCGATACGGCGCCGGGAATTTTTGTCGCCGGGAACAGGCCTTATCTGACTCCCAATGGTCATTACACCTGCTATTTGAGCGGCGAGTATGTCAGCGACCCCGCGCAATGCGTCAATCAGGGCGCCATTCCCGCGGCGACGTTCTGCGACCATCAACTGGGCTGCAGCGACCGTCTCGTGGTGCAGGACCTCGCTACCGAGCATGCCTGGCAGTTCAACCAGGAATTCCGCTTCGCCTCGAGCTTCCAGGGTCCGCTGAACTTCAGCGCCGGCGGAAACTACATGCATTACGAAACGGAGGAGAACTACTACGTCTTCTCCAATACCTTCACGATGATTTCGCTCAATCAGGTGTTGTGCAGCAACGACTACACGCCGAATGTCACGGATCATCTTTATTGCCTGCCCAACGGCAAGGCATATTCACCGCCGGAACAGGGTGGCGGCATTCCCACGGAATCGCCGCAATATCTCGATCCCAATCCAATCGACTCGCTCAACAACGAAGGCCACAATTATTTTCTCAGCCAGAATCCCTACGCGCTCAATTCCTATGCGGTGTTCGGCGAGGTCTATTACACCGTCGCGCCCGATCTGAAACTTACGGGCGGCTTGCGCTGGACCGACGACGAAAAGCATTTCGTCGAAATCCCCAGCCAGTTGCTGACGCAGGGGTACGGCTATCCGTCAACTGGCGCCGTCGACCAATCCTGGAAGAAGTTCACCGGCCGCGCCGTCGCCAACTGGACGCCGAAGCTCGATTTCACCGATCAAACGCTGATCTACGCGTCGTTTGCTCACGGCTACAAAGCAGGTGGCGCCAATCCTCCGGGCGCGGTGTTGCTGCAATACACCGACACGATCACTTTCCCGGTGCACCCGCTCACCTTCGAGCCGGAATATATCAACGCGTATGAACTCGGCACCAAGAACACGCTTGCCGATGGCGCGCTCACGCTCAACGGCGACGTCTTCTTCTACAATTACAAGGGCTATCAGATTTCGCAGATCGTGGACCGCAGCGCGATCAATCTGAACTTCGATGCCACCGTCAAAGGTGCCGAACTCGAAGCGACCTGGGAGCCGGTGCCCGGCCTCAAATTCTCGTTCGCGGGCGGTTATGAAAGCACGCGCATCGACGACGGCCAGCAGGCCATCGACCTGATCGACCGCACGGCCGGACACTCCGATTGGGTCGTGATGAAGCCGTTTGTTGGGCAATCGTCCAATTGCATCATCCCAACCTATGTAGCAGCGGCGCTCGTCGTGCGGTACGCCGCGAACGGCGAAGGCAATCCCGGACCTCAGGCCTGCGGCATCACTTACAATGCGGGCAAGGATCCCGTCACACAGCAACCCTTCGCCGACGGCACATATCCGATGACGATAAGCCATGCCGGCTATCCCACAATTACCTACCCCGGCTTCGATCCAGCCACCGCGCCCAACAACGGTGAAGGTTTCACCAAGGATCTGAGCGGCAACGAGCTTCCCAACGCGCCGCATTACACGATGTCGCTGGGCGCGGATTACACCTTGCCGGTTTCACCGGATTGGGCGGCCACCTTGCACGGCGATTTCTACTGGCAATCGAATTCCTGGGCGCGCGTTTTCAACGACGATCCCTATGATCGCATCCACGGCTACAGAAACGTGAACCTCGCCCTGATCCTGACGAGCCAGGACGGCTGGCAGATGATGGGTTATGTCAAGAACGTGTTCGATGTCACCGCCATCACCGGCGACTTCCTGAACAGCGACGACTCCGGTCTCACCACCAACATCTTCCTCACCGACCCGCGCCTGTTCGGCGTGCGCGTGACCAAGCATTTCGACGGCAATGGCTTGCCGTCGGACGGCCTGGACTTCCTCAACACCGACAGCAAACCGCAGGTCTGGATTCAACTGGGCGGCAATCTCAATGCCAACCTCGCGGCCAGTACGTCGCCTTACAATCCGCTCATGGAAAAATTCTTCCCTAATGGCGGTGGGCCCACGCCGAACTGGCTCCCAAATCTCCCGACGCCAGCCGATCTGCAAAAAACGCCTGACAGCGGCTTCGATTGGCAAGGAAACCTGTTGTTCACGCCTAAAGATACCGATTGGGTGCTGAAGGCAGGCATCCGCTATGGCCGGTCTTCGCGCCGCAAGCATTTTCACGAAAGCGTTCCGGCGGGCACGCGCAAAGGCATATCGTTCTTCGGCCGCTATTATTCCTGCGCGGCGCTGGCGAGTTATTCCGAGAAATATGGCGATCTCTGCGCGCATGGCTTCTTCAAAGGTTTCGATGATTCGCAGAATGCGTCCAGCGAACAACACGCGATGATCGACTTCACGCTGGGCAAGGATGTCGGGCTCGGCTCGTTCGGCGGTGAGAGCACGATCGACGCGGGCGTACGCATCGCGCAGTTCAATTCGCAATCCTCGCTCGATCTGGGCGCCGACCCGAACTATCACCTGGCGACCGATCTTCAGCTGAAATATCACGAGACGTGGGAATTCCTGTCCCAGGAACGCCGCAGTTTCCATGGCGTGGGCCCGGAAGTGACGTGGGATGCCAGCCATCCGCTGTTCGGCAACGAGGAAGACGGCACGATCAGCATCGACTGGGGCGTGAATGCAGCCGTGCTGTTCGGGCGGCAACGTTCGATATTGCACCACACCGTCCGTCATTGTGCGCATAGCGGCTTCGGCACGCTCGTGCCTTGCGATGGGGGCGGGATCGGCGGCGACAACACCGAGATCGTCGAACCGGCGGACGACATCGATCGTTCCCGCACCGTCACCGTACCCAACATCGGCGGTTATCTCGGCGCCTCCATGCGCTATCACAACGGCAAGGTCAGTCTCGGCTATCGCGCCGATACGTTCTTCGATGCAATGGACGGCGGCGAGCAGACCGCAAAAAGCTACAATCGCGGCTTCTACGGCCCGTATCTGAACGTCAGCCTCGGCCTGTAGCGTTGCTCGCCTTTTGAAGAAGGCGTCGAGGAAATCCGCAGGCGTGGGCTGCTCTGGCTCCCCCATCGCATCGGCGCGCCAACATCCGAAACGATTGTCGCCTGCCTGATGGCGCCATATTCCCCATCGTCACTTCCTGACGCGATGTGATCGCGAGCAGGCTGAACAAGTCGGCTGATCGCCGGCGCTGATGCGCGGCGTGTCGGTTCGCAGATATGCAAGAACAGATCGAACAATGGTGGGCGCGATAGGGATTGAACCTATGACCCCTCCCGTGTGAAGGGAGTGCTCTCCCGCTGAGCTACGCGCCCGCTCGTGAAAAGCGGACCCGCCCTATAAGGGGCTGGCCCAAGCGTCGTCAAGTTGGCGGATTTGGCTTCGAATTCAGGAAAGAAGCCGCCGCGCCAGCGCCGGAATTTCCGAAAAATCGCCGGTCACGGCGTCGGCCCCCAGCAGGTGGGCGGGCTCCGGCGTGTAGCCGTAATCGACCACGATCACGGGCACGCCCGCGGCGCGTGCGGTGTTCACGTCGGTGATGCTGTCGCCGATCATCACGGCACCCGCGCCGGGTCCGCCCAGTTCGTCGACCACGGCATGAAACACCCGCGCGTCCGGCTTGTTCACCTCCATCCGCCCCGCACCGTGAATGGCGCTGAAGAAGCCGGTCAGGTCGAGGGCGGGCAGCAGCAGGTCGGTCAGTTCCTGGGGCTTGTTGGTCAGCACGGCCAGCCGGGCGCCGCCCGCCTTCAGCCGCCCCAGGGTGGCCTCCACCCCCGGAAAGGGGCGGCTCGCCACCGCGATATGCTTCTTATAATGGGCGATATAGGCGTCGATCAGGCCGGGCAGGCGGGTTTCGTCCATCGCCGGGCCGGTCATCTCGAAGGCCTGCACCAGCATGCTGCGCGATCCGAGCCCCACCAGATGCCTGAGATCGGCATGGTTCACCGGCCTTCGCCCCTCCTGCAGCAGAATGGCGTTCAGCGCCCCCAGAAGATCGGGGGCGGTATCCACCAGAGTTCCATCGAGATCGAAGACGAGAGCGGGCGAGGGCAGCGAATCCATGAAGCCAGTTAACCCACAGGTTGCTTTCCCATGGCAATATGCCGTCGCAAAACGTCACTTTACCGCCATTTCCGCCCTGTTTATCGCGGGCCGGGCGGGGGCGTACAAAGGTTAAGACGGAAGCGAGCGTAAAGCGTTGGGCAAGGCTGCGGTCATACTTGCTGCGGGCATGGGCACCCGCATGAAATCGGCGACGCCCAAAGTCCTGCACAAGGTCGCGGGGCGCGCCATCCTCGGTCATGTCATCGCCGCTGCGCGCGGCGCGGGCGCCACCAAGATCGTGGTCGTTACGTCGCCGGATGGCCAGGCCGTGCGCGACTACGCAGCGAAAGAGGGCGCGGACGCCGTTATTCAGGAACAACAATTGGGCACCGGCCACGCAGCGAATTGCGCGGCCAGCGCGCTCAAAGATTTCACCGGCGTCGTCGCCGTCACCTATGGCGACATGCCGTTGCTCACTTCGAAAACCTTCGAAGCATCCTATGATGCGCAAAAGACGGCGGGTATGGCCATCGTCGCGTTCGAAGCGAAAGACCCGTCTGCCTATGGCCGCGTGATCCTGGATCGCGACGGCATGCTCGACCGCATCGTCGAGTTCAAGGATGCGAACGAAAAGGAACGCGCCGTCACGCTCTGCAACGCCGGCCTTCTCGCGGCGGACGCGAAATCGTTCTTCCGCTGGGCCGCAAACCTGAAGAACGACAACGCCCAGAAAGAATACTATCTCACCGACATCCCGGTTCTGGCGCGCGCCGATCGCGTGGCGTGTGCCGTCGCCCGTACCGATGAAGAAGAAGTGATGGGCGTGAACAGCCGCGCGGAATTGGCGAACGCCGAAGCCGCGATGCAGCGCCGCCTGCGCCACGCAGCACTCGCGGCGGGCGTCGGCATGATGGCGCCCGAAACCGTCTATCTCTCCTTCGATACCGTTCTCGAAGCCGATGTGCTGGTCGAGCCGTTCGTGGTCTTCGCCCCCGGCGTCACCGTGCGTTCCGGCGCGCAGATCAAGGCCTTCTCGCATCTGGAAAGCGCAGAGGTCGGCAAAGGCGCGTTGATCGGTCCCTACGCACGGCTTCGTCCCGGCGCACAGATCGAAGAAGACGTCCACATCGGCAATTTCGTGGAAGTGAAAAAATCGCGCATCGAAAAAGGCGCGAAAGCCAACCACCTTTCCTATATCGGCGATGCGCGCGTGGGTGCGGGCGCCAATATCGGCGCGGGCACCATCACCTGCAATTACGACGGCTTCGACAAGCATCACACCGACATCGGCGCTGGCGCCTTCATCGGCTCCAACACCGCGCTTGTCGCACCCGTGAAAGTTGGCGACGGCGCGATCACCGGCGCGGGCTCGACCATCACCAAGGATATCGAAGCGGGCGCGCTCGCCGTCGAACGCGCCGAGCAGAAACACCTAAGCGGCTGGGCGGAGAAATTCCGCGCCCGCAAAAAGGCCGAAAAGGCCAAACGAGGAGCAAAATAATGTGCGGCATCGTCGGCATCGCCGGAACCTCGGACGTCGCCCCCATCATCCTCGATGCGCTGAAGCGGCTGGAATATCGCGGCTATGATTCCGCCGGCATTGCGACCCTCGCCGACGACCACATCGAACGCCGCAGGGCGCCGGGAAAGCTCTCCCAGCTCGATGCGGTGTTGCGCAAGCACCCGCTGCACGGCCACACCGGCATCGGCCACACGCGCTGGGCCACCCATGGCGCGCCGAACGAAACCAACGCCCACCCCCATGCCACACGCCGCGTGGCGATCGTGCACAACGGCATCATCGAGAATTTCCGCGAGTTGCGCGCCGAGCTTCTCGCCAAGGGCCACAAATTCGAATCCGAAACGGACAGCGAAGTGATCGCCCATCTGGTGACGGATTATCTGGATCAGGGCCTGTCGCCGAAGGAAGCGGCCCTCACCGCCTCGCGCCGTCTCACGGGTGCCTATTCGCTCGCCATGATCTTCGTCGAACACGAACATCTGTTGATCGGCGCCCGCAAAGGCGCTCCGCTCGCGGTCGGTTACGGCGACAAGGAAGGTTACCTGGGTTCGGATGCGTTCGCGCTCGCCCCACTCACCAACCGCGTGGCCTATCTCGAAGACGGCGACGTTGTGGTGGTCAACGGTCCCGATATCTCGATCTATGACGAACAGGGCAGGCCGACAAATCGCGAAGTGAGAATCTCCACCGCCTCGGCCCAGATGGTCGACAAGGGCGGCAAGCGCCACTTCATGGCGAAGGAAATCGCCGAACAGCCCGAAGTGATCGGCCACACGCTTTCGCACTATCTCGATGCCACCGGCCCCAGCGTGTCGCTCAACGACAAGCGCCTAGAAAAGGCACTCACCAACGCGACGCGGCTCACCATCTCGGCTTGCGGCACGGCCTTCTATGCGGGCCTCGTCGGCAAATACTGGTTCGAGCAACTGGCGCGCCTGCCGGTGGAAGCCGATGTCGCCTCCGAATTGCGCTACCGCGAACCGGTCTATCCAAAAGATGGCGTGGCTCTCTTTATTTCTCAATCCGGCGAAACAGCCGACACGCTGGCAGCGCTGCGCGATGCGAAGGCGCAAGGCCAGACGACCATCGCCATCGTCAACGTCACCGAAAGCTCCATCGCGCGCGAAGCCGACATCGCGCTTCCCACTTTCGCGGGCCCCGAAATCGGCGTGGCCTCCACCAAAGCCTTCACCTGCCAGTTGAGCGCGCTGGCCGCGCTCGCCATCGCCGCAGGCCGCGCCCGCGGCCATCTCGATGCGGCGCAGGAAAAGAAATTGTGTGGGGCGCTGCTCGAACTGCCGCGCCACATCGTCGAATTCCTCAAGACCGAAGCCAAGGTCGAAGCCGTCAGCCAGGAAATCGCCAAGACTCGCGACGTGCTCTATCTCGCGCGCGGCATCAATTTCCCGCTCGCCATGGAAGGCGCGTTGAAGCTGAAAGAGATTTCCTACATCCACGCCGAAGGTTACGCCGCAGGTGAGATGAAACACGGCCCCATCGCGCTGATCGACGAGAACGTGCCGATCATCGTCATCGCGCCGCACGACGCGCTGTTCGAAAAGACCATTTCGAACATGCAGGAATCCATGGCCCGCGGCGGCAAGGTGGTGCTCATCTCCGACGCCGAAGGAATCCTCAAGGCTGGCGACGCCGTCTGGCAGACCATCCAGGTGCCCGCCGCCGACCCCTTCATCTCGCCGCTTCTCTACGCGCTGCCGATCCAGCTGCTCGCCTATCACACGGCCGTGGCCAAGGGCACCGATGTCGACCAGCCGCGCAATCTCGCGAAATCGGTGACGGTGGAGTAGGTGGACAAAATAGCCATCCTATGGCTATAATTTCCGTATGAGCCATCATACCGTCGCCGAAGCCAAGAACAATCTTCCCGAACTCATCAAGCGCGCCGAAAAGGGCGAAGACGTGGTGATCACGCGCCATGGCACGCCCGTTGCCAAGATCAGCGCCGTCGCTTCGGCTCCCGCGCCGAAGCGGATAACCAAGGAAGCCATTGAGTGGCTCAATAGGCACCGGGTAAAAGGTAAAATGCCCAAGGAAGATGCAGGCACTTTTGTCTCCCGCATGCGTGATGAGGAGTGGCCGCGCTGAATCTCTATCTCGATAGCAGCGTTGTGGTCCCGCTTTTTCTGCCCGACTTTTTTGTCAGCAAGGCCTCGGCATTGTTACAGCGGGTTGATGGGCAGGTTATCATCAGCGATTTCGTCGCCACCGAGTTTTCATCCGTTGTCGGCATCAGATTGCGCAACAAGGACCTGACACCGTCTGCCGCGCGTCTCGCGTTTTCCAGATTCGACAGCTGGTGCGATCTGTATGCCGAAAGCGCCAGAACCTTGGCGTCGGATATTGAAGATGCGAAAGGTTTCGTCCGAAGGCTCGATCTTCCGCTGCGGACACCCGACGCGATCAATCTGGCCATCGCCCGGCGTTTGGGCCTCGAACTTGCCACCTTCGACAAACAGATGGCGGCGTCAGCCCGCCGTCTGGGCATTTCCATTGTGAAGGCCTGATCGCCCGGTGACGACGGCAAACCCTCTGCTAAAGTCTGCCCCATGACCGACACGCCCCCCGATTCCGCCGCCCTCAAACGGGCCGCCGCAGCCAAAGCGCTGGATTACGTTGAAAACAATATGAAGCTCGGCCTCGGCACGGGCTCCACGGCGGAAGCCTTTCTCGACGTGCTGGCCCCGCGCGTGCGCGGCGGGCTCACGATCACTGGCGTCGCCACATCCGAACGCACCGCGATCAAGGCCCGCAATCTCGGCATCACGGTCGGCGAACTCGACCAGGTGGGCGATCTCGACCTCGTGGTCGACGGCGCGGACGAAACCGATGCCGATCTCAATCTCATCAAGGGCGGCGGAGGGGCGCATCTGATCGAGAAGATCGTCGCGACGTCTTCAAAGAAGATGGTGGTCATCGCCGACGGATCGAAATTGGTGAAGCGGCTGGGCAAATACCCGCTGCCGGTGGAGGTGGTGAAGTTCGGTCACGCCACCACCGCACGCCGCATCGCTGAAACCGCGAAGAAACTCCGCCGCGACATCACGCCGATCCTTCGCATGAAAGACAACGCGCCCTTCGTCACCGACAGCGGAAATTACATCTACGATTGCGCCTTCAAGAGCATCGTCAATCCGGCCAAGCTCGCAACTGCCTTGTCGGTCATTCCCGGCGTGGTCGAGCACGGGTTGTTCGTCGGCATCGCCACCACATTGATCCTCGCCCGCGAAACCGGCGTCGAAGTGATCGAGAGAAAACCATGAGCAAATACGATTACGATCTCTTCGTCATCGGCGGCGGTTCGGGCGGCGTGCGCGCCAGCCGCATGGCGGCGCTGAGCGGCGCGCGCGTGGCGATCGCCGAGGAATATGGTTTCGGCGGCACCTGCGTGATCCGCGGCTGCATCCCGAAGAAACTGCTCGTCTATGCCAGCCGCTACCGCGAGGATTTCGAAGACAGCGCCGGTTTCGGCTGGACGGTGCCGGAAGCGAAGTTCGACTGGAAATCGTTGATCGCCGCCAAGGACAACGAGATTGCGCGGCTGGAAACGATCTACCACGAAAATGTCGGCAAGGCCGGTGTCGAGATCATCATGGATCGCGCCGAATTTACCGATCCGCACACGATCCACCTCAAGAAATCGAACAGGAAAGTCACTGCAGAACGCATCCTCATCGCCACGGGCGGCCGCCCCTCATGGGATCTGGGCAGCGGCGTGCCGGGTGCGGAGAACTGCATCACCTCCAACGAAGCCTTCCATTTGGAAACATTTCCGCGCCGCATCGTCATCGCGGGCGGCGGCTATATCGCGGTCGAGTTCGCACAGATCTTCCAGGGGTTGGGCTCGCAGGTGACGCTCGTCTATCGCGGCCCCAAGATCCTGCGCGGTTTCGACGAGGACATGCGCGACGCGTTGACGGAATCCATGCACGCCCGCGGCATCCGCGTGGTGGTCAACCGCACCTTCAAGCGCGTGGACAAGCGCGGCGGAGAGGTTTTCGCCATCACCGATCACGACGAGATGCTTGAAGCCGATCAGGTGATGCTCGCCATCGGCCGCGTTCCCAACACCGAGAATATGGGGCTCGAAACGGCCGGCGTCGCGCGCAAAAAGCGCGGCGCCATCGCGGTCGACGAATATTCGAAAACCAATGTCGACCACATCCACGCCATCGGCGATGTGACGGACCGCCTGCAACTCACCCCCGTCGCGATCCACGAAGCCATGGCCTATGTGGCGACTGCCTTCGGCGGCAAGCCCACGCCGGTCGATCACGAACTCATCGCCACCGCCGTCTTCACCACGCCGGAAATCGGTGCGGTGGGTCTCACCGAGACCAGGGCGTTGGAAAAAGGTCATTCTATCGACGTCTACAAATCCACCTTCCGCCCGCTCAAGAATACGCTGTCGGGCCGCAACGAACGCTCTGTGATGAAGGTGATCGTCGATCAGAAGACCGACAAGGTTCTCGGCTGCCATCTGTTCAGCCCCCACGCAGGCGACATGATCCAGCTTGTGGGCGTCGCACTGAAGATGGGCGCCACCAAAGCCCAGTTCGATGCAACCGTCGCCGTCCATCCCAGCGCCGCCGAAGAACTGGTGACCATGCGCAGCAAGAGCTATTCGAAGGAACCGTGACGCGCAAAAACAAACGGCGCCCGAAGGCGCCGTTTGCTTGATTTGATATGTTTTGGCTTACGCCTGCTTTGCCTTGCGGCGGCGCATCATGCCAAGTCCGGCAAGGCCGGCTCCCAGAAGCGCAAGCGTTGCTGGTTCAGGCGTGGTGATTGTTGCGGACGGCGAATTGAACGTGCCCGAAATGCTCACCGCATGGCCGGCACCGCCGGTCTGGCTCAGAACCCAGGTTTCGTTGGCGCTAAGCGTCTGACCGTCGTTTTGCCAATCCGTGCCGAGCGTGAAATTGCCTTCGACATCCCAGGTCGCCGAAGAATTGTTACCCAGCGTATTCGTGCCGACCAGGCTCACGCTCGTCGCAACGAAAGTCCCGATAGCCGGATCCGAAAAGTTGAACGACGTGAAATCGGTGAAATCGGCGGAGTTGAGCGGAAGTGTGAGATCGATCGGCGGGGTCAGCGAAACAAAGCTGTCGAACACCGCATTGATCGTGATCTTGTTGCCGACCAACGTATAGCTCGTGCCCGTAAGGACGCTGGTCGTGTCGTTGGTCGCGCCGCTAAATGCGAACGAGCCGCTTGTATAGGTCGGCAGCGCCTGCGCAGGGGCTGCGATCACCACGGCGGCGAGCGCCAAGCCGGCTGCAGCAGCAAATGTCTTCAGTGTAGTCATCGAACCCTCCTGTTACGCGACACGGGCTTAATGCCCCATATGGTTAATTGGTTAGCACAATCCGTGCCATAGGCCGATTTCAGGGGGAATCCCTGACATTGTTGGCAATGGCCACAGGCTCGCTGTAAACCATACTGACGGTCCGATTTCAGAAGGTGCGAAAACCTGGCCGCGATTCCAAGGGGTTGAATAGATTCGCGGAATTCTGACAGCGGGTCCGCCAAATGGGCCAAATATGGTAAATGTCTTTACAGTTCAGGCACTTTCGTTAACTTTTGGATTTCATCCACAGGTCATTTCCACGTCGTAGACGAGCAGCGGAACGGCCCGTCAATCGGGCGTTGAACATCGCCTCGTTCCGCGCTGGCCAAGCCCGAATCGTTCCCCTATATCCCCGCGTCGACAGGAGAGAGTCCCGTGCCGCAAAATTGGAGCCCGACCAGCTGGCGTTCCAAGCCGATCCGCCAGGTGCCGGAATACCCGGACCCTGCCGCGCTCGCGGCGGTGGAAACGCGCCTGAAAAGCCATCCGCCGCTGGTTTTCGCGGGCGAGGCGCGCAACCTGATGGCGGGGCTCGCCCAGGTTGCCGAAGGCAAGGCTTTCCTGCTGCAGGGCGGCGATTGTGCGGAAAGCTTCGCCGAATTCCATCCCGACAATATCCGCGACACCTTCCGCGTGCTGTTGCAGATGGCGGTGGTGCTGACATTCGCCGCCGGTGTGCCGGTGGTGAAAGTGGGCCGCATCGCGGGCCAGTTCGCCAAGCCGCGTTCGGAAGACACCGAAACCCGCGACGGTGTGACGTTGCCGTCCTATCGCGGCGACAACATCAACGGCAGCGAATTCACTGCCGAAGCACGCACACCCGATCCGAAGCGCCTGATCGAGGCGACCGCGCAATCGGCCGCCACGCTCAACCTGCTGCGCGCGTTTGCGTCGGGCGGTTACGCCGATCTGCACAATGTCCATCGTTGGATGCTGGGCTTCATCGCAGGCTCGCCGGCCGGCGAACAATATAAGGGCCTGTCCCAACGCATCACCGAAACGCTCGAATTCATGGAAGCGTGCGGCGTCACGCCGGAGTCCGTGCCGCAGCTTCGCACCACGGATTTCTATACGAGCCACGAAGCGTTGCTGCTCAATTACGAACAGGCGATGACGCGCATCGATTCCACGTCCGGCGATTGGTACGACACCTCTGCCCACATGCTCTGGATCGGCGACCGCACGCGGCAACTGGATGGCGCCCATGTCGAATTCATGCGCGGCATCAAGAATCCCATCGGCCTCAAATGCGGGCCGAACCTGCCGGAAGACGAATTGCTGAAACTCATTTCGGTCCTCAATCCGGAAAACAAACCCGGCCGTCTCACGCTGATCGCGCGTTTCGGCTCCGACAAGGTGGCCGAGAAACTGCCGCCGCTGGTGCGCGCGGTGAAACGCGAAGGCGCCAAGGTCGTTTGGTCCTGCGATCCGATGCACGGCAACACGATCAAGCTGCAATCGGGCTACAAGACGCGCCCCGTCGACCGCATCCTCGAAGAGGTGCGAACCTTCTTCGCCATCCACCGCGCCGAAGGCACCCATGCCGGCGGTGTCCATTTCGAAATGACGGGCCAGGACGTCACCGAATGCCTGGGCGGCGCGCAAGGCTTGAAAGAAATTGACTTGGCCGACCGCTACCAAACGGCCTGCGATCCCCGCCTCAATGCCAGCCAGGCACTTGAGCTTGCTTTCCTGATAGCCCAAGGCATCCGCGCCGAACGCATGAAAGAGCCGCGTTTTGCAGCCTCAGCATAACCTTCGCGAGTAGAAGAGGGCGTCGAGCATGGGTGTTGCGCGCCTGGTTGCGAAAGGTTGGATCGTCTTCTGCCTGTTTGCGGCCGCGCATGCGATCCATATGCATCTGGCGAAGCCCGCTTTCGTGCCCGCCATCGTCGTCTCGATGCTGCTGTTCGCGGCGATGGGCCTGCTGTTCGCCACCGGCTACGGCGTTTCCGCGCGCGACGGCACCAAGCCGCTGATCGAACGCTTGAAGCCGCATCACCTGATGCCCGATTTCAACGGCATCGTGTTCCTGATCTTCGTGGTGTTGAGCTGGCTCAACCAGATCCTGTTCGCGCCGCTGCATCCGATCGGTGCCGGTGTGAGCGCCATCGTCAACGCGATTGGGTTCGCCGTGCCCGGACAGGACGCGCTGCTGGTCGCGCTCGCGCCATGCGCCCCCGATGGCGGCCGCGTATTCGAGTCGGCGTTTGCGTGGATGCTCGCGATCATCTTCGTGGCGTCCGCGATCTCGCGCATCCGTCTGGCCGCAGGCCTTCTGCGCCTCGAACGCACCACGCGCTCCGAAGTGCTGGGCGCACCCGTTCACGCAGCCGTGCTGGGGATCGCCGCCATCGCCGGCATCCAGATGTTCTTCATCGGCAGCGCCTACCCATGGTTCGGCTGCCAGATCCTCGCAGGCCTGCCCGGCACCGTGATCATCGGCCTGGCGCCGTTGTTATTGGCTTATTTGATCGTGGCAGCGCTTACGGCAGCGGTCGCTCTGAGCCCGGAAAAGCAATAAGCGCTTTGCTTACCTTCCTCAAACCGCCTGCTCCGGTCCCACCTTCACGAGCATCTTGCCGAAATTCTCGCCGTGGAAGAGGCCGATGAAGGCTTCCGGCGCCTTTTCGATTCCTTCGGCAATCGTCTCGCGCCATTTCATCTTTCCGGCGGCTTTCCATTTCGCCATGTCGGCGAGGAATTGCGGCAGCATGTCGAAATGGTTCGACACGATGAAGCCGCGAATGGTCAGGCTCAAGCCAACGACAAGGATGAGATTGTTCGGGCCCGGCGGCGGCGTGGTGACGTTGTACTGCTCGATGGCGCCGCAAGCTGCGATGCGACCGAAATTGCGCATGTTTGCGAGAGCTGCCTGCAGATGCGATCCGCCGACATTGTCGAAATAAACGTCGATGCCTTCGGGAAACGCTTTCGCCACCGCCGCCGTCAGGTCGCCAGCTTTCTTGTAGTTGATCGCCTTGTCGACGCCCAATTCCTTGGTGATGAAATCGGCCTTCTCGTCCGATCCCACCGATCCCACGACGTAACAGCCTTTGGCCTTTGCGATCTGGCAGACGATCTGGCCGACCGCCCCGCTCGCCGCCGACACGAACACGCGCTCGCCGTCCTTCAATTCGCCGATCTTGAGCAGGCCCACATAGGCCGTCAGCCCCGGCATGCCGAGCGCGCCCAGATAGGCCTGGATCGGACCGATGGTCGGGTCGAGCTTCATCATCGAAGCCCCGTCGGCCACCACCCATTCGCGCCAGCCGAGCATGTGCTGGACGTAGTCGCCCACCTTCAGGTGCGGGGCGTTGGAGGCCACCACCTGGCCCACGGCCCCGCCTTGCAGCGCCTCGCCGATCTGGAAGGGCGGGACGTAGCTTTTGCGGTCCATCATCCGGCCCCGCATGTAGGGGTCGACCGTCATGTAGGAATTCCGCACCAGAACCTGCCCCGGCCCGGGGGTGGCAACATCGGTCTCCACCAGCTCGAAATTGGCCGGGGTGGGCTCGCCCACGGGGCGGGATTTCAGCCGGATTTCCCGGCTTTTCTGGTTCTGCATGGCGTCCTCCAAGGGTGGGATGGCTAATGGCGGGAACCCTAGCAGGGCGGCCCCGCGTAACAAGACGAAACATTTTATGAGTCGCCCCGGCCCCCTCCGGTATGGCTTCTTTGCGCCCTTCGCAGCGGGAAATTTCCTTGATTCCTCATTTGGATAGCAAAAGCGGATTGCGCGCAGGCGTCATCGGCACCGGGGCTTTCGGCCGTCATCACGCCGGCAAATATGCGAGCGCCAACGGGGTTAATCTGGTCGCCATCGCGGACCCGAGCGCGGAAACGCGCCGCGCGATGGAAGAACGCCATGGCTGCGAGACGCATGCCGATTGGAACGCGCTTCTGGGCAAGGTCGATCTCGTTTCCATCTGTTCGCCCGCCGTCACGCACGCGCCCATCGTGCGCGCCTTCCTCAACGCGGGCACGCACGTCCTCGTCGAAAAGCCCATCGCGACCACCTTGCGCGAAGCCGACGGTCTGATCGAACTGGCCGAACGCAAGAACCTCGTGCTGACCGTCGGCCATCAGGAGCGTTTCGTCTTCGCGCGCTCCGGCCTTCTGGAAATGAATGAAACGCCGCTCGAAGTCTCGTGCTGGCGCATGGGCCCGTGGACGGGCCGCGGCGCCGACGTCAGCGCGGTGCTCGACCTGATGATCCACGACATCGACCTGATGCACCGCCTGGTTCCCGGCGCGGCCGCCGAAGTCGATGCCTTCGCGCGCACCGAACGCGGCCGCCACGCCGACGAAGTCTCCGCCGCGATCAGCTTCGAGAACGGCACGCTCGCGCGCCTTCATGCCAGCCGCGTCGCCCATCAGCGCAAGCGCGGCATGCAGCTTGTGTATGTGGACGGCATCGTCGAGATCGATTTCATGACGCGCGAGATCCGCAACACCACGCGCCGTCCCCTGGGCGAGATCGCCTTCGACGATCCGCTGTCGGCATCGGTGGAATCGTTCATCCGTTCGGTCCGCGGCCAGGACGAAACCGTCGTCCGCCCGGAAGAAGCCCGTCTGGCGCTGGAAACCGCGCTGATGATCGAACAGGCCGCCCGCGCGCCTGCCTATCGCCCGATGATCGAAAAGATCGCAGCCACGGCCTGATTTGCGCTAAACACGGCCCATGACGGACCGTCTCACCATCGCGCTCGCCCAGTTGAACCCGGTCATGGGCGACATTCCCGGCAACCTCGCCAAGGCGCGCGCCGCGCGCACCGACGCGGCCAAGGCGAACGCCGATCTCATCCTTTTCAGCGAACTCTTCATCACCGCCTATCCGCCCGAAGACCTGGTGCTGAAACCGGCGCTGCAGGAAGACGCCCGCGAGGCCATCGAGAAACTCGCGCGCGACACCGCCGATGGCGGCCCCGCCGTGCTGATCGGCACGCCATGGATGGAAGAGGGCAAACTCTACAACGCCTTCGCCTATCTCGACGCAGGCGAGGTGAAGGGCATCACCCGCAAGGTCGATCTGCCGAATTACGGCGTGTTCGACGAAAAGCGCGTCTTCGCCGTCGGCCCCATGCCCGGCCCGTTCAACATCCGCGGCGTGCGTATTGGCGTGCCGGTCTGCGAAGACATCTGGACGCCGGATGTCGTGGAATGCCTTGCCGAGACGGGAAGCGAAATCCTGTTGGTGCCGAACGGTTCGCCCTTCGAGGTCGGCAAGGAAGACGTTCGCATGAACCACATCGTTTCCCGCGTGACGGAATCCGGCCTGCCGCTCGTCTATCTCAACCAAATGGGCGGTCAGGACGAGATCGTGTTCGACGGCGCCTCGATGGTGATGAACGCGGATCGTTCGATCCCGGTTTCGCTGCCGTCCTGGCAGGAAAAACTCAGCCTCACCCATTGGAAACGCGAAGGCGAACGCTGGGTCTGCGCGCCCGGCGAACGTGCGAATGAAGAAGATCGTTCGCGTTCGGTCTATCACGCGATGATGCTGGGCCTGAAAGACTATGTGAACAAGAACCGCTTTCCCGGCGTCGTTCTGGGATTGTCGGGCGGCCTCGACAGCGCGCTCTCCGCCGCCGTCGCCGTCGATGCGCTGGGCGCGGATCGCGTGCGCTGCGTGATGATGCCGTCGCGCTACACCAGCCAGGAAAGCCTCGACGATGCTGAGGAATGCGCCAAGCTGCTCGGCGTCAAATACGAAACGATCTCCATCGAAAGCGCGGTCGACGCCTTCACCGGCACGTTGAAAGACGCTTTCGCGGGCAAACGCGCCGACACGACGGAAGAAAACATCCAGTCGCGCATCCGCGGCGTGATCCTGATGGCGCTCTCCAACAAGTTCGGCCCGATGGTGCTGACGACCGGCAACAAGAGCGAGATGAGCGTCGGCTACGCTACCCTCTATGGCGACATGTGCGGCGGCTACAACGTCCTGAAGGATGTTTACAAGACCGAAGTCTTCCGCCTGAGCCATTGGCGCAATCAGGAAACGCCCGACAACGCGTTGGGGCCGAAGGGCCGCGTCATCCCCGAACGCATCATCACCAAGCCGCCCAGCGCCGAACTGCGCGCCGACCAGAAAGACGAGGATTCGCTGCCGCCCTACGAAATCCTCGACGGCATTCTCGAATGCCTGGTCGAAAAGGAAATGAAGTTCGAAGACGTCTGCGCCAAGGGCTATCACATGGCCACGGTGAAACGCATCGAACAGCTTCTCTACGTCAGCGAATACAAACGCCGCCAGGCCCCGCCCGGCGTGAAGATCAGCGCAAGGAATTTTGGCAGAGACCGCCGCTATCCGATCACCAATGCCTTTAGAGATGCGCGAGATGTTTAATTCAAAACATCTCCCTCTCCCCCTTGGGGGAGAGGGCTGGGGTGAGGGGGTGATGCGGCAACATCTGCGGCACCATTTCGTTTGCACCATTCGCCCCCTCACCCTAACCCTCTCCCCCGCTGGGGGAGAGGGAATGTGTTTGCCATGACCATCCTCGTCCGCTTCGCCCCATCTCCCACCGGCCTTCTCCACGTCGGCAACGCGCGCACCGCAATGCTGAACTGGCTGTTCGCGAAGAAGGAGAACGGCAAATTCTTCCTGCGCATCGACGACACCGATACCGAACGCTCCAGGCCCGAATATGAAGCGGCGATCCTCGAAGACCTGAACTGGCTCGGCCTCACTCACGATCTTTTCGCGCGCCAGATCGAGCGCGCGGGCGAACACGAAAAGGCCGCCGAAAAACTCAAAGCCAGCGGCCATCTCTATCCCTGTTACGAAAGCGCGGACGAACTCGATCGCCGCCGCAAGCGCCAGATCGCAATGAAGCGCCCGCCGGTCTATGATCGCGCCGCGCTGAAACTCAGCGCCGAAGATCGCGCGAAACTGGAAGTGGAAGGCCGCAAACCCCATTGGCGCTTCAAACTTTCGCAGTCGAAAGTGAAGTGGCACGATCTGTTGCGTGGGCTAGTCGAAATCGACACCGCGCATCTTTCCGATCCCGTGCTGATCCGCGAGGACGGCCGCTTTCTCTACACGCTGCCCTCCGTCGCCGACGATATCGACTTCGCCACCACCCACATCGTGCGCGGCGAAGACCACGTCACCAACACGGCCGCCCAAATCGAAATCTTCGAAGCCCTCGGCGCAAAAATCCCCGCGTTTGCGCATTTCCCGTTGCTGGTCGGCAGCGGCGGCGAAGCGTTGTCGAAACGTCTCGGCTCCATCTCGCTGCGCAGTTTGCGCGAAGACGGTATCGAACCGCTCGCGCTCGCGTCTTATCTCGCCAAAACCGGCACGTCCGATCCAATCGAACTCAAGCCGTCGCTCGAGGTGCTGGCGAACGAATTCTCGTTCGAAAAGGTTGGCCGCGCGCCCGCCCATTTCGATCCCGCCGAACTTGCAGGGCTGAACAGCAAGCTGCTCCACAGCCTGCCGTACGAGGCCGTCGCGTCGAAACTCGAAGCCATGAACATCAAGGGCGGGGCGGCATTCTGGGATGCGGTGAAGCCCAACCTCACGCGCCTTAGCGATGCCGCCGATCTCGCGACCCTCGTCACCGGCCCCGTCACCCCGGTGATCGAAGATGCGGGCCTCGCCGCAAAGGCCGCCGAGCTTCTGCCCGCCGAACCCTTCACCGAAGACACCTGGCCCGCCTGGACCAAGGCCGTGGGCGCCGCCACGGGGGCCAAGGGCCGCACACTCTTCCACCCCTTGCGTCTGGCCCTCACCGCACGGGAAAATGGACCGGAGCTGAAAAAGCTGCTACCGCTCATCGGGCGCGCGAAAGCTCTCGCGCGGCTCAAAGGGGAAACGGCGTGACCAAGGTCCGCTTCATTTGCCGGATTTCGATTTGCGGCTAGCGCCGCGACACCCCCCTTTTGCCCAAAACACATCCTCCGACATGTCATGGCCCGCCGAGTGCGGGCCACCCAGGTGATCGCATTTTGCGCTGTCGAGGGGGTGACCAGATGAATGCTTGGGAAACCAAATCGCTGTAAGAAAGTGCCATGACCGCCTTGCGCCTCTACAACACGCTCACCCGCACGAAGGAGGACTTCACCCCCCTCGATCCCAAAAACGTGCGCATGTATGTCTGCGGCCCCACCGTTTACGACTTCGCCCATATCGGCAATGCGCGGCCCGCCATCGTGTTCGACGTGCTTTTCCGCCTGCTGCGTCACACTTACGGCGAGAACCATGTCACCTATGTCCGCAACATCACCGATGTGGACGACAAGATAAACGCGCGCGCAGCAGCCGAAGGCATCACCATCCGCGAGCTGACCGAGAAGACCTACAAGATCTACAACGAAGACATCGCGGCCCTCGGTTGCCTTGCGCCCAACGTCACCCCGCGCGCGACGGACCACATCAAACAGATGATCGCGATGATCCAGACGTTGATCGCGAACGGCAATGCCTATGAAGCGCAAGGCCATGTGTTGTTCGACGTGTCGTCCAAAGCCGATTACGGCAAGCTCGCGCGCCGCAGCCTCGACGACATGATCGCGGGCGCGCGCGTCGATGTTGCACCCTACAAGAAGGGCGCGATGGATTTCGTGCTGTGGAAACCGTCGGACGGCGACACCCCCGGCTGGGAAAGCCCATGGGGCAGGGGCCGCCCCGGCTGGCACATCGAATGCTCCGCCATGGCGGGCGAATATCTCGGCGAAACCTTCGACATCCACGGCGGCGGAATCGATCTCGTCTTCCCGCACCACGAAAACGAAATCGCCCAATCCGAAGCCGCCCACCACAATCATCCGCTCGCGAAAGTCTGGATGCACAACGGCTTTTTGAATGTCGAAGGCGAGAAAATGTCCAAGAGCCTCGGCAATTTCGTGACGATCCACGAATTGTTGCAGGATTGGCCGGGCGACGTTTTGCGCTTCAATATGCTGCGCAGCCACTATCGCCAGCCGATGGACTGGACGGTCGCGGGCATGAAGGAAAGCTGGAGCATTCTCGAACGCTGGTACGACATTGTCGAACCCATTCCCGGCACGAAAGTCGGGCAGGGCGTTCTCGCGGCCTTATCCGACGATCTCAACACGCCGCAGGCCATCGCCGAACTGCACAAGGCAATGCCGGAAGAACTTGCGGGTGGTTTGGCCATTCTCGGCTTCGACGTGAAACCCGAAGCGCTGAAAAGCAAGAAAGCAGTCGACACGGTCGAAATCGCCCGCGCCATCGAAGCCCGCAACGCCGCGCGCAAGGCCAAGAACTTCAAGGAATCCGATCGCATCCGCGACGAACTTCTCGCGCAGGGCATCGTGCTGAAGGATGGGCCGCAAGGTACGACATGGGAGGTAAAGCGATGAACTCCCAAACGAATGCGTTTCCACTTACCTCCCCCCACGCGGGGAGGTCGACGCGCGCCAGCGCGGCGGGTGGGGGGACGCGCAACGAAGACGGTGTTCCAGATTCCACCACCGCAGGCCCCACCCGGCAGCGCGCCGATGCGCGCTGCCGACCTCCCCGCAAGGGGGAGGTAAGTGGCGGAGGTGTGCGATGAAAGAACGCCTCTACATCTTCGACACCACGCTGCGCGACGGCGCACAGACCCAGGGCGTCGATTTCTCCGTCGAGGACAAGCGCCAGATCGCGCTCGCGCTCGATGAATTGGGCGTCGACTATATCGAAGGCGGCTGGCCCGGCGCGAACCCGACCGACACGGCGTTCTTCGCCGAACGTCCGCCGCTGAAAACCGCGCGTTTCGCAGCCTTCGGCATGACCAAGCGTTCGGGCCGAAGTGCCGCCAACGATCCCTCGCTCGCCGCCGTGCTCGATGCCAAGACCGATGCCACCGTGCTCGTCGGCAAGACGTGGGATTTCCAGGTCGATGTCGCGCTCGAAATCCCGCGCGAGGAGAATGTCGATAACATCGCCCAATCCATCGCCGCGGTGAAAGCCAAGGGCCGCGAGCCCATGCTCGATGCCGAACATTTCTTCGACGGCTACAAGCACAATCCGCAATATGCGCTGGATTGCGTGCGTGCCGCGCAGGATGCGGGCGCGCAATGGCTCGTGCTGTGCGACACCAATGGCGGAACGATGCCGGAAGACGTCTATCGCACCGTCAGCGAAGTGAAGGCGAAATTGCCCAACGCCAATCTCGGCATCCACGCCCACAACGACACCGAACAGGCCGTCGCCGTCACGCTCGCCGCCATCCGCGGCGGCGCGCGACAGTTGCAGGGCACGCTGAACGGTCTCGGCGAACGCTGCGGCAACGCCAATCTCTGTTCGCTGATCCCGAACCTGCTGCTGAAAGAGCCGTTCGCCAGCCAGTTCGAAACCGGCATCACGCGCGAACAGCTCGCACGCCTCACCCACGTCTCGCGCCTGCTCGATGAAATCCTCAACCGCGCGCCCAATCGCCACGCGGCCTATGTCGGTCCGTCCGCGTTCGCGCACAAGGGCGGCTTGCATTCCTCCGCCGTGCTGAAAGACCCGCGCACCTACGAACACGTTCCGCCCGAAAGCGTGGGCAACGCGCGCAAGATCCCGGTCTCCGATCAGTCGGGCCGCTCCAACATGCTGGCGCGCTTCGCCGAAGTCGGCATTGCCATCGATCCCAAGGATAACCGCATCGCCCGCCTGCTCGAAGAGGTAAAGCAGCGCGAATTCCTGGGCTATTCTTATGACGATGCGGAGGCCTCGTTCGAACTTCTGGCGCGTCGCGCACTGGGCGAAGTGCCGAACTATTTCGATGTCGAGAACTTCAAGGTCACCATCGAACGCCAGCACAATGCGCGCGGCGAACAGCAAACCGTTTCCGAAGCGGTGGTGAAGATGAAGGTGCGGGGCAAGGCCGTTCACAATGTCGGCTTTGGCAACGGCCCGGTGAACGCGCTTGACGATGCGCTGCGCAAGGATCTGGGCGATTACTCGTCCTTCATCGCCGACCTGCGGCTGGTCGATTTCAAGGTGCGTATCCTCACGAGCGGTACCGAGGCCGTGACCCGCGTGATGGTCGAAAGTGCGGATGGCAAGGGCAATCGCTGGTCCACGGTCGGCGTCTCGCCCAACATCGTGGACGCCTCCTTCGAGGCGCTGACGGATTCGATCACCTACAAGCTCTACCGCGACGGCGCCCGCGCATGACCGCGATGCAAAAGCGGCGGGCGTAAAAATGAACCTCTGCAATTAAGACTTCTCCCTCTCCCCTTTCGGGGGAGAGGGTCGGGGTGAGGGGGCGCCTCCGCAAGCGGATGGCTTCAGAATATGCGACGGCACAGCAACAATCTCGTACTTTTGCGCGTTGAGAGACCCCCTCACCCCAGCCCTCTCCCCCGGTGGGGGAGAGGGAGAATTATAAAAATGACCGAAGACCCTACAGACATCGACCATCCGCACGCCGAACGTCACGGCATCATCTATGCGAGCACGGCCTATCTGATCTGGGCGGTGATGCCGCTCTACTGGAAT
>Ga0207649_10000621_pt1 | contig 23855 bp, 19 predicted proteins | sample KBSC43metaG_FD_184317 | JGI IMG/M metagenome (GOLD analysis project Ga0207649, IMG submission 184317) | Corn rhizosphere microbial communities from Kellogg Biological Station, Michigan, USA - KBS C4-3 metaG (SPAdes) (version 2) | ecosystem: Host-associated > Plants > Roots > Rhizosphere > Soil ... | reverse complement strand
CAGATCGGCCTCGCGACCATCGCCGACACGGGACTGCCCAACGCAGCCACCGCTTGGCAGCTCTTCGACTCCCGCAGCGTGAAACCGAGCGGGTCGACCGCGTACAACAACTATCCCAACTTTGCGGTCATACCTCGTACCGTGGAGGCCGGCTCGATTCCGCCTCCAACGACGATTACGGACCCACCGACGTCGACCACGGACGACCCTCCGACGTCGACCACAGACGATCCGCCATCGACGTCCACGCCGCCGCCGGTGCCGAAGGAACGGCCTCCGCGCCCGTGCACTCGCTCGGGGTGTGGCGGCAAGACTCTGTCGGACGCCAGCCAGGCCGAGCCACTCCTTTCCGTTGAATCCGCTTCCCTGTCGCAGCCGGTCGCGAGCAATACGGGGGCCATGCGCGATGGTTCTACCGTCGCGGGCAGCGCCACAGCGACGATGGATGTCGTGCAGCCGTCAACCGGCGTTATGCGCTTCCTGCTGCGCGCGGTGTGCACCGAGGTCGATGCCTGGTGCATGCGCCACCTCCCCCGGGCGCTGTATGTATCTGCGCATGAGAACGCGCGTCCTGTCGCCGGCGCCTCGGCTGCTTCAATGCGATCGCCGGCCGCCGCGCCGGTTGCCCCGGCGCTGTCGCCAAGCGTCTCCACTGCGACCGCGTTTGCTGGCGGTCTCGCTGCACGCATAGAACGCCGCTGATCGCGCGGGCGCCACACGCCGGCAGGCGACGTTCGGCGCGCCTTTCATGTGATCGGCCGCGCGAGCATGGCGTGGCCTCACTTGGCTTGCCTCTGTCAATACACTGCGCCGGATGACCAGTGCTCCGCACAGCCACCGGATCGTCGCGCATCATCGGGTGCCATTGAGACGTCCTGACTGATCTGCCGCGGTCGGGTGGAACACCTGCGAATTCTGGTATGGCGGACGCCGACCACCTTGGGATGCCGCGTTCCGCGTCGAGTCGACCCAAAATGCCAGGCGCTTCGATACGCCGGAGATCTTTGACACCGATCGGAGTTGCCAGATCGCCGGCGAACATTTACGCGCGTGCTCAAGAAGCCGCATCGCGATTAACCCGGTTGGCGAGGGCTGTTGGTGCGACCGGTTAGTGTCGCTCGCGAACTATATAGACCCCTGCGACGCGCGGAGGTCACACAGGAGCCTTGACCGGCAAACCCCCATCAGGTGTACTGACCAACCGCTGCCCCTGCTCAAGGCAGCTTGAACCGGCAGGCGTCCACTCATCGAACGTTCAATGGAGTGGGCCACTTCTCTTCGCCGGATTGGGGCTTTCCACGTTCTGCTGGATCACCGGATTCTGAATGAGCCTCCGCGGAGATGTACTCCATTCGTTGAAATGGCTGGCCGGCGCGCGCTTCGCCGGCCAGCTCGTCGCGTGGGCGATCACTCTGGTGGTGATTCGTATCCTCAAACCGTCCGATTACGGTTTGATGGCCATTTCCGAGGCAATCGTCGGGTTCGCTGCCCTGTTCCGGGAGATGGGGCTGTACTCGGCCATGGTGCAAAAGCGGGATCTTACGGCGAGCCAAGTCGAGCAATCATTCGGCCTATTGATTCTCGTCAATTGCGTGATCTACGCCGTGGTGTTCGCGACCGCGCCGCTGCTCGCGGATTACTTTGGGGATCCGCGCCTCACCCCCATGGTGCGCGTTATGGGGATCCAATTTCCGCTGGCCGCAGTAGGCGTGGTGCAAGACGCAATGCTGAGCCGCCAGATGAAATTCAAGCCCAAGTCGTTCGTGAACCTTGCGGCCTCACTCAGCAACGGATTCACGACCCTTCCGCTCGCGCTGCTTGGCGCCGGTGTTTGGGCTTTGGTATTCGGGAATGTCGCGGGCTCGGTGATCCGCGCGGTGGGACTTGTAATGGCAGCGCGGTACTGGTGCTGGCCGCGGTTCTCGCGCAAGGGCATGGGCGACATGCTCCGCTTCGGCGGCTTCGTCACTGCAAGCAAGCTTTGCTGGTACGTCTATTCTCACGCGGACGTCTTCATCATCGGCAAAGTACTTGGCAGCAAGCTGCTCGGGTTTTATTCCATCGCGATGCAACTGGCCTCGCTGCCGATGCAAAAAGTCGCCGAGTTGCTGGGCCAAGTGGGTTACGCAGCCTACGCGTCGATCCAGCATGACATGGACGTGCTGCGCTCGAACTTCCTGAAGGCCGTGCGGGTCCTCGGCGTCGTCTCGTTTCCCGTGTTCTGGGGAATCGTGAGCATTGCGCCGGAACTGGTGAGCGTGGTGCTGGGAGAAAAGTGGCAACGGGCGGTGGTGCCCATCGAACTGTTGGGCCTGATCATGCCGCTGCGCATGATCGGGCAAGCGGAGGCGTCGGTCCTCGCCGCGATCGGAAAGCCGCACTTGAGCACGCTCTACCAGTTCGTCGCGTTGCTGTTGATGCCACCGGCGTTTTTCCTGGGTGCGTATTTCGGGGGCCTGGACGGTGCGGCGCTGGCGTGGGTTGCGGTGTATCCCATCCTGATGCTGATCCGGCTCAGGATCGGGCTGCCGTCGCTCGGTGTGACATTCCGCCAGTACTTTTCGGCCATCGCGATGCCTGCCGCGGCCGGTGCGCTGATGCTGCTTGCCGTGATCGCGGCACGGACGACGATCGCCGAATCCTCGCTTGCCCCGATACCCGGGTTGATCTTCTTGATCACAGTCGGGGCAGTCGTGTACTCGGGCTTCATTTGGCTGGTGGACCGCGAGAAGTGCCTCGAGATCATCGACCTCGTGATGCCGCAGCGCTGACCGTCCCGCAGGCGACACCCCGGCGGCCGGTATTTCGATTTCTGTCAACGGCGATCGCACGAGCTCCCCACCCATCGCCCAAGAACGTAGCATACGGGTTTCCGGAGCCGTACCGCGACGGCGCGCAGGACAAACGCGGGCACGTATCGTGCATGACCTCTTGCGCATGGACACAACGGAATGCCAGTCACGCCCGGACCGTCCGGATGCACCGGCCGACTGGATCACCGGGCGTGCCGCGGCGGGAGAGGCCACTATCGACGGCGCTCGCCATGCCGCTTTCGGCCACCATCTTGGCGCGCGGAATGGGGCGGAAGCGGACGGGATTTTCGCCGAATGGCACTGGGACGGCCGGCGGCTCGTCGTCCGCAACGACCGCTACGGCTTGCAGCCGTTATTCCATGCGTGCCTCCCCGATGGGGGCATTGCGGTCTCACCGTCGCTCATCCGACTCATCCAACTCGGCGCATCAACCGCACTCGATTTGGAAGCGCTTTCCGTCTTCTTCCGGCTCGGTTACTTCGTGGGCGAAGACACGCCTTTTAAGTCGATCCGTGCGGTTCCCCCCAACGCGGTTTTCGTGTGGGAGGATGGCAAGCTCACCTGTCGCGCGCGGTATCCCGATGCTCCAAAGGCGGCGAGCCTTTCGCGGGACGATGCGGTCGACCGCTACATCGAGCTGTTCGCGAAGTCGATCGCCAAACGCCCACCCGTGTCCCCGCGATTCGCCGTCACCTTGAGTGGTGGGCGCGACTCGCGGCACATCCTGCTGGAACTCTGCCGCCAAGGGTTCAGGCCCCGGGCGTGCGTTTCGGCACACATTTATCCGCCTCACCCCAACGAGGATTTCGGAATCGCCTCCGTGCTGTGCGCGAGGCTCGGGTTGCCGCACGTGGTCGTCGCCCAGCGACTGTCGACCTTCGCAGCGGAGGAACGCAAGAACCGGCAGACACATTTTTGCGCCACCGCGCATGGCTGGTACTTAGCGATGGTTGATCGCCTGGGGGATGGTCGGTTCGAGTGCTTATACGACGGCATCGGGGGAGATGTGCTCTCACAGAGCAAGTTGCTGACCGCGAGCCTCGATGCCACCTTCCATTCGGGCAATCTCCACGCGATCTCCAACGCCCTGTTCGCGCGGGATGTCTCGAACCTTGCGGGAGTGGACCGCCTGGTCAAGGGCGGACTGCGCGCCTGCCTCGATCCGGATCTCGCGAGACGCAGGCTCGCAAGAGAACTGGGAAGACACCTCGAATACCCAAACCCGCTGGGTTCATTCTGCTTCTGGAATCGCACCCGGCGCGGCGTCGCTCTGGCCCCGTTCAGCATGTTGCAGGGGATATCGACGGTATACGCTCCATACCTCGACCACCACCTGTTCGACTTCCTCGTCTCGCTGCCGTCCGGCATGCTGCTGGACCACCGTTTCCACGACGACGTGATCGCGCGGGCCTTTCCCGGTTTCGCGGACATTCCCTATGCGCGTAATATCGCACCCCATTCCGACGATCGCCGGCAGCGGGCGCACTTCATGCGCGAGGTCGCACGCAGACTCCTGCTACGCAGGCCGTCCCACATAATGAAAAACATCGCGCCACGAGCCAAAATGTTGGCGAGCCTGATGTCCGGTGGCCATGTAGTGCCTTGGGTTTCGCCGCTCATCATCTACCTGGATCAGCTCGAGGCGCTCGTCGGAGAATCAGCTCAACGAACTACACACGCGACGCAAGTTGCGCCGGTCCGGAATCGCGCCGGGGCGCTTTGAAGTATGGTCATCCTGATCGTGCAAACAGTGATCCTTGCACTGCTGGCCACGCTGGTGGCGATTTGGGCTGCGCGTTTTCCCCACCCGGCCCCATGGCTGCGCCCCTTCCTTTCGCCAAGACGGCGCTGGCCCGAACCGGAGATCCGCGGTTGGCTGCGCACCGGCCGTTTTCACCCGCGCTTTCTTGAATTCTTCAACCGCGATCCCGAACGGACGCCGCCGGCTCAGGCCGGGCTGGTCGCTCCCGCCGACGGCATCGTCACCAGTGCCGACGTCCGTGAGGGAATCCGATATTTCGTGATCGCGTTGAGCTTCTGGGACATGCACGTGCAGCGCAGTCCGGCCACGGGCAAAGTGGTTGCGATTGAGCCCAGCGGGGACGGTTTCATGGACGGGGAAGGACGTGATTTCGCATTCCTGCGTGAGAAGCACTGCCCGGTGCAAACCCGCATCCTTCTGGACACCGGGGAATACGGGATCCTCGCGGTGCGTCTGATCACAAGCCTCGCGGCGCGCCGAATCGAAGTGTGGCCCAAGGTGGGTGATACGCTTACGCGCGGCCAACGCCTCGGGCGCATCCTGCTCGGAAGCACCGTGGTACTGGAAATGCCCGAAGGGTGCTGCCTTCGCGTGCAACCTCGAGTCCGCGTGCGCGCGGGGGAGACGCTTATCGCCACCGGAGCGCCGCAATGAAGACGTTTCTGTGGTCGCAAGGGCACATTGGCTGGCCGTCGCTCGCGATTGTGGTTTTTTCGGTGCTATGTCTTTTGGTTACCGACGCCGTATGGCGAACCGTGAAGACATCGGCACGAAGCGTGCTGTTGTCGGCGGGATTCATCTGGGCGATGGGAGTCATCGCGATCTTCACGATCAGCCTGCACTGGCCGCCGACCTGACCCCGCGCGTGCCCCGATGCCCATTGCCAAGTCCAAGGTATTCTGGAGCTTCCAGAGACGTGCGCCAGCAAGGAATGCGTGATCAAGCGCAGCGCGCGTGTTTGCTTTGGTGCCACGGTCACCTCGAACGCTGCCAAGGGTGCAGGTGCGCCCTCCCTGAAAAACCGGCAGCAAACGGAACGGCATGACTGCGATACCAGACACCTTCCGGGCAAAAAAACTCGCGATTCACGTTGGCGCCCGCGACGCAGGCAAGATCGATGCAATGCTGCATCGCCAGAATCTCGCGGGCATGGATGTCCATCAACGCGACCTCCCGTGGGGTGCAATCGGTCACCTTGGTGGTTGCCCGTTGCCCCCACAGGGCAACGTCTGCTTTTTCACCGGACTGCCTATCAATGGGCCGGACCCAACGCAAATCGTCGACGCGGATGCCGCAGAGCGACTATTCCCGCAGTACGACGGCGCGTTCACGGGTGTGTTCTGGGATGCGCAACGCAAGGTGCTGGTGATCGCCACCGATTGCCTGGGCATGCAGCCGCTGTACCTGCGGCATGGCGACGGCGAGTTGACCTTGGTGTCAGAAACCAAGGCCATCCCGGGTGATCCCGACCTAGCCGCGTGGGGTGCTTTTATATCGATCGGCCATCCGATCGGCGAACGCAGCCTCGGGGCCGGCCTGCGGCGTGCACCGCCTGCCAGCATCCTGACCTACGATCCCAATTGTGATCAGCTCGAAATCCGGCGTTACTGGCACTGGCCGGAACCGACCAGCGCATGGAGGACGTACGATTTCCTCGATGCGCTGGAGCGCGACATCCGTGGCTACCTCGCGATTGGCGACCCCGGCACGGTGTTGCTGAGCGGGGGCTTCGATTCGCGGCTGCTTATGTTGCTGCTCCAACGCGCGCATATCCCCGTGGATGCACTGATCGTCGCACATGATGACGAACACGGAGATGCCGATGGACGGTTGGCCGAGGTGGTGGCGGCAATCTACAACGTGCCATTTCGAAAAGTTCATCCTCCGGCGGATTTCTTCTCTTCGCACGCGTATCTTTATTACCTCGCGACCAGCGACGCGGGCTTTCCCAGTCTCGATCTTTTTATCGCCAAAGTGGCCTCACAGATCGACACCCGGGCGGTATGGGATGGATTGGTTCCTGGGTTCGCGTTCATGCCGCTACATCAGCCCGTGGGTGGGTTCGATGCCTACCTGCGGGAGGAAATTCGGGCGCCGGAGAGTGCGGTTTGGAAGGCCGCGCGAAGCTTGTTCAGGCGTGAAATCGCGGACGCGATGCACGAAGGATTCAGGCACGATCTGCGCGTGGAACTCGAGCGTTTGCCGCATGACATGCATGGCCTTGCGCGCTTCGTGATCGAAAATCGCAGCCGTAACCGGGCAGCGATAAACCCGCTCAAGGTGTACCCGAACCGTACGTGCGCGTTTACACCCGGGCTTTCAAAGGACTTCATCGCCCATGCGGCAACGATCCCGTTCGGTGAAAAACAAGGTGGCCGGTTCTATCGCAGTCTTTTCGCAAAGCTGGACCCGCGCGCACTCGCGGCGCCATTCCTCAGTGGGGGCGAACTGATGCGTGGTGGGAGATACGATCGGTTGTGGTACGCGGAACGGCTGCGGATCGGATATTGCGCTTTCCAATCACGACATCCGCGCCTGTCCGGACGCAAGCAGGATTCCCGCTTTCCTTGCTCGAGCTTTCTTGGCAGACACCTGCTCGAAGACGCTGACCAATGGCTCGATCCGGATGTGCGTGCAACACTCCACTCCACTCAGAAAGATAATTACCTCGCCTGGAAACTACTGCTCCACTGGAAGGCGTGGCAGTGGATCCACGAGGGGCGCCTCGAGGAAATTCTGGGGCTGCATTGCACCGCCGGCACGGCGGATGTGTGCACGGTTGCACGTCCGATTGGTTAGCGATCCTGCATGGTAGGGAACAGGCGACCAAGAAGCATCGGGCACGCCAATTATGGGCCACCAGAGAGCACTGCTTGAAGGCGCCCCCTCACCGCCCGCCTGCACTACACTGCTGCGTAACCGACGACGGCTCGGCCATCCGACGGTATGCCATTTCGCGGTGCGTCGCGAATCCCGCATACGTACCAATCGGTGCCCGGGGTTTATCCGTGGCCACGGCATTCGGCAGCGAACCGGGCGCGACGCTGTACCAGATTTTCCCGGTGGGAATCTCGTCATGCGCGGAAAACCCGGCAGCATTGTCCGTGAACTGACGCCTCCTACCTAACCGACGGCGGGATCCCGTGAAGCAACCGACACACATCGGCCACGGACTGAAGCTTGCACGAAAAGAGAATCGATCGAACTAGTACTGGCCAACCGGGACAAGGTCGATGGGCGATACGCAGGAGCGAAACGAACCCATATTCATCGTGGGAGCGCCGCGTTCGGGCACGACGATGCTGCGCCTGATGCTCAACGCGCACCCCCGCATCGCGATCCCGTTCGAGTCCGACTTCATACCGAAGTTCCACAAACGGCTCGGGGAATATGGCGATCTCAATGATCCCGTCAATGTGACGCGCCTGCTTGGGGATATCGCCGCGCAACCATTCGTGCGCAGGGGCGGGCTGGTCCGGGACCCCTCATCAATCCTCACACTGCGCCCGCACAGCTACGGCGAACTCGTCGCCGCGATCTATGAGACGTACGCGGACGCCAAGGGCAAACAAAGGTGGGGTGACAAGGACCCTGACAACGCCGTCCAGCTCGACGTATTGTGGAAACTGTTCCCCGGCTGTCGCTTTGTGCACATCGTGCGCGACGGCCGCGGCGCCGCCAATTCCTTGCGCAGGCTCGAGTGGGGGTCACGCAACATGATCAAGCTCGCTCGGGACTGGAGCTGGCGGGTGATGCTGGCGCACAAGATGGGGATGATGCTCGATCCACAGTACTACCTCGAAATCAAATACGAAGACCTGGTGCATGCGCCCGAGACGGTGTTGCGCCGTGTCTGCGAATTCATGGGCGAGCGCTTTGAACCGAGCATGCTCGACTATCACAAGCACGCCGCTGCGGACATGCCCGATTCGAGCTTGAAGTTTCATGGGAGCTCAATACGGCCGCCCGACCCGTCCAAGGCGCAGTCCTGGCAACGCGAGATGAGCGTGGCGGATCAGGTTTTGTTCGAGGAGGTTGCCGGCTCCGCGCTGGAAGAGTTCGGCTATCCGTGCGGAGCACCCCGCCGCCGCTGGCGCAGCGGCCTGATGCGTCTCAGGTACACCCTGGTGGACCGCTGGTAATCGATGAGGCACCGCGGTCTGCGGAGCGCGTAATCAACCGTTGAACAGCGCTTATTTGAGCCTCATCAACTCACTTCGTCAGCCGCCCCGGAGCGCTTCGTACACCCCGCGGCAGGGCCTCCCGACGGCTGGCGCCATTCACGATATTTCCCCGTCCAGCAGGTAGAAAACCTTGCCCTTAGCGTCGGCAAGAAACCTGTCCACGCGCAAGTTCTGGAAACAACTTGCGTACCTCGACCGAACCTCGTTTTCATCCCGGAAATGGCGTACGTGTGAGACGAACGGGAAGTTGGGCACGGTGCCGTAGAATCGCGATCCCTTCCTGATCTTCCCCAATACCACCGTGTCTCCCTCGACGTGTTCGAGAAATTCTGTGCATACCACGGTATCGTAGTCGCACGTCGTGAAGAGGTCCGTCTGAAAAGCGTCCTGCTGGACGAACGAAAGGCCGGGATAAGCCTTCTGCGCGTGCTCGATCCGCTTTTGGCTGAAATCGAAGCCGATGTATTTGCACCCCACCTTGTCCCGTATCAGGCCAGCGAGCTGCCCCGGACCACACCCCACTTCCAGTATGGATCTAGCTCCAGCCGTCTGGATTCGATCCGCGATCACCGACCACAGGAAATAATATTCCGACGCGGTGTAATGGCTGGACCAGTCTCCCGATGCGTCGAACGAGGCGTCGTACCACTCGGCGCCTCTCTCACCATGCTTCTCCGCCGAACCGCTCGGTCCGCGTTTCGGCGCGATCACGGCATTCGCACCGCGCAGGAGGATGGGCGGGACAAGGTCGCTGATAAGTCCCTTGAGCTTCGCGTACATGCAGGCCGTCATCCTGGTGAGCCGTGATGCTCGCGCGGGCTCGCCAAGTGCATCCGGCACCCGCACGCCGCGAACGCACACGATAGCAGAGGCTCGAGCCGGACGCGCAATCCGCGTGCATTCCGGACGATCAGTCGGTAAATACTGTCAAAGACCGCTGCTCGATCCCATTCAGGCCGCGCTCGGAACAAGGACGAGACCCGTTCTGACGCCAATTTGGTGCAGTGGCACGAGGTCCGGCGGCAATCCCCGCATCCCTAACGCGGACCAAGCCCGTCACCCAACCCCTCGGCGCCGTTGCAGGCTCTCCAGGTACCCGCGCAGGCGGCTGATCACCCGTTGCATCTCCTCCACCAGAGGATGCTTCACGGCAAGCATGGCCAGCAGCCACCCAGCCGCAGCGCCAAATCCGGCGACAACGAGGCCGGAAACAAGATGGTGCGCGACAAACCCGGGCCAGAACAGCACGATTGCGGGTGCGACGCCCGCGCCCAGAGCCGCAATCACGCTCGGTACCAACGCCCTGGCGCACTTGCGTACCTTCAGCGCGTCAAAGTCGCTGATCTTGCGGTAATAAAGCACGGCCGCAATCACATAGACGAGGATTTGGGACGCGGCTACCGCCTCGACGCTCCACAACGCCGCGACCACTGCAATCACCAACCGTGCGAGCTGGTACTGGATTTCAACTACGGTAGCGGCGCCGACCCGACCGACTGCCACGAACAACTGATTGCACTGGTAAATCAAGGTACCGATGATGGCCGCACAACACAGCCAGCGCATCAACGGGACGGCTGCGTCCCATTGGTTGCCGAACATGATGCGGATCATGGGAAAAGCCATAAGCGCTGAAAACACGAAAAAAGGCCAGCTTATTCCGGTGAGGTACACGAGCGAGCGCAGGAACAGTTGCGGCGCCATGCCGGTTTCGCGATGTTCCGCAGCAAATGCCGGGTAGGCAACCGCGCTGATCGCAGCGACGACCTTGTCACGGAACATGTTCACGGCCCCATAACCACGTGAATAAAAACCGGCATCTGCAAGGCCGAGCATCTTGCCTACTACCAGGTTCGCGGACTGCTGGCCAAGCTGCGTGGCAATGTCCGAGAGGGTCATCTTGGCGCCGAACGGAAGGATCTTCCGCCATCCGGACAAGCCCGTCCCGCGCACGCGGTATTCGGGCGCCCAGATCGCACAACCAAGCACCATCACCGCCATCGACGCAAGTGACGCCCACGCCATGCTCATGTAGCTGAATCCGGCATACGCCAGGCCGATCGTTGCCAGGCTACTCACGACTTGTGAGCTGGTATTGATCTTGTACAGCACGCCGAATGCCATGTCGCGTCTGAGCAGCGCCATGGCAGTTATGCCGAATGGAACCAGGATGAAGGACGCGCTCATCACGCGCAGAACCTGGCCCACACCGGCATCGTCGAAGAATGTGCCAACGGGCCAACTCACCAGGAAGATGATCACCGTCAGGATCCAGGCAAAGATCAGGTTGACCGTGAAGGAGGTCCGGATCATTTGCTCCGTCAGGTGTTTCTCCTGCACCAGGTAGTCGCTGATGCCGAACGTCCGCAGGAGGTTAGCCAACGTCGTGAGCCCTACTGCAACCGAGAAAATCCCGATCTCCTTCGGGGTCAACAACCGGCTCACGATCACGATCGACGCGAAATTGAACACGAAGGTCGTGTACTTTTGCGCGAGCGAAAAAACGAGCGACTTACGTACGCTTAGCTTCTTGGCGGCCATGACTTCGATAACGCGAGAGCGCGAGCACGTTGGTATGGGCGCGCCCACCGCTTGCCGAACGGGCGCGTCGTGATTGTGGCAGCGCCGTTACGCAGTTCGCACCCAAGGTACCGCATTCGCCTGCGTGAAGGCGCGCCGCCGCCCTGCATGGAGCATCCCGATCCCCCACGCGTCGCATCCTTTGACACGCACGCGGTGGACACGGGAGCTCCGGAATCGGCGGAAGTGTATAGGCTTGCCACGCCAGCGGGCGCGGTGCGCCGAGTATTCGCGGCGCCCGACCCGCTGACGTCAGGCCGTTCCGGCATGGAACCGCGGTAGCGTGTATCGTAGCGCCCAAATCACGGGGGGCCAACGACGATGATTGTCCATAGCCGAACTTCGCGTCGGGATCGGAACGGGCTGCGGTGGCTCGCACCGGCGATCGTCATCACGGGCCTGCTCTTGGGTACGGCGCATGCCGCGTCCATCGTCACGGACACGCTGGTCAATCAGTCCGCCCGGGCACAGAGCAACGTCGCAGTCACCTTCGGGCAGGTCTTCAAAGACGGCGACGTGGCGAATGGCGCGACTCTCACCGCGACCTTGGGTGGTCGTACGGTCGCGCTGCAAGTCGATCCGAAGGCCACGAACCCGGATGGCAGCCTGCGGCATGCCGTACTGACGGCGATGGCGCCTTCGCTGGCCGCACGCGCGAAGCTGCCGCTGACACTTTCGACGGGCCCGGCACCGCCTGCAGGTCCGCCGATCGCGCTTTCGCAATTGCTCGCGACGAACTACGACGCCAAGGTATCGCTCAACATCCGCGGCACCACATATTCCGTCAATGCGCGCACACTTTTGCAGACCGCAAACGGTGCGAAGGCATGCAGGCCATGGTCCAAAACGTGCAACGTCTGGCTTTCCGGTCCACTGGTCAGTGCATGGGTCGTGAACGGCCCGGTGACAGCTGCCAACGGCGCAACCAACCCGAACCTGCGTGTCTATTTCGCTGTGCGCGCCTACGCTGGCGCCACGCCAGGCACCGTGGGTGCCGTGGACACCGACATCATCGTCGAAAACACCCAAGCCTACACCCCGCAGGCGCAGCCGCAATACACCGCCACCCTCACTTCCGGCAGCGCGACCTACACCAGCCCGGCGCTCACCCAATACACCGCCACCCGCTGGCACAAGGTGCTGTGGTGGAACAACGCCCAGCCGCAGGTGTATCTGCAGCAGGACACCCAGTACATCCAGAACAGCATGGCAGTATCGCGTTACATGGACTTGCAGCCAAGCAAATCGTTCCTCGCCAAGCTGCGCCAATCCTGCGCCCCACTCGACCACTGCGACCAGACCAAATTCATGGGCGCCACCGGCGCTCAACCGGCCATTGGCCCCTTGCCGCGCTGGACCAGCGTTTACATCGTCGATCCCGACGTACGCGCCTATAACTGGATGCTGGCCAATACCGATGCGCTCGGCGCCTATTCGTCCCACTACCGCGACGAGGCCACCGGCTGGCCTCTCAGTATCCAGAAGCACCCCTATGTCACGATTCTTGGCTGGTTGGGGGCCAACGCCACCGCCCAAGGCACCAGCACCACCGCTGCCCTTTACCGCAAGGACCTGCTGCCGACCTGCGTCAACAACGCCGTGGTCACCCAGTGCAGCGGAACCTCCTATGCCACCGGCAATCCGGACGTGTGGGACAACGCCCATCAACCGGCTGCCGGTTACGTCGCCTACATGGTCACCGGCTCGTACTACTACATGGAAGAGCTGGCCTTCTCCGCCTCGATGAACGCGCTGTGGCCCAACGAAACCTATCGAGGAGTCTCGCGAGGTTTGATCGACCGCTCGTACAGTCAGATACGCGGCAAGGCGTGGGTACTGCGCGAGATGGTCAATGCCGCGTGGCTGCTGCCCGACGGTTATCCATTGAAGGCCGAGTTCAACGCCGATGTGAACAACGCGATCGCCGACTTCAATGCCAAGTACACCAACAACCCCAACGCCAGCCCCCTCAACCTGATGGCAAGTGGCGTGAAATCCAACCACGAGACGCCGCCCTGGCACTACAGCTTCCTCACCTGGTCGGCAGGTCATGCGGCGGAGTTGGGCTTCGCCGGGGCGGACGCGTTCCGCAACTGGGCAGCCCAGTTCCCCATCGGCCTGATGACCAGTTGGATCGCTGATCCCACCCAGGGCTATTGCTGGCTGCTGGCCTCGCAATACAACGTCCGGGTCCAGGACGACGCCGGCAACTGGCTCCCCAGCTACTCGGCCGTGTACGCCGCCAACTTCCCCTCCCTGGCCGGCTTGGCGTGCAATTCACCCGCCATGATCGAGGCACTGGGCAGCCTCGAGAAACAGCCTTGGCAACCAGGACAGATGGTCGGTTACGCGAACTCCGCAACCGGATTCCCGTCCAACCTCCAGATCGGCCTCGCGACCATCGCCGACACGGGACTGCCCAACGCAGCCACCGCTTGGCAGCTCTTCGACTCCCGCAGCGTGAAACCGAGCGGGTCGACCGCGTACAACAACTACCCGAACTACGCGATTGTGCCGCGCAATTCAGAAAAGGCACATCCGAGCCACTGAAGCTGCATTCGCCGATGGCGCTTGCACACTAGTGGCTTCGGGCAGCTTCATCTCCTTTCGCCTTTTCCTGCAAAGCGCCGCGACACCCGTCCTCGCTACGAGGGAAGCTTACGCCAGCAGACACGCCGTTGGACCCAGCCATCAATCGTTGCCCGCACCCCAACTCCATCTCGGGCACCCCATATGGGCGGCCCAGTCAATTTACCTGGAGACGCCACCGTAACGCCCCTTGAAAACATGGAAAAACCACTGTGGCAGCACCCTGTTCTTCCTGTCACGAAAATGTCGCAAGCCAATTCGTTCACACAAAGTACCGGGAACGAACTTGAAGATCCAGGACACAAGCGTAACCGTAGCCCGAAAACGCAGTGGAACATGTACAGGCGTGCTGTTGAACGAGGAATTCGCAGGCCACCTACTCTCGCTCGTACCTGGAATACGAAGGTTCAAATTGCCATACAGATGGCGCAATGTTTGTTCGGGCCTGTCGCGCAGATCCTCGTATCGTATGTTTATTACGGACGAATCATATCGATGGATTATCTTTCTAAACACCTCAACCATCATGGTTCGCGTGGCCCAGCCCCAGAGCGAGTAGGGATCATCGGAATTGAACATGTACGAGCGCACTACATTCTGCGTGTTGCGGTCGACCGCTACGAACAATGCGTCGGGAAATGTCTTGAGCAGATATCCGAGCAGCAAAGTGTGAGTTGGCGTCTTTTCCACCCAGTGGGAATATCCTCGGCGCCGGGCAGCCAGATCCATACACTCCCGAAAGTACGCGTCGGGCATTAGTGCCGCTGCGTCAATTTCCGGTGGATCCTGGGGAAACAAGAGATGCCAATAATCAGAACACTCGAAAATGGCGCGTACTGCAATGCGATCCTGTTCGGTGCGGCCCCACGAGCAGTAAGGAAGCAGGGAAGAAAAGAAGGCACTCTCATGTTGGCCATGGTGTCCCGGATGCGTCGGGGTGTAGATGTCCGGGTGGGTTTCCAGGAGATTCGCGACCCACGTCGTGCCTGACCGGTAATGGCCGATCACGAAGATCGGCGTGCATCGCCCGGAAGCCTGATTGTCATGGTTCGCGCTGTGCATCACCGTGCAGCACCCCTCCACCAGAAAACACGCGAACGATCATGGCCCATGCGGCCATTCCCCTGCCCGATTTCCTAAGCTCGTCCGGGTGCTCTTACGCGGTCCCTTGCAAATATGGCTCGTTGAGGCACCGTAGAGCGATTCATGCCGTGATCTGCTCAAGTTGCTCCGCCAACAGCATTGCGCCGTTGTCCCTCGCGTATCGCTTGACCACGGCTGGGTCGACCACCGGCGCGCGGCCATCACGCAGGGCGCGAATGAACGCGCCAAGTTTACCGGTAATTCCGCCCACGTCATCGATCGGCGCCAACTCTGCTCCGCCCGTGTTGCGCAGCACGTTCGCGGTGTCACCCTGATCACCAACCAATGCAAAAATGGGACGTCCGATTCGCAAGTATTCGTAGAGCTTCGCCGGAATCTGCCGATCGAATTCCGATCCTTGAAACAGCAACAGCGCGTCAGCCGCAGCCTGTTCGATCAAGGCGTCGCGATAGGAAATTGGAGGGGGCAGGAAGACCACCTTCTCGAGCCCGAGCCGCTGTATCTCATGCGCATATTCCTTTTCCAACCGGCTTGCGCGCAGAATCACCCTCACGCCATCCGGATCGATGGCCTTGGAATTTCTTAGCTCTGCAAGAGCGGTCAGAAATGGAACGGGGTTGCGACCACGCGGATACAGCAATCCACTATGAACCAAGACCAGCGGGTGCCCGGGTTGTCGCGATGCCGGGGTCGGGAGATCGGTAAACGCACGTTCGTCGTATCCATTCTCGATGACGGCCAACCGCCGCGCCGCGTATAACGCCGGGAAGCGCTCCGCGTAGTCGTGCAGGGTACCTGGGGTGGTGAATACACTGCGCGACGCAACTCTTAGAGCCTTGGATTCCCAGTGCTGCCGCGAGACGGCCGAGCGGTGTGTCAGGCCCTCGGAACTGGCAACGGGATCCCTGAAATCTGCGATCCAGGGCAATCCCGTGATGCAGTGCAACGAATGGGCAACGCAATGAGCGGTCATGATGGGGTAGGTGGACCAGATCGCCTGTACCCGATGGCGGCGGATGAGGTGCATCCCTTGCAACACAGCGGCCGGCCACCACGAGCTCCAGCGATCCGGCACAGCCAAAAACCCGGGGTACTTGCCGGCGATGGCAAAGTGGCGTTTGGCGTCGAGAGCGAAAGTTCGCCTTACCACGCAGCCGTCGGGGATAGTGTCCGGGCGGACGGGGGCCGTCTGCGGATACGCCAGCGCGCGCGCCGACAGCACGATCGGATCCCATCCCGAGTCCGGCAAATAGCGCGCGAAGGCAAGGGTGCGCAGGTGGCCGCTGCTCATGGCCGCGGGTGGAAAGTGGAAAGCAATCATCAGGACCGCGCGTCCCATGGTCATCGTCCCCATCCCAAATGGGGGAACGAGCCGGCGATCATGGCCGGTACTGCGATCCTTAGGGTGCCGATAGTCGCCCGATGTAAGGCTTCCTGCCTGCGGTGCGCGACCGGTAGTGCGGCCCTCGCCATCAGTTGGCGCTTCGCGTCACAGCGAAGCGCCGGCAAGGATGTGCCGATCGGAGTGCAGGTACCCATGGCAGCGTCATCTTTTTCCTAATCATTCAAAAGCGGAGTTCACGTGCCACGTTTGACACCCACGAACGCAACCATGTGTCGCTTTTCGTTCTCGAGAGTCGTGTCCTCGATCGCACCCATGCCTGCATCCTCGAAGAAGCGACGGATTTCTGCTGCGTGGTAGCGGAACTGGTAGCGAGGGCTGTAATTGTCGAACAGGCTTACCGCGCGTTCACGCGTGGTGGCATCCGCCAGCATCGGCCGCTCGCCGCGCACAGCCGCCACGATGCGGACCAGCCCGGCGTGGATGGGCGCTGCGGCCACGCACAGGTTCCATAGCCACGGGGTCGGGATGTGCGTGGTCACGCTGCGGATGATCGTGTTCGGAATGCCGACCCAGGCCTCGCGCTTCCGGTACACCTGCACGTACAAACGGCCGCCCGGGCGTGTGGTGTTGAACAGGGACCGGAAGGCGCGATGCGGGTCAGGGGTATGGTGGATGACGCCGGAGCAGTGGACCAGATCGAACGCCGCCGGCGCCAGCGACGGCCGCAACAAATCGCCCTGGAGGTAGTGCACGAATGGCGCACAAGTGCCGGCAAATTTTTCACGGTTTGCTTGCGCGCGACCGACGGCGCCGGTGAAATCCATGCCCACGGCCTCAATTCCGTACGCACCGGCAATGGCGGCGGTCAGTGCACCGTGCCCGCATCCTGCGTCCAGGAGCAGGTTGCCCCGTAGTGCATCCGCGCCCACCGCCATGCTGCGCAGAAACTCGTCCACCCGCAGCTTCAGATCCTTGAACCACGTATGGTCTTCAAATTGATAGTTACTCCACTGCCGCCCAAAACTTTCCGGGCTGCGTTCATCCGAAGGCGGTTTCGCACTCTGTTCTGACGCGATCTTCGACCCTCCGGTCGGATCGCTAGGCGCACCAGGGATCAGACGCGGAACGCCGTCAACAATTGGATAGGTGTTGTGGGACTTTCTGCTGACCAGCCTTCCCTCCAGGACCTCCTCTCCGTAAAGTCCTTCAATCGCCGATTGGTCAGCCGAATCCCCGAAAACCCGTTTGCAAGCCGCTCCATCAATTCTCTCGACCCGGCTTTTTGAAACCTCCAACTCGAATTCGCTGCCGTCGACCGGGCACCGGATCATGTCGAGTAACCTTCTCTTCATGGCATTTCTCCCCAAGTTCGCTCAAACGGCCCGCCAATGCATCAGCAAGCCACATATTGTGCTCCGTGCCGCGCTGGATATAGCCTGGCCATCCAGCGCCTTGCGCCCGCGAATTGTCCGCGCAAGCGTTACGTCACCCCACCAGCTCGTTCGTCAGCGAGTCGCAGCGCGACAGGCCCAGGGCATTGTCATTCCGAGGCAACCGGTGATGGGATTGCGGGCCGCTCAAAAACGTCAACGGCAGGCGGACCCGCGGTATTTCGACTTCAATCAGCTTGAATGAGGGCGACATCGTAAGCACTCTCTGCTCGACGGGCGGTTCCGCTGGATGCTTGTTGTTCCAACCACGCCTGGAACATGAGCACGTTCCATAACCGGTACTGCCAGTTGCGGGTTCCGTCGACGTGTTCCTTCCAGCAACGGCGAATGGGTTCCGGTTCAAAAAATCCCTGTCTCGTGATCTTGTGCTCGTCCAGCAAATCCTCGGCCCAACCACGCAAGTCGCTCGCAAGCCAGCGGCCGATCGGGACGTCAAACCCCATCTTCGGTCGCTCGACCAATGTCTTGGGGACGTACTGGTAAAGCAATTGGCGCAACAGCCATTTGCCTTGGCCGCCGCGCACTTTGAAATCCATGGGCAGGCGCCAGGCGAAGTCAATGACATCGGAGTCCAGCAGCGGGCAGCGCACTTCCAGGCTCACGGCCATGCTGGCCCTGTCCACTTTCGTCAGGATGTTCTCGGGCAGGTAGGTGGTGCCGTCCAGTTGCATCATCTGCTCGATGAAGTCGGTCCCCACGGAGCGATCCGTAATGTCGGTGAAAGGCGTTGGGGGCTCCGCTCCGTCTCTTACCACGGCCACCGGATCCTGCCATTGCGAAAACAGATTACGATAAAGCTCGACCGGATCGGCGCATTTCAGCAGCGACGAGACCTTGTGCAATTTGTCGCCTGGCCGGATTCGTGCCCCCTTTGGCAATATCGGCCCGAGGGGTGCCAAAAGCAGATCCCAGCGCTGCGCCGGCACCCGCTCGATCAGCCCGGCCAGTGCTCGTCGTCCCGGCTTCGTCAACGCAAACAGGGTGCGTCGCAGATTGCGGGCCAAGAGATAGCGCGTATAGCCCGCAAACAACTCATCGCCACCATCACCGGATAATGCCACGGTGACCTGCTTGCGCGCCAAGCGGGAAACCATGTGCGTGGGAATTTGCGACACATCCGCCAGTGGCTCGTCATAAATTTCAGGCAGATCGGGAATTACCGCCATGGCCTCGGCAGGGCTGACGTATAGCTCGGTGTGGTCGGTGCCGAGGTGCGCGGCCACCTCCTTTGCAAATCCAGCCTCGTTGTAGTCGCTTTCGTGGAAGCCGATCGAAAAGGTCTTGACCGGCGTAGATGATTCGGCCTGCATCAGCGCGGCAACAATGCTGGAATCGATACCACCGGAGAGCAGTGCGCCGAGCGGCACGTCCGCGACCATGCGTGCGCGCACGGCAGCCTGCAGGCATGCCTGCAAATCCCTGCATGCATCGTGCGCATTGCCTTCAAAGAGTTCCGCTCTGCCCGCCTGCACGGCATCGCTCCACCGCCAGTAGCGGTGACGATGCGGTTCGAGCGCGGAGATATCCGCGTGGGCGGGCATTGCCTCGATGGGCAGGACAAGAAATTCACCCTGGCAAAGTTTGAAGATGCCTTCGTAGATGCTGTAGGGCGCGGGGATATAGTTGTGACGCAGCAGCAGTGTCAGGGCATCGCGATTGATCGTTGGTTGGAACCCCGGCAGCGCCCGAATGGCCTTGAGCTCCGACGCAAAGGCAAAGCAGCCGTTCGCCCAGCCGTAATAGACCGGTTTTTTCCCGACGCGATCGCGTGCCAGTGACAACTCCCGGCGTGCCTTGTCCCAAAGCGCGAGTGCAAGCATGCCCTTGGCTCGCTTGAGCGCTGCAGGCAAACCCCATGCCTCGATGCCTGCGAGCAACACCTCCGTGTCCGAATGGCCGCGAAAGACGTGACCGATCCTTTCCAGCTCTCGCCGGAGTTCCCGGAAGTTGTAGATCTCGCCATTGAACACGAGCTCGTAACGACCGCTGACCGACCGCATCGGCTGATGCCCCTCGCGGGACAAATCGATGATCGACAATCGTCGAAAGCCCAATGCAATCTGGGCGGCTGCATCGACGTAAACCCCCGCATCGTCCGGTCCCCGATGCCTGATGCGGTCGGCCATGCTTTGGGCGCGCGCAGCAAGCTCTTCCGTGGAAAACCTGGTCTTGAAACCAACCAAGCCTACGATGCCGCACATCAGCAATCGGTCTCCGTCACTACAACTGGCTTTTCGGGATCCGCGACACGCCCGGTACGTTCCAGCGCACGGTTGAACAATGCGAACTGGCCCCGCGTTGTCTCGTCCCAACTCAGCGTTTCGGCGAAACGCCGCGTGTCTTCACGATCAGGGTAATGGCTGAACAGCTTCTCGACTGCCGCAACAACGCCAGCCGCCGTCCGCTCCTGCATCAGCACGCCCGCTTCCGGCGTCGTCATGATTTCAGGAATGCCGCCTACAGGGGTTGCCACAACCGGTGTCCCGCAGGCCAGCGATTCGAGCATGACATTCGGCATCCCTTCCAGATTCGTTGCCAGCACCAGCGCATCCGCCGCTCCGTACCAATCCCTGAGCTGGTCCTGCGGCAGATTGCCGATGAATCGCACCCTGCCCGCCAGTGCCGGATCTTCAGCCTGCCGATGAAGCTCGTTGACCATACCGCCGCTTTCGGTGCCGCGCTCGCCAATGATGACCAGGTCGTACTCCGGCAAGGCCTTGAGCGCCCCGATCGCCAGATGATGCCCCTTCCGCTCGACCAGATGGCCAACAGACAATAATGTGCGGCCCGTGATACCAAGTGCCCTACGAACGACATCCCGGTTCACGGGACGAAAAAAATCGGCATCGACGCCATTACGGAGCACTGTGACTTGCTCGGGAGCCACACCGATCGCGCACAGGCAGCGTTTCAAATCCATGGACACACTTGCGATGGCGGCCACCCGTCGTGCGGCATCGAGGATCATGCGCCGCGGTCCGGGATAGCGGGGGAAAAGCATCACGTCGTTGCCGCGACAGGTCACGATCACGGGCTTGCCGAGCTCCTGCCCCAGCCAAGCCGCCGCCACACCGTCGGGGTAGAAATAATGCGCATCGATCAGGTCGAAGTCGTAGCCGCGTGCGACGATGTCGCGCAACACCGGCCGCATGGCCGCGGCCAGGATCCTCGGCTTGAGGCCCATGCCGATCATCGGGAAGGATGGAAAGCGCGGATGCAGCACTGGAATACCATGGCGTACCTCTTCGCGCGGCACTGACGCGGCTGCGCCGTAGCGGCCGAGTCTCGCCGTCGCAAATGGAAACCATGGCACCGGAGCCACCACCCGGGCAGCCACATTCCCCGTTTCCACCAGCTTACGCAGCCGCTGCTCGACAAAAATGCCATGACGAGGCTCGCGCTCGTTTGGGTAGAGCGTCGAAAATACAAGTACCTTTACCATGATCGGCCAAATTCCTTCGATTCCGTATCGGGCTACTACTTCGCTTTTCTGATTATCAGTGACGTTCAGCTGGCTATACCCTTCTCCCTTCGGGAGAATATGGCGCAAAGCAGCGTATGAGATGCGATCTTGCGAACCGCAGCAATCCTTTGCAACGGGTCGCTGTTCGCACACGCATATCCCAACTACCACTCACGAGGCACCCGCGCCCGAAACACAGGGATTTAATGCAACTGGGCATGCGGGTAACCATGTAGCATCTTGCGGGACTGCGCCAGGGTCAATCCACGGATCGAATATGGCTTGTCGAATGCGACGCTACGAGCCAGACCCTCTCCCTTTCTGTAGTCCCTTACTGCGGATCGTCGCGCAACAGGGTCGCGTACCCGCGTCAGTGCCCTCCTGCAGTATCGCGAAGCCGCGCTCCGGCCAAAGCCAGCGCCGTGATCTGACGGCCATCGGCGCTTGCGCGGGCCTCCAGTTGTCGGGCGCAACAGGCGAGCAATAGCGCGGTTAGACCCATGAGCTGATAGCTCAAGTCAAAGTAGGACATTGGCAGGAAGGCGCCCGCGGATGCGAAGGCCACTAGACCCACCTGCAACATCGAGGCGAGATCAAATGCCCACTTCATTTCCTCAATCCGGCGCGTTTGCTTGCGCACTCGCCTGCAGTTCCACCAGCTCGCGACTAGTAAAGCCAAGAACAACATCAGTCCCACAACCCCCTGTTCACCGAGGACCCGAAAGTAGATGCTGTGCACGGCGCGCGGGATGGCGCCCTCAGGCCCATATCGCTGCCACATCGCGTTACTCTCATAGACATTGAAACCGCCACCCAACAGTGGACGATGCAATGCAACGTTAGCCGAAAACTCCCAAGACTGGATCCGCGTCTCCGCGGACTCCGTCTTCGAGGCGTGGTGCAACGTATCCATCCGCTCGCTCCACTGAGGTGGCATGAAGTGCCAAGCAACCACGCCTACCACCACCATCGTCGCGACGATCGCGACTCGTCCTCGGCTCTTTAGAACCAGCGCGCCGGCCACCACCGCGAGCGCGATCAGGCCGCCGCGTGAATACGTGCCGAGCACCGCAATACCGGTCAATAACATGCTGGTGCCCAAGCCGATACGCACCCACTTTTGCGTGGAATGTAGTTGCAGGTAGCGCATGAACGGCAGCGTCATGCACAACGCGAGGGCGATTGAATTATTTTCCCCGATGAAACTGCCCGGAGGCCCGAGCACGTGGCTTACGCCACCACCGAAGATGGTGAAAAGCCCACCCTTGATGCCGTAAAACCCCAACGACACCACGATCACCCACACCAGCCAGTGCAGGCGCTCACGGGTATTCACCAGCACCAAGGTGACGAACACCATTACGAGGATCTTGGCGAACTCCTGCCAATTATCCCAAGCCGCAGCCGGTACCGCGGCGAAAATCGTGGTAAATCCCGTCCACACGAGGAACAAGGCGAGCAAAACACTGATCGTTGACCTTGGGATCCGCTTGCTTTCCTTGCTCACCACGAGACTCGCGAGCGTGACGACGGCGATCAACATGACCCACGGAAAGCTGTAGGCAAACCCGAATGTCAGGCGATGCGGATTCATGTAGCCGAGCCACGACCACACCAGCAGGCCTACGTACGGGCGTGCCAGGATGAAGGGAATCGTTCCGAAAACGACAAGGGCGAGGACGATGCCGCGCATGGGACTAGCCAGCCTCCCTTTGCAACATGAGCGCGTCCATGAAGAATTTGGCAGCCCAATTGGGGTAACGGAGTTTCATGTAGCGGCCCTTCACCGGGTGTGAACCCGGCAACCCTCCGCGCACGCCATCGTCAGGGATGTCGAGGTTCTGGATCGACAGGTTGAAGCTGATCGCATTTTCCGCCACGGGAATCCAGGAACGGTCACCGGTTTTCGTGACGAGGCGCTGCCAGATGATCGCCATCTGGGCATTGCCGGTGACGCACGTCCAACGGGCGGCAGCGCGCCAGTTTGCGTCCAGCCGGCCAGGCAGGGCACCGTCGCCACGTTGGCTTTGCGCGACCGCACGCGCGATACGCGCAGCCGCGTCCACAAACGCATCGTTGGCGGCAATCAAGCCGACCTCTAGTATTCCGCGGGTGGCGTAGGCGATGGTGTGGGTGAGAGGCCTACTGTTGTCCTCCAGGTCGTTGTTGTCCAACCACCCGTTGGCGCGCATCTGGGTGAGCGCCCACTCCACGTTGCGGACCGCCGCATCGAGGTAACGCGGTTCCATGAGAATCTGGCCAGCCTGGGCCAGCGCGAATGCGACCCGGGTGTTGTAGGTGTTCACGGCGTGCGAGGCGAAGGGCGAAGCAAAACGTCGCCACGCACCGTCGGGATCCTGCGCGCCGACCAGCCAGTCGGCCGCGCGCACCGCCGAGTCGCGAAACCGCATGTCGCCAGTTTCGTGATACGCCGCGAGCCAGCCGAAGAGCACCTGCCCGGTATTGAAAATGGTTGGCGCGACACGGGCGGCATCGAGGGTTCCCGCACGCACACCGCCATCGGACAGCTGGATGTCCGACTCCCACGCTGCCATGCGAATGGC
>Ga0207649_10000620_pt1 | contig 23866 bp, 4 predicted proteins | sample KBSC43metaG_FD_184317 | JGI IMG/M metagenome (GOLD analysis project Ga0207649, IMG submission 184317) | Corn rhizosphere microbial communities from Kellogg Biological Station, Michigan, USA - KBS C4-3 metaG (SPAdes) (version 2) | ecosystem: Host-associated > Plants > Roots > Rhizosphere > Soil ... | reverse complement strand
CGGCGGTGAAGGCGGGGGTGGTGAAGGCGGTGAACGCTCCGGACGTCGGGGCGAAGGAGCCGAGGGCCGTCTGCCCGAAGGCGGCGCTCACGGTCGCGACCCCGCCGTGGGTGGTGCGCTGGGCGAGCGAGAAGCCGACCCGGTAGGAGGCTCCCGGAGTGAGGCCGGTGACGGTGAGCGCGATGCTTCCGCCCGAGCCTTGATAGGCCTGGAGGAAGCCGGCCTGGTCGCCGTCGGGAGCGGCCTGGAAGCCCCAGGCGCTGCCGTTGCCGGCGATTCCGGCCGATCCGGTGAACGTGGCTCCGGGCGCGGTCGGATTGTAGACGTAGCCGGAACCGACCTCGGGGACTTCGAAGGAGCCGTCGGCGACGGCCGGCGTGCCGGCACCCGTGCCGCCCCCCGGAGGCGTGCCGCCCGCGGAGGTCACAGTGTAGGTCGAGCGGTTGCCGGCCGGATCGTAGCCGACCGCCGTCGTCAGGCCGTCATTGACGGTTCCGCTGCTGCTGGAACGCACCAATCGGCCCAGCGCGTCGTAAGTGTAGGTGGTGGTTTCCGTAGCGTGGGTCGCCGTCGCGATGGCGCACGCCGACGCAGCCAGAGTCCATCTGGCTAATCCAATCTTTCCAAGCACTTATTGCCCCCTGTTTGCGGCGGGGTTCTTCGCCGAACTTCATCCGGGCTGTCAACCGCTTCAGAAAAAAATTCTGTGAGTTCAGGGTTTTATGTTTTCCGTGAGCGAATTCGCGCCGCTCGTCGCTCACGGGAGCCGAAAACCCGGCGCGCACCGCCGCTCTTGACTGTGAATCGAAGAGTCGCGCGGCGACCGACCATGGCCGCTCGACTGCGCTTAATCCTCGAACGATCGATCTTGTCGGCGACGGGGTCCAGCGCCCGACTTCGGCGGGGAAGCGAGGCCGCGACCTTCACCGCCGGGCGGTCGCCCGCCGTCCGCCGCCGCCGGGGGGCCTTTTCCGCCCATCGGCGTCCTCCATTACCGACGTTCGGAAGAATTCGGCGCGATGGAGGATCGGCCCACCGAATCGGATGCATAAGCGTTTGACACTACGGCAAAAAGTCGGGACATCCAAAGCCTGCAGGCCGGCGGGCGAGTCGCCGGAGCGGCCTATCCACACATCCTTTCAGAGGGGGACTGCAATGCCCAAGACGAGCAAGACCGCGACCGACACGACGACGACCGCCGCCGGCGGAGTCGTGACCTACGACGCCCGTTTCAGCGGCGTCCTGATCAGCGACACCGCCACCCCGACGGCTCCCGGCCAGCCGCAGAACCTCGCCGATCCCGATCCGGACCATGACGGCATCGCCTTCAACGGCAAGCCCATCTACACCCTCGACCAGGCCGCGGCGCAGCTCGACCGCAACGGCGCGATCTGGCCGACCAATAACGGCGTCGTTACCTACAGCTTCGCCGAGAACGCGCCGGGCGGGCAGTATAACAATCCGCACAATTACGGCTTCCTCGGCTCCTATATCGACGGCTTCGAGTCGTTCACGCCCGAGCAGCGCGACGCCGCGCGCAAGGCGATCCAGCTGTGGGACGATCTCGTTTCGATCCGGTTCGTCGAGAAGAACGGCGCCGGCGCCGACATCGTCTACATGAACACCGGCACGGGCCCCGCCCAGGCTTCCGCCTACACCCCGTTCTACAACGGCACCCATGGCCAATATGCAAAGATCCAGGGCGACGTTTACATCAACCAGCTGGAGCCGAGCAATCTTGACCTGCAGCCGGGCGGCTACGGCCAGACGACTCTCGTCCATGAGACCGGCCACGCCCTCGGCCTCGAGCATCCCGGCGATTATAACTTCGCCGTCGGCGGGACGATCACCTACGCCCACGACGCCATCTACTTCCAGGATTCCTACCAGTATTCGATCATGTCGTATTTCGACGCGGGCAAGACCGGCGCGAAGGGCTTCGTAAATTGGGCGACCGGCGGTTATTACCAGACGCCGCAGACTCCGATGCTCGACGACATCGCCGCCGTCCAGAAGATGTACGGCGCCGATCTCACCACCCGCACCAGCGACACCACCTACGGCTTCCACTCGAACGCCGACCGGGACGTGTTCGACTTCTCGACCAACAAGAACCCGTTCCTCACCATCTACGATGCCGGCGGCCACGACACGCTCGACATGAGCGGCTTCAACCGCAACTCGGTCCTCGATCTTCGCGAGGGCCACTTCAGCACCGGCTGGGGCCAGGAGGTCAACGCCGCCCAGCTCAACGCCCTCTACGGGACGGCCTTCTCGCAGGCGACGTGGGACGCGATCTTCGACGGCCGGACCGCCAATCCGGGCTTCCTCACCGACAACATCGGAATCGCCTATGGAACGGTGATCGAGGACGGCAAGACCGGATCGGGCAACGACACGCTGATCGGTAACGATGCCGACAACCGGCTCGACGGCGGCGCCGGAAGCGACAAATATACCGGCGGCGGCGGAGCGGACGTGTTCGTGGTGGGGCAGAAGGGCTTCACCGACACGATCACCGACTTCCAGGCCGGGGTCGACAAGCTGGACCTGAGCGCGTTCCACATCCACGCGTCGGACCTTAGCTACAGCGGCAACACCCTGCTCGCCGACGTCGACCATAACGGAGTCGCGGACCTCGCCATCGTCAGCCAGACCGGCGCGATCCAGGCGGCCGACATCCTGTTCGGCTAAGCCGCCGAAGCGAAAAGGAAGGGGGCGTGCTTCGGCGCGCCTCCTTTTTTTGTCCCTCGCGTCAGCCGGCGGCGCAGTGGGTTCGGATATAGTCGGAGTGGAGGGGAAGCAGGTCCGCCTCGCGGCGCGACTGCCGCCCCGCGGCCTCGATCAGGCCGGCGAGCTCCTTGCCGGACAGCTGGTCGGCGAGCGGGTGGTGGGCGTTCGGCACCAGGCCCTGTCCGTACATCACCTGAAGCCAGCTTATCTCGTTGAACAATTCCTGGTTGAACCGGACGATCCGGCCGTTCGAGCGGAACAGCTCGATCTTGTGGGCGAGGCTGTCGGGAATATCCATCTCGCGGCAGCGCCGCCAGAATTCGCCCTCGCGCCGGTTCAGCCGGTAATGCAGGATGATGAAGTCGCGCACCGACTCCCACTCGAAATCGGTCTGCGCGTTGAACTCGGCGATGTCCGCCTGGTCGAAATCCCGGCTCGGGAAGAGCAGGAGAAGGCGCGCGATGGCGCTTTGGATGAGGTGGATGCTGGTCGATTCCAGCGGCTCCAGGAACCCTCCGGCGAGCCCCAAGGCGACGCAATTCTTCTTCCACGCCTGCCGCCGCTTGCCGGCCCGGAAGCGAAGCGGGTTGAGCGCGGCGAGCGGCTCGCCGTCCAGGCCGGCGAGCAGTATCTCCGCCGCCTCCTCGTCGGAGATATGGTCGCTGCAATAGACGTGGCCGTTTCCGGTCCGGTGCTGAAGCCCGATCCGCCACTGCCATCCGGCCCGCCGCGCGGTCGAGCGGGTATAGGGCGTCAGAGGCTCGGCCGAGGCGCAGGGGACGGCCAGCGCCCGGTCGCACGGCAGATAGGCGGACCAGTCCTCGAATCCGCTGGCCAGGGTCTGCTCGATGAGCAGGCCGCGAAAGCCGCTGCAGTCGATGAACAGGTCGCCTTCGATCCGATCGCCGCTTTCCATCACCAGCGCCTCGATGAATCCGGATTCGCCGTTCACCGCGACCGAGCCGATCTTTCCCTCCGTCCGCACCACCCCGTTCACCTCGGCGATGCGGCGCAGGAAGCGCGCATAGAGGCTCGCGTCGAAATGATAGGCGTAGCCGAGGCCGGTCGGCTGGCCGTTGACGTGGGAGGGGAGGGTGCCGAAGCGGTTCTCGCGCGCGGCGAGGCTGTTCACCGCGAATTCCGACAGGTCGAGCGCTCCCCCTTGCCGGCGGTAGCGCAGCCAATATTGATAGAATGGCAATATGCCGAGGCCCCGGCCGAGCGAGCCGAAGCCGTGGAAGTAGCGCGAGCCCGGCTCGACCCAGTCGACGAAGTCGATGCCCAGCTTGAAGGTGGCCTGGGTCCGGCGGACGAAATCATTTTCGTCGATGCCGAGATTGTCGTTGAACAGCTTGATCTGCGGGATCGTCGCCTCGCCGACGCCGACGGTGCCGATCGCCTCCGATTCGACGAGACGAATTTCGGCGCCATGGCGGAAGAAGCGGGCGAGCGCCGCCGCCGCCATCCAGCCGGCTGTGCCCCCGCCGGCGATGACGATCCGAATAGGCGGTTCGGCCGGCCGCTCGTCTATCGAAGCTGCTCGCTCCACGGCGGCGTCACCCTTCCGCATCCACGGTCGAGCGCCGGCCCGCTTGGGCAGGCCGGCCGCCAACCTCGTCCTCTACGTCGCGGCGGATCAGCCGGCGGCTTGCTCCGTCGCCGAAGCGTCCGTCGAGGCCTCGCTGGACAGGCGCTCGGCGCCCATCTTCTTCAGCGTCTCCTCGTCGACCAGCCGGGTGATCAGCGGGTGAAGGCGCAGGCTGCCTTCCTTCACCACCTGCTTGAAGTTGGCGATCACTCGGGCCGCCGTGCGCGGATCGGGGGCGATCACGTCGAGCAGCCAGTTGATCGATCCCGAATTCCAGTCCTCCGTCTTGAGCCGGATCGGGAAGACGCCGGCACGAATCTGGTCGCGGATTCGGGCATCGCCTTCCTCGGAGACGCTCGCCCAGATCGCCATTCCCGTCATGTCCGCGCCCGGGCCTTCGGCGTCGCTGGGATAGGCGACGGCGATTCGGTCGCGAAGCAGCGGCTCCAGGATGAGGTGCTGCAGGTCGCCGAGCGTCTGGTGGCGGTAGCGGGGCAGCATCATCATCGCCATCACCGCCTTGCCGAAGCTCTCGCGCACGTGCGAGCGAAGCGCGGCGATCTTTCCGGCCAGCTCGGGATCGACCTGTGCCGCGGCCGGGCCGCCGGGCGCCGCGTTGCTATCCTCGACTTCGCTTGCCACTGATCGACTCCCTCTCGTCCCGATTTGGCGGCGACTTTTAGAAGCCGGGCGAACCCTGTCAACGCACCGCTCGGCCATTTCGCGAGGGTCTGGCACGGCGTCTCGCGGTTGACCCTCTCGCCCGGCGCGGCGGCGGTTCGCCTTGATCTTTTTTCGAATCTAGAACGTCACCGCCGGCCGGCGCCTCGCGCGGACGGAGACGGCGGGGGCGGTCGTCTATCGCCGCTGGGCGACGGAAATCCGCGGGACGCCTTATTTTTGAAGTATTCGCAAGACCAGGGCGCTCTTTCCACCACAGGCTATCCTTTGATACTCCTAGGCAGAGAAGATCTGCCGCACAAACATCGATATAACAGCGTTGAAGATCGCAAGACTCGTCAATGGTACGTTGTCGAATCCTACATCGACATCGCCCGGTCCCGACGGTGAATAGAAAGAGCGCATGCTCAGCGGCGGAGTCGGTCTCGTCGATTTCCCGTTAGCGGCTGGGTCGCTTCCTCGACGGCTGCGTCCGCCTATTAGGAGCCGCCCTGCCTATGCTCCAACCACTTTGATGTGCCTTTTTTCAAATTTCGGTCTGGACACCATTTCGGGGCATTGACGGCTCGTTCGTTTCATTGAAGGTTGGAAAAAGAGGGGGGGACTCCGAATCTGCCGTCCGGCCTGGCCGGAAGGATCAAGCTCAAGCGCTGGGGTGCTTGGGCCGATGGTTCGGCGCGTCCTGTGCGGGGGGAGCGTTGGTGACGGAATCGGGGGGTGAGCAGGAGACGGCGACGCCGTCGCGCCGAGGGGCCGAACCGCGCCTCCGGCGCGCGTCTGCCGGCGCTCCGCTCCTCTGCGGCCTGCTGGCCTTGTTTGGAGTCTCCGCCTGCTCCCCCAAGGCGAAGCCGGCGGAGCCGGAATTGTGGTATCGCTTCAGGTTCGAAGCGAGCTACCGGGGCCAGCCCGTTCGCTTCGATCAATATGTCGCCTGCGGCCTGCGGACGATTCCCGGCGGCTCGTTCGGAGCCACCCCTTCGGTCACGACCCGGGGGATGTATCCGCTGGCGGTTGGGCGGGGGATGGACGACGGCAGTTACATCGTGGTCCGGATTCCCGACCTTTGCCTTCGCAACCGGCGCTACGACGTCCACACCGACGACATCCGCGCCGGCCGTCGCGCCGAATGGGCGTCCGGCGGCCCGTTCACCCTGCTCCCCCTGGTGATCTGGAACGACCGCCGGCCGGACACCGGCCTGGTCGAGGCGTACGTCTCCCAATCCTATTACGCCCGCCCCGACGCGCGCCTCACCGCTCCGAAGGCCAGCGTGGAGTTCCTGCCGGCCGGGCAGAGGCCCCCCGGGGCGGAGCAGGTGCTCGCGCGGGCGGACGAGCCCCAATATCTTCCAGACCCGCGCAGCCGCGAGGAGCGGGACCGGTGGAAGAACGGCGACTGGGCCCATCGTCCCGAAGACATGGCGGCGTTCATCCTCCTCCCGCTTCCCGATCTCGAGGCCCAGGCGAAGGGACAGGGCCTCAAGCCGCCGGTGCCCGCCGAACGGCAGGGCCAGCCCGGCTTCATCCGCTATGCGCCCGGCGGCGCCGCAAGCGATGCTCCGCCGTCCGCCCCGGCGGAATTTCTCCAGCCGGAGACGCTGGCAGACTGCCTGCACCGCCTGCAGATCGGCGAGCCCGCCCTCTCGAACCTGCCGCCCGATCCCTTCGACTATCAATATTATCAGACCGACGACCAGCGGGAGAGCGACCGCCGTCGCGCCGCCAGGGCCCGCGCCGCGGGCGAGGTCTGGCTAACCGTGAGCGAGCGGCGAGCGCTGAAGGCGGAGCGGCGCCGCCAATGCTTCGAGCGGCTCGGCGAGCTGCGCTCCTTCACCCTGGACGGCAACGGCTTCGAAGCGGCCGGCGCACCGCCCGGCGCCCTCGTCTTCCGGCGCTGGGGCGGCCGCGGCGTGAAAGACTTTCCTCTTTTGAAATCAAAAGGGGCGACCTCGCCCGACGGCTACCCGCTCCTCCGCATTGAGGGAGACGAAGTCGTCATGGATGACGAGTCGCTCATCCTGAAGAGCAAGAAAAGTGGTTCCTGGTATTATGTTGCGCGCATTGTTTCTGTCTTTTCTGACCGTGTCGACGGTTAGCGTGGAGGCCTAAGTGGCAAGTGTAACCGATCTCGTCCTGATGGCGTCGCAGTCCTATTATTATTATAGGGCCGACAGCGGACAACGCCTTGGCCCCAATGGCTGGACGCCGGTCGCGGTGCCGGGCGTCACCGGCAGCGCCGGCTATGTGACGGATCTCGGCAACGGCTTCTCTGCCACCATCTTCAAGAAGGGCGAGGAGTATGTCGTCGCCTTCCGAGGAACGGACAATTGGTCCGTCTCGGCCGGCGACCTCGGCCAGAACCTCTATTTCGGCCTCTGGGGCGTAGGCGACCAGACGACGAGCACGGTGCAGCTCGTCAACCACATGGTCGACGCGGGCATCCCTCTGTCGAGCATCTCCTTCACCGGGCACAGCCTCGGCGGCGGTCTCGCGGGAATTGCGGCGGGCTATTTCGGCCGCCCGGCCACGGTGTTCGATCCGGCCCCTTACAATGGCGAGCTCGACGATCTCGCCTCGGACACGTCCGAGGCCGACTCGCCCGAAGTCTTGGCGAAGCAGGCGCTCTACCGGCAGAACACGCGCGACAACGTCGATATCATCCGTATCCAGGGCGAGATCCTCGACCTGATGTTCGGGCAGGATTCCTGGTACACCTACCACTCCTACCAGCGGCTCGATCTCGGCGATTCCACCTTCCAGGACTGGGATCCGGCCGTCCTGAACGCGCTGGTGATGCTCTACGGCGAGCCGCGGAGGCTCCACCACACGTCGATGATCACCCTGGCCGTGCTCGGCTGGCAGGGCGTCGAGGGCGCCAAGCAGGTCTATACGACCCTGACCCAGCAGAAGGACCTGCTCACCCGCCTCATCACCGAAGACCTGACCGCCTTGAAGTCGCTGGAACAGGATACCGAAAACAAGAATTCGCGGGACCCCAGCCACGGCAATTTCGAGCGGAAGCTGGTCCTCAACACCGCCTTCGCCAAGGAGTTCGCCCGAGCCTTCGCCAAGGCGGACAACGACGCTTCCGACGGCGGGGCCGACAATGTCGACAAGTCCCTGCTCGATCACGACTGGCTGCGCAACGCGGTCCTCGATCTTGGCTTCATCACCGCGCGCAAGCTGGCCGACGAGATCGACTATGCCGATCCCGCCAACGACCCGTTCGATCCTTCGAAGACGATCTACGGCAAGGACGCGCACTCGATCGTTCTCGATTTCAAGACGATTACCAAGGAGCATCAGGCCGACACCCAGGGGCAGAAGGAAAAGCTTCAGTCGGCGCTCCTCGCCCTTAGCAACAACCTCCAACTGGCGACTCTTTTCAGCTCCAATTACGACATCGACCTGATCCTGCAGCGTCTCGCCGAGGCGCGGGTGCCCGGGACGGACGCCAAGTTCGCGTTCGGAAGCATTGCCGGCGCGGGTTCCAACTATACGGTGGATTCAGGCGTCGCGACCTTCCTTGGAGGCCAGCTCAACGACGCCTTCGTCGGCGGGGAAGGCAAGGACGTCGCCTTCGGAGCGAAGGGCAACGACACTCTGATCGGCGCCGCCGGCGACGACCAGCTGCGCGGCGGCGACGATAATGACTGGCTCGACGGCGACACCGGCGCCGACAACCTCCAGGGCGGAAGCGGCGACGACATGCTCGTCGCCGAGGTCAATGACGGCGACGACATCCTCAAGGGCGACAGCGGCACCGATACGGTCGTTTACCAGTGGGAGAAGGGCAACGGCCTCATCCGGATCGTCAACGACCCGCTCCTCGCGGGCGTGCTCTACGATCGCCAGACCCCGGCTGATTTCGGCCTCATCATCACCGGCGCGCAGGACCGGGACGGCAACACGGGAAGCTTCGGCAACGACCAGCTGACCTCGATCGAGCGGGCCGCGATCCAGGCCGGCGCCGGCACCGACCGCGCCGTCATCACCGACGATTCCGAGCTCGACTTCATCCAATATATCGACTTCGGCTCGCAGGCGGCCGGCCAGTTCGACACGGTCGACCTAAGCGCCGTCACCACCCGGGTCACCGCCGACCTGTCGCTCAACAAGGTCGAGGTGAAGCAGAAGGCCCTGCTGGGCCTGATCGAGACCACCGCCAAGCTCGACGTCCGCAACGCCGAAGCCGTTATCGGCGGTTCCGCGGACGACGTCCTGCTGGGCGGCGTCCTCACCGGGGTCATCCCCAATTATTCCGGCGCCGGAGCACCTCATCCGACCCGCGAGGAGTCGCTCGACGTCTCCGGCGCCAACGGCCGCAAGAGCCTTCAGGACGTCACGATCAAGCTCGACGGCGGGCTCGGCAACGACACCGTCGTCATGTCGGCCGGGAAGAATTCGATCGCGATCGGCGGCCTCGGCCGCGACGTGATCATCAACCGCTCCAAGGACGGCCTGCTCGCCGGCGACAGCCCCAACCGCACCTACACGGTGGTCGAGAAGGATTCGAACGGCAACGACGTGACGGTGGTCAAGCCGGTCGAGGACACGGCCGCCAACGCCGACCTCTTCTGGTGGTGGCCGGACACGACCATCCTCGACGCCCAGAGGCACGACCAGCTTCGCTTCTTCGGCCTTCCGCTCACCGGCGGCAACAACGAGCCGACCATCTCGCTGGGCGCCGCGGGCCTCTTCGCCGGCGGGCTCGGCGACCAGCAGCTGAAGAACGGAATCGGGCCCGACGGGAAGTTCGACGTCGCCCGCAATCTCTTCTTCGACAAGCTCTTCCCGTCGATCGGCTACATCTTCAAGCGCCAGAAGGACGGAAGCGTCGACCTCTACGTGTTCAACCGTTTCGAGCGGCTGCTCGGAGCGGCGCCGATCGAATTCTCTCCGGACGATCCCAACACGCCGGAAAACGAATCCGTGTCGCTGCGCGGGGGCATGCGGATCAAGAATTACGAGGGCATCTACTCGTTCTCGGGCGCTCTCCAGACGCAGGCCAGCCAGCAGTCGACGCTCGGCATGGGCTTCAAGCTCGCCAATCCGCTCTACGAGATCCTCGCCCGGCTTCCGCAGACCCTCATCACCTTCGCCCTCACCGGCGGGGGGCCGCTGGTCGACGCGGCGCTCCTCCTGGCGTCGGCCGCGGCGCAATATGCCAAGGCGCTCAAGTGGAACGTGCCCGGCGATCCGCTGATCCTCGACCTCGACGGCGACGGGATCGAGACCTACTCGGTCAACGACACGGTCGTCCGCTTCGACGGCGACGGCGACCTTTTCGCCGAGCGGACCGGCTGGCTGTCCGGCGACGACGGCTTCCTGGCGATCGACCGCAACGGCAACGGCCGGATCGACAGCGGACTCGAGCTGTTCGGATCCGCCACCCAGGGCGGCTTCGCCGCGCTGGCGGACTATGACAGCAACCATGACGGCAAGGTCGACGCGTCGGACATCGTCTGGGGCGAACTCAAGGTCTGGCAGGATCTCGATTCCGACGGCTTCACCGACGCCGGCGAGCTGAAGTCCGTCTCCGATCTCGGAATCCGGTCGATCAACCTCTCCAAGACGGGGCTCGGGCTGACCACGCCGCAGGGCGCCGATCTCCAATCCTATTCCACCTTCACCTGGGACACCGGCAAGGTCGGCACCCTGTTCGAAGCCGTCTTCCAGACCGACCGGGTCGACACGCGCTACGCCGGGGAATCGGGCGCGGCGGAATGGCAATCGGGCCCGCAGATCGACACCAAGGGCTTCGGAACCATCACCAATCTGGCGGTCGCGGCCGCGAACGACCTGGAGCTTGGAGCGCTCGTCTCGGCGACGGCGCCGGGCATGACCACGCCCAAGCTCAAGACGCTCCGCGAGCAGGCGGGGGCGGTTCTGGGAAAATGGGGCGAGACCCTGGAGCTTAGCCGCGAGCTTACCCCGGTGCTGCTGGGCACCGACTCGTCGGGCAAGACGGTCCTTCTCGACCGGGCGATCTACAAGGAAGATTCGACCGGCGGCTATTGGACCTTGGCGTCGGGATCGGCGGTACGCGACGCCCAGGGCGCGGTCATCGCCCGCCCCTCCATGGAGCAGATTCTCGCCCAGGCCGCGTCGTCGGGCAGCGCCTGGCGGCTCGAGCAGGCCTGGTCGCCGTCCTCGCGCGCGGAAGAGGTCAAGTTCCGCGACGAGGCGCCGTACCTCACCAAGGTGGTGAACGGCCGGGCGGTCATTCTCGACTACGGCATTCGCAATGCCGACGGCACCTGGCGGCTGGCGAGCGGCCATGCCGTGATCGGCGCATCCGGAACGGCGATCGCCGCTCCGACCCGCTCGGACATCCTCGCCATGGCGCATGGCGCCGGGGAGGAATGGCGAAGCGAGGATATCGGCTACAATCCCCTCGCCAAGCTGGCGGTGGACGAGATCGGCGTCCGTTTCACCGACGGGCGGGTCGTCGACTATACGGTGCAGGTCACGGACGGCGACGGGACGTTCTACGTCTGGGCCCGCAATCTCGACCGAGCGCTCGAGCTCGAGGCCAAGACCGGGGACTCGCGCGAGTTCAACCTTCGCAACTACGAGGTCGATTTCGATCATCTCGACGAGGTCGGTTCGACGGACGACAGCACCTACCGGGTCGAGCTGCTCACGCCGGGCCAGTTCAACTTCGCGATGAGCCTGGGCGGAATCGAGTTCCGCCCGGAGATGCTTACCGCCACGCTCAACCAGACGACCGGGCACATCGCCTATTCCGTCAACCAGAGCGGCAAGGCGAGCCTTTCCGACACGTCCTACGTCTCTCCGATCAAGCCGCTCATCGAGCTCGTCAACACGGCGATGGAGGAATATGTCGTCACCAGCCGCCGGTTCGCGGTTCGGATGGCGCTCCAGGGCGGGCTCGGCGGCTTCGCGCGCGGCATCGCCTACGACGCGGCGACCGACAAGTACCACGCGACCACCGACCGCGAGATGGCGCCGATGTTCGAGGCCATCTTCGAGGCCGCGCCCAAGAGCAACGCCAACGACGCGGTGCTGGACTACCTCACCGACTGGAACGAGATCCTCTGGCAGGTCTATCCGGACTATGCGCTCCAGGGCACCGGCAACCTGCTCGGCGGCGCCATGTCGGTCGATCAGGCCTTCATCTTCCAGATGATGCTTCCCGCCTTCGAGAAAGCGGGCCTGGACCTCGACATTCGCGGAGTCGCCCATGCCTTGTCGATCGACGAGGGACGGATCGTCGAGGCGGCGCCCGGCGCCGCGAACGTCGACGGCACCGGAAAGGGCGACTTCCTGTACATGGCGGAGGGAAGCCATACCTTCCGCGGCGGCTTCGGATCGGATTATTACTTCGTCGGGAAGAATGCCGGCAACGAGGTCATCTACGACCAGGACGTCGGCGAGGCCGACCAGCTCCGCTTCACCGACGTAAAGGCCGGGCAGGTCACCGCCATCCGCGACGGCCAGGATCTCATCCTCAAGATCGCGGGGCGCTCCAACGTCATCCGCCTCACCGACCAGTTCCTCGGCGAGCTGAACGGCTTCACCGACAGCGGCAAGCAGTACGAGACCGGGGTCAACGCCATCGTCTTCGCCGACGGCGTGATCTGGGACCGCTACGAGATGTCGATGCAGGTCGTCGACAAGGTCCGCGCGGCGGGCAATTTCAACGACGCCATGACCGGCTCCGGCTCGGCGGACATCCTTTGGGGCGGAAAGGGCAACGACTTCCTAAGCGGCGGCGCCGGCGGGGACATCTATGTCTTCGAGCGCGGCGACGGGCAGGACGTGATCAACGATTCCGGCACCTTCTCGTTCGGGCCGATCAAGGCCGGGCTCGACTTCCTGCGCTTCGGCGCCGGGATCACCGCCGACGACCTCTACCTCATCCGCGACGGCGCCAGCGAGAATCTCAAGCTCTACATCCGAGACTCGGACGGCAAGATCAACCGCGACGCCGCCGGCAACATCACCAATGACGGGATCGAGATCGTCGGCCAGTTCGGCGGAGCCCGCCTGAACCTGGGGGCGTTCTCGGGAGCGATCGGAAGCAGCGACGGCCTCGACTACATCGCGCCCAACCTGATCGAGCGCTTCATCTTCGGCGACGGCACGTCGCTCGACTTCACCCAGATGGTCGAGCGCGTGCTCGAGAACGCCCGGACCTCGGGCGACGACGCCATTTACGGCCTGCTCAACGACAACATCCTCGATGGCGGCGCGGGCAAGGATTATCTCACCGGCCGCGAAGGCCTCGACACCTACAAATACGGCCGAAATTACGGTCAGGACGTCATCGAGGACGCCGACTATTCCTCGTCCCTGTTCGGCCCGAAGAACGATGTCCTCCAGTTCACCGACGACCTGCGCTGGACCGACTTCGACTTCCTGCGCGACGGCAAGAGCGACACCCTGACCCTTCAGGTGAAGGGCACGACGGACCAGGTGATCCTCAAGGACTACCTCAAGGAAATCTTCCTGGTCGGCTACGTGAACCTGATCGAGGACCTCAAGTTCGCCGACGGCACCGACTGGTCCTACCTGAAGCTCCTCCAGCATTATGTCGACATCGCCAAGACCGATGCCGCCGACACGATCTACGGCTTCGAGGGAATCTCCGATTCGATCGACGGCGGCGCCGGCGACGACCGTCTCGAGGGGCTTGGCGGCAACGACCGCTACGTCTTCGGACGCGGCTACGGCAGCGACACGATCAGCGACGAAAGCGGCGACGAGCGCCTCGTCTTCAAGGACATCGCTTCGGGCGACGTCACCTTCTCGAGGACCGCCCTCGACCTGATCATGACCGTCAAGTCGACCGGCGAGCGGATCGTCCTGGAGAACCAGTACGTTCGCGACGACGGGCAGCATTTCGCCGTCGAGACTTTCGAGTTCACCGACCGAACCCTCGTCTTCACCGACTTCAATCCCGAAGACATGGACCTTGTCGGGACCAATGCCGGCGAGACGATCACCGGATCGGATTTCGCCGAGACCCTCGACGGCCGAGGCGGCAACGACACCCTGATCGGCGGCGACGGCGGCGACACCTATCTGTTCGACGTCGGCTACGGCCAGGACGTGATCGTCGACCGCCGGACCCGCGCTTATTGGGCCGACCGGCCGGGCTTCCATGTCCCGGTGAACGACGTGGTCGAATTCGGCGACGACATCACCCGCGACAACATCGTCTTCACTCGAAGCGGCGACGATCTGGTCATCTCGGTCAAGGACCGCTCCGACACTCTGCGGATCCGCAACCAGTTCCGCGGCATCGACGACCAGATCGAGCGGTTCGAGTTCAAGAACGGCACGTACCTGTCGGTCTCCGACGTCGAGGAGATCCTCCACATCGAGGGCGGCAATTACGGCGACAACATCATCCAGGGCTCGCTCAACGCGCCCAATACCTTGGACGGGCGGCAGGGCGACGACATTCTGATCGGCGGCAACGCGGCCGACACCTACGCCTTCACCGCCGGCTACGATTTCGACCGGATCGTCGAGCGGCCTGACCAGGCGGGGATCATCGACCGGATCGTGTTCGGCGCCTCGGTTCAGCAGGAGACCCTGCGGTTCCTGCGCAGCGGCGACGACCTCGTCATCGATCTCGGCAACGGGACCGACGTCGTCACCATCGTCGGCGGACTCGCCTCGACCCGGGTCGAGGCGTTCGACTTCGCCGACGGAACCAAGCTGACCCTCGAGCAGGTGCTCGACCGCATGCTGACGGGAACGGCGGCGGACGAGCAGCTGACCGGCTTCGACAATCGCGACGACACCCTCTCCGGCGGCGCCGGGTCCGACGCCCTGGCCGGCGGCGGCGGCAACGACACCTACAAGTTCGGCTTCGGCGACGGCAACGACAGCATCGCCGACACCGGCGGAATCGACCGGATCGTCTTCGGCCCCACCGTCACCCAGGACCGGGTGACCTTCCGCAACGTCGACGGCGATCTCCTGATCACGCTCGCGACCGGGACCGACCGGATCGTCGTGCTCAACGGCTACGGCGCCGCGCCGGTCGAGAATTTCGTCTTCGCAGACGGGACCAGCCTTTCCCTCACCGACGTCCGCAAGCTGATCCGGGCTTCCGAATCCAACGCCGGCGACGACGTCGTCGACCTGCGCGACTTCGGCGCCTTCCCGGAGCTCACCCCCGGCCCGGGCAACGACCGGGTCGTCATGGCCAATGACGGCCGCGCCGTCATCCACGCCGGCGACGGAGTGGACCGGATCGAGATGCCGTCCGGGGTCACCCGGGCGACCGTCGTCCTGGCCGATGCCACGGCGAGCGACGTCGTGGTTCGGCTCTCCTCCACCGACAGCAACGATCTGATCGTCGCTCTCGAGTCCGGCGGCAACGAGATCACCATCGTCGGCGCGCTCGGCGGCGCGGCCGTTCCGACGATCGAGTTCAGCGACGGGACGAGCTGGGATTCGGCCGCGCTCATCCAGCGCTCGGTCGCCGACCAGTCGAGCGCCGGCAACGACTTCATCCGCGGCAGCTCGTCCGCGGACACGATCGCGGGCGGCCGCGGCGACGACCGAATCGCCGGCAATGCCGGGAACGACAGCTACGTCTTCGCCAGCGGCGACGGCCGCGACGTGATCGACGACAGCAGCGGGACGGACAAGCTCACCGTCAGCGGCTACCGGCCCGACGAGATGCGGGTCTCGCGCTCCGCGCCTGGACGCAACGAGCTGGTCCTGAGCTTCGGCGACGGCGACGACGAAGTCCTGCTTCGCTACGATTCGAACCTCAACGGAGTCGACAGCGTCGAATTCGGCGACGGCACCAAGTTCACTCGGGACCAGCTTTTCGCGCGCCTGGCCGGCGAAGGGACGGACGGCGACGACCGTCTGGTCGGCACCGCGGCGGCGGAAGTGTTCACCGGCGGGCGCGGCAACGACCGGCTGATCGGCGGCGGGGGAAGCGACGTCTACCGCTTCAACCGCGGCGACGGCCAGGACCGAATCGAATCGAACGGCTCGGCCGACGGCCTCGGCACCCTCCAGTTCGGCGAGGGCATCGCGCTCGAGGACATCGTCGCGAGGCGCGACTTCGCGGGCAACATCGTGCTGCGCATCGCCGGCACCAGCGACAGCGTCACCCTGGTCGATCTTCCGGCCGACGTCGATCCGGTAATCGCCACCCTCGCCTTCGCCGACGGAAGGACCCTGTCCTTCGCCGCGCTCGCCCAGTCGATCGGCTATACCGACGGCGACGATCACATCGCGCTCTCGGCCGGAGCGTCGGGCTCGGCCGACCTCTTCGGCGGGCTCGGCAACGACTGGATCGAAGCGGGCCGCGGCAGCGACATCCTCACCGGCGGCAAGGGCAACGACCGGCTCGAGGGCCAGAGCGGCGCCGACATCTATTATTTCGACCGCGGCGACGGCCAGGACGTCATCGTCGACTTCGACGAAACGAGCGCGACCCGGCTCGACCGGATCCGGTTCGGCGCGGGGATCCTGCCGACCGACATCCGCTTCCTTTCGGTCGGGCCGACGGACCTCGTCATCGCCCTCTCGGGCGGCGAGGACCGGCTTACCCTGCGCAACATGTTCACGGCCGGATCGTCGACCACCGACCATGGCGTCGAGGAGTTCGCCTTCGCCGACGGCACCGTCTGGGGATTGAACGAGATCTACGCCCGGGCGGGGATCGGAACGGCGGGCGACGACGTCATCGACTTCGGCAACGCGATCGACGTCTCGGTGCCGATCGCCGGCGGCAAGGGCGACGACACTCTGGCCGGCGGGTTCGGCGACAACAATTACAGCTTCAATCGCGGCGATGGCCGAGACTCGATCCGCGAAGTCAATGACGGCCGCTCGTCGGACACGCTCACGCTTGGAAGCGGAATCGCCGCGGCGGACGTCGTGGTGGTCAAGGTCGGCAACGATCTCGTCCTTCGCCTCAAGGGCTCGGACGACCGGATCACGATCGTCAACCAGGGCCTCGGCACCTGGAATCCGATCGAGCAGGTCGTCTTCAACGACGGCACCCGCTGGACCGCCGCCGACCTCGCCGCCAAGGCGGTGACGGCGCAAGCGGCCGAGCGGCTGCTCAACCCCTCCTCGACCGCCGATCCGTTCACCGCCGCGATCTTCAGCAGCGGCGTGAGCGGCGGCGACACCGGCGGCGGCACCACCGGCGGAGACGGAATCCCGGCGAGCGGCGGCCCTCAGACGGTGACCGGAACCGCCGCGCGCGACACCTTCCGGATGTTCGTTCCGCTCCTTCCGGACGACGGGGTCGTCACCGTCCTCTCGTTCCAGACCGGCGATTCCGGCGACATTCTCGACATCCGGCTCGCCGCCGGGCTGACCGGATCCGTCGTCGCCCGCCAGGAGGGCGCCGACGCGTTCGTCTATTTCGCCGAAACCGGCACTTCGAGCCTCGACAATGCGCGCCTGCTCTTCAGGCTGCAGGGGGTCACCGCCTCGGCTCTGACGCTCGGCAACTTCAACGGCGCGCCGTTCGAGTTCGCCACCAACCTGACGATCAACGGCGACAACGCCGCCAACGTCCTGAAGGGCAGCTGGGGCAACGACACGATCACCGGCAACGGCGGCAACGACACGATCGTCGGCGGGCCGGGCAACGACTATCTGCGCGGCAGCGGCAATGACGACCTCTACAAATTCTCGCGCGGATTCGGCCAGGACATCGTCTCCGATGCCGGCTGGCGGGGCGAGAATGGCGACACGATCGAGTTCGACGGCACGATCGCGCCTTCGGACATCATTGTCGAGCAGTCCGGCGACGCCAATCTGATCCTTCGGGTCAAGGGCACCGAAGACCGGATCACCCTCGAGAACACGTTGAACAACAGCGACTACCGCATGGATCTCGTGCGGTTCGTCGCGGCCAATGGAACGATCACGACCTGGAGCCACGCGGATCTGGTGTCCAAGGCCCTGACTTCAACCGCGGGGGACGACGTCTTCACCGGAACCTACGACGTCGAGACGATCAGCGGCGGCGCCGGCAACGATTCGCTCCAGGGCTATGACGGCAACGACACGATCATCGGCGGGACCGGCAACGACTGGCTTCGCGGCAACAACGGCAACGACCTCTACAAATTCTCGCGCGGCTTCGGCCAGGACATCGTCTCCGACGCGGGCTGGCGCGGCGAGAATGGCGACACGATCGAGTTCGACAGCACGATCGCTCCGTCGGACGTCACCGTCGAGCGGTCCGGCGACAACAACCTGATCCTGAAGATCAACGGCACCGAGGACCGGATCACCCTCGAGTATACGATGAACAACAGCGACTACCGCATGGATATCGTGCGGTTCATCGCGGCCAATGGAACGATCACAACCTGGAGCCTGGCGGACCTGGCGGCGAAGGCGCTGACCCCGACCGACGGGGACGACGTCTTCACCGGTACCTACGACCCGGAGACGGTGGTCGGCGGCGCCGGCAACGATTCCCTTCAGGGCTATGACGGAAACGACACGATCATCGGCGGAACGGGCAGCGACTGGCTTCGCGGCAACAACGGCAACGACCTCTACAAATTCTCGCGCGGCTTCGGCCAGGACATCGTCTCCGACGCCGGCTGGCGCGGCGAGAATGGCGACACGATCGAGTTCGACAGCACGATCGCGCCTTCCGACGTCACCGTCGAGCGCTCCGGCGACAACAATCTGATCCTGAAGATCAACGGCACCGAGGACCGGATCACCCTCGAGTATACGGTGAACAACAGCGACTACCGCGTCGACATGGTGCGGTTCGTCGCCGCCGACGGGACGATCACGACCTGGAGCAACGCCGACCTGATGGCGAGGGCCCTTGCTCCGACCGACGCGGACGACGTCTTCACCGGCACCTACGAGGTGGACACGGTCGTCGGCGGCGCCGGCAACGACTCGCTCCAGGGCTATGACGCCAACGACACGATCATCGGCGGGACCGGCAACGACTGGCTTCGCGGCAACAACGGCAACGACCTCTACAAATTCTCGCGGGGCTTCGGCCAGGACATCGTCTCCGACGCCGGCTGGCGCGGCGAGAATGGCGACACGATCGAGTTCGACAGCACGATCGCGCCTTCCGACATCACCGTCGAGCGCTCCGGCGACAACAACCTGATCCTGAAGATCAACGGCACCGAGGACCGGATCACCCTCGAGTATACGGTGAACAACAGCGACTACAGGATCGACATGGTGCGGTTCGTCGCCGCCGACGGGACGATCACGACCTGGAGCAACGCCGACCTGCTGGCGAGGGCCCTGGCTCCGACCGACGGAGACGACGTCTTCACCGGCACCTACGAGGTGGACACGGTCGTCGGCGGCTCCGGCAACGACTCGCTCCAGGGCTATGACGCCAACGACACCCTCATCGGCGGGACCGGCAACGACTGGCTTCGCGGCAACAACGGCAACGACCTTTATAAATTCTCGCGCGGCTTCGGCCAGGACATCGTCTCCGACGCCGGCTGGCGCGGCGAGAATGGCGACACGATCGAGTTCGACAGCACGATCGCGCCTACCGACGTCACGGTCGAGCAGACGACCGACGGCGCGAGCCTCGTCCTGCGGATCGTCGGAACGGAAGACCGGATCACGCTCGAGAACACCGTGACCAGCGACGACTATCGGATCGACCTGGTGCGGTTCGTCGCGGCCGACGGAACCACCACCTCCTGGACCCATGCCGATCTGATGGCGCGGGTCGCCGCCGCGACTCCCGCCGGGATCAGCTCCACCGGCACCGCCGCCGGCGAGACCATCACCGGGAGCGCTTATTCGGATCGCCTGTTCGGCAATGGCGGCGACGACACCCTCGTCGGCGATTCCGACGTCGTCTACCCGAACCTCCTGGTCAACGGCAGCTTCGAGACGCCCGGCACCATCACCGGCTCCGCCGGCTGGGGCTATGCCAATGCCGATCTGCCGGGCTGGACGAAGACCAACGCCTCGCCGTTCGAGCAGGTCTTCTCCGGCCAGGGCGGAGTCCCGGCCACCGACGGGCGCTACTGGCTCGACCTCGACGGCAGCGGAAGCGACGGCAACATGGTCGTCTCGCAGCAGATCCAGGGCCTCGTCGCCGGCGAGACGCTGACCCTGACTTTCGATCACGCCAATCGGACGAGCGCCGCGAGCGGGCCCTTCCAGGTGCTCTGGAACGGTCAGGTCATCGCCTCCTACACGTCCAGCGGCACGACCATGATCACCGAGAAGATGCAGGTCGTCGCCTCCGCCAACGGGGTCAACATCCTGACCTTCCGGGGCAGCGGCAACGTCGACGGGGTCGGCGCCTCGCTCGACAACGTCCAGCTCTACCGGCCGACTCCGATCGCTCGGACCGGTACCGGCAAGGACGCGCTCGACGGCGGCGCCGGCAACGACCTCCTCTACGGCGGCGGAAGCGACGATACGCTGACCGGCGGGACCGAGAACGACACCCTCTACGGCGAGGGCGGCGACGACAGCCTTTCGGGCGATGCCGGCAACGACATCCTCCTCGGCGGCACGGGCACCGACGCCCTGGCGGGCGGCGCCGGCGACGACGTCTACCGGTTCAACCTCGGCGACGGGCAGGACACGATCACCGACACGGCCGGGATCGACCGGATCGAATTCGGCGCGGGAATCGCCGCCGCGGCGGTGCGCGTGCGCCAGCAGGGCAATGCCAATCTCGTCATCGATCTTCCGGGGACGAACGACCGCCTGGTCCTGGCCGGAGCGCTCAACACCGCCGGCAATGCGATCGAGGAAGTGCGCTTCCTCGACGGCACGGTGTGGACTCACGCCCAGCTCCTCGCGATGGCGATGACCGCCACCGGCGGCAACGACGTCCTCTACGGGACGGCCGCGGCCGACATCATGCACGGCGGGCTCGGCGACGACACGCTCTCGGGCCTCGGCGGCAACAACCAGCTGTTCGGAGATTCCGGCAACGACACGCTGACCGGCGACGTCGGCGACGACATCCTGGTCGGCGGCACCGGCAACGACACGCTGGCCGGCGCGGCCGGCGCCGACGTCTACCGGTTCGAGCTTGGCGACGGCGTCGACACGATCACCGACACGGCCGGAGTCGACCGGATCGAGCTCGGCCAGGGCATCGCCGTAAGCGACGTCACCGTGCGCCAGTCGGGCACGACCGGCCTGGTCCTGCGAATCGGCGCCCAGGACAGCGTCACCATCGCCGGAGCGCTGACCAACGCCGCCAACGCCATCGAGGAGGTGCGCTTCTTCGACGGGACGAGCTGGACCTATGCCCAGCTTCTCGCCATGTCGCTCGCGACGGGCTCCGGCAACGATACCGTCAACGGCTTCTCCAGCGCCGACACGCTTTCGGGCGGCCTCGGCAAGGACTCGCTCGCCGGCGGCGCCGGCAACGACACCCTCTCCGGCGGAGCGGACGACGACAGCCTTTCGGGCGGAACCGAGAACGACTCGCTCTACGGCGATTCGGGGCAGGACAGCCTGTCCGGCGATGCCGGAAACGACCTGCTGGTCGGCGGCACCGGCAACGATGCGCTGACCGGCGGAGCGGGCGACGACGTCTACCGCTTCGACCTGGGCGACGGCCAGGACACGATCACCGATACCGCCGGCGTCGACCGTATCGAGCTCGGCGCCGGGATCGCCCCCGCGGCGGTGAAGGTCCGCCAGCAGGGCTCGAGCGACCTCGTCCTCACCATCTCGGGATCCTCGGACCGGCTGATCCTGGCGGGCGCGCTCGGCACCGCCGGCAACGCCATCGAGGAAGTCCGCTTCAACGACGGCACGGTCTGGACTTCGGCCCAGCTCCTCGCCAAGTCGATGGTCTCGACCGACGGCAACGACACGCTCTACGGCACCTCCGCGGCCGACACGATGTCCGGCGGCGCCGGCGACGACACGCTCAACGCGCTCGGCGGCAACGACACGCTTTCGGGAGAGGGCGGCGACGACAACCTCACCGGCGACGTCGGCGACGACGTCCTGATCGGCGGCACCGGAGTCGACATCCTCAACGGCGCGGCGGGCAACGACGTCTATCGTTTCAACCTCGGCGACGGCCAGGACACGATCAACGACACGGCCGGGATCGACCGGATCGAGCTCGGCGCCGGGATCACCGCCGACTTGGTCCAGGTCGTCCAGCAGGGCACGACCGGGCTGATCCTGAAGATCGCTGGCACCGACGACCGGCTGATCCTCGCCAACGTCCTCAACGGCTCGGCCAACGTCGTCGAATCGCTCGTCTTCTCCGACGGCACGGTGTGGACGGCGGCCGACATGGCGCGCCGGGCGACGAGCGGGACGGCGGCCGACGACGTCTATAACGGGAGCGCCAACGCCGACGAGCTTAGCGGCCAGGCCGGCAACGACACCCTGGTCGGCAATGCCGGCAACGACATCCTCTCGGGCGGAGCCGACAAGGACAGGCTCGACGGCGGAGCCGGAACGGACCAGCTCGCCGGCGGAACCGGCGCCGACTTCATGACCGGCGGCGCGGGCGGCGACACCTACGTGTTCAACGCCGGAGACGGCCAGGACGAGATCGACGACAACGGCGATTCGACCAGCGACACGCTCCAGATCAACGGCTATTCGCTCGGCCAGATCCGCTTCAGCCGGACGGGCAGCGACGGCAACGACCTCACCATCCGCTTCGGCGGAAGCGCCGACCGGATCATCGTCCGCTCGGCCCTGGCCGGAACCGCGGCCGACACGATCGAGCAGTTCGTCATCGGCGCGAGCGGGGTCACCCTGTCCCTCGCCGACGTGACGACCCGCCTCACCACCGACGTCGCCTCGACCGGCGACTTCCTCTACGGAACGGCGGGCGACGATAGCCTGACCGGCGGCGCCGGGGCGGACTTCCTTAGCGGCGGAGCCGGAGCCGACACGATGATCGGCGGCGACGGCAACGACACGTTCGGCGACATCGTCGCGGACTCCTCCACCGATACGATGACCGGCGGCGCCGGCCGCGACACCTATCGCTATTTGCCGACCTACAACCTCTCCGGAAGCTACGCGACGGACGTCATCACCGACTTCCAGGCGGGCGACGGCGGCGACGTCATCCGGCTCTCGTCGAGCAATCCCAATCCGTTCGAGACGGGGCGGCTCCGGATCGGCCAGGAGGGCGCCGACACCGTCGTCCTGCTGCGCAGCGACCAGGGCTTCGACCGGCCGATCCTTCGGCTCCTCGGAGTGACCGCGACCAGCCTCACCGCCGCCAATTTCGACGGCGTTCCGTTCGGGATCGACAATGCGATCCGGATCAACGACGGGCCCGACGCCGGCACCCTGTCGGGCGGACCGCTCGACGACCGGATCCTCGGCAATGGCGGCGACGACACCATCTCCGGCTTCGGCGGCAACGACCAGCTCGCCGGCGGAGCCGATTCCGACACGATCGACGGCGGCTTCGGCAACGACTGGCTCTCCGGACAGGAAGGGCCGGACCGGCTGATCGGCGGCCAGGGCAACGACATCCTCTCCGGCGGAAGCGGCGACGACACGATCTACGGAAGCGACTCCGCCGGCACCGCGAGCGGCAGCGACATCATCGAAGGCGGGACCGGCGACGACCGGCTGATCGGCGGCGCCGGCGACGACGTCTACCGCTTCGCCGCCGGCGACGGCCGCGACACCATCTCGGATTCGGGGGGCTCGGACCGTATCGAGCTCGCCGCCGGAATCGCCCAGGCGGACGTCTCGGTCGTCCAGGTCGACGGCCGGCATGTCGAGCTTCGGATCGGCGCCGGCGGCGCCGACCGGATCCGCTTCGAGAACGTCCTCTCCAGCTCGGCCACCCGGATCGAGTCGCTTCGCTTCGCCGACAACAGCGCGTGGACCTGGGATTCGATCGTCGCCCGGTCGATGGCCGGAACC
>Ga0207649_10000609_pt1 | contig 24164 bp, 23 predicted proteins | sample KBSC43metaG_FD_184317 | JGI IMG/M metagenome (GOLD analysis project Ga0207649, IMG submission 184317) | Corn rhizosphere microbial communities from Kellogg Biological Station, Michigan, USA - KBS C4-3 metaG (SPAdes) (version 2) | ecosystem: Host-associated > Plants > Roots > Rhizosphere > Soil ... | reverse complement strand
CGGAAGACGTGCACCGTTCGCTCGCGCTTGCCGAGGATCGCCTCCGAGGGCGCGAGATGTTGCGGATGAGGATCCCACAGAATCTGGAAGTCTATGAGGGTCCAGCGCAAGCCACGGAGGCCCAGCCGGGCTACATCCCATCTCGCCGGTCGATCCGAACCATGCTCGAGCATTGGATCGCGGGCCGGCAGGCGCTGCAATCATAGATCTGCCAAGCTGCAGTATTATGCAGCAAGCGCACCACTGACAGGTGGGATGACGTCACCGCCGCGTCTAACAAGCGCCGGTGAGCGCTTCCAGCTACATATCGGCGCTGAACAAGCGCCATTCGAAGCTAACGCTATCTCGGCGGTGAGCCCGAGCAAGACGGCGCAGCTTTGGTCTTCGATCTCGGCGAGGGGGAGGTCATTCTGCTGCCAGGAGGCGCGCTCTATGATTTTCCTGCCGGGCGAAGTGGCGCCCGCTTTGCCCGCCTTCGTTGCTTATGCCGCGAGGGTCAGGGATCTCCATGCAACGCGTGCTTTGCTGGTAACCAGTCGAATGCCGGTCACCGACTCGCCCACAGGCGGAATCTTCGTCTCCGCCAAAGCGGCGCTCGGCGCCGCGCTGATCTTCCGTTAGCCCTGGCCGCGATGGCCGCCGAGGGTCCCGTCGGCGATGGCACCATCGAGCAGCGCGGCGAGCTCCTCGACCACCGCATCGATCGGCCCCGTATCCGAGGTCGCGCGGGCGATCACCATCAGGCCTTCGATCGCCGATTCGACGAGGATCGCGAGCCTTCGTGCGCGGCCTGCCGGAATGCCCCGCCGCTCGAAGCCATCGGCGATGATACCGATCCAGGTTTCAAAAGCATTCCGAGTGATCGTAGCGAGCTCCGGGATGCCTTCGGTTCCGTCGAGCACGATCGGCGCGACCGGGCAGCCTTCCCTGAATTGATTGCCGCGGAGCATGTCCGCAGTCGCTTCGAAGATCCGGCGCACCGCCTGCGAGGGCCGCTCTTCCGTCTCCATGATAGTGGTCAGTGCAGCCGTGACCTGGTCTATGCTGGCCTCGGTCACTTCGGCAACCAGATCGTCTTTGCCTCCCGGAAAGTGATAATACAGCGACCCCCGGGGCGCCTCGCTTGCGACCAGGATCGCATTCAATGACGTCCCGCTATAGCCGCGCTCGCGCACGAGCCGAGCGGTGGCTTCGAGCATTCGTTGGCGCGTGTCTGCCGACATGCTCTTTTCTTACCTGCTTGACCGATTATGTCAACCGGTCTACAGATTATGCAGACCGATCAGCATAGAGGGATCGTTGATATCCAAACTTGCCGCCTCCGCGGCCGGTTTTCCGGCGGCCCTCGATCCGCACGAGCGCCGCAGCCCATATCGGCATGACCGAGGCGGGCCCGACGCTCACACGGATCGAGCTTTCGACCGAGGCCGAGGTCGAGGGCATCTCCGAGGAGCCATTCGAACGCGTGGCCGAGACCGCCAAGGCAGGGTGCCTCGTCTCCCGTGCGCTGGCCGCAGTCCCGGCGATCACGCTCACGAGCCGGCTGGTCGGCGCCGCTCGGCCGCTCGCTGCCTGAAGGCACTGGTCAGCCAGCCCCAACGAATGGAGGACATGATGAACAATATTGCCGACGAACAGAGCGCCAGGACCCGCGACATTCTCGATCGTTTCAATGATGTCTTCCAGACCCACGACCCGGCGCCGCTTGCGGACCTAGTCGCGGCCGGCTGCGTCGTCGAGAATAGCGTGCCCGCGCCCGAGGGCGCGCGCTACGAAGGACGCGATGCCTGCATCGGGCTGTGGACCGACATCGCGACTGCGCCGGGGACGAGCTTCGATCTCGAGGACGTGTGGGTTGCCGGCGACCGCGGCGTCATCCGCTGGCGCTATCGCTGGGGCGAGGGACAATCGGTGCGCGGCGTCAACCTGATGCGCGTCGCCGACGGCCGAATCGTCGAAGCCATGGGCTATGTGAAGGGCGGTTAGGCATCCTCCTCGGGGTGCTGCATTGCCGCCGCACCCTTGTTAGGCGGTGGACGGACCCCCGCCGTTGCTAAACGCAGGGGCTTATGTCGGCCTACACCTATGGTGCGCTTGCTGCATAATACTGCCAAGCTGGATGCCCCGCGTGGATTCGAACCACGATTGACGGAGTCAGAGTCCGTAGTCTTACCATTAGACGACGGGGCAATGCGCTCTTCTGTAGCGGCGCGGGCGAGATAGAGATTTGAGGCCGTCAGTGTCAACGCCGCGGGCAGTTTCCTTTCAGGAACTTGCCCTTTTGAGCCATTCCGGCCTACATTCGGCCCAAGTCAGCCGTCTGACATAGGGCGGCGCAGCATAAGATTGGGCGTTTGGTCATGGCGCAGGAAGCCGCCAGCGCGCCGGCCCCGCAACCGAGCCATGGGCCGGCCATCACGAATTCGCCGCAGCCGCGGCCCCATGATCATAACCAAATCTCCCGCCGCACATATGGTGCGCTCGATCTCGGCACCAATAACTGCCGCCTTTTGATCGCGCGGCCGGGCAACGGAGCCTTCACCGTGGTGGATGCCTTCTCCCGGATCGTCAGACTCGGTGAAGGACTTTCGCGGACCGGGCGGTTGTCGGACGATGCCATGGACCGAGCCGTCGCGGCCCTTGCAATCTGCGGCGACAAGCTGAGGCGCCGCAAGGTCTCGCTATCCCGCTCCGTAGCGACGGAAGCGTGCCGGCGCGCGGCGAACGGCCGCAAGTTCATCGACCGAGTGCGGCAGGAAACCGGGATCGCACTCGAGATTATCGAGCCGCAGGAGGAGGCCCGGCTGGCAATGCTCGGCTGCCATAAACTGCTGGAGCCAGGGGATGGCCCGGCGATGATCTTCGATATCGGCGGCGGCTCGACCGAGCTGGTGCTGATCGAACAGACGGGCACCGGCCCGCAGATCCGCAGCTGGTGGAGCGCCCCGTGGGGAGTCGTGTCGCTTACGGAAAGCGAGGGCCGGGAAGCCATTGACGGCAGCGAGCGGCTTTCTGCGTACAAGCGCATGCGGGAGCGGGTGCGTCGCTCGTTCGATCAGTTCGAAGCCACGCTGCCCAGAAGTCGAAGCGACATTCGCCTTCTCGGCACCAGCGGTACGGTGACGACTCTCGCCAGCGTCCATCTTGCCCTCCCGAGCTACGACCGGCGCGCGGTCGATGGGCTTCACGTTCCGATCGATGCGATGCGGACGATCAGCGGGATGATCGCCGAGATGGATTACGACGAGCGATCCAGCCTGCCCTGTATTGGCCCTGAGCGGGCCGACCTGGTGGTGGCGGGCTGTGCAATCCTCGAGGCGATCCTTGAGATCTGGCCTGCGGAGAATCTCGGGGTGGCGGATCGCGGCATCCGCGAGGGGATTCTGCGCTTGCTGATGGCCCAGGACGGGCACAAGCTTTAGTGCGGGGTCCTCGCCAGCGAGTTCGGACGGCACGCAGCCGATCCGCGTCTTCCACACGTTGGCTGGAGCGACAGCTGAACGATCCCTATGTGCGGCGGGCGAAGGCGGAGAACTACCGCAGCCGTGCAGCCTACAAGCTGCTGGAGCTAGACGAGCGATTTGGGCTGCTGAAGGGCGTGCACGCCGTGGTCGATCTCGGCATAGCGCCGGGAGGCTGGGCGCAGGTGGTTCGCCGGCGCGTGCCGAAGGCAAAGGTGGTTGGGATCGACCTGCTGCCGACGGAGCCGATCGAGGGCGTGGTGATCCTGCAGATGGACTTCATGGATGATGCAGCGCCGGAGCGGCTGAAGAATGCACTGGGGGGTGCGGCCGACCTGGTGCTGTCGGACATGGCCGCCAATACGGTCGGGCATCAACAGACCGATCACCTGAGGACCATGGGTCTGGTCGAGACGGCATTTGAATTCGCGAAAGAGGTGCTGAAGCCGGGTGGCTCCTTCGTCGCGAAGGTGCTCGCCGGAGGCGCCGACAATAGCCTGGTCGCGGACCTCAAGCGCCATTTCGAAACGGTGAAGCACGCCAAACCCCCCGCGAGCCGCAAAGATTCGAGCGAGTGGTATGTGGTGGCGCAGGGGTTCAAAGGACCCGTCAGTGACTGACGCTCCTCCTTCAGCCCTTCGCGCGCGCCTCGTCGACTGCGGATTTCAGCATCGCATAGGTGACCGCGCCGTTGATCACGCGGTCTCCGATGATGAACAACGGCGTCCCAGTTGCGCCGAGAGCGCCGGCTAGCTGGAAGTTTTTCTTGAGCTCGGCGTCGGCTTCGGGCGTCTCGACCGCCTGGTCGGGAATTCCAGCGGCTTGCGCGGCTGTGGCAATCGTTTGAGGGTCGGGTCTACCCGCAGCCCACAGCGCGTCGTGGAATTGGGCGAACCGTCCCGCCTTTGAGGCGGCGAGCGAAAGCCGAGCAGCTGCGACGCTTGCATCGCCGAGGATCGGCAATTCGCGATAGACGATGCGGACCTTCGGGTCGCTCTTGAGCAACTGGTCGAGGGCTGGGTTGCTCGCTTTGCAATAGGGGCAGGCATAATCGTAAAATTCGACGAGAGTGACGTCCGGCTTGCTGGCGCCCTTCCAGGACGTGCCGAACGGAGTCTCCAGCTCAGCCCGATGTGCGGCGAGAACCGGTGCATATTGCTGATCGTGCAATGCCTCGCCGGCATCGAGCAGCACCTGTGGATCGGCCATCATGCCCGCACGGACAATTCGCCCCGCGAAATAATGCGGAACCGCGAAGATGAGGAAGGCGGCCATGAGCGCGGCGCCCACCACTCCGCCGCCTATTCCAGCCGCCCATCTGCCGGAGGGCGGCCTCTGCGAATCGCTCACTGGTGCCCCTTGTCTTTCTTGTCCTTGAGCTGAGCCTTCGCGACCATGGCGATATCCTGCGCCCGAAGATAGTCCGGAGTGCCCGGGGGAATGCCTTTCATTGCCATTTCCGCACTTGCCAGCGCCATTTTATGATCCGCCTGCAGATAGCTGCGCTCCGCGGTAGCCAGCGCCGCGCGGGCCTGGTCGCCCTGCCGGTCATAGATGATGCCCAGCTGGAACCACGCATCCGGGTCATCGTCGTCGCGAGTGACTGCGGCTTTCAGAACCTGCTCGGCTTCCGCGTAATTCTTCGGGTTTTCAGTGGCGACCAACGCGTGGCCCAGCAGCGCCGCAATCAGCGGCTTCTCACCCGAGAGCTGAGTTGCTTCCCGAAGCGGCGGCACAGCCTCCGCCGCCCGGCCGTCCTCCAGAAGGATTTGCCCTTTCAGCTCGAGGAAATACGGATCGTGCGGCTCATCTGCGAGAAGGGCATCGGCTTCGGCTAACGCCTGAGTGGGATAGCCGCCCATATGGTAAGCGTAAGCGCGCGCGTAATGGCCCGGGATGCTGTTGTCTCCAATTGGATACCTCAGCAGAGCCTGCCTCGGATCGACATATCCCAGCAGCTTGGCTTTCACCCGCAGGAAACGCTCGTTCAGCTGCGCATCGACCGGCTTGTTCCACGCTGGGTCGGCCTGGAACTTCTGCTGGAGCGCCTGGATTCGCTCGGAGGTCAGCGGGTGATCCTGGTCGAAGCTGTCGGTGGAATAGTCCGCCAGCCGATATTCCTCGTTCTGAAGCTTGCCGAAGAAATCGAGCATGCCCTTTCCGCTGATTCCGGCGATGTGCAGGAACTTGGCGGCGGAGGCATCGGCGGTCGCCTCCTGGCCTCGAGTGAACGCCAGGATCTTCCCGATCGCCGCCCTCTGGCCCATCTGCGCAAGACCGATCGCAGCATCCGGGGATCCGGCGGCCGCGGCGATGGCGCCAAGAACCATGGTCGCAAGATAGACACCGAGCGCTTGATGCTCGCCTTCGCCCGAACGGATCGAATCTCCGGCGGTGACGTGCCCGAGTTCGTGAGCGACCACACCCTGCAGCTGATTCACGTTATCGCAATCCAGCAGGAGACCGGACTGAACGTAAACCGTTTGCCCGGTTGCGACGAAGGCGTTGATCTCCGGATCGTTGAGAAGCACGACGTGCACGGCTTCCGGATCGAGCCCGGCAGCCTTGATCAGCGGAAGCGACATATCGCGGAACATCTGTTCCGTTTCGGTGTCGCGGAGGATCGCCGGGCCGTTGTCGTCTGCAGCCGCCGCCGCCGTTTGGGAAAACGACAGCGCCAGCACCAGCGCGAGCGTGAGGGCGCGCATTGCTCGGGACAGCGCGGATTTCATGCGGGGTCCATCACACCAACGGCCTGAACCCCGCATGAAATCTTATCCGAAGGTCCTCTGCCACCACCCGCGGCGAGGCCCGCCCTCCGGTTCCTCGGCGGAGTCATTGTCCGCGCTGGGAGGCGGTGCGGACTCCATGGGCTGCGCCGAGTCGACCGGAGTCGCGTCGGCCTTTGCTTTCCGTGTGCGCCGCTTTGGCTTCTCTTCCGGCTCGGCGTCCGTGGCCTCTTCAGGTCCCTCCGCGACAGGTTCTGCAGCCTTCTTACGTCGACCGCCCCTCTTCGGCTTCGGCTCAGGCTTAGGCTCAGGCTCAGACACGGCAATCGGCGTTTGGGCCTCAGTCGGCGGCTCCGCTGTTGGTGAGCTGTGTGGCTCCGCCTCCACCGCCGCGGTATCGATTTCTACCAACTCCTCGGTGTTGTCCTTGCCACCTCTACGCCGACGGCGCCGCTTCGGCTTTTGGTTCGCAGCAGCTTCCTCTTGTTGCTGCGGCTCTGGTTCCGATTCCACCGGCACTTCTTCGATCGGCGGTGGAACTTCATCAGCCAACGCTGCGCCTTCGGCGGATTCACCGCCGCCTCTTCGGCGATTTCTCCCTCCGCGCCGCCGTCGCCGCCGCTTGCGACCTTGGCGATTGCCTTCATCTTCCTCTTCGCCCTGCTCTTCCGATTCCCCGGTTTCGCCGAGCGCCGCTTCGAGTTCCTCTTCTTCTTCCTCCTCGTCGATCTCGGCCTCGGCCTCGACCGGCTGAGGTGCCGGGATGACGCGCTGCGGCCGCGGCCCAGAGCTTTCCACCGCCATCTTCGCGCCTTCGAAGGCATCGTCGATCACGACCTCGATAAAGACACCGTAGCGACCTTCGATTTCAGCGAGTTCCGACCGCTTCTTGTTCAGCAGGTAGACGGCGGCATCCCGCCCCGCACGAAGCAGAATCTGCGATCCGCGCCCGCGCGCCGCCTCGTCCTCGATCAGACGAAGCGCCGAGAGACCCGCGGATGACGCGGTGCGCATCAGCCCGGTGCCTTCGCAATGCGGACACGGCTTGGTCGAAGCTTCGAGGACGCCCGTGCGGAGCCGTTGTCGGCTCATCTCCATCAGGCCAAAGCTGCTGATCCGCCCGACCTGGATCCGCGCGCGGTCGTTCTTCAGCGCTTCCTTCATCGCCTTTTCGACTTTGCGGACGTGACTCTGCTGCTCCATGTCGATGAAATCGATGACGATCAGCCCAGCCATGTCGCGAAGACGAAGCTGGCGGGCGATTTCCGCTGCAGCTTCTATGTTGGTGCTGAAGGCGGTCTGCTCGATATTGTATTCGCGCGTGGATCGGCCCGAGTTGATGTCGATCGAGACCAGTGCTTCCGTCGGGTTGATGACGAGGTATCCACCGGATTTCAGCTGGACCACCGGCTGATACATGGCTGAAAGCTGGTCCTCGACGCCGTGGCGCTGGAACAGAGGCGTTTCTTCGCTGTGCTGCTTCACCCGGCGGACGTGGCTGGGCATCAGCAGCTTCATGAAGCCGCGGGCTGCCTTGTAACCTTCTTCGCCCTCCACGATCACCTCGTCGATGTCGCGGTTGTAAAGATCGCGGATGGCGCGCTTGATCAGGTCGCTGTCGCGGTAGATCAGAGCCGGAGCGCTGCTCTTCAGGGTGCGCTCACGGATTTCGTCCCATAGCCGCGCAAGATAGTCGAAGTCCCGCTTGATCTCGACCTTCGTGCGCGACAGCCCGGCGGTGCGGACGATGAGCCCCATGGTCGACGGCAGCTTGAGGTCGGACATTATCGACTTCAGCCGCTTTCGGTCCGCGCCGTTCGAGATCTTCCGGCTGATGCCACCCCCGTGCGAAGTGTTTGGCATGAGGACGCAATAACGGCCGGCCAGGCTGAGGTAGGTTGTGAGCGCCGCGCCCTTGTTGCCGCGCTCCTCTTTAACGACCTGCACAAGCAGCACCTGGCGGCGCTGAATGACGTCCTGGATCTTGTAGCGCCGGCGGAGCGATTGACGCTTCTTTCTCAGCTCATCGGCAGCGGATTCGTCGACCGGCGACCGCGCGGAATCGGAACCTGCCTCGGCTGCCTCTTCAGGTGCGTCGGCATTTTCATCTCCGTCATCGGCATCAGCATCACCCTCATCCGAGTCTTCGGCATGCTCCTGGGCGGCGCGAAGCCGCTCTTCTTCTGCAGCATGTTCGGCTTCTTCGCGAAGCAGGGCTTCACGGTCAGCCTTCGGGATCTGGTAATAGTCAGGATGGATTTCGCTAAAAGCGAGGAAACCGTGGCGATTGCCGCCAAAGTCGATGAAGGCCGCCTGAAGCGATGGCTCTACTCTGGTGACCTTGGCTAGATAAATGTTCCCTTTGAGCTGCTTGTGCTCAGCGGATTCGAAATCAAACTCTTCGATCCGGTTTCCCTTGACGACGGCGACCCGGGTTTCCTCCGGGTGGCGCGCATCGATCAGCATGCGCATGGACATTGAAAATTCTCCGGGCGCGCCGGGCCGCCGCTGACGAGGGCGGGCGCGCGATTGTTGAGGCCAGGCGGTGCGGCTTATGACCGGCCTTGCTGGCAAAAGTGATGAACTGTGCCTCTGCTGCTTGAGCTATCCCGGGCTTGAAAGCGGGAGACGCGTCCCTCGGCTCTGAAGAGAGCGGACGGGAGGCGTTTAGTGGCATCATGCAGCGTCAACCTGTGAAGGCCGCGGGCCGATGGACCGGCGGCGCCATCCTGCGGCAGCAACTGCCGAGTGGATTAATGGCGGTTAGCATTGGCGGGCAGCCTTCGCAACACAATCGGGCAAGAGCCTGCGAGAAAGAGAATAAGTAGCCGTTAACCATATGGAATGATAAGCTCAGCCTCGAATTGCGCATGGATAAGCAATTGCGGTGGGTAAAATCTAAGCGGGTGATTGCGGGAGCCGGGCTCGTCTCGGCCGCTGTTGCGGCCGTGCTTGTGCTCGCAGCCGCGGGAAGAGCGAGCGGGAGCGTCGGGGAATCCGGTGTCACGGTCGCACTCCCGCCTCCGGCGCCGGCGATCGCCATTACCCAGGCCCGTGTTCCAGGAAGGCCGATCGTGCTCATCGATCCGGGCCACGGAGGTCAGGACCCCGGCGCGACGGCCGTATCGGGCGACATCACGGAAAAGCAGCTCACCCTGCAATTCGCCCGCGAGCTCCGGGACAAACTGGCGAGCGACGGCCGCGTGAGAGTTGCGTTGACTCGAGATGATGATCGTTACCTGTCGCTCGACGATCGAGCCGCGCTCGCCCGCCGCATAGGCGCGAGCCTTTACGTCTCCATTCATATGGACAGCGCACCGAATCCGCTGGCCCGCGGCGCAACCGTTTACTCGCTTTCGGAAGTGGCGTCCGATGCGGAAGCTGCACAAATGGCCGCCAAGTCGAATGCGAGTATGGCGGCGGCCGGAGTCGACGATGGCTCCGTCGGTGCGATCCTTTCTGACCTTGCCCTCAGAAGTCAGATGCGGGCGTCTGCCGACTTTGCGGAGCGGCTGGTGCGAAGTTCGGAGGGCGGTGTGACGCTTCGGCCTCGACCGCACCAGTTTGCCGATTTCGCAGTGCTTCGTGAAGCCGGGGTTCCGGCGGTGCTGTTCGAAGCGGGCTACATCAGCAATGTCGACGACGAGGCGACGCTCCGCTCGCCCGGACAAAGGGCTCGCATCGTCGCCGCGCTAGCCCGGAGTATCGAGGCTGATATTGCAGCCCGATCACTCCGCTGAACGCACTTCAGAAGCTTTCCTTCTTTCCGCGCGGGGCCGAAGCGGCTAGACCGCACCTGAATCCATGAAGTTCGAACGCCTGGCGCCCCCTTCAATTCCGTTTCCGGACATGGTTGCGTTCAACGAGCGCGTCCACGACTGGATCGATCCGATATTTTCGCGCCGCTGGGTCCGGCGGCTTGCCTATGCGGCGGCAGGCCTGTTTGCGATCTTCACCGGCGTTTGGCTGTATTTTGCGACGGGACTCCCGTCGACCGAAGAGCTCCTCGCCTATCAGCCGTCTCTTCCAACCTACATCCGCTCGTATGACGGCGACCCTGTTCAGACGTTTGCTCGGGAGAGGCGGGTCAATCTCACCTATGACGAAATCCCGCCGCTTGTGGTGCACGCATTCGTCTCCGCTGAGGACAAGTCGTTCTTCAGTCACCACGGCATCGACTACGGCGGCTTCATCAAGGCCGTATTCAATTATACGACCCACGTCGGCAGAGGAGGGCGCGTACCCGGCGGCTCAACCATCACCCAGCAGGTTGCCAAGAATCTGCTCAAGGATTCCAGTTACAATGTTGGCCGCAAGATCCGCGAGGCGATCCTCTCGTTCCGCCTCGAAGATGCGCTCACCAAGCAGCAAATCCTTGAGCTATACCTCAACGAGACATTCTTCGGCCGCAATGCCTACGGCGTCCAGGCCGCGTCGCGGGCCTATTTCGATAAGGATGTCGGCGACCTGACGTTGCCAGAGGCCGCCTATCTCGCCTCCTTGCCGCGATCCCCGACCAACTATTCGCCCGCGCATCCGGCGCGAGCGCTCGACCGCCGCGCTTATGTACTCAATGAGATGTACCGCAACGGCTACATCAACAAGGATGAGCTTCAAGCGGCGGATTCGGCGCCGCTGGGCACCATTCGGTATGGCAGCGGTCACATCGTCCAGGACATGGGCGGCTATTTCATGGAAGAGGTGCGGCGCGAGCTGATCCAGCGGTTCGGCGCGGATGCGAAGGATGGCCCGAACAGCGTCTATGCCGGCGGTCTTTGGGTGCGGACATCTGTCGTGCCGGCCATGCAGGAAGCCGCGGCGGACGCACTTCGTGAAGGTCTCGCGAACTTCGATGGAGCGAGAGGCTGGCACGATCTAGGCCTTCGCATCGATGTCTCAAAAGACTGGGTAAGCCAGCTCTATGGGGCGGCGGTCGGCACCGGTTTTCCCGATTGGAGAAAGGCGGTAGTTCTGTCCAAGGAGGGTAGTTCTGCTCAAATCGGCCTGGCCGACGGCACGACCGCGACCCTTCCGGCGTCCGCAGCTTCGATGCCGGTGCGCGGCGTCGGGGGAAGCGCCTTCGATGCGTTGAAGCCCGGTATGGTAATCGTCGTAAAGGACACCGGCGGCGGCAAGTACGCTCTTCGATCGGTGCCGATCGTTTCGGGAGGAATGCTGGCGGAGGAAGTCCATACTGGCCGCATCCTCGCGATGCAGGGCGGGTTCGATGTGGTCGGATCGAGCTACAACAGGGCGACGCAGGCGCAGCGTCAGCCCGGATCGGCGTTCAAGCCGATCGTTTATGAGACCGCCTTCGAAAACGGATATACGCCTGCTTCGATTGTTGAAGATGCGCCTTTCTGCGTCTGGCAGGGAGCGGGGCTGGGCAACAAGTGCTTCGTGAACTTCGAGCACGGCTATGCCGGGCCCAGGACCCTGCGATGGGGTCTCGAGCAATCCCGCAACCTGATGACGGTGCGGGTCGCCTCGCAAATCGGAATGGCCAAGATTACCGACACCGCTCGCAAGCTGCGGGTTGGGGACTATCCCAACTATCTGTCGATCGCGCTCGGGGCCGGCGACACCACCGTTGCGCGGCTGGTGAATGCTTATGCGATCCTTGCCAACCAGGGTCGGGATGTGAACCCGACGATGGTCGATTATGTGCAGGACCGGAACGGAAGGGTGATCTACCGCGCCGACAACCGTTGCCAGATCATGCAGGGCTGCAACGCCCCGGACTGGGATGGCAAGCCAATGCCGCGGCCGCCGTCGAGGACTCGCCAGCTGATCAATCCAATGGCTGCATTTCAGATGGTTCATGTGATGGAAGGCGTGATCAAGCGGGGAACCGCGGTGATTCTCCGTGACCTCGATCGGCCGCTGTTCGGCAAGACGGGCACGACGAGCGGTCCGACCAACGTCTGGTTCGTGGGAGGAACCCCCGACATCGTCGCAGGTGTCTACGTGGGTTACGATCAGCCGAAGCCGCTTGGCGGGGTCCAAGGCGCCACGGTTGCCGCTCCAATCTGGAAGCAATGGGCTCAAACTGCCTTGAAGGATCAGCCCAAAATCCCCTTCGTTGCACCGCCCGGTATCCGCTGGGTGCGGATCGACCGGATGAGCGGAAAGCCGGTGTTCGGTACTTTCCCCGATGAAAGCGATCCGAAGGCTGCGGAAATCTGGGAGGCGTTCCAGCCCCAGACGGAGCAGCCGCACGCCTATCACCCGCACGGCCAGAATGATCAAAGCGGTCAAAATGACCAATCTCAGGCGGTGACCGAGGAGAAGGCGCAAGCGCAGCCGACGGTGCAGGCTCCGGCGCCCGTGACTCAAGGTCCGCCTTCGCAGCCGAGCTTGCCAACGCAGAACTCTGTCCAGTAGCGCGACCAGGAACAGCACGAGAGACGCCGATCATGCGCGCCGAAGCGCAAGCCTATGTCGAACAGATCAACGCCGCGACAGCGCTACTGCGCCGATTTCTTGACTGGGATCGCGCGCAGCGGCGACTCGAAGAACTGAATGCGAAGGTCGAGGACCCCTCCCTCTGGAACGACCCGAAGAAGGCGCAAGAGGTGATGCGGGAGCGGCGCCGGCTTGATGAAGCCATCAATGCGACCCGCAAGCTTGAAAGTGAGCTCTCCGACACCGCCGAACTCATCGAACTTGCCGAGAGCGAGGGCGACGATTCCATGGTCGATGATGGCGTGCGCAGCCTCGCCGAGCTTGCCGAGCGCGCCGAGCGCGACAAGGTGGCGGCGCTGCTGTCTGGCGAGGCGGATGCCAACAACGCTTATGTCGAAGTGAACGCTGGCGCCGGCGGCACCGAAAGCCAGGATTGGGCCGAAATGCTTCAGCGCATGTACACGCGCTGGGCCGAGCGGCACGGAATGAAGGTGGAGCTGGTCGACCATCACTCCGGCGAACAGGCAGGGATCAAGTCGGCGACGTTGCTGGTCAAAGGCGAGAATGCCTACGGTCAGCTGAAAACCGAAAGCGGAGTCCACCGGCTGGTGAGAATCAGCCCCTATGATTCCAACGCCCGCCGCCACACCAGCTTCGCAAGCGTCTGGGTTTATCCCGAGGTCGACGAGGATATTGAGGTCGACGTCAACGAGGCTGACCTTAGGATCGACACCTACCGCTCATCGGGGGCGGGTGGCCAGCATGTGAACACCACCGACAGCGCGGTCCGGATCACGCACATCCCGACGGGGATCGTCGTCGCGTGCCAGAACGAGCGGTCGCAGCACAAGAACCGAGCGCAGGCATTCAAGCAGCTCCGCGCGCGCCTCTACGAAGCCGAGCTCCAGAAGCGGGAGGCGGAGGCGAATGCCGCCAATGCCGCCAAGACCGATATCGGCTGGGGTCACCAGATCCGAAGCTATGTGCTTCAGCCTTATCAGCTGGTGAAGGACCTGCGCACCGGCGTTACTTCAACCTCGCCGTCCGACGTACTTGATGGCGATCTCGACCGTTTCATGGCTGCCGCACTGTCGCAGCGGGTCACTGGCGAAAAGGTGGAAGTGGAAGACGTGGAGTGACTCAGGTGCTCGCGTAGAGCACATGCGCTCCGCTTCGTCCTTTCCCTGCGGCCCTTATTTCAGGTTCAAAGCAGTCCGATTTGCCGGAAGCTGGTGCAGTCGTCGCCGCCAAACACCAGGTGATCGACCAACGTGCAATCGAGCGCTTCTGCCGCACAAGCCAGGCGACGGGTGGCCTTGCAGTCCGCGTCACTGGGGCGCGAGTCGCCGCTTGGATGGTTGTGAGCGAGAACGATCCCCGAGCTGCCGTGGAGCGCCGCATCGGCGATGATAGAACGGAGCGGGAAGTCGGTCTCGCTTTCGTCGCCGCGATGGCGAGACAAATGAAGGCAGTTCGCGTGGCTGTCGAGGTGTGCGACCCACAAGCTCTCGCATGTCGGATCCGAGTCCGCGAAACACCCGCTGAAGAATGCGCGCGCCGCTGCAAGCCCGTTAAGCTTGAGCGGCATATCGGCACGCTGGTAACGCATTGTTGCAAATTAGGTGGAGAGGGCGCTCCATTCGAGCGGAACCGAATCCGCTGCGGATGGTGAATCGGTCCGTTTTGGACAAGAGCGGGATGGCGCAACCTTTTGGCCCCGCGCTCATTGGGAGCTGACAGAGAAAGGTCGACCCCATGACTTACAAGATCGCGATTCTCGTGGGCAGCTTGCGGGAAGGCAGCCTCAACCGGAAGATTGCACGCTCGATCTGCGCGATCCGCAATGACGGGCTCGACTGCTCGATGGTCGAGATCGGCGATCTACCTCTGTACAATCAGGATCTCGAGACCTCGAATCCCCCCGAACAATGGACGCGCTTCAGGGACCAGGTCCGGCCTGCCGACGGAGTCCTGTTCGTTTCTCCGGAATACAATCGAGGCATCCCGGGTGTTCTTAAAAATGCGATCGACGTTGGTTCGCGCCCTTACGGCCAGAGTGTGTTCGACAAGAAGCCGGGAGCGATCGTTACGGTCTCACCGGGCAGTATTGGTGGTTTCGGGGCGAATCATCAGATTCGCCAGGCATGCGTCTTTCTCAACATGCCGGTGATGCAGCAGCCGGAAGCGTATTTGGGCCACGTGAGCGATGACAGTTTCGACCAGGATGGGAAGCTGAAGGAGGGACCGCTCAAGGATCTGGTGACCAAGCTTGCGCACGCATTCCATGACTGGGTGGACATGATCCATCGCTCGCGCGCCGTGCTCGCCGACGACGCCGCGGACAAGACGAAGCAGGCTGCCGCAGAGCGGGCACACGCGTGATCCTTCTGGCGCCGCGATTCGACCTTCGGTAAATCTCCGAAACGACTTCAACAGCGGAGAATTTCATGGACTTCATGTGGCTTTCGCGCTGGCAGCCGCAATTTCGAGCGCTTCTCAGGATCGTCGTTTCACTGCTCTTTCTTGAGCATGCGCTGATCAAGCTCGCCGGATTCCCGCCTGGAGGAATGCCGGGTCCGCAGCATCCCGGGAGCTTTCTCTGGGTTGCCGGTCTTATCGAGCTGGTGACGAGCGTCCTCGTTCTTCTCGGCCTGTTCACCCGTGTCGCGGCTTTCGTAGCGGCCGGTGAAATGGCGGTCGCTTATTGGACGGTGCATGCGAAGATGGGCTTCTACCCCGCGCTCAACATGGGCGAGGCGGCCATCCTCTACTGCTTCGTCTTCCTCTATCTGGCCGCTGCCGGGCCGGGCACGTGGAGCCTCGACCGGGCGCTGTTCAAACGGGCGGAGTAGGGATCAGGCGTAGGCCGGCGTCGCCGAGCCCGCCAGCCGGCCGGTTTGCCGCGTCGGCAAGAGCCGCTGCGACAGCCATGCGCCGCCCGCGATCGAAAGAGCTACCGCCAGCATTGTCCATTGCATCCGATCCGCCGGCGCGCCGATGACCCCGGGGATGTGGATCAAAAGGACGAATGACGCACACATCAGGGCGAGCATCCGGGCCGCCAGCCGCGCGAAAACACCCGAAAGGATTGCAAGCCCTGCCGCGATGTGAGCAGCGCCGGTGAAGTAGGCCAGGAATAGCCGCGCTGGCAGCCACGCCGGAACCATGGTGGAGGTGAAATCGGCGTAAACCATGTGGCTGAGCCCGAACACCAATGGGCAAAGGCCGTACAGGATACGCGCCGACGGCCTCAGCCAGCGCGGGGCAGAAGCTGGCGCGAGAGCGACACCGGCTGCGGCCAGAGAAAGAATCTCCGCCACGCCAAGCAAAGTGCCCACATTGGGAGCCGCTGCAAACGCTGGCACATGCAGCGCGAGAACCCAGAGGGCATAGAATGCCGGCAGTGTCAGTCGCGCCCAACCGGCACTGCGTCGTATGGCGACGAGTCCGCCCACAACGAGAATTGCGGCACTGACAATGGAGAGCGCGCTTCTTGCGGGAAACCAATGGGGCACCGGCTGCCACTGAAGCGCGAAGTCGTGGACCGCAAGCGTCACCATTCCGAGCAGAATTGCTCCGAGCGCGTAGGGTAGCGCGTCAATGTCGATCCGCTTGCGCATCGCTTGCCTCCCGGCATTTAGACGCAGGAAACCGCCTCAACCGCAATGTGAATTTATAACTTGGGTAGGGTTACGCCCTGCTGCTTCATATATTTGCCGGCGCGGTCCGCATAGCTGACCTCGCACGGCTCATTCCCCTGAAGGAACAGGAACTGGCATGCGCCCTCGTTGGCATAAACCTTCGCGGGCAGAGGCGTAGTGTTGGAAAATTCCAGCGTGACGTGCCCTTCCCACCCCGGCTCGAGCGGAGTGACGTTCACAATGATCCCGCACCTCGCATAAGTGGATTTGCCAAGGCAGATCACCATCACATCCCGCGGGACACGGAAATATTCGACCGTATGAGCGAGAGCGAAACTGTTGGGCGGGATGATGCAAACATCAGTTTCGCGGTCGACGAAGCTGTTGTGGGCGAAATCCTTGGGATCGACCACCGCATTGTCGACATTGGTGAAGATCTTGAAGTGGCGTGACACGCGGGCATCGTAGCCATAAGAGGAGAGGCCGTAGCTGATGCAGCCCTCGCGCCGCTGCGCCTCGACGAACGGCTCAATCATGCCGTGATTTTGCGCCTGCTCGCGAATCCAGCGGTCGGATAAAATGGCCATGGTATGCTGGCTAACGAGGCTGTGCTTCAGCTTCAATCGTCATTGCGAGGAGCGCGGCGGCGAAGCAATCCAGCTGTGGATTATGGATTGCTTCGCTTCGCTCGCAATTACGGCTTTTCCACAGCAGCGGCCACAGACAGTTCCACGATATAGGTCGCGAAGCTTCCGAAAATCGCAAACTTGGGTGGAGCATGGTTTGCGAAAATCGTAAGCTCTCCGCCATGGCAGAAATCCTCCGCATCGCCGATCCGGCGCAACCCGCCGAGCCCCAGGCCCTCCCGCAGAATATCGAGGCAGAGGCGGCGCTGCTCGGCGCGCTGATGATCGACAACCGGTTGGTCGAGGATATCCAGCTCAAGCTGAAGCCGCACCACTTCTTCGAGCCGCTGCATGGCCGAATCTATGAGGCGATCCTTAGACTCAACGACCGAAATATGGTCGCCAATCCGGTGACTCTGCGCCCGATGTTTGAGGCTGACGAGGCGATGAAGGAAGTTGGCGGGGCTGCGTATCTGGCCCAGCTCACCGGCTCCGGCGCGGCGCTGATCGGGGCCCGCGACTTCGCCCAACAGATTTACGACCTTGCGCTGCTGCGGTCGTTGATCGGCGTGGGACGCGGGCTGGTGGAAGGCGCTCTCGACACGAGCGAAGAAGTCGCTCCGCTCGAGCAGATCGAGAAAGCGGAGACGGAGCTCTACAAGGTCGCGGAAGAGGGCGGCGCCGAAGGCAAGGCGAAGAGCTTTGCCGAAGCCACGCGTGACGCGCTCCAGACGGCAGAGCGCGCGCTCAACAGCGGCGGCCACTTGTCAGGCATCACCAGCGGGCTTGAATCGCTGAACGCCAAGATCGGCGGGCTTCACAAATCCGACCTGATCATCGTCGCGGGGCGTCCGGGAATGGGCAAATCGGCGCTCGCCACCAACATCGGCTTCGCCGCTGCCCAGCGCTATTTGCGGGATATCGAGGACGGCATCGAGCCGGAGAAATCCGCCGGGGCGCCCGTCGCGCTGTTCAGCCTCGAAATGTCGGCCGACCAGCTCGCCACGCGTATTCTCGCCGAGCAATCGGGGATCAGCTCAGAGAATTTGCGCATGGGCAAGATCAGCAAGCAGGAATTCCGTCACCTTGCCCGCGCTGCTGCCGAGCTCGAGAGCCTGCCGCTCTACATCGACGATACGCCGGGCCTTACCATCGCCGCGCTCCGCGCCCGTGCCCGCCGCCTGAAGCGGCAGAAAGGCATCGGAATGGTGATCATCGATTATCTGCAGCTGCTTCAGGGCACCGGACGCAACGCCAACGACAACCGCGTCCAGGAAATCTCCGAGATCAGCCGCGGCCTCAAGACTCTGGCCAAGGAACTCGACCTGCCGGTGATTGGCTTGTCGCAGCTCAGCCGCGCGGTCGAGCAGCGCGAAGACAAGCGCCCGCAGCTTTCGGACCTCCGTGAATCGGGTTCGATCGAGCAGGACGCCGATATCGTCATCTTCATCTACCGCGAGGACTATTACCTGGCCGCCCGCCAGCCATCCGACGATCACCCGGATTTCGCCGGCTGGCAGGAAGAGATGGAGCGGGCTTACGGCCGCGCCGAGATCATCGTCGCCAAGCAGCGCCACGGCGCGACCGGCAAGGTCCGGGTGAAGTTCGACAGCCGGATCACCAAATTCTCCGACGCGATCGAGGATGCCTACCTTCCGGAGGCGCGCGGCTAGGGCTTGCTAGCCGGAGCGGTCGCTACCGCCTTCCGCGGGACCTGAAGGTCCGCGAAGACATGCTTGCCGCACATCACCTTCACCTCGGTGACATTCGCGCTGTTGGGGATTGTGGTGTCCACATCCCACCAATTGTCCTGCGCGCCCATTCCGGTCGTGTTGGTGGTCGCGGTCAACCACACCGATGCTGTTGTTCCGGTGATGTCCGATTGGCTGAGTCGCGCCATGTAGCGCCGATCTTCGTAATGCGCCTTGCCGCTGACCGTGACGTTGCCATCCTTGTCGGTCTTGACGGCCCATCCCTTGTTGTCTGCCGGATCTGGGAAGAAGCAATAGGTGGGATGCTTCTTCGCCGGCGCAGCGGCCGCGGTGTTCGCCTGGTTTGCCGCCTGATTGTCGCCGCCACCCTGTCCGCAGCTTGAGAGTGCCGCCGCCATTGCAACCAAGAAGACCGATCTGCCCATCTGTGATCCCCGCCCCAAATCCCCGAGCGTGCAGCCTACCACATGATGATCCAAACGAAAGAGCCCCGGCGGCCGTGCGGCCGACGGGGCTCCCGTGCTCTCCGATCCAGAGGCTGCATCGCCGAACCAATCCCGGGCTCTCGCCCTTCGTCCGTTCAGGGACGCGCGCCGGATCAGGCGCACGATAATAGAACGGCCGGAGCTTTCGCGAGTTCCTTAGGCCATGAGAGAAAAGACGATGCTGAAGATCGCCAGCTACAACATCAACGGAATCACCAGCCGGCTCGAGATCCTGCTCCGCTGGCTCGAGGAGTTCCGTCCCGACATCGTCGGCTTGCAGGAGCTGAAGACAACCGACGACCGGTTTCCGGCGGATGCTGTCGCTGAACTCGGCTATTCGGCTTTGTGGCGCGGGCAACAGCGCTGGAACGGCGTTGCCTTGCTGAGCCGCGTGGGTGAGTTGATCGAGACCCGCCGCTGTTTGCCCGACGATCCTGATCCTGCGCAGAGCCGATACATTGAGGCGGCCGTGTGCGGAATTCTCGTCGGCAACATGTATGCGCCGAACGGCAATCCCAGGCCAGGACCGAAGTTCGATTACAAGCTCGCCTGGCTAGATCGCCTAAGCGATCATGCGCAGTCGCTGCTCGACAGCGGTGTACCCGCGATCCTGATGGGCGACTACAACGTAATCCCGACCGATCAGGACGTGTACAAACCGGAGCGCTGGCTGACCGATGCACTGTTCGCGCCTGAAGCTCGCGAGAAGTATTCGGAACTCGTGCATCGGGGCTGGACCGACGCAATCCGCGATCTCCACCCCGACGAGCGGATTTACACCTTCTGGCATTATTGGCGGAATTCGTTCGAACGCGACGCCGGCATCCGCATCGATCATCTGCTCCTGAGCCCCAGCCTTGCGCCGAGGCTGAAGAGGGCTGGCGTCGATCGGACTCCGCGCGGTTGGGAGAAGAGCAGCGATCACGCGCCGGTATGGATCGAGCTGGAGGTGTGATCAGCTCGATTTTTCGGCTTCGGTCACCACTTTGCGGACGACGTTCGAGGGAATGGCGAACCCGATCCCGACGTTTCCCTGACCCGAAGGGCTGAGCAGTGCGGAGTTGATGCCGACGACCTCGCCCTTCGTATCGATGAGCGCGCCACCGGAATTGCCAGGATTGATCGGCGCATCTGTCTGGATGAAACGGCGGTCGTCGTTCTGCCCCAAGGTCCTGTTGAGCGCGCTCACGATCCCGGAGGTGACCGTTTGGCCGAGCCCGAACGGGTTTCCGATTGCGAGGACATAGTCGCCGACTGAGAGCTTCGACGAATCGCCCAGCGGGAGCGACGGCAGATCGTGCTCACCGACCTTAAGCACCGCCAGGTCGAGCTTTGGCGCGACCCCAAGCACCTGCGCACGAATTGCGTGGCCGTTATAAAGCCCCACCTCGACCGCCGATGCGTTTTCAACGACATGGAAGTTGGTGACCACCAAACCGTGCTTCGAATCGACAATGACGCCCGATCCAGCGGCGATGGTCGGCTGGAGCGCGGAATCTGGAATCCCGACATACTGACGGAAGAAGGGATCGCGGAGCAGCGGATTCTGGAGGGCGGGAGACGGCTGCAAGACCGCGATGTTCACCACCGCCGGCGCGACCTTCCGCACCAGCGGAGCGACAGTCAGGTCTGTTGATCCGAGAGGCGGAATGCCGGTCTGTGGAGGCAGCACTTGGCCGGTGCCCAGAGGCAAGAACCGCGCGACGAGTCCGCCTGCGATTGCTGCTATGAAGACCAGCAGCGCGATCACCACGGCATTCCATGTGCCGCGGGCATGTTGTCTTGGGTGTGACATGACCGTGAAAGCCGCGAAGCCCGCAGCGCGTTCCACGAAAATCGAAGCCGGTGCCGGATGCAGGATTCGAACCCGCGACCTTCGGTTTACAAAACCGCTGCTCTACCAACTGAGCTAATCCGGCCCGCCAGAGGCGCGGGGAGCCTTTGCGTCAAAGGATGCCGAAGGTCCAGCCTTCGGTTTCGGCGAACTTCGGCGTGAGGCCGGGCGGGTGGAAGGCACTCGGCTCGGTCCGCGCAAGTTCGCGCATCCCGGCGGCGGTGACCAGAGCGTCAGTTTGATGATCGTTCGGTTCGAACCGAAGGCGGACCGGCTTGCTGCCGAGACCCGCGAGCGCCTCGTTCAGCGCGCCACGGCTGCGCAGCTTGGTTCCCGGCATTCCAGCGCGACGCAAGTAGATGCGCGTGTAGATCTCGACCACCGCGCTGCCCTGCTCCGGCAATGGGTCCATCGGCCAGATCGCCACCTTTCCGTTGACCCTGTGAAGCAAACGCATCCCCGAGAAGCTGGCCTTCGCAACCTGAGCCGCGCCAATGGCGTCGAACGCGCTCGCCGTCTTGCGGCCACCCTGCCGGTTGAGCTGCTGATCGCACTGCCGGAAACGCATGAAGTCCGCCTTCACCCCGTCGGCGATCCCGAAATAGAAGTGGCGGCGGTGGACATGCTCAAGGAAAGTTGCCGCGCCCAGATCTTCGTCGTCGCATCGGGAGTCGACATAAGCCCAGAATTCGCGTGCGGTTTTCGGCACGCCCGACTCGCCGGGCAAATATTCGCCTTTCTCAACGATTGGCGGAGCGAAACTGAAGTCGAAGCCGAACAGGGTCAGCTCCCTCGTGGCGCGCCGGAGCAGCCAGTGAAGCACCTCTTCGCGCGACCAGATGTGTCCCGAGCGAATCAGCCGCGGAGGTGCATCCCCCCGCGCTTCGGCGATCGCTATCCCTTTGTGCCGCCTGCCCTTTGCGCCGGACCAGTCAATGGCGACGAAGGACGTGAAATCCGGAGTCACACCAGCGGCGGTTGATCGTCATCCGCAGCTGGAGCCTGCCGGATTCGGCGTGGTGCCGCGCGCGGAGCCGGCGGCCCGCCGTGCTCCTTCACATATCGCTCTAGGAGCCGCGCAGCCGCGTCGCGGCCGCCAAGGCCGAACGCCAGGGCTACGGCGACCGCTGCCGACCCGAGGATCAGCCCGAACGCGAGCATCACGATTTCATCGGCGAGACCCATGAACGTGAGGCCGATCGCGGTGAACAGGGCGATGATAGCATAACGCACCAGCGCCTGCGCATAGCTGTCCTCACCGGTGGAGCTGCCGACCAGGCCGGAGATGATCCGCGCCAGGAAGATTCCGCTGACGATGATCAGCGTCCCGAAGATTACCTTTCCCCCAAGCTCGGTGATTTCGGCCAGGAAGATGGCAACGGTGCCGCCGCCCAGCGATTGAGCCGCCTCTATGGCTGCGGCGAGGATGACCGCGACAAAGGCTATGTTCGCCACGATGCGCGAAGGGTTGCTCGCGCTCGGCAAGACACCGGTCGACCGCACCGCATCGTCGAACCCGGTCGGCGGCAGGATGCCTTCGATGACCGTTTTCACGAACCGGGCGAGCACAAAGGCGATGCCGAGCCAGAGCGCAGCGGTCAGGATGTTCGGTATCGCGGTGAGAATCTCGTTCAGCATGTTGGTCGCCGGCACCGAGATCGCGTCGATCTTGAGCACGTTCAGCGCCGCAATCGCGACCGGGATGATGATCAGCGCGTAGACGAGAATGCCAGCCGCGCGCGCGAGGGAATCTCGCGTTGTTCCGGGGACTGTTCCCGGTGGAACCGCCTCGGCTGGGGTACGGACCGTGCCGGCGGTTTCGCCAATACCGATTCGGGCCAGAAAGCCATCGATATTGGCAGCGATCAGCACGGTTTCCGTGAGCTGGCGGACAATCCGGGCGACGATCAGTCCGATGAAGAAGATGAGACCCGCTGCGAGCAGATTTGGAACGAAGGCGAAGATCTCCGTCACCAGCTCATTGATCGGCGCAAGAATCTGGCCGAGGCCGAGGTAATTCAGGGCGGCCATGATCCCGACCAGCCAGATGATGAGCTTGGCGATCGTGCCGAGCTGGTGACCGACCGTTTCACCGGGTTTGCCTGTGGTGTGCTTGCGCAGCGCAGGGATTCGATCAACCAGCCGCTGCATCGCCCATTTTGCTGCTCTCGCCACAATCCACGTTGCAACGAGTATCAGGATGGCGATGATCACCTGCGGTCCCCACTCCATCACCTGCGCGTGCCAATAGGCGTTCGTCTCGGCCATTCGTCAGCTCCCCTGTTCAGTCCCGCCATTCTGTAGCGCGTTGCGCCGCTCTGCCCAAAACTTCAGCCGTTCCTGGACCCGGGCTTCGAACCCGCGATCCGATGGCTGATAAAATTCCTGCGGCTCCAACTCCTCGGGCCAGTAATCGGCGCCCGAAAACGCCTCTTCGGAGTCGTGATCATAGGCATAGCCTTTGCCGTAGCCGATCTGCTTCATCAGCTTGGTCGGAGCATTGAGGATGTGCGCCGGCGGCATCAGCGACCCTGTTTCCCTCGCTGCTTTCCAGGCGCTCTTTTGCGCGCGGTAAGTTGCGTTCGATTTTGGTGCGGTCGCAAGGTAGAGACATGCCTGCACGATCCCGATCTCCCCTTCCGGAGAGCCTAGGAAATCGTACATCTCCTTGGCTGCTAGGCATTGGAGGAGGGCATTGGGGTCGGCCATGCCGATGTCCTCCACCGCGGCGCGCGTGAGCCGTCGGATCACGTACAGGGGCTCTTCGCCGGCGACGAGCATTCTCGCGAGATAATAGAGCGCCGCCTGCGGGTCGGAGCCGCGCAAGCTTTTGTGGAGGGCGGAGATGAGGTTGTAATGTCCCTCGCGGTCCTTGTCGTAGACGGGCACGCGCCTTTGCAGCAGCGCTGCCATGCCGGCGGAGTCCAGCGGCGCCGCGAGCTCCACATCGAACAGCGTCTCAACCTGGTTGAGCAGGAAGCGCCCATCACCATCGGCGCTTGCGATCAGCGCTTCGCGAGCGTCGGCGGTAAGCGGGAGCGGGCGGCCCACCTCCGCTTCTGCACGCCCGATGAGCGTCTCGAGCGCCCGGCTATCGAGCCGGTGCAGGATCAATACCTGGCAGCGCGAGAGAAGCGCGGCGTTTAGCTCGAAGCTTGGGTTTTCCGTCGTCGCGCCCACCAGCGTGACGGTGCCGTCCTCGACGAAAGGCAGGAAACCGTCCTGCTGGGCGCGATTGAAGCGGTGGATCTCGTCAACGAACAGGAGAGTC
>Ga0207649_10000607_pt1 | contig 24206 bp, 23 predicted proteins | sample KBSC43metaG_FD_184317 | JGI IMG/M metagenome (GOLD analysis project Ga0207649, IMG submission 184317) | Corn rhizosphere microbial communities from Kellogg Biological Station, Michigan, USA - KBS C4-3 metaG (SPAdes) (version 2) | ecosystem: Host-associated > Plants > Roots > Rhizosphere > Soil ... | reverse complement strand
AGCGTCGGCGGTAAGCGGGAGCGGGCGGCCCACCTCCGCTTCTGCACGCCCGATGAGCGTCTCGAGCGCCCGGCTATCGAGCCGGTGCAGGATCAATACCTGGCAGCGCGAGAGAAGGGCGGCGTTGAGCTCGAAGCTTGGGTTTTCCGTGGTCGCGCCCACCAGTGTGACGGTGCCGTCCTCGACGAAAGGCAGGAAACCGTCCTGCTGGGCGCGATTGAAGCGGTGGATCTCGTCAACGAACAGGAGAGTCTGCTGTCCGGCGCGAGCCGCGATCTTCGCCTCGGCGAACAGCTTCTTGAGGTCGGCAACCCCGGAGAATACGGCGGAAATCGCTACGAACCGCATTCCGACGGCCGTGGCGAGCAGCCGGGCGATGGTGGTCTTGCCCGTGCCCGGCGGACCCCACAGGATCATCGAACTGAGCTTACCGGCGGCGACCATTCGCCCGATCGCCCCCTCGAGCCCCGTCAGATGCTCCTGCCCGACGACTTCGGCCAGGCTCTTCGGCCGCAAACGATCGGCTAGCGGGGCATTGGGCGCGCTTTCCGGCGGCGGGGCTACGGGCGCTTCGTCTCCGAACAGGTCGGCCATCAAAGAGAGGATAAAGTCAGCTAGAGAAATTGCACCAAGTCTCTTGCTCTAGATGCATCTAAGATATATCTCAGACGCATCGGAAGGAGATTGGAATGCGCTGCAGATCACATTTTGAACATAAAGGCTGGCATGGCCCCGAAGGGCTGTTTGCGATGCGCGGCGGCCGTGGGTGGCAAGGCAATTGGGGTCCTTTCCATTTCGAGTTCGGCGATGAGGGTCCCGGCTGGGGCCACGGCCGGCGCGGGCGCCGCCGGATGTTCGAATCCGGCGAACTTCGGCTTGTCTTGCTGAAGTTGATCGCGGACGAGCCGCGGCACGGTTACGACCTTATCAAGGCCATTGAGGAGCTGACCGGGGGCCGGTACGCACCGAGCCCCGGCGTCGTCTATCCCACGCTGACGATGCTTCAGGACATGGGCCTCATCGAAGAAGCGCCAGTCGAGGGCGCGCGCAAGCCATTCCAGATCACGGCCGACGGTCGCCAACACCTTGAGGAGCGTGCCGAGGAAGCGGACGAACTCATGCAGCGGCTGATGGAACTCGCACCGGATCCCCGTCAGGAGGCGGGGCCGGCCATTGGCCGCGCCGTCGGCAACCTGATGGCCGCATTGCGTCATCGCGTCGGCCGAGACGGACTCGATGAGGACCTGCTGCATGAAATCGCCGCGATCCTCGATGAGGCGGCACAGCGGATCGAACGGGCGAAATGACGATCAGCGGCGGGTTACGCGGGCAATCCGCTCCCGCCGCTCGATGACTCGCAAATAGGTTTTGAGGACGGCGCCGTTGATCTCGTCCCAATCCTGTGTGCGCGCATATTCGAGTCCGGCTTCGCCATGCTGCCGGCGAAGATCGGGCTTCCGGGCATAGGTTTCGAGCGCTTCGGCGAACCCTTCGACGTCGCCCGGCTCGACCAGCATCCCGGTCTCACCGTCTCGGACCAGGTTGGTCGCGCCGGTTGCGGCGGCCGCAACCACGGGCAGGCCGCACGCCATCGCTTCCAAGGTCACGTTGCCGAAAGCTTCGGTGACGGACGGATTCAGGAAGACGTCGGAACTGGCGACGGCGCGGGCAAGGTCAGAGCCCACCAGCTGCCCCACGAAGATCCCAGTCGGCATATGTTGTTCGAACCAGTTGCGAGCGGGTCCATCGCCGATCACCAGCGGCCGGTGAGGGACCTTGCGTTGGACAAGCAGGTCGACGGTCTCCGCGAACACGTCGAGCCCTTTTTCGAGCACGAGCCGGCCCAGAAACATGACCGCGAGCTCATGGTCGGCAACGCCAAGGCTGCGGCGCCACTCGATATCGCGCCGCCCCGGGTTGAACTGTTCGCGGTCCACACCGCGAGTCCACATATAGATCAGCTTGTTCATTCGCTGTGCCCGAAGCACTGCGGCGGTGGATTGCGCCGGAACGAGCAGAGCATCGCACCGCCGGTAGATCCTGCGCATGATCGCGCGGATCAGGGGCTCGAAGAACTCGAGATTGTAGTAACTGAGGTAGGTTTCGAACCGGGTGTGGACCGAGGCGACCACAGGGATCTTGCGACGTCGTGCCCAGCTGACCGCCCGATGCGCGGCGATATCCGGGCTGGAAATGTGAACGATGTTCGGGTCGAATTCAGCCAGATCCGCGCGCACGCTGGAAGGCAGGCCGGTCGAAAGCCGGTATTCCGCGCGGCCGGGGATGGAAACCGAAGGCAGGGAAATGAGATCGCCAGCCGGCTCGAACGCCGGACTTTCGGTGGTTGGCGAATAGACTCGTACCGTGGCGCCCTGGCGAAGCAAATAGGCGACCAGCCGGTTCAGCGCCTGATTGGCGCCATCCCGAACATAATTGTAATTGCCCGAAAACAGGGCGATTCTGAGATCGCTCGGTTGCACGGACAAGCTCCTTACCCCGCCCCAGCGCAAAGGCAAATCGCGTGGAATCCTCCGCAATCAAACAGGGGCTGCCGCCCGTTGCCCGGCCGGATGCGCGGCTGTTCATTCTCGGCAGCCTTCCCGGTGATGCGTCGCTGGCGGCGCGGCAATATTATGGTCATCCTCGCAACCAGTTCTGGACGCTGTTGAGCCGGGTCATCGGCGAGGACTTGCAGTCGCTGGATTACGGGGCTCGTCTGGAGCGGTTGATGCAGCACAGGATCGGCCTTTGGGATGTCGTCGCCGACGCCGAACGGCCGGGCAGCCTCGACCAGTCGATGAAACGGGTCGGCCACAATCCACTCGCCGACTATTTCGCCGAATTTTCGCGACTTGAGGCCGTGGCGTTCAACGGATCGACCGCCGCGTCAATTGGGCACAAACTTCTCGCCGGGACCAAACTCAGGCTCGTCGACCTGCCTTCCTCCAGCCCCGCGAACACGCGGCCGTTTTCCGAAAAGGCGCTGGCCTGGCGGGTGCTTACCGAATTCGTCTGACGGGGCTTGGCCGTCGCGGAAATTGTCGTCAGAGTCATTCGCATGATCGAAAGCAGCGAAAGCGACCGCCTGTCGATGGTGGACGAGGCGCTGGTTGCCGGAACCATCGCCAACACAAACGGACTCCTGGTGATCCTTGCAAAGCTGGTCGCGAAGGGAATTTTCGACCAGGACGATCTGAAGGCTTTTTCCGACAGCTACTCAAAGCCGCTCGACCATGTCGGGATGCGCGAGAATGAGCTTGTCGGGCAGATGCAGGACCAGATGGAATCCACGTTGGCGGAATTGATGCGGTTCCTCAGCGAACGAAGCTGACATTCGGGATTGGGGAGGCGACAATTCGGCCCACACGAACGCGCTATTGGGTGATCGTTTTCGCGGTGGCGCTCGCGGTCATTCAGTATGTCGACCGGGTCTGCATCGCCAAGGCGATGCCGACGATCCGGAGCGAACTGCATTTCTCCGATATCGCAACCGGCTACATTTTCGGTGCTTTCACGCTGGCTTATGCCTTGTTCGAAATCCCCTCGGGCTGGCTTGGTGACCGCTTCGGTCCCCGCAAAGTATTGCTCCGGGTGGTGCTTTGGTGGTCGGCGTTCACGGCGGCGACAGGTTGGGTGGCATCGGCGACCGCGATGGTCGTCGTGCGGTTCCTGTTCGGCGCCGGCGAAGCGGGGTGTTTCCCCAATGTCACTAAAGCCTTCACCGCATGGCTGCCGCGCCGCGAGTGGTTTCGCGCCCAGGCCGTGCTGTGGGTCAGCGCTCGTTGGGGAGGTGCTGCAACGCCGCTGCTCGTGGTTTGGGTGTTGGGCCTGACGAGCTGGCGAGTCGCGTTCCAGATGTTCGCACTGCTCGGAATCCTTTGGGCCGTAGCCTTCTTTTTCTGGTTCCGGGACAATCCGCAGGAGCACCGGAGCGTAAATGCCGCCGAACGCCAACTGCTGGTGCAAAACGCCGCTTTGGAATCGCGCGAAGCGCCCATTCCATGGCAGCTGTTTCTGCGCTCTCCCACGGCATGGCTGTTGTGGCTTCAGTATGCGGCGTTGAGTTACGTCTGGTACTTCTACATCACCTGGTTTCCGACATATCTCGACAGTGTAAATCACGGCCGGCTCGGAGCGGCCGCGCTTGCGCTGCTGGCGGGGCTTCCGCTCTTCGGGGGTGGGTTCGGCTCGTTGATTGCCGCAGCCGTCGAAGCTCCGCTCGGCAGAATTCTAAAGAGCGAGGCGAGATCGCGCAAAGCTATCGCAGTGGTGGGATTTCTCGCCGCCGCCGCTTGTTTCCTGGCCTCGATTTATGCGCCCGATCCGGTGACGATGGCGGTGCTGATCGGCTTTGCCGGCCTGTTCAACGATTTCGTCCTGCCCTCGTCATGGGGCACTTGCATGGATGTGGGCGGCCGCTTCTCCGGGACCTTTTCCGGAAGCATGAACATGTTCGGCAATCTCGGTGGATTCATTGCTCCGATCGCGACGGGTTACATCCTTCAGATTACCGGCCATTTCACACTCGGCCTTTTCATTTCGTCGGGGATGTATGTCGTGGGTGCAGTCTGCTGGATGCTGATCGATCCCGAGACCCGGCTGGATCGCGGGATCGCCGAAATGCCAATCGCGCCGGTCGAGGCTGAAGCTCCGCTTTAATGGCAGTGATGCGCGTGGCTACCCCCGGGCTGCCCCATCGCCCGAAGCATCTCCGGCCCGCCGGTCCTTAGGAATCGCCACAGTAGAAGCGCGCCGACGATCAGCGCGGCAATGTCGAGCCAGCTGGTGTAGTTCCAGCGCAGGCCTTTGGTCACCACGGTCGCTGCGCGGGCGGCCGGGACGAGGTGCAGCGCTCCGAACAGAAGCTCGATCGCATATCCCGCCAGCACCATGGCCGCATAGAAGAGCACGAACAGCAGCGCGGCTACCTTCAGCCCGTAGTAGCACCGGATCGTGCGAGGCGAAAACGGCTGCCCAGACTTGATTCGGAATCCACGCCGCCGCGGCCCCCGCGAGCAGCAGCCCGAGCGCGATGTCGAACCACAGGGACACCCAATCCATCCAAAAATAGTGCGAGATGGCGGTGAGACCTTTGGGGCTGGCCAACCGCCTCCACAACGAGCTTTCATGGACTGACATGTCCATCGCCGCATGTCCCTCCATGCGCCCGGCGATTCCGCGATCCGCCTGCTCCTTCGCCTCACGCGCCAGCTTCCCGCTGACGAACAGCCGCATGAATACCGTCAGCAGCACGATCATCACGATCCCGCCTGCCCACGTCGCGGCAGTGAACTTCCAGCCCATCAGGATCCACAGCACCAGCCCGAGTTCGAGCACCAGGTTGGTCGAGGCGAACTGGAACGCCATCGCCGCGGTGAAATTGCCGCCCTTGCGGAAAATCGAGCGTGCGATCGCGACGGCGGCATAGGAACAGGACGAAGAAGCAGCCCCGAGCAGCGAGGCCTTCAGGATCGACCGCGGTTTCGAATCCGGAAGCAGCTTCGCCATTTCGCTGTGGCTCACCCCAGCCTGGATCGCAGCCGAAATCAGGAACCCGAGCACCAGCGGCCAGAAAATCAGCCAAGCCATGATCCCGGCTTCACTGGGCGCACCTGCAATTGCGTCGATCACCGCGACTCTCCTGTTGACCGGATACCCTGTTGGGGTATAGCAGCTATACCTCTCCGGGGTATCTTTCAAGGATTGCAATCCCATGACTCCAGAAACGAAGACAAAGGTCCGCGCGCGCCTTGCTCGGGTCGAAGGCCAAGTCCGGGGGCTGACGCAAATGGTCGAGCGGGACCGCTACTGCATCGAGGTCATTACTCAGGTCAGAGCAGCTCGCGCGGCGCTCGCAAGGGTCGAGCAGCTGGTCCTTTCCGACCATCTCGGCTCGTGCGTGGAGGCGGCAATCGCCAGCGGCGATCCGACTCAGCAACGCGCCAAGGTTGCCGAGTTGATCGAGGTCCTCGGACGCACGGAAAGATAGGCAAATGAAGCGCGTGTTGATTGTCGCTGGCGGCGCCGGCGTGCTGGTTGCCGCCCCGGCAGTCGCTCAGGACCAGAGCATGCCGGGAATGCAGATGCCCGTGCCTTCCCAACCCGGAGCACAAACGCCGGGCAAGCAGCCTGGAACGCCCGCGCATCAAATGCCGATGGGGCAGCCGCAAATGCCTTCGAATGAGCATCATGCGATGCCAATGTCCGGAACTCTCGGCGTCTATCCCGATCAGCGCGAATCGTCAGGAACGGCGTGGCAGCCGGATTCGTCGCAACCGATGGGCGGTCCGATGGCCATGTCCGGCGGATGGATGCTCATGGCGCATGGAACGGCGAACGTCGTCTACGACCGTCAATCCGGGCCGCGCGGCGACGACAAGCTTTTCGTCAACGGAATGCTGATGGGAATGGCGCGCCGGCCGCTCATGAATGGCACGGTTCAGTTCCGTGCGATGCTCAGCCCCGACCCACTGATGGGCCCAAGCGGGTACCCGCTTCAATTGGCGACCGGCGAAACCGCGAACGGCCGAACGCCGTTGACAGACCGCCAGCACCCGCACGATCTTTTCATGGAACTCTCGGCATCGGTCTCGCAGAACATCGGATCGAAGAGCAGCGTCTTCCTGTATGCGGGGCTGCCCGGAGAGCCTGCGTTCGGGCCGCCCACGTTCATGCACCGCGAGTCGATCGAGGATTCGCCCGAAGCGCCGATCACCCATCACTGGCTGGATTCCACCCACATCACGTTTGGTGTGGTGACGGCGGGGCTGGTGCTCGACAGCGTAAAAATCGAGGCGAGCCAGTTCAACGGACGCGAGCCGGACCAGCATCGCTGGAACATCGAAACGGGTCCGCTCGATTCAACATCCCTCCGGGTGTCATGGAATCCAACACGAACGCTCTCACTTCAGGGAAGCTGGGCGCACTTGGTCGATCCCGAGCAGCTCGAGCCGGGAGTCGACCAGCGGCGATGGTCTGCAAGCGCGCTGTGGGCCGACGACATCGCGCCCGGATGGCACGCGGCCGCAACTGTCGCCTGGGGACGCAAGAGCGCCCGCGGGTATCACGACGACGGGTATGTGGCCGAGGGATCGCTCAAACATGGCGGCTGGACCATTTTCGGCCGCGGCGAGAAGATCCGGAATCGCGAGCTTCTGGGGTTAGAAGGACCGGCATTCTGGGTCGCGAAGGCCTCGCTCGGCGCGGCTCGGGATTTCCGCATTGCGGACCACCTGGCGTTCGGCGCGGGCGGACTATTTGCGCTCAACTTCGTACCAAAGGCGCTCGCGCCGTCCTACGGTGGCGAGAATCCGACCGGGCTCATGGGCTTTGTCCGGGTGAAGCTCGATTGAATTGACTAGCTGGGCTCAAACCCACATATGGCGCGCCGCGCCGGATCGAGGTCCGGAGCATGGCCCCTTCGTCTAGCGGTCCAGGACGTCGCCCTCTCACGGCGAAAACACGGGTTCGAGTCCCGTAGGGGTCACCAAATCGACCGCCATTCGCCGGCGGTCTCAGCTGTTCCAGCCTCTCGCCATGAAGCCGCTTTTCCGCCGGCAAGCACGTGTAACGCTTGCTTGGTATTGCGCTGCTGTGCCTCTTCGGACTTCAGCCTCACCAGATATCGGATAATCTCCTTCTGCCGGCTCGGCGGCGGGCGGTCCCAGCCGAGTTGGGCGGCGGGGTTGAGCCGCAATGCATCGGCAAACCAAGCGGGCATGGGATCTGCTGGCCCGCTTCTATATTCGTGATCGAAGCTGATCTCGACGTTGACGACGTCGCCGACCTTGGTGGCAGACACCTTGCGGACATCGCCATGTAGATAAAGATAAAAGCTTCCATCCCCGACGGGCATCATGTTGATCCGCCACGCAGGATTGGGTTGGCTGTTTATCCGGACACGAACCGGCAGGGGTCGACGCCAGTTTGGTTTCAGCAAAACCGCCTTTTCGGCACTGACAAGGACGTAAGGGTTTAAGCTCCGAATCTCCATTTTCGCTCGGAATTGGAGTGCCGGTGCGTCATCTTTTCGCCTCGGCATTGTGCAGCCCTCGCCGAGTCAGCCCGCGATGCTCGTTACGTCCAACGCCAGAACCGCGAGCCCAAAGATCAGGAGCAAAGCTGCCGAAATCGAGGCGATCGATTGGCTTCGTCCGTTTTGCCTGCAAGTCGCAATGGCTACACGCCAGTAGAGATATGCGCCAGCGGTCAGGATAGCGAGTTCGATCGCCGCTGAAGCCATCGGAAAACGCCACAAGCCGAAACCGAGCTTTGGAAGACCCAGCAGATTGCCAGGCAATATCGGCAAGTCGGGACGGTGCACGAGAAGATCGAGAATCCAATGGGAGAACGACACGAACCCAATCACGATTCCGTTGCGAGCGCCCCAGGGCAGACTGGCAAGCCAGCCGAGAAAGGCAGAAAGAAGCAGGGCCCCGACCAATGAATGCGTGTAGTCGGCGTGGATAATCGCGCCGCCGTAGCCGGCTTGAGCGCCCGGTGCTGTTACGAGCGTTTCGATTCCCATGAGGAACAGCGGAACGAAGACGATGTCGAGCCATACCGTCGCGAACATGAGCGCCCATAGCGGGACCTGTGGTTCGCGGGATTTGACGGCCGCTGCGAAACCGAAATGGCCTGTGATCATCGCGACGTTCTCCGGGATCGAGGCTTTGGCCATGGTATTCGAGAGTCCACCAACCCGGCGATTATCACGAAAAGAACGACACCGATGATGAACTGCATGGAACTCTCCTGATGAGAAAGACGCATGATTGCTCCGGCTCCGGAACATTCTCACACGTGCATGCCGGTTGCTGCAATGCAGCAGAATCGCTATGGGCGCGGCGGAATTCAGCTTTTCCGGAAAATCGAAATGAACCTGCGTAACGTGGCGATCATCGCCCACGTCGATCACGGCAAGACGACCCTGGTCGACCAGCTCTTCCGCCAGAGCGGCACCTTTCGCGACAACCAGCGCGTGGAAGAGCGCGCCATGGATTCAAACGATCTGGAGAAAGAGCGAGGGATCACCATTCTCGCCAAGTGCACCTCGGTCGAATGGGAAGGCACGCATATCAACATCGTCGACACGCCCGGCCACGCCGATTTCGGCGCCGAGGTGGAGCGGATCCTCAGCATGGTCGACGGCGTGATCCTTCTGGTCGACGCCGCCGAAGGGCCGATGCCGCAGACCAAGTTCGTCACCGGGAAGGCGCTGGCGCTGGGTCTCCGCCCGATTGTGGTGGTCAACAAGATCGACCGTCCGGACGCTCGCCCGGCGGAAGTACTCGACGAGGTCTTCGAGCTGTTCCTCAACCTCGAAGCCAGTGACGAGCAGCTCGATTTCCCGGTGCTCTACGCGAGCGGCCGGGCCGGCTATGCGGGCCTCAGCGACGATGTCCGCTCCGGCGACCTCACGCCTCTGTTCGAGACGATCGTCAGCCACGTTCCGGCACCCGGGCTCGATCCCAAGGGCGAGTTCAAGATGCTCGCCACCTTGCTCGACCGGGATCCTTTCCTCGGGCGAATCCTGACCGGAAGGATCGAGAGCGGCAAACTCACAACGAACATGCCGATCAAGGCGCTCGACGTCGACGGAAATGTCGTCGAAGAGGGCCGCGCCACCAAGGTCTTCGCGTTCCGGGGACTTGAGCGGGTGCCGGTCGAGACCGCAGAAGCCGGAGAAATTGTTGCGATCGCCGGTTTGATCAAGGCAACGGTCTCCAACACATTTGCCGATCCGGCGGTCACCGAGCCGCTTCATGCCCGCCCGATCGATCCGCCGACTCTCGCGATGAGCTTCTCCGTGAACGACAGCCCCTACGCCGGGCGCGATGGTGACAAGGTGCAGAGCCGGGTCATCCGCGAGCGCCTGGAGCGCGAAGCGGAGGGAAATGTCGCGATCCGTATCTCTGTCGCCCACGACAACGACAGTTTTGAGGTCGCCGGACGTGGGGAACTCCAGCTCGGCGTTCTCATCGAGACTCTACGGCGCGAAGGTTTCGAGCTGTCGATCAGCCGTCCGCGCGTGCTGTTCCGGGACGGTCCCAATGGCCGGGAGGAACCGTACGAGACGGTCGTCGTCGACGTGGATGACGAATTTTCCGGGACCGTCATCGACAAGATGGCGCTTCGCAAGGCGGAGATGACGGACATGCGCCCCTCCGGCGGCGGCAAGACGCGCCTCACCTTCTCGGCGCCGTCACGCGGCCTGATCGGCTATCACGGCGAATTCCTGTCCGACACGCGCGGCACCGGGATCATGAACCGGCTGTTCGAGAAATACGGGCCATATAAGGGCCCGATTCAGGGCCGGCAGAACGGCGTCCTCATTTCGATGGAGCAGGGTAAGGCGGTCGCTTACGCGCTGAACGCGCTCGAAGAACGGGGCGTGCTGTTCGTCTCGCCCGGCGAGGACCTCTACGAGGGCATGGTCATCGGCGAGAATGCAAAGCCGCAGGACCTCGAGGTCAATCCGCTCAAATCGAAGCAGCTCACCAACTTCCGCGCCTCCGGCAAGGACGAAGGCATCCGCCTCACCCCGCCGCGCAAGATGAGCCTGGAGCAGGCGATCGCCTACATTCAGGATGATGAGCTGGTCGAAGTCACGCCGAAGAACATCCGGATCCGGAAACGCTATCTCGATCCGCACGAGCGCAAGCGGCAGGCGCGCAAGCTCGAAGCCGCCTAACGGCGGACGTCTCGCTCGCCTGCAAGGAAGGCATCGATATCCGCCTGAGTGAACAGGCAGGAATCTCCCGGAAGGCCATGCTTCAGGGAGGCGAGGGCGAGGCCGTATTGCGCCGCCGTGCAGCCGTCCTTGCCATTCAGCAGACCATGGAGGACTCCCGCGGCGAAAGCATCGCCGGCACCGATCCGGTCGACGATCCCGGTGAGCTGAACCTCCTCTGTTTGGAAGCCCTGCTCGCGCATATCGACCCGAGCCGAGAGCTGGTGGCGGTCGCAATCCACAGCGTGCCGTGCTGTCGAGGCGATTGTCGAGAGCTTGGGAAACGCTTCGAAGGCGGCGAGCGCTGCTTCGCGGCGGCGCTCCTCTCCGTCACCGCTGAACTCGCGGCCGAGCAGAAGCGAAATATCGCGGTGGTTGCCGAACAGGACGTCGGCCGTGCTCACCAGCTCCGCAAGGATCGGTCTCGGATCGCAATGCCGCTTCGCCCACAGCTGGGCGCGGTAATTGCCGTCGAACGAGACCTGCACACCCTTGGCCTTTGCGGCCTGCGCAGCGGCGATGGCGGCTCTTGCGGTCGAATCTGACAGAGCAGGGGTAATCCCCGACAGGTGCAGAAGATCGGCGCCTTGGAGCAGTCGGTCCCAATCATAGTCCCCAGCCGCGGCGAAGCTGCTGTATTCGCGATCGTAGGTGATCGAGGCAGGGCGAACGCCCGACGCGGGCGAAACGAAGTAAAGGCCCATCCGCCCCGGTGCTCGCGAAACGGCGGAGACGTCGACTCCGTAGGCTCGAAGGTGGCGGACTGCAGCGTCACCAAGCGGATTGTCGGGAACGCTGCTGACCACCGCAGCCTCATGGCCGAGGCAGGCGAGGGCGATGGCAACGTTGCCCTCGGCGCCCCCGACACAAACATTCAGCTGTCCGCTCTGGAGCAGAAGTTCGCGTCCCGGTGCGGTGAGGCGAAGCAGAAGCTCGCCGAAGCAGACGGCCTTCACGCCGCCTCCGCCTGATGCTCGTCCAGCTTGTAGGCGCGCCGGACGAGATCGTAGGCAAGCTCGTGTGCCAGCTCGGCGGCCTCCCAATCTGCGATCCGGCCCTCGGCGACCAGCCGCGCAAGGAAGGAGCAGTCGACCCGCCGCGCGACATCGTGCCGCGCCGGGATCGACAGGAACGCGCGCGTATCGTCGTTGAATCCTACCGTGTTGTAGAAGCCGGCGGTCTCGGTCGTCATCTCACGGAAGCGGCGCATGCCTTCGGGTGAATCGTGGAACCACCAGGCCGGACCCAGCTTCAGGCACGGATAATGGCCGGCCAGCGGCGCCAGCTCGCGTGCGTAAGTGCTCTCGTCGAGGGTGAACAGGATGATCGAGAGCCGCGGCTCGTTGCCGAAGCGGTCGAGCAGGGGCTTTAGGGCCCGGACGTAATCGGTGCGCTGCGGAATGTCGGCGCCCTTGTCGCGGCCAAACGACTCCTGAAGCCAGCGGTTGTGATTGCGAAACGAGCCAGGATGGATCTGCATCACCATCCCATCATCCACGCTCATCGCCGCCATCTCGGTAAGCATCTGCGCCCGGAACAGCTCCGCATCCTCGCCCGACCAGAGGCCGCTCACGATGTTTGCGAACAAGGCGCGCTTCTCCGCATCTGGAAGATCGGCGGTGGCCGGCGTCGGGTGGCCGTGATCCGTCGCGGTTGCTCCCGCGGCTCTGAAGTCGGCGCGGCGCTCCCGGTGGGCCGCAAGGTAGCCGTCCCAGCTGGTGATGTCCTCGCCCGTGAGTTGGCCAAACGTCTCCAACGCGGCGCGAAAATCCTCGTGCTCGGGATCGACCACCGCATCGGGCCGATAGGTGGTGATGACGCGGCCATTCCAGCCGGACGCGCGGATCGCCGCATGCTCCTTCAACGGATCGTCAGCGCCTTCGGTGGTCGCCAACAATTCGATATTGAAGCGGTCGAACAAGGCCCGCGGGCGAAATTCAGGAGTGGCAAGGGCCGCGTTGATGCGGTCGTAATAGAGGTCGGCGGTCGCAGCATCGAGGAGCACATCGATCCCGAACACTTCGGTAAAGACATGGTCGAGCCACATCCGCGACGGAGTTCCGCGGAACAGGTAATAGTGAGACGCGAACAGCCGCCACGCCTCGCGCGGATCGGCATCGCTTGAGCCCTTGCGGCTCCGCACCCCAAGCTGCTCCAGCCCCACGCCCTGGCTGTAGAGCATCCGGTACAGATAATGGTCCGGCGCGAGGAGAAGCTCGGTCGCGTTCGTCCATGCCGCATTCGTTGCAAACCACGCCGGGTCGGTGTGACCGTGTGGGCTGACGATCGGCAGACCCGCAATCTCGGTGTAGAGTTCACGCGCAATCGATCGCGTCCTCGGGTCAACCGGAAACAGCCGGTCAGGATCGAGCTTCAGCGGTTTCGGCATAGATCCTTCCGTTGCGCAGCCACCGGGCCTATACTTGCAGTAGGCACCCACGCAAAATATGCGTGCCTCACTTCAATGAATATACTCACACAAAATCGAGCCGAACAGGGAATGCCGTCTGCGATTCAAGTCCATTCGGAGGATGACGTCGCGGTCGCATTGCGACCTCTCGAAGCCGGTGAAGAGATTGAGGTCGGCGGGAGCAGAGTCTCACTGCGCGATGCTGTTCCCTACGGCCACAAGTTCGCGATTCGCGAGCTTGCGGAAGGCGACCCGGTTCGGAAGCTTGGTTGGCCGATCGGCGAGGCGACGCGGCCGATCCGGACCGGCGAGCACGTCCACACCCACAATGTGAAGACGTTGCTCGAAGGTGTCGAAGACTATCGCTTCGAGCCGCAGCCCGAGGCCCAGCTGCAGCGATCAGACGCGCAATTCCTTGGCTACCCGCGTGCAGACGGGCGCGTCGGCACCCGCAACGAAATCTGGATCCTGCCGACCGTCGGCTGCGTTGCCCGCACGTCCGAGCGGATCGCGAACCAGGCCAATGCGCGGCGTCCTGAGGGCATCGACGGGGTCTATGCCTTCCCCCACCCCCATGGCTGCTCGCAGCTGGGTGATGACCTCGGCGGAACGCGCGCGATCCTGGCCGCCCTCGCGAGCCACCCGAATGCGGGTGGAGTCCTGCTCGTCGGCCTTGGGTGTGAGTCGAACCAACTCGATGCGCTGATGAAGCTCGTTCCTGAAGAATTGCAGGGCAGAATTCGAACGCTCCGCGCGCAATCGGAGCAGGACGAGACCGAGGCCGGATTGGCTCTGGTCGACGAACTCATGAAGAAGGCCTCGAAAGCCACCCGCGAACGAGTGCCGCTTTCGGAGCTGGTGCTCGGGCTGAAGTGCGGCGGGTCGGACGGCTTTTCCGGCCTCACCGCAAATCCGCTGGTCGGCCGCATGTGTGACGTGGTGGTCGGGTCTGGCGGCTCAGCCATCCTCACCGAAATCCCGGAAATCTTCGGCGCCGAGCGGCTGTTGATGGCACGGGCGAAGGACCATGAAACGTTCGAACATGTCGTCGCGGTCACCAACGACTTCAAACGGTACTTTCTCGAACACGGACAGCCGGTCTCCGAAAATCCTTCCCCGGGTAATATCGCCGGTGGAATTACGACGCTCGAGGAAAAGTCTCTCGGCGCGGTGCAGAAGGCAGGAACAGCCCCCGTCAGCGACGTCGTGCGATACGGTCAGCGCGTCCGGTGCAAGGGCTTGAGCCTGCTGGACGCGCCCGGAAACGACGCGGTCTCCTCGACTGCTCTGGCCGCCGCCGGCGCCACGCTGATCCTGTTCACGACCGGCCGAGGGACACCGCTGGGTTTCCCCGTTCCGACGGTAAAGATCGCCTCCAACAGTGAGCTTGCTGCGCGAAAGAAGAACTGGATCGATTTCGATGCGGGCGCGGTGCTGAACGATGGTTTCGACGATGCCGCCGCCGAGTTGCTGGCGAAGATTACCGTGATCGCCTCGGGCGAATTGACAGCATCGGAGCGGAACGGAGAGCGGGAAATCGCGATCTGGAAGCGCGGCGTAACCCTGTGAAGCCACCAGCTTACCGTGAGCGTCTGGCGACAGGCATCGTGCATTTCGGCCCCGGCGCGTTCCATCGCGCGCATCAGGCTGATTACCTGGATCGCCTCGCCCAGCATGACCCACGCTGGGGAATCGCGGCTGTCTCGATGCGGAGCGCGGGAACCATCGAGGGTCTCCGGCGGCAGGACGGTCTCTACACCCTGGCTGTTCTGGACGAGCAGACGAGCTTCCGGACGATTGGAGTGCATAATCAATTTTTCGGACCCACCGATTTGCATGGGCTGAAGCGACAGTTTTCCGATCCGGCCGTTCGCGTCGTCACGAGCACGGTGACGGAGAAAGGCTATTGCCTCAGAGCAGATGGATCGCTTGAGTTCGATCACCCGGACATCCAGCACGATCTCGGTGGACCTGACTCGCCGAAGAGCCTCGTCGGATGGTTGGCTCTCGCTCTTTCGATCCGCCGCAACGAGAAGCTGCCGCCCCTGACCGTGATCTGCTGCGACAATATGATTTCCAACGGTGACAAGCTGGGCCGAGCAGTCGGGGAGTTCGCGCGCCACCTCGATCCGGAGCTCGCCCGCTGGATCGAAGCCGAAATCGTCTTTCCGAACACGATGGTGGATTCGATCACGCCCGCCACCGACGATTCCCTCCGCCAGCTGGTTCGCGAGCGCACCGGTTTCAACGACGCCATTCCTGTTCGCCGAGAGGCGTATGCCGAATGGGTGATCGAGAATGTGCTGCCATCCTGGGCACCCGATCTCGCGTCGGTGGGCGTAACGCTTGCGAACGACGTCGGCGGCTGGGAGAAGGCAAAGCTTCGAATCCTGAACGGAGCGCATTCGACCCTCGCTTATCTCGGGCTGCTGATGGGCCACGAGACGGTCTACGACGCGATGAAGGATGAAGTTCTGGCTGGTTTCGTGGAGCGCCTGATCGTGCGGGATATCATTCCCGGCCTCCAACCTTCGCCGCTCGATCTTCCGACCTACGCCCAGGAGACGCTGCAGCGCTTTTGCAATCCCGCGATCCACCACAAATTGTCGCAAATCGCGTGGGATGGCTCGCAAAAGCTCCCGTACCGGCTGCTCGATACGGCACTGGACGCGCTTCGGGCAGGCCGTCCGCTCGATCGGCTTGCGGTCCCGATCGCCGGCTGGATTCTGTTTCTCGAGCGACAATTCGCGACGGGCGCCGAGGTGGTCGATCCCCTCTCTGAGAAACTCCGGGCAGCCGCAACAAGCGCCGAGCCCGTCAGCTCGATGCTTGCCCTGCGGGAGGTGTTTCCGGAGCAGCTCGATGCCAACACCCCGTTCGGACAATGGGTGGCAAAGGCTCGAAACTTGATTCTAAAGTCCGGTGCACGCGATTTTCTGCTTAGGGAAGTCGCCGCAGCCTGAACAAACGGCAACTCGGGAGGGACGAGTGGAGCGTGAGGCTCAAACCGCGGTAGATCGCGCAGTGGTAAATGCCGGCCGGGTGCGCTGGATCGTCGTCCTGCTGCTCTTCGCGGCAACGGTCATCAATTACGTCGACCGGCAGATGATCGGGCTCTTGAAGCCGACGCTTCAGGCCGAGTTCCGCTGGGACGAGACCACCTACGCCGACATCGTCTTCTATTTCCAGCTCGCCTACGCAATCGGATACCTGGTGTTCGGTCACATCGTCGACCGGATCGGCGCCCGCACCGGTTTTGCCATCTCCTTCATCATCTGGACTCTAGCGCACATGCTGCATGCGGCGGCGCGGTCGGTCGCCAGCTTTGCTGCGGTGCGGTTCATGCTCGGCATCGGCGAAAGCGGCAGCTTTCCTTCCGCCCTCAAGGCAGTAACCGAATGGTTCCCGAAGAAGGAACGCGCCTTCGCGACCGGTCTTTTCAACGCGGGAAGCAATGTTGGCGCAATCGTAACTCCCTTCATCGTCGCGGCGCTCACCGTCAGCTACGGCTGGCGCGGCGCCTTCGTCATTACCGGCCTGGTGAGTTCGCTTTGGCTGGTTGCGTGGCTGGCCCTCTATCGCCGACCGCGGGATTCGAAACGGGTTTCGAAAGCGGAACTCGCCTATATCGAGAGCGATCAAGCGGATCCGGCCGCCAAGGTCCCCTGGCTGCGCGTCCTTCGCGCAAAGGAGGCATGGGCGTTCGCGATCGGCAAGTTCCTGACCGATCCGGTCTGGTGGATGTTCCTGTTCTGGCTGCCAGATTTCCTGCACAAACGGCACGGTCTCGATCTCAAGACGTTCGGGCCATCCGTCGCCGCTGTGTACATTGTCTCGGATCTTGGTTCGATCGGCGGCGGCTGGCTGTCCTCCCATCTGATCCACCGTGGATGGTCGGTAAACGCGGCGCGCAAGACGACCATGCTGATCTGCGCGCTGGCGGTGACGCCAATCTTCCTCGCCCAATACGTGAGCAGCCTCTGGCTGGCCGTGGCGATCATCAGCCTCGCGGCGGCTGCTCACCAGGCGTGGTCAGCGAACCTCTTCACCCTTGCATCCGATATGTTCCCAAGAAAGGCGGTTGGCTCGGTATACGGCATTGGGGGAACCGCGGGGGCGGTCGGCGGAATGCTGTTCTCCCTTTTCATTGGTCAGGTGCTGGAGAAATCCGGCGCATACACATTGATCTTTCTGGTCTCCGGCTCGCTCTATCTGATCGCGCTTCTGATCATTCACTTGCTGAGCCCGCGCCTGGACCAGGCGGCCGTTGCAAACGCTTGACGCAACGCAAGCCAAGTTGAAAGGCGGCGAATATGTCCGAGATTGTCTCTGCCCGCGTCATCGTCACTTGCCCCGGCCGCAACTTCGTCACGCTCAAGATCGAGACGAAGGACGGCATCAGCGGACTGGGTGATGCGACGCTTAACGGGCGCGAACTCGCGGTCGCATCCTATCTCGCAGATCACGTCGTCCCCTGCCTGATCGGTCGCGACGCGCACCGGATCGAAGACATTTGGCAATATCTTTATCGCGGGGCCTACTGGCGCCGCGGCCCAGTCACCATGACCGCAATCGCCGCCGTGGACATGGCGCTTTGGGACATCAAGGCGAAAGTCGCGGGACTGCCGCTCTACCAGTTGCTGGGAGGCGCCTCGCGTGAAGGCGTGATGGTCTACGGTCACGCGAACGGGCAAAGCATCGACGATACAATCGAAGCCGCGCGGCATTACGTCAGCCTCGGCTACAAGGCGGTGCGGCTGCAGTGCGGCGTACCTGGCCTGCCGTCGACTTATGGCGTTTCCAAAGACAAGATGTTCTACGAGCCGGCCGACGCCGATCTTCCGACCGAGAACGTCTGGTCCACAACGCGATACATGCGGGTTGTACCGGAATTGTTCGCGGCCGCCCGCGAAAAGCTCGGTTGGGATGTTCATCTGCTTCACGACGCCCATCACCGCCTGACCCCCATCGAAGCGGGACGGCTTGGTAAGGATCTGGAGCCGTTCCGGCCGTTCTGGATGGAAGATCCCACTCCGGCCGAGAATCAGGACAAGCTTCGGCTGATCCGCCAGCACACAACGACTCCGATCGCGATTGGAGAGATATTCAGCAGCGTCTGGGATGCGAAGCAGCTCATCCAGGAGCAGCTGATCGACTACATTCGGGCGACCGTCGTCCACGCCGGCGGGATTAGCCATCTGCGACGGATCGCGACTTTCGCCGACATGTTTGGCGTTCGAACCGGCTGTCACGGCGCAACCGATCTTTCACCGGTGACGATGGCGGCAGCACTCCACTTCGATCTTTCGGTCCCCAATTTCGGGATCCAGGAATATATGCGGCACACGGAAGAGACCGACGCCGTCTTCCCACACGCCTACAGCTTCAGCGACGGCTACCTCCATCCCGGCGAAAAGCCCGGCCTCGGAGTCGAAATGGACGAGGAGCTTGCCGCCAAATATCCGTACCAGCGCGCCTATCTGCCGGTGAACCGGCTCGAAGACGGAACGATGCACGACTGGTGACGCTCAGGTGGCCAGTTTCCGCTCAGCCAGAGTCTGCGCGGACAGTGCATGATCCGGCTTGCTACCCGGTGCAGCGTTGAACCGATCCCCCAGCCAATCCGCGACGATCGCCGCAATTCGCGATGCGGCGCGACCGTCGCCGTAGGGGCAATCGGCCAAAGCTGCCCCGTCCAGCGAAAGCATTCTTTGCACCGCCTCGACGATGCAAATGGCATCGAGCCCGGTCAGGGTAAGATGCCCGGTGGCGATGGCTTCCGGCCGTTCGGTTCGTTCCCGAAGGACCAGGACGGGAATTCCGAGCGCCGCCGCTTCCTCCTGGATGCCGCCGGAGTCACTCAACACCAGATCCACATGCAACATCCGCCGCAGCAGATCCGAATGGCCGCAGGGCGGGTGAAGCGTCACTCCAGGCTCGACGCCGAGCAGCAGCCGCATTTGCGCAGCGACGGAGGGATTGGGATGGAGGATGAGGTCGATGCACGCGAGATTTTCCTGCGCCAGTCGCCTCAGCGCTCCGGCGATGGACGCAATGCCCCCACCCCAGTTTTCGCGCCGGTGACAGGTAACCAGCAAACGCGGTGGACCGTCGTTCGCTGAGCGCACGGGATTCGCGGGTAGCCTCAGCAGGGCAGCATTGATGCCGGTGTTTCCGGTGAGGAAAATCCGCCCGCGCACCCGCTCCCGCCGGAGATTTGCCACGCTGAGCTCGGTCGGCGCGAACAGCAGCGTTGCGTCGGAATCGATGGCTGTCCGGAATTCTTCTTCGGGCCAGGGGCGCCGCCTGTCGTGGCTGCGCAGTCCCGCCTCGACGTGGCCGATCGGCACTCCAGCCAATTGCGCCGCCAGGGCTCCTCCCAGAGCGCTTGAGGTGTCGCCCTGAACGATCACCAGGTCGGCTGAACCCAGCAGCGGCAGTAGCGCCTTGCTGACTGTCCCCACATGTGCGTGCGGATCCTGTTGGCCAGGGCAGTCGAGCCGGATCTTCGCAAAGCGATCCAACCCGAAATCGCCAGGCTCAAGCTGTGGATGCTGGCCGGTGAAGATCAGCCGGGGCGCAATACCGTGCGCATCGAGCGCCTCGGCAACGGGGGCAAGCTTGATGGCTTCGGGACGAGTGCCGATGACGACAACTACACGATAAGGCAGCCTTCCCCCTAGCTCGGCGGCCGGAGATTGGCGTCACAAGGGCTGAAGCGCAAGCCTCAGCGGAAGTTGTCGGCGTAAGCCTGGATTTTGAGCTTCACCGGAGCGGCCGCGACGATGTGGTAGGGGATGTTATACCGCTGGGCGTAGGCGACCGCCTCGTCGCGCGTCCGGAAGGTCAATCGAACCTGCGTGTTCGTATCGCCGGAGCCATTCCAGCCGGTCAGAGGGTCTGGGCGCTGGGCTTCGTGCCGTTCGAACTCCAGCAGCCACAGGCCGGCGTTGGCCCGGCCCGATTGGGTGGTGCGGCGATCGAGCTCGGAAATGCGCGCGACGGTCATGATCTTGCGAGTGGCGCAGGAATTTCCGCAAATCAAGCTGGATCCGGCGGCCACGCTCAATAGGCGCGTGCGACAGCGAACTCCGCGGCTTCAGTGAGCGCGGTCTTGGCTTTGCTCGCCGGGAACGCCGCGAGAGCGTCGATTGCTCTTCGGCCGTAGTGGCGGGCGCGCTCGATTGTATCGGAGAGTGCGTCCGTCGACTGCATGAGCGCTATCGCGTGCGACAGGTCATCGTCGCTGGTGCGCTCGCCCGAAATCGCGGCCCGCCAGAAGTCGCGGTCGGCTTCGCTGCCCCGCGCATAAGCCAGGATCAGCGGAAGAGTCATCTTGCCATCGCGGAAGTCATCGCCGACGCCCTTGCCCATGGTCTCGGCGTCCGATGTGTAGTCGATCACATCGTCGGCAAGCTGGAACGCGACGCCGAGGTTGCGGCCGTAGCTTTCCAGCGCGAGCTCGACGGTTTCGCTGGCTTCGGCGACAACCGGAGCGACCCTGCAGGCGGCGGCGAACAGTGCCGCGGTCTTGGCAGCAATGATCGCCAGATATTGCTCTTCCCCGGTCTCGATCCGCCGCTGCGCCGTCAGTTGGTCGACCTCACCTTCCGCGATCACGTTCGATGCGCTGCTGAGGATCTTGAGAACCTTCAGGCTTCCATCCTCAACCATCAGCTCGAAAGCGCGGCTGAACAGGAAATCGCCCACCAGTACGCTGGCAGGATTGCCCCAGATGAGATTGGCCGTCCGCTTGCCGCGGCGGAGGCCGGAGCCGTCCACGACATCGTCGTGAAGCAGGGTTGCCGTATGGATGAACTCGACCGCCGCTGCGAGCTTGTGATGCCGCGTTCCGGGATAATCGAGCAGTCGTGCGCAGGCGAGGGTGAGCATCGGCCGCATGCGCTTCCCGCCGCCTGCGATCAGATGCCCCGCAAGCTCCGGGATCAGCGCAACCTTGCTCTGCATCCGCTCGAGGATGACGGCATTCACGCCGTTCATGTCCTCGGCGACGAGGTCCAGCAACGGCTCGAGCGATGGCTCGCTGGGGCTGTGCAGTGAGTGGACCGTCGCAGTCATGGGCCGGCAGTAGCGAGGGGAGCGCGGATTTCCTAGTCGGCTGGAAGCGTCAGCCGCGCCAGGAGCCCGCCCAGGTCCTCGCTTTCTTCGAGCGACACTTTGCCGCCGTAGATTTCCGCGACGTCGCGAACGATGGCGAGACCAAGGCCTGTGCCGGGCTTGTCGGTATCCAGGCGGGCGCCGCGGGCGAAGATCGCCTCCCGCTCCGCTTCGGGGATGCCCCGGCCGTCATCCTCGACGAGGATATCGACAGTCTTGCCATGCTTTTCGACCGTAACGAAGACCCGACCATTGCCGTATTTGGCGGCATTCTCGACCAGGTTGCCGACCATTTCGTCCAGATCCTGCCGCTCGACGTGAACCTCGGCGGATTTGTCGCCGGCAATGTCCACGGTCACCTTCTCGTAGAGCCGGTCGACCGCGCGTTGCACGGCCTGGACGCTGTCCCAGACGCAGGCCCGCGCCTGGGCTGAAGCTCGGCGCCCGATCGCCCTCGCTCGCGCCAGATGGTGATCGACCTGGCGGCGCATCAGCGATGCCTCGCGGCAGACGATGTCATCGAGATCGGGGCTGTTCGCGGTGGCGGCGTTGGTGATGACCGTCAGCGGAGTTTTGAGCGCGTGGGCAAGATTGCCGGCGTGACGACGGGCCTCCTCGGCCTGCGCCTCGCTGTGCGCGAGGAGCTGGTTGATCTCTTCTGTGAGCGGCCGAACCTCTGAAGGGAATTCGCTGGAAACCCGGGTGGCGGTTCCCGATCGTATCGCCGCCACTTCGCGCCGCACCCGGCGGAGGGGCCATAGGCCGTAAACGGTCTGTAGCGCAGCAAGCACCAGCAAGCCGGCGCCCAACGCAGCAAAACTCCAGAAGAGCGTTTGCCGCTCCTCCCGGATTTCAGCGTCGAGAGTCTTGCGGGACTCGGCGACCTGGAAGCGCCACCGCACGTTCGATCCGGGCAGTGTGACGTCTCGCTCGGCGATCCTGAGCGGCTCGTCAGGGAATTGATCGCTGTCGTAAATGTGCGGCTTGGGATCGTAATGGCCCATCGAGACTCGAAGGCGACGATCCCACAAAGATATAGAGGCGTACGGTTCGTGCCCGGCGCCGGAAACCTGAAAATACAGCCCCGAATAGGGCTGCATGAATCGCTGGTCTTCGGGAGGGTGGCTGGAGTGGACTTCGCCGGCCGGCCCAATCTCGGCGGGCGCGATAAGGCCCTTGTCGAGAATGTAGACCAGCTGGTTGTCGAACTGGTCTCGAATCGATGTCTTGAGAACGCGATCGAGCGCGAACCCGCCGATCAGCAGAAGAAAGAAAATCCAGATGGCGGCGACGCCGATCATTCGGCGCGTAAGCGAGCCAGTTCGAGCTCGCTTTATTGGCTGTGGCGATCGCTGCTCGGTCGCCGCCGTCACAGAGGCGGCAGCGTGGTTCAACTCCGCCGATCCTCCGGATCCTCAAGGCTGTAGCCAAGCCCCCGGATGGTGGTGATCACATCCTGCCCGAGCTTTTTCCGGATTCGCGTGACGAACACTTCAATCGTATTCGAATCGCGATCGAAATCCTGGTCGTAGATATGTTCGATGAGCTCCGTCCGGCTCACCACCTTGCCCTTGTGGTGCATCAGGTAGGAGAGGAGCTTGTACTCCTGCGCAGTGAGTTTCACCGGCTCGCCCCCCTTGGTGACTTTCCCCGAGCGGGTGTCGAGACGGATGTCGCCCGCGATCAATTCCGAGCTGGCATGTCCCGACGAGCGGCGGATCAGCGCCCGCAAACGCGCGATCAATTCCTCTGTCTGGAACGGCTTGGCGAGATAGTCGTCCGCGCCTGCGTCCAGCCCCGCCACCTTGTCCGACCAGCTATCGCGCGCCGTGAGGATCAGCACCGGCATCTTCCTGCCCTCTCGCCGCCAGCGGTCGAGCACGGTCAGGCCGTCAACTTCGGGAAGGCCGAGATCCAGGATGATTGCGTCATATTCCTCGGTCGAGCCGAGATAGTGGCCGTCCTCACCATCCGTCGCGAGGTCGATGGCATAGCCGGCGCCCTCCAGCGTGGAGCGCAGCTGGCGCCCGAGATTGGGTTCGTCTTCGACGATCAGAACGCGCATTTCAGTCCCTTCTGCTGCCGTTCGCTCCATTCAACACCCGCGAAGCTGAACGGTTGCTTGGCCGGAATGACTGCTCCCGGCAAGACGAGCGGCAACTGGGCAGCTGGCTGCGAAAGGTCAATCCGCGCGGTGCGCAAGCAAAGGTAACAAAGTTCGTGCCCGATCGGCTGATTTCAGGCTTCCACTCCTTCGGCCGGCAGCTGCAATGTGTGACCTTCGGCAGCGCGCGCGGGAAGTGAGCTGTGAAAGAAGATTTTGTTGTCTCACGCGCGGCCTCCAGCAGAAAAGGTGGCAGGGCACTTATCGCAAAGCAACGGCTGTAGGACAGCAGTGTCTAGACGGGACCGGCGGGGGAGCAGGCTACTTCCGGTTTCGGCCCATCGAGGATCACACCCCGCGGGACCTTCGATGCGTCGGTGATGCCCGTAAGCGCCATCGCAATGCTGAGTTCCTCCTTTAGAATCTCGAGGACTTTGGTGACGCCTTCCTGCTGATAGGCGCCGAGGCCGTAAAGGTACGCGCGGCCGATGAAACAGGCGCGGGCGCCGAGCCCGAGGAACTTCAGCACGTCGAGGCCAGTGCGGACGCCGCTGTCGACGTAGACCTCCGTCCTGTGCCCCACCGCCTCGACGATGGTCGAAAGGATCCACGCGGTGGAGGGGGCGCTGTCGAGCTGCCGTCCGCCGTGGTTCGAGACGAGAATCGCGTCGGCGCCGGCATTCACCGCCATTTTTGCGTCGTCCGCATCGAGAATGCCTTTGACGATCAGCTTGCCCGGCCACAGCGAGCGAACCCATTCCAGCGTTTTGATATCGAACGAGGAATCGAGCTGACTCTTCACCAGCTCCGCCATTTCCTTGACGTTCCCCGACTTCACCTTC
>Ga0207649_10000606_pt1 | contig 24222 bp, 21 predicted proteins | sample KBSC43metaG_FD_184317 | JGI IMG/M metagenome (GOLD analysis project Ga0207649, IMG submission 184317) | Corn rhizosphere microbial communities from Kellogg Biological Station, Michigan, USA - KBS C4-3 metaG (SPAdes) (version 2) | ecosystem: Host-associated > Plants > Roots > Rhizosphere > Soil ... | reverse complement strand
GCGCGCCTTGCGGATCGCGTCGAGCAGCGACGTTTTGCCGTGATCGACGTGGCCCATCATCGTGATGATCGGCGGCCGCGCCTGGAGTTCCGCCGGCTTTTCCTCGGCGGCCTTTTTCTTGGGAGGTTCGACAACGACGACCTTGGTCGTATGCACGCCTTCGCCGGTCTTGCGCTTGTCGCGCTCGAAGATGGCGCCGTGTTTCTCGCAAACCTTCGCCGCCACGTCGGGTTCGATGGCCTGGTTGATCGACGCGAAAATATTCAACTCCATCAAATCCGCGATGAGCTGGAACGGCTTCAGCTCCAACTGCGTCGCGAGATCCTTGACGATGATGGGCGGCTTGATGTGGATGACCCTGCGATCATCGACCGGTTCCTCGACGACCGGCTCGGGAATCACCTCGACGGCGACCGGCGCAATCTCGACCGGGGTTTCCTCGATCGACGCGGCCGGGGTCTCCACCGTCGGCGCAGGCGCGGAAATCTTGCTGATCGGTGGGAGGAAGGACTTCGTCCGGCGCTCGCCGTCAGCTTCGGGCTTGCGAACTTTTTTGACTTTCGGCTCGATGAGCGAAAGCGTCTCGGTCGGGGGCTTCGGCGGCACCGCCGCCGGCGCCGGCTTAGCGGGCTCGGCGGGTTTCGCGGAACGGGCGGACGACGGTCCCCCGGCGGCGCCGCGCCGGGGCTTGGCGGCCGACTTGGATTCGGTCTTGGAGTTGCTGACTTTGGATGGCATTGAAATTCGAATTGGGCGCGCGCGTTTTCATGGTCGCGGGCTAGGCGACGGCGGTGGAACCACCCGCATGGGCCTTGGCGGCCTCGAGGATGCGCTCGGCGGTTTCCTGGTCGCACTCGAGCACACCGGCGATGTCCTCGGGTCCGCAGAGCACGATCACGTCGATCGCGTTCATTCCGCTCTTGGTGAGCTTGTCGCCCTGCTCCTGCGTGATGCCGAGCAAATCGGCAAGCGAGTGGGCGGCCTGGGTCTTCTGGCTCTCGAAGGCCTCTTCCTTGCTCTTGTCCTCGTTGATGTCGATGTCCCAACCGGTCAGCTTCGCGGTGAGGCGGGCGTTTTGACCGCGCCGGCCGATGGCCTGGGAAAGCTCGTCCTTGCTGACGGTCACGGAAATTTTCTTCGCGGCGGCGTCGAGGATGATGCTGTGAATCTTGGCCGGCTTGAGGGCCTCCTTGACGAGCTCCTGCGGGTCCGAGTGCCAGCGAATGATGTCCACCTTCTCGTTGTTGAGCTCGCGGACGATGTTCTTCACGCGGGCGCCCCGCATGCCGACGCAGGCGCCGACGGGATCGACCTTGTCGTCGGAACTGTGGACGGCGACCTTCGTGCGGGCGCCGGCCTCGCGGGCGATGGCCTTGAGTTCCACGGTGCGGTCGCCGATTTCGCTGACCTCGACCTCGAACAGGCGGCGGACGAAATTCGGATGGCTGCGGGAGAGAATGATCTCCGGGCCGCGCACGCCGTTATCGACGGCGACGACGTAGGCGCGAATGCGATCTCCGACGCTGTATTCCTCGGTCGGAACGCGTTCCCGCGAGGGCATGATCGCCTCGAAGCGGCCCAGATCGACAATCACGTCCGAGCGCTCGAAGCGCCGCACCGTGCCGCTGACGATCTCGCCGGCGCGATCCTTGAACTCTTCGTAGATCATGTCCTTCTCGATCTGACGAATGCGCTGCATGATCGCCTGGCGCGCGGTCTGCGCGGCGATGCGTCCGAAGTCCTTCGGCGTCACTTCGATCTCGATCTCGTCGCCGATCTGCACGGCGGGATTGATCTGGCGGGCCTTGGCGAGGGTGATTTCGTCGTGAAGATTTGTGATTTTCTCGACCACGATGGGCTTCGCAAAAGCCCGAATGTCGCCGGTCTTGGCGTTGATCTCGATACGCAGCTCACGCGCCGTGGCGAACGTCTTCTTGGACGCCGTCAACAAGGCGCCGGAAATCGCTTCCACGAGAATTTCGCGGCTGATTCCTCGTTCGCGCTCGAGGTAGTCGAGCATGGTGAGCATTTCGGCGTTCATACAGATTGGAGTAAGGTCGTGGGAAAGTCGGTGCCTTGCGGCGGAACTGGAAACTATGCAGGACGACAGGCCCTCGGTCAAGTCCGCTTGACCGCCGCCGCGTAGCCGCCTACGCAGGGGATTTTCGCCCAATGACCCGATCCCAGCGCGCCGCCGAACTCTCCCGCCGACTGCCCGCCATTTACCCCGACGCCCATTGCGAACTCACGTTCTCGAGCCCGCTCGAACTGCTGGTCGCCACCATTCTTTCGGCCCAATGCACCGACAAACGCGTGAATCTCGTCACGCCCGCCCTGTTTGCCCGCTGCCGGACGGCCGCCGACTACGCGACGATCCCGCCCGAGGAACTGGAGGCCTTGATCCGCAGCACGGGCTTCTACCGCAGCAAGGCGGCGTCGATTCGCGGCGCGGCCCAGCGTCTGGTCGAGCGCCACGACGGCGAAGTTCCCCGAACGATGCTGGAACTCATCGCTTTCCCCGGCGTCGGTCGAAAAACCGCGAATGTCGTGCTCGGCAATGCGTTTGGCATCGATGACGGCGTGGTCGTGGATACGCACGTCGGCCGGCTTGCCCGCCGGCTGGGTCTCACGCGCGAGACCGATCCCGTCAAAGTCGAAACCGGTCTTATGCGATTATTTCCCCGCGAAACGTGGACGAACCTCAGCCATTGGCTGATTTTTCACGGCCGCCGACGCTGCACCGCCCGGAATCCAGACTGCGCGCATTGCGAGCTGGCGGACATCTGCCCGAGCGCCGCGAAGGCCGGCCGTTAGTGCTTCGCGAGGGATTCGTTAATCCAGGTGATCATGGCCTCGGGCCCGCCCTCCAGATAACCGACATTCCGGGCGATCTCCTTGCCATTCTCGTCGATCAAAACGAGCGTCGGATATCCCTCCACGCCGAACTTCTGTTGCAGTTCTTCGTTTTGCTTCTTCACCGCGGCGCTCTGTTCCTTGCCCTGTGGGAAATCGACCTCCAACAGCACCAGCTTCTCGCTCGCAAACTTCGCAAATTCCGGTTTGGAAAACGTGTCCTTGTCCAGCTTGATGCACCACCCGCACCAATCCGAACCGGTAAAATCGGCGAGAATGGGTTTGTGACTCGTCGCCGCTTCCTTCAGCGCGGCCTTGTAGTTCGTCTGCCAGGAAAGTCCTTCATCAGCGGCACGAACCACGTTGATCGAAGCAAGCAGGCCGAGAACGAGAACGGAGGGGAGGAAACGTTTGAACATAGGCTTGTTGGACAAACTCTGCCCGGCACCTGTTCAAACTTTTCGCTCAAGCCGCCTGCCGGCCGAATTTCTCGAGGTCGATCGACGGCGCCACATCGGCGTCCAGACGACCCGAAGCGCCGCGACGAAAATTCAATGCCGCCACATAAGCAATCATCGCGGCGTTGTCGGTGCGAAGTTCGCGCGGTGCGATGCGAAGTTCGATTCCCCGCTTCTCCGCGCCGGCTTTTGCGAGTTCCTGCAGACGCCGGTTCGAACTCACACCGCCACTGATTGCGACGACCTTGCGACCGCTCGCCGCTGCTGCGTTCATGGTCTTTTCGACGAGCACCTCGAGCACCGCCGCCTGAAACGAGGCGCAGACATCCGGGAGCGAAACCGATTCCCGTTCGAGCAAATATCGCACCGCCGTCTTGAGGCCGCTGAAGCTGAACTGGAAATCGCCTGAGCGAAGCATGCTCCGCGGAAAATCGTATTTCGTCGGGTCGCCATCCCGCGCCAGGCGCTCAATCTCCACACCGCCCGGATAGCCAAGCCCCAGCAGTTTCGCAACCTTGTCGAAAGCCTCGCCGGCCGCGTCATCGAGCGTCGTTCCAAGCACCCGGCAATTGCCAAACCCCGCGACGTCCACGAGCAGCGTATGACCGCCGCTCACGACCAGCCCCAGATGCGGCGGCACCACCTCCTCGCCGAAAAAGGGCGAGAACAAATGGCCCTCGACGTGATTGACCGCAAGGAATGGACGCCGCGCGCCGATGGCCATGGCCTTCGCGTGCGCCATCCCGACCAGCAGCGCCGTCGGCAACCCCGGACCAGTCGTCGCGGCAAAGGCATCGATTTCGGAAGCCGATACACTCGCCTGCCGCAACGCCGCGGAAACGACCTCCGGCAGCGCGGCGAGGTGATTGCGCGACGCAACCTCCGGCACGACGCCGCCATATTTCGCGTGCAGCGACGCCTGCGACCACACCTCGCTCGCGAGCAGTTCCCCGCAGCCGCGCAGCACCGCGGCCGCCGTCTCGTCGCAGGAGGTTTCGAGGGCAAGAATCAGCGCCATCGCGGCGATCAGCCCTTGTTTGGCGCCGCAGTGCGCCCCGTGTAAAGCAACACGCCCGTCAATGCATCCACCGCCCGGTCGAGCTGCGGATCCTGCACGCTGGCCTTGTCCCGCGCAACGCCCGGCAATTCCTTGCGGCGGCGCGATTGATAAAGCTTCGCCTCCTCGTCGAGCGTCAACGTGCAGCGAATGTCGGGCTCCACGCCGTGCTCGTGAATCGGCCGCCGGCTCGGCGTGTAATATTTTGCCGTCGTGAAGCGCATGGCGGACCCGTCCGGCAGCGATACGACGCTTTGCACTGACCCCTTTCCGAAGGTCGTCTCGCCCACAAGAATCGCGCGATGCAGATCCTTCAGCGCGCCGGCCACGATCTCCGACCCGCTCGCGCTGGAGCCGTTGATAAGAATCGCGAGCGGGAAAGTTCGCGCCCCGTTCTTCGTCGCATGCGTGGCATACTCGCGCGCCGGTGACCGCCCCTCGGTCGAAACAATTTTCGTATTGGGCGGCTCGAACTGCGCGCAGACATCCACCGCGCTGCTCAACAAGCCACCGGGATTGAACCGCAAGTCCATCACCAACGCCTCCATCCCCTGCTTCTCCAGCGAATCGAGCGCCGTCGCCAGCTCTCCCGCCGTCGGCTCGTTGAATTGCGTGAGCCGCAGGTAACCGATCTTGCGACCACCCGTGTGCTCCGTCGGCAGGATCATTGCATCGACCACGCTCGGCACCTTGATCACCGCACGAGCAATCGTGAACTCCTTCAGCTCATTGGTCGCCGGTCGCGAAATCGTCAGCGTCACCTTTTCGCCCGCCTCGCCGCGCAGCATGTCCACCGCGTCCGCCATCGTCATCCGGTCGGTCGTAATCCCGTTGATCTTGCGAATCTGATCGCCGGGTTGCAGACCCGCCTCGAAGCCCGGCGTGCCCTCCGCGACGCCAATGAGCGTCAGCAGATTGTCCTTCGTCGTCACCGTCACACCGAGGCCGCCGAACTCGCTCTTCGTATCCTCCTGCATCCCCTTGAAATCGCGCGGATCCATGAATGAGCTGTGCGGATCGAGCTCCGACAGCATTCCGCGCAATGCACTGTAGGTCAGGTTGCGAAAACTGATCTTCTTGTCATCGACATAATCCTGCCGGATGAGCTGCATCGCCCGCGCGAGCACATGCATGTTCTCGTAAGGCGAATCCGCATCCGTCTTCGACACGTCGCCCAGCGGCGCGTCGTCATCGTCGTCCTGCGCGCGACCACACCACGGGGCCAACGCCACGACCGCTCCGAAAAAAAGCGCCACCCAAGCTCGTTTCATGGCCGCACGGTATCACAATCCCCCGGCCGCGAAAGGGCGACATATCGCTCGAGGATGTCGGCCCCGGGCGGCGTCGCCGGATCGTAGGTTCGCCCAATCTCCGCCAGCACGGCCGCCGCGATGGGGTTGCGATCCCACGTCCGCCCGGTCTCGATCGCCACCGACGTCGCGCTCGTTTGCAGCTCGAGCGGAAAATCCGTCCGCGCGTGGTTCACGTTGATTCCGATCCCCACCACGACAAAGACGTCCCGTCCCGTGCGCGCCTCGCTCAGGATTCCCGCCAGCTTTCGGCCGCCCACAAAAAGATCGTTCGGAGCCTTGATCCGAATCGCCAGTCCGGTCGCGGCGCCAAGCGCGTGCACCGCCGTCACCGCGATGAGCGGCGTCATCTGCGCCAGTTGCGCGGCCGGCCAGCGTGGACGCAACAGCAGCGAGAACCAGAGCCCAAGTCCCGGCGAAGAATCCCACCGCCGGCCGAACTGTCCCCGCCCGCGCGTCTGCGACTCGGCAAAAACGGCGAATCCCTCCGCCTCCCCGCCCTCGGCCGCGCGCAGTCCCAGATCGTTGGTCGATTCCGTCTCGCGAAACACGCTCGCCCGCCAGCCGCTTCCGACCGGCGCGATGAGATCGCGGTCCAACGCCACGAAGCCCTCAGGCATCGCCCGTCAACTCCAGCGACAAATCCAGCGACGGCGCAGAGTGCGTGAGCGCCCCGATGGAAACAAAGTCCACGCCGGTCTCCGCGACCGCGCGAATATTTTCCAGCGTGATTCCCCCGCTCGCCTCGAGCTGCACCGTCGACGGCCGCAACGCCACCGCCTCGCGCATCACTTCCAGCGGCATGTTGTCGAGCAGCACCACGTCGATCCCCGGCGTCGCCAAAAATTCCCGCACCTGCTCGAGCGTGTCCGCCTCGACTTCCACGCGCAGTCCAGCCGCTTTCGCGGCGGCAATTCCCGCCGCCAGCGCCGCAGCATTCAAGCCGCCGGCCAAATGATTGTCCTTCACCATCACCATGTCGTAAAGGCCCGCGCGATGATTCGTTCCCCCACCCGCGCGCACCGCCGCCTTTTCCAAGACGCGAAATCCCGGCGTCGTCTTCCGGGTGTCGAGCAACCGGCAGCCCGTGCCCGCGATCGCCTCGACGTAACGTCGCGTCTGCGTCGCCACGCCGGAAAGACGCTGCAAAAAATTCAGCGCCGTCCGCTCGGCGGTGAGGATCGATCCCAGCGCGCCCGCGATCGTCAGAACTTCGTCGTCGGGCGAAAGCGAATCGCCGTCCGATTTCACCATCACAAGCTCCAGCGCTTCATCGACGCGACGAAAAACCTCCGCAGCGACCTCAATGCCCGCGAGCACTCCCGCCTGCCGCGCAATAATCCGCGCCCGCCCCCGGCGAGACGCGTCGGTGAAATACCGCACCGTCACGTCGCCCTCACCCACGTCCTCCGCCAACGCGAGATCGATCAGGTCCGTCATGCCGCCTGCGCTTGAACGTCGAGCCCCAGCAGACGACGCTGCCAGGCCATCAATGCCGACGATGCTGCGTCCACGGATGTCGCCTCGAGCGCGCCGCGCGATGCAAGGATCGCCGGATCGATTTGCAGGTCCGTCGCGATGCGATCTCGAATAGCCTTGAGTTCGTCGAAACGCTTGAGCTGCTCGTTCGTGCGGCGCTTGCCGCGCTTGCGCTCCATCCGCGGCCACTCGGCCTCGGGGACTTGCAATGCCAACGCCACCGCGACCTCGAAACTGCGCCGGCGGCGATTCGCCATGCGCGGCGTGGAAAACGGCCGGCCGGAACTCGCGCATTCCGCCACGCGGAGCAAATCCTCGTTGCCAATCACGTGAAATGGCGGCCGGTTCCAGGCGCGCGCTTCCGCGTCCCGCCAGAACCACAGCACGCGCAACACCGACTGCGCCCGCGGGCTTAGCCGGGCCGAACCGGAAATGCGCCATGCGTTCTCCTCGTCCCGTTCGCGCACCTCACGCGACGCGGCGACCATGCGATCACGCGATTCGGCGAACCACTCCCAGCGCCCCAGTCGATGCAGCTCCGCCTCGATGCGTTCCGCGAGCTCCAGCAGAAAACGCGTGTCGTTGATCGCGTAATCGATCATCTCCGGCGGCAGCGGACGCCGCGCCCAGTTCGCCTTTTGCGACGACTTGGAAAGCTGCACGCCAAAATGTCGCTCGACCAGCGCGCCAAGGCCGAGCTGATCCACGCCGCAAAGCCGCGACGCGATCATCGTGTCAAAAATTTCGCGCGGCTCGAAGGTGCCGACCCGGCGCAGCATGCGCAGATCGTAATCCGCGCCGTGGAAAATCACGCGCTTGTCCGAGACCGCGTCGAGCAGCGGCTGCATCGGGACGTCCGCAAGCGGATCGACGAGCACGTTTTCCGTCGGCGTGCTGATCTGGATGAGGCAGAGCTTCTCGAAATAGCAATGCAGGCTGTCGGCCTCGGTATCGAAGGCAATCACCGACAAGTCCGCGATGCGGTCGAGAAGATCCTCGAGACCTGCGGCGTCGGCAATCAAGGCTCGGCGACGAACTTGTCCTTCGGCGGCAACGGAGGAAGATAACGCGCCCGCGGCTCACGCACCTGCGTGGTGCCGTCGGTCGGCGCCGTGACAAAGGGTCCGCCCTGCAACGGGGCGACATCCGTGAACGCGACATCCGGCACGTCGCTCGGCAGGCCTTCCAGCGGAAAATCCTTGCGCAGCGGGAAATGCGGATAGCCCTCCCACATCAGGATGCGGCGCAGGTCCGGGTGGTTCTTGAAGCGAATGCCCATCATGTCGTAGGCCTCGCGCTCATGCCAGTTCGCGGTCGGCCACAGATCGGAAACGGTCGGCGCTTCCGGCTCACCCTCGAGCAGGCGATATTTCAGGCGCAGGTGCAGCCCCGCCGCCATCGAGTAAAGTTCATAGACGACCTCCCAGCGCGGCTCCGTCTCGAAATGATCGATCGTCGTGAGGTCGATGAAATAATCGAACCCGAGCGCGTCCCGGCAATATTTCGCGATCTCGTGGGCGCGGTCGGTCTTCACCGTCAGCGACGTCTCGCCGCGAAATTCGTTCTTCTCGAGAATGGCGTCCTTGAATTGCGCCTCGAGCTTGGTCACGGCAGCTTCCATCCCGTTACGCCGCCTCCACGTATTTCTTGCGCTGATCCGCAATCGCGTGCTCGCCCATGATCTTATGCTGGAGCTTCATCAAGCCATCCAGCAAAGCCTCGGGACGCGGTGGGCAGCCCGAAATATACACGTCCACCGGCAACAGATGATCGATACCCTGCAGCACCGCGTAGCTGCGATACATGCCGCCGCTCGACGCGCACGCGCCCATCGCGATGCACCATTTTGGCTCCGGCATCTGGTCCCAAATCCGCTTCACCGCGTAGGCCATCTTGTAGGTCACCGTGCCGGCGACGATCATCACGTCGGACTGACGGGGCGAAAAACGCATCACCTCCGCGCCGAAGCGGGAAATATCGAACCGCGCCGACGAGGCCGCCATCAGTTCGATCGCGCAGCAGGCCAGGCCCATCGGCATCGGCCACAAGGAGTTGCCGCGCATCCAGTTGATCGCCGCATCGAGCCGCGTGAAGATGACATTGCCCTCGACCTTGGAATCATAGGCAAGCGGGCTGGTCACGTTACTCATAGCGCGGAAAGTATTTGAGCCATTTTACGAAGCAAGAGGGAAGTTGGAATCACTGCGGAATGATCAGCGTCTGCCCGATTTTCAAGTTCACCGAACCGTTAAGCTGATTCTGATTCGCGTCGGCAATGTCGCGGTAACGCTGCGAACTCTTGTAATATTTCCGCGCGATGCTCGCCAGCGTATCCCCCTTCTGCACGACATAGGTGCGCGTCTCCTTGCCGACCGCACGCTCCGCCACGGCCGTGGTGGGATTCTTCGAAAAACCCTTCGCGTCCCGCGCCGCCTTCGCCGTGTCCTTGGCCGAGGGCCGTTTCCTCGCCTCGACGAGGTCCGCCTGCAACTGCGTCACCTGCTCCTGCAACTTCAGATTCTCGTTCTTCAACCGCGCCGCCTCGCGCTTGGTCATGATGCCGCTCTCGGCGTTGCCCGCCGCGACTTCCAGCTCCAGGCGATGAATGAACTGCGTAACCTCCTTCTTGCCCGACACATCGTCCGACATCTGTAAATAACGCCGAAAATGATGCAGCGCCGAAGTCGGATCCTTCAGCTTGTCGTCGTAAATCAGCGCCAGGCTGTAATGGATCTTCGCCGATGCGGCCGTCCCGTCCAGCAGCGACTCGTAAAGCCGGATCGCCCGCTGGTAATCGCCCGCCTTCTGCGCATCGACCGCCTGCTCCTCGACCTTCGCCTTCGCCGCCGGCATCGAAAATTGGTCGCACCCGGCCTGCAAAATCAGCACCGCCAGAACGGGAATCCAATGCCACGACGGAAAAGAAAACGAACGCATCCGGGTCGAAAACATGCCGGTTAATTGACCGCAAGCCTTGTCATCGCGCGAGCGAAACCGTGCGAAATTTCGCAAACCCGCCCCGCGCAAATCTACCGATGCCGGTTGAAGCTTGCCGCCGCGCGGTCGGCTTCGCGTGACTCCTCGCGTTTCTTGACGTCGGAGCGTTTGTCGCCCGCAAGCTTGCCCTTCCCCACGCCGAGCTCGACCTTCACGCGGCCCGACTTCCAATACAACCGCAGCGGCACCAGTGTGCGTCCGCTCACGTTCGATTCGACGAAAAGCTGCTCGATCTCGCGCCGATGCAGCAACAGGCGCCGCTTGCGCTTGGGCACATGCTGCTCGTGGCTCGCCCGCTCGTAGGGCTGGATGTCCACGTCGAAGACGTAGGCCTCGTTCTTTTCGATGCGGGCGTAGGCGCCCCGCAAATTCACGTGCCCGGCGCGGATGGACTTCACCTCGGTGCCGAGCAATTCCATGCCGGCCTCGATCCGTCTCTCGATCGTGTAATCGTGAAACGCCTTGCGGTTCGTGCAGATTTCCGCGGACATTTCTTCCCGCGCCGCTCGGGCGGCGATGCTAAATCAACGGGACGGGGATATATTCCCCGGCCTCGAGCTTGCCGGCCATGATTTCCGCCAGCGCGATGTCGGCGTAGGTCATGCGCGGCTCGACCTCGACATGCGGACGCACACCGCTGCTCAGCTGCCGCACGCGACGCGAAACCACGTTGATGAGAATCTGCTTGTTCTCAATGACCTTGTTGGCCTCATCAAGGAGTGAATAGTTCATAGGTAGGTGACTGAGTCCCGCGATTATTCCGCCGCGGGTGCGGCATCGGTCCCGAGGTCCTCGCCCACCATGTAGCGGACGAATCGACGGATGATGATGTTTTCGCCAAGTTCCGCAATCTTGCTGTTCACGTAATCCTTGATCGTGATGTCCGGATTCTTGATGAACGCCTGCTCGAGCAGGCAGATCGTGCTGTAAAACTTGTCCACTTTGCCATCGACAATCTTCTCGACGATGTTGGCCGGCTTGCCCTGCACCTGGGCGCGGAAAATATCGCGCTCACGCTCGACGACGGCCGGATCGACCTGCTCGCGGGAAACGCACGTCGGGCTTGCCGCCGCGATGTGCAGCGTGACGTCCTTGACGAAGTCGCGAAATTTTTCGTTCTTCGCAACGAAGTCGGTTTCGCAGTTGATCTCGACGAGCACGCCGACCTTGCCCTGCAGGTGGATGTAGGAGGCAACGACGCCTTCCTTGGTCGCGCGACCGGCCTTCTTCGCGTTGCCGGCCATGCCCTTCTTGCGCAGGATTTCGTCGGCCTTGACGAGGTCGCCGCCCGCTTCGTCGAGGGCGCGTTTGCAATCCATCATGCCCGCATTGGTTTTTTCGCGGAGTTGCTTGACGAGTGCGGAGGAAATTTCAGCCATGGGAAAAAGTTTTCAGTGGTTCAGTTTTCAATGTTCAGAACCGCGAACGGTGAACACGGGGAATTTTGTCACAATATCGAGTCGTCCGCGGCCCGGTGTTCAGACTGAAAACTGAACACCGAACCACTGAAAACTCCGCCGCAGGCGGCGACTACTCGGAAACGGCGGCGAGGTCGGCGTCCTGGGCCTTGGCGCTCGTGCCGCGGGCGCTGGCGATGGCGTCCACGAGCTTCTGCAGGATCACGCGGATCGAGCGGATGGCGTCGTCGTTGCCGGCGATGGGATAGCTCACGCGCTCCGGGTCGCAATTCGTATCGACGATCGCGACGATCGGCACGCCCAGGCGGTTGGCCTCGGCGACGGCGATTTCTTCGCGGTTCGTGTCGATGATGACGAGCGCGTCGGGCAACTTGTCCATGTCGAGCACGCCCTCGAGATTCTTGCGCATGCGGGAAGCTTCGCGCTTGAGCGCGGCCATTTCCTTTTTGCCGATGCCGTTGCCGGTCGGGTTCTTCTCGAGCTCGTCGATCTCGCGCAGACGCTTCACGCTCTTGCGGATGGTCGTGAGATTCGTGAGCGTGCCGCCGAGCCAGCGCTGGTTCACCCAGAACTGACCGCTCGCGGTCGCAGCCTCCTTGACGGCCTCCTGCGCCTGCTTTTTGCAGCCGACGAAGAGCACCTTGCCGCCGCCCTTCACAAGATTGTGAAGGTAGGTGGTGGCTTCCTCGAGTTGCTCGACGGTCTTGCCGAGATTGATGATGTAGATGCTGTTTTTCTCCTCGAAGATGAAATCCTTCATCTTGGGATTCCAACGTTTCGTCTGGTGGCCGTAGTGGACACCGGCCTCGAGGAGTTCGGTCATCATTTCCATTTTGGAAGAATTAGTGGTCATGCCGGGATGGGTTTGGATTAGATGGCCTCTTGCTCGAACGCGACCGGTTCAGGCTCGGCGATTGCCTCGCCGTGCGTGATCAGTTCGAACTCGCGGTTGGCCGGGAAACCTGTGCCGGCGGGGATCAGGTGGCCCATGATTACGTTTTCTTTGAAACCGCGCAGGCGGTCGGATTTGCCCAGCGTCGCGGCTTCGGTGAGGACACGGGTCGTGTCCTGGAACGAGGCGGCGGAGATGAAGCTGTCGGTCTCGAGCGAGGCCTTCGTGATGCCGAGCAACACGGGGGAGGCTTCGGCGGGCTTGCCACCCTTTTCGATGACGGCGGCATTCTCGCGCTCGAATTCGAGCCGGTCGATTTGATCGCCCCAGAGGAGCGTCGTGTCACCCGGATCGGTGATCTTCACCTTGCGCAGCATCTGGCGGACGATGATTTCGATGTGCTTGTCGTTGATTTCGACGCCCTGGAGGCGGTAAACCTCCTGCACTTCGTTGAGCAGGTGCTCCTGGAGCTCCTGAGGTCCGCAGATTTCGAGAATTTCGTGCGGCACGACCGGTCCTTCGGTGAGCTGCTGGCCCTTCTTCACGAAGTCGCCCTTGAACGCGATGATGTGCTTGCTGAGCGGGATGAGGTGTTCCTCTTCCGAGCCCGTCTGCACGTCGCGCACGATGAGGCGGCGCTTGCCGCGGACGGTGCCGCCGATATCGACAACGCCGTCGATCTTCGCGATCTCGGCGGCGTCCTTCGGACGGCGCGCCTCGAAGAGCTCGGCCACACGCGGCAGACCGCCGGTGATGTCCTTCGTCTTCGCGATCTTTCGCGGGGTCTTGGCCAGACGCGTGCCAGCCTCGACCTTGGATTTTTCCTTCACCTCGACGTGAGCGCCGGCGGGAATCGAGTAGCTGGCGAGAACTTCGCCGGACTTCTCGTTCACGATGACGATCTGCGGATGGAGATCCTCCTTGTGCTCGATGACGACCGTGCCCATGACGCCCGTGGTCTCGTCCACTTCCTTGCGGATGGTGACGGCCGGAATCATGTCGCGGAATTCAATCTTGCCGCTCTTCTCGGTGATGATCGGAACGTTGTAAGGATCCCATTGAATGAAGGTGTCGCCCTTCTTCACGTGGCCGCCGTCGGCAACGGCGATCACCGAGCCCACAACCACGTTGTAGCTCTCGATTTCGCGGCCGTCCTTGGCGTGGAGGCTGACGGAGCCGTTCTTGTTCAGCACGATCCAGGTGCCGTCGAGCGCCTGCACGGTGCGGAGGTCGTTGAACTTCACCTGCGCGTCGTTCTTCGCCTTGATGATCGGCTGCTTGAACGTCTGGCTGGCGGTGCCGCCGACGTGGAAGGTTCGCATCGTGAGCTGCGTGCCGGGCTCGCCGATCGACTGGGCGGCGATGATGCCGACCGCGTCGCCGAGTTTGACTTCGCCGCCGGTCGCGAGATTGCGGCCGTAGCAGCGCTTGCACACGCCGCGCTTGGATTCGCAGGTCAGCACGGAACGAATCTTGAGCTGCTCGATGCCGATCTTCTCGATGGCGTAGGAGGGCTCTTCGTCGATGATCTGCCCGGCCTTGACAATGATGGAGCCCGTGACGGGATCCTTGACGGTTTCGCAGCTGGCGCGACCCACGATTCGGGCCGGCAGCGCGACGACTTCTTCGTCACCTTCGTAAATCGGGCGAACGAGAATGCCGTTCACCGTGCCGCAATCGTCCTCGGTGATGATGACGTCCTGCGCCGCATCGACGAGTTTGCGCGTAAGATAACCGGAATCCGCCGTCTTGAGCGCGGTGTCGGCGAGGCCCTTGCGGGCGCCGTGCGTCGAGATGAAGTATTCGAGCACCGACTGGCCTTCGCGGAAGTTCGAGATAATCGGACGTTCGATGATTTCGCCCGAGGGCTTGGCCATGAGGCCGCGCATGCCGGCGAGCTGCTTGATCTGCGTGCGGTTACCACGAGCGCCGGAGTCCACCATGATGAACACGGGGTTCATCTCGGGGCGGCCTTCGTTGTGCTGGAGCGTGCGGAAGAGCGCGTTCGCGACTTCTTCGCCCGTGTGGGTCCAGACGTCCTGCACTTTGTTCTTACGCTCGCCGTCGGTGATGATACCGCGGTGGTATTGCTTCGAGACCTCGGCAATTTCCTTGTAAGCCTTCTCAACGAGGCCGGTCTTCTCCTTCGGAATGATCATGTCCGACACACCGATGGAAATGCCGGCGCTGGTGGCCGCGCGGAAGCCGACTTCCTTGAGGCGGTCGAGCGTTTCCACGGTCGCGGCCTGGCCGGAGACCTGGTAGCAACGCCAGATGATGTCGGAGAGCTGCTTCTTGCCGCAGACCTTGTTGTAGAAACCGAGGCTCGCAGGCCAGATCTGGTTGAAGACCACGCGACCCGCGGTCGTCTCGAGAATCTTCACGCCGGCGTCGCCGTAGATCGTCTTCTTGCCGAAGTCGGGGTTCTTGTAGCGGATCGGAGCGTGCAGCTTGATCGACTTCTCGCTGAGAGCCATTTCGACCTGCCAGGGCGCGTCGAAGAGTGGCGTGCGACCCGTGTCGGGGATTTCGCCCGGACGCGGCATCTGCGTGAGGTAGTAACAACCGAGCGGAATGTCCTGCGACGGCGTGGTGATTGGCTTGCCGCTTGAGGGCGAGAAGATGTTGTTCGGCGCGAGCATGAGCAGGCGCGCTTCCATCTGGGCCTCGATCGAGAGCGGAACGTGCACAGCCATCTGGTCACCGTCGAAGTCCGCGTTGTAAGCGGTGCAAACGAGCGGGTGAACGCGAATGGCCTCGCCTTCGATCAGGATCGGCTCGAAAGCCTGGATCGAAAGGCGGTGCAGGGTCGGCGCACGGTTCAGGAGAACCGGGTGGCCCTTCGTCACTTCGTCGAGAATGTCCCAAACCTCGGGCGTCTGGCGCTCGATGAGCTTCTTCGCGCTCCGCACGGTGTGGACGTAGCCAAGCTCCTTGAGGCGGCGGATGATGAACGGCTCGAACAGCACGAGCGCCATCTTCTTCGGCAGACCGCACTGGTTGAGCTTGAGCTCGGGTCCGATGACGATGACCGAACGGCCGGAGTAATCGACGCGCTTGCCGAGAAGGTTCTGACGGAAACGGCCACCCTTGCCCTTGAGCATGTCGCTGAGGGACTTGAGCGGACGGTTCGCAGCACCGGTGACGGCGCGGCCATGACGGCCGTTGTCGAAGAGCGCATCGACCGCTTCCTGAAGCATGCGCTTCTCGTTGCGGATAATGACTTCAGGCGTCTTGAGCTGCAGCAACGTCTTGAGACGGTTGTTGCGGTTGATGACGCGGCGATAGAGATCGTTGAGATCGGACGTCGCGAAACGGCCGCCTTCGAGCGGAACGAGCGGACGCAGATCCGGCGGGATGACGGGCAGCACTGCGAGGATCATCCACTCGGGACGCGTCTTCGAGGTCGCAAAGCCCTGGACGAGCTTGAGGCGCTTGGCCAGCTTCTTGCGGAGCTGCTTGCTGCGCGTCGAGGTCATCGCCTGCTCGATCTCGTCATTGACGACGGCGAGGTCGAGCTGTTCGAGGAGCTTCTTGATCGCTTCCGCGCCCATGCCGGCGACGAAATTTTCGCCATACTGGTCCTCGGCCTCGCGGTATTCCGCCTCGGTGAGGAGCTGGCATTTGGCGAGCGGCGTGTTGCCCGGATCGATGACGATGTAGTCTTCGTAATAGATCACGCGCTCGAGCTGGCGGCTCGTCATGTCGAGCATGAGGCCGATGCGCGAGGGCATGCACTTGTAGAACCAGATGTGCGAAACCGGCACGGCCAACTCGATGTGGCCCATGCGCTCGCGGCGCACGCGGGACTGCGTCACTTCGACGCCGCAACGGTCGCAGACGGTGCCCTTGTGCTTGATGCGCTTGTATTTGCCGCAGGAGCACTCCCAGTCACGGGTCGGGCCGAAAATACGCTCGCAGAAAAGGCCGCCCTTTTCCGGCTTGAACGTCCGGTAATTGATCGTCTCAGGGTTCTTGACCTCGCCCTTGGACCACGCGCGGATGGACTCCGGCGATGCGACCGTAATGCCGACCTCGTCGAAGCCCTCCGGCTTCTCGTAGGCCGCGCCGGTCAATTCTCTCAAGCTGTTTTGAATCATAGCTGTGCTTTTCTTCTAATTGAGGCGTGCCGGTTTAGGCGGCGGTGTCGGTGATGGCGAAGGGATCGGTGCCGCCGACTTTTACGTCGAGGCCGAGGCCCTGCATTTCCTTGATGAGAACGTTGAACGATTCGGGCGTGCCCGCCTGCAGCGAGTTGTCGCCCTTGACGATGGACTCGTAAATGCGTGTGCGGCCCTGGACGTCGTCCGATTTGACCGTGAGCAATTCCTGCAGCGTGTAGGCCGCGCCGTAGGCTTCGAGCGCCCAGACTTCCATTTCGCCGAAGCGCTGGCCGCCGTATTGGGCCTTGCCGCCGAGAGGCTGCTGGGTGACGAGGCTGTAAGGGCCGACCGCGCGGGCGTGGATCTTGTCCGCAACCAAGTGACCGAGCTTAAGCATGTAAATAATGCCCACCACGACCTGCTGGTCGAACTGGTCGCCAGTGCGGCCGTCGTAAACGGTCGCCTTGCCGGTTTCCTCGATCCAGGTGTAACCCTCGACCTTCTTGGCTTCGCGCAGGTATTCGCGAATCTTCGGCTCACTGATACCGTCGAACACGGGCGTCGCGACCGAGAATCCGAGCGCCTTCGCGGCGACACCGAGGTGCGTCTCGAGCACCTGACCGACGTTCATTCGGCTCGGCACGCCGAGCGGATTGAGCACGATATCGACCGGGGTGCCGTCCGCGAGGAACGGCATGTCTTCCTCGGGCACGATCTTCGCGACCACGCCCTTGTTGCCGTGACGACCGGCCATCTTGTCACCGACGGAGAGCTTGCGCTTGCTCGCGATGTAAACCTTGACCTGCTTGATGATGCCGGGATCGACGTCATCGCCACTTTCGACGAGACCGATCTTCTCCTGCTTCTCGCGGTCGAGTTCTTCGAACTTGTGCTCGAACTGGCCGATGATCTCGCGGATTTTGTTGCGGATCGGGCTCGGGTCGATTTCGACGTGCTGATAGACGCCGGCAAGCTTGCGGAGCAGCTGCTTGGTGATCTTGCGGTTGGCCGGGATGATGATTTCGCCGGTCTGGGCGTTGACCACGTCGAGCGGGATCTTCTCGCCGAGGAGCACGTTGGAAAGGGCTTCCGTGAGCTGCTCGTGGAGCTCGTCCTCGCGGCGCTTGTGATCCTCGAGGATCATCTTCTGCTGCCGCTTCGACTCCGTCGGCGTCATCTTGAGACGGGCGACTTCCTTCTTCGAGGAAACCTTCACATCCATGACGATGCCGTAGGTGCCCGAGGGAACCGTGAGCGAAGTGTCCTTCACGTCCGCGGCCTTCTCACCGAAGATGGCGCGCAGGAGGCGCTCTTCGGGAGCGAGTTCGGTCTCGGATTTCGGCGTGATCTTGCCGACGAGAATGTCACCCGGCTTGACCTCCGCACCAATGCGAATGACGCCGTCCGGTCCGAGGTTCTGAAGCGCTTCTTCGCTGACATTCGGAATGTCACGCGTGATTTCTTCCGGTCCGAGCTTTGTATCGCGGGCGCCGATTTCGAATTCGTCGATGTGGATGGACGTGTAGATGTCCTCCTTCACGACGCGCTCGGAGATGAGGATCGCGTCCTCGAAGTTGTAACCGTTCCAAGGCATGAACGCGACGAGCACGTTACGGCCGAGGGCGAGTTCGCCGTTCTCGGTGTTCGGGCCGTCGGCAATGACGTCGCCCTTCTTGATCACCTGGCCTTTTTTGACAATCGGCTTCTGGTTGATGCAGGTGCTCGCGTTCGAGCGCATGAACTTGCGCAGCTCATACACGTAAACGCCGTTCGAGGGATCGTGCTTGATCTTCTTCTTGCCCTCGGGAAGCTCGCCATCCTTCGTGATGATGATGTAGCTGCCCATCACGGAGGCGACCTTGCCGTCGGACTCCGAGCAGATCACGGCTCGCGAGTCGCGGGCGACGCGGCCTTCGATGCCGGTGCCGACGAGCGGTGCGTCGGAAATGAGAAGCGGCACGCCCTGGCGTTGCATGTTCGAACCCATCAGCGCGCGATTCGCATCGTCATGCTCGAGGAAGGGAATCAACCCCGCCGCGACGGAGACGAGCTGCTTCGGCGACACGTCCATGTATTGGATCTGGTCGGGCGTCGCCTCGACGAAATCGCCACGATGGCGCGACGAAACCGTTTCGTCGCTAAAGTGACCCTTCGCGTCGATGGCCGCGTTCGCCTGCGCGATGTAGAAGACTTCCTCGCGATCGCCGGTCAGGTATTCCACCTCATCGGTGACCTTGCCGTTGATGACCTTGCGATACGGCGTCTCGATGAAGCCGAAGTCGTTGACCCGGGCAAACGTCGAGAGCGAGCTGATGAGACCGATGTTCGGACCTTCCGGCGTCTCGATCGGACAAATGCGGCCGTAGTGCGAAGGATGCACGTCGCGAACCTCGAAGCCGGCGCGATCCCGCGAGAGACCGCCAGGCCCAAGGGCCGAGAGACGGCGCTTGTGCGTGAGTTCGGACAGCGGATTCGTCTGATCCATGAACTGCGACAGCTGCGAGCGGCCGAAGAAATCGCGCACGACAGCGCTGAGCGCCTTCGGGTTGATCAACTTCTGCGGCGTGATGTGCTCGGTGCCGGCATCATAAAGGGTCATGCGTTCGCGAACGAGGCGCTCCGTGCGGGCAAGGCCCACGCGGCACTGGTTCGCAAGAAGCTCGCCGACGGTGCGGACGCGGCGGCTGCCGAGGTGATCGATGTCATCGACCATTCCCTCGCCGCGGCGGAGTTCGAGCAAATATTTCATCGCGGCCACGAAGTCTTCCTTCGTGAGCACGCGGATCGCCTGATCGACCTCGACCTCGAGCTTCTGGTTGATCTTGTGACGACCGACGCGGCCGAGATCGTAGCGCTTCGGATCGAAGAACAGGCGCTTGAGCATGTTGCGCGCATTCTGAACGGTCGGCGGATCGCCAGGGCGCAGCTTGCGGTAGATGTCCTTGAGGGCCTCGTCCTCGTCGTGGGCCGGATCCTTCTTGAGCGACTTGATGACGGTGTCGTCGTTCTTCGTGTCAACGACCTTCACCGAAGTGTGGCCAAGACCGAGAAGCTGGCTGACGGTCGTCTTGTTGAGCGGTTCGAACGCGCGAGCAACCGTGATTTCGCCGTCGAGAATGTCGGCGATGAGCACCTTGGAGGCGATTTCCTCTTCGTCGAGCTTCTCGCTGAGCTTGAGCGTCTCGATGTCGTAGAAAAGGCCGATGATGTCGGAATCGGAGCCGTAACCGAGCGAGCGCAGGAACGTGGTCGCGAGGAACTTCCGGCGACGCTTGCGGCGGTCGAGATAGACGTAAAGCAGGTCGCTCGTGTCGAACTGCACCTCGAGCCAGGAACCGCGGTCGGGAATGATGCGGAAGCTGTGGAGCAGCTTGCCGTTGAGGTGGACGTCCGTTTCGAAGCAGATGCCCGGCGAACGGTGCAACTGGCTGACGACGACGCGCTCGGCGCCGTTGATGACGAACGTGCCCTGCGGCGTCATGAGCGGAATTTCGCCCATGTAAACTTTTTCTTCCTTCGTCGCGTGCTCGTCCTTGTAACGGAACGTGACGTAGAGCGGCGCGCTGAAGGTCTGGCCCTCGCGCTGGGACTCGAGCGCGCCCATCTTGGGCTCGCCGAGGTCGTAGCTCACGAAGTCGAGGCTGGCCTTTTCCTCAAAGCCAAAGATCGGGAAAAATTCGCGGAAAACGGCCTGCAGGCCGATGTCCTTGCGCTTCGAGGGCTCCACGCCCCGCTGAAAAAACTCGTCGTAGGAATTGATCTGGAGTTCGATCAAATTTGGCGGCTCGATGGCCTCCTTCAACTTCCCGAAATGAAGACGCTTGGACATGGGCAGTGGGTAAACGATTGGAACGATGGAGCGGACTTCCGCCGAGGGTCAGACTAACGAGTGCGAGTCGCCGCCAGTGAAAACGACAAAGCGCCCGCGCGACGAATTGACTTCGTCTTTGCGAGGCGGATACTGGCGGCGGCGCGGAATCGCTGGATCAGAACCTTGGGCAAAAGGGTGAGGGTAGAAAGTAGGACTGCGCCGGACGAAGGGCAATAAAAAATTCCCGGGAATTTTCCGAAAACTTTTTATTGGTCCCCTCGCCCGGGCGCAGGATTGAATTACTTGATTTCGACGGTGGCGCCGGCGGCTTCGATCTTTTTCTTGATCTCTTCCGCTTCTTCCTTCGTCACGCCTTCCTTGAGGGCCTTCGGAGCGCTTTCGACGAGAGCCTTCGCTTCCGCGAGACCCAGACCGGCGACCGCAGCGCGAACTTCCTTAATGACGGCGATCTTGTTCGCGCCGCATTCCTTGAGGATGACGTCGAAGCTGGTCTTCTCTTCGGCGGCTTCCGGAGCGGCGCCACCTGCGGCCGGACCGGCGGCAACGGCGACGGGAGCAGCGGCGCTGACGCCCCACTTCTCTTCGAGTTGCTTCACGAGGTCGGCGATTTCGAGAACGGTAAGACCGCTCAGCTTGTCAACGAGTTCAGTTGTATCTGCCATGGTGTTCTTTCTTTGGTGTCGTCGCACTCCGAAGCCTCAGAGTATTTAAGAATCCGCAGCCGCGAATCCGACGAGGAACCGATTATGTTTGTTGTTTGGGTGCTCGCAGCGCGGGCTTCTATCGCGTTGCGAAAGTGTTTTTTGGAATTAAGCGGATGCGTCGACCTTGGCCTGGAGGACGCGAGCAAGGCTGGCGCCGGGCTCGTTGAGCACGCGGACGAAGCGGGTCGCCGGAGCGAGGAGCAGTCCGAGGAGCGTGGCCTGGAGCACCTGCTTGGAAGGCAGGTCGGCCAGTGCGGTCACCTGGGCGGCATCGAGCGCCGCGTTGTCGAGCACGCCCGCCTTGACGACGGGCTTCGTGAATTCCTTGGCGAACGTCTTCAGGACCTTCGCGGCAGCGCAGATGTCCGAGTCACCGGTGACGACGGCATTCTGGCCGGCGAGCGACTTGGCAAGATCGGGCATGCCGAGCTCTTTCGCGGCGATCTTGATGAAGCTGTTCTTGACCACGCGGAACTCCGCGCCGGCCCCGCGAAGGCGGGTGCGCAGCTCGGCGAAGTGCGGGACGGTCATGCCGGTGTAGTCGGCGACGATGAGGAACGGCGAATCGTTGAATTTCGCGCGAAGGTCCTCGACGATGGTGGCTTTTTCGGGGCGCATGGTTTTCTCCGAAGTTAGTTTTTAAGGAACGGCGCCGCATCGACGGTCACGCCGGGCGACATGGTCGCGCTGAGCGTGATGGCTTCGACGAAGGAACCCTTCGCGGTGGCGGGGCGGGATTTGATGACGGCGGAGATGACGGCGGCGCCGTTCTCGACCAGGGCGTCGGCGCCGAAGGAGAACTTGCCGACGGGAACGGCGATGTTCGCGTTCTTGTCGAGCTTGAACTCGACGCGGCCGGCCTTGACTTCCTTCACCGCGTTGGCGGTGTCGTCGGTGACGGTGCCGGTCTTGGGATTGGGCATCAGACCGCGAGGTCCGAGCACCTTGCCGAGCTTACGAACTTCGGACATGGCGGCCGGCGTGGCGACGGCGACATCGAAATCCTGAAAGCCACCCTGCACCTGCTTGATGAGATCCTCGAAACCGACGAACTCGGCGCCGGCGGCCTTGGCAGCCTCGGCGGCGGAACCCGTCGCGAAAACGAGCACGCGGACGGACTTGCCGGAACCGTGGGGCAGCGGGCACGTGCCGCGGACCATCTGGTCGCTCTGCTTGGGATCAACCCCGAGCTTGAAGGAAAGCGTGACCGTCTGGTCGAACTTCGGAGCCGGGAGCGTCTTGAGGAGCTTCACGGCATCCCCGAACGCGTATTTCTTTTTCGCGTCCACCAACTCGGCGGCGGCGCGGTAACGTTTGCTGCGTTTTTTTTGCATGGTGTTTTGCAGTGCGAGCGACCCGGGAGGGTCTCCTGCGGTATGGTTTGAGAAAACTTACGCCTCGACGACTTCGATACCCATCTGGCGGGCGGTGCCGCAAAGGGTGCGGAAGGCCGCCTCTTCGCTGTTGGCGTTCATGTCCTTGATCTTGATCTTCACGATGTCCATCACCTGCTTCTTGGTGAGCGTGGCGACCTTGACCTTGTTCGGCTCCTTGGAACCGGCGGCGATATTTGCGGCCTTCTTGAGCAGGATGCCTGCGGGCGGATTCTTCGTGATGAAGGTGAAGCTCTTGTCCTTGTAAACCGTGATGACGACCGGAAGGATGTCGCCGGCCTGTTTCTGCGTGGCGGCGTTGAATTCCTTGCAGAAGGCCATGATGTTCACGCCCTGCTGACCGAGCGCGGGACCGACAGGCGGCGCGGGGTTCGCCGAACCGGCGGGAATCTGGAGTTTGATTGTTGCGACAACTTCTTTGGCCATGATGTAAAAAGGGTGCGCTGACGGGCAGCGGGAAAAAGAGTTGAGAAGATGCCGGCCCGCCACCGCGCGGTCAAGCGGCTTTTTCGAAAAATTTTCGGTTTCCGCGGAGGCGGAGCGCCGTGCGGGACACGGCTATTCGTCGTCGTCCGACGCGCCTTTCTTGTAAACGAGACCGCGAAGCTTGCCTTCGATGAAGGCGTCGATCTCGCCGTCCATCACGGCCTGCACGTCGCTCGTCTGCACGCCGGTGCGCAAATCCTTCACCATTTGGTAGGGCTGGAAGACGTAGGAGCGAATTTGGTTGCCCCAGGCGACATCACCCTTCTCGCCGTATTGACGCTCGGCCTCGGCCTTCTTTTTATCGACCTCGAGCTGGTAGAGTTTCGCCTTCAGCATCTTCATCGCGAGTTCGCGGTTGCGGCCCTGGCTGCGCTCGGCCTGGCAGGCGCAAACGATGCCCGTCGGCAAATGCGTGATGCGGACGGCCGTCTCGACCTTGTTCACGTTCTGCCCGCCCTTGCCGCCGGCGCGGTAGGTATCGGTCTTCAAATCCGCTTCGTTGATCTCGATGGGCACGTCCTCGATCTCCGGCACAACATCGACACTCGCGAATGACGTGTGGCGTCGCTTGTTCGAGTCGAACGGCGAAATGCGCACGAGCCGATGCACGCCGCGCTCGCAATTGAGGTAGCCAAACGGATGGTCGCCCGTCACGCGCAGCGTCGCGCTCTTGATGCCGGCCTCGTCGCCAACCTGAATGTCCACGACCTCGGAGTTCACGCCGCTGCGCTCCATCCAGCGTTGATACATGCGCAGCAGCATGTCGGCCCAATCGCACGACTCGGTGCCACCGGCCCCCGCGTGAATGATGAGATAGGCTGGGGCGTTGTCGAATTCGCCGTTGAGAAATTGCGCAAGCTCGAACTTCGCGAGCGCGGCCGTTACGGAATCGAACTCCTTGAAGACCTCTGCAGAAGCGGCGGCCTTCGCAGCGGGGTCGGCCTCCTCGGCCGCAAGTTCGCGATAAACCTCGAGGTCGGTCACGCGGCTTTCCAACGACCGAAATGGGCCGATCTTGCCGCGCAATTCGGAGACAAGCGCCATGTCGCGCTGGGCGGCCTCCTTGTTGTTCCAGAAATCCGGCTCCGCCATGCGCGCCTCGATCTCCTCGAGGCGGGCGGTCAGGTTCGGCAGGTCAAAGAAACCTCCGCAACTCGCCAATGCGGGCGGCGAGCCGGGAGGTATCGAGTGTTTCGAGGTCCATGGAAAATGGGGATTGGATATTCGGTATTCGGTATT
>Ga0207649_10000603_pt1 | contig 24348 bp, 17 predicted proteins | sample KBSC43metaG_FD_184317 | JGI IMG/M metagenome (GOLD analysis project Ga0207649, IMG submission 184317) | Corn rhizosphere microbial communities from Kellogg Biological Station, Michigan, USA - KBS C4-3 metaG (SPAdes) (version 2) | ecosystem: Host-associated > Plants > Roots > Rhizosphere > Soil ... | reverse complement strand
GGACTGGATGGTGGTCAAGCCGTTCATAACGGAAACTTCCAACTGCATCCTGCCGCGCGATGTGGTCAACGAAATCCTCGCTGGGAATTCGCCGGTGACGTCCATCACGACGGCGTGCTTCGCCGCCTATGTTCCGGGTTTCACCAACAGCGATGCCTCAACCGGCTACATCGATCCGGTCACCGGCGTCACCTATGTGGCCAATCCTGATCAGACGCGCTGGCCCGGCTATGCGGGCTTCGATCCCACCACCGCACCCAATCGCGGCGAGGGCTTCGAGAAGGATCTGTCGGGCAACCAGCTTCCCAACGCACCGCACATCACGCTGTCGTTGGGCGCGCAATACTCCATGCCTCTCAGCGACGTCTGGGCGGGCACGTTGCGTGGCGATTTCTATCACCAGTCCGACTCGTTCGCCCGGGTCTTTAACGACAGGCCGTATGACGAGCTCCACGGCTACAGCAACATCAACTTCGCCCTGATCTTCACCAATCAGGATGGCTGGCAGGCGATGGCCTATGTCAAGAACGTGCTTGACACGACCGCCATCACCGGCGCGTTCCTCAACTCCGACGACAGTGCGCTGACCACCAACGTCTTCGTCACCGATCCGCGCCTCTTCGGCATTCGCCTGACCAAGAACTGGTAAGTTTCAAGAACCCCTCGTAGCCGGGCGGTGGCTCTCCTCCACCGCCCGGTTTTTCTTTGCGCGAGCCGCGCAACATTCTTGCTGAAGAATTTTACCGTCTCCATCGAAACTCCGCTTCCCCCAATCGTCCAATAGGATGAAGTCCTGAGCCCTGAGGCCAGGAAGGGATGACGGAAACGCCGGACTCCAAACGTGACACCGCTGACCCGCGCAGCGCGGCCATGACCGCGTCCGACGTGGACGTCTGGTTTGCGCGCGAAGTCCTGCCGCTGGAGGCGGCGCTGATGCAGTTCCTGCAACACCACTGGCGCAATCGCAGCGATGTCGAAGACCTCGTGCAGGATGTCTATGTCCGCATCTACGAAGCCGCGCAAAAGGAAATCCCGGAACATCCGCGCAAATTCCTCTTCACCACGGCGCGCAATCTCCTGATCGACCGCGCCCGCCGGGCCCAGATCATTCCCATCGAGGCGCTGCCCGATCCCGAAACCCTCGACATCGCCGTCGACACGCCGGGCCCCGAACGCAACGCCATCGCGCGCGACGAACTGCGCCGTCTTCAGGAAGCACTCGATCGTCTGCCCGCGCGCAATCGCGAAGCGGTTGTCTTGGCGCGCATCGAGGGCCTGACCGGCCGCGAAATCTCGCAACGCATGGGCCTGGCCGAAGCCACCGTCTCTCATCACCTATCCAATGGCATCGCGGCCCTTGCCGACATGCTCTACGGCGATGCGCCGAAGGACGGCGGCAAATGAGCGATCTTCCCGCCCGCGAGGTGAAAGCCGCCGCCGCCGACTGGTTCGAGCGCCGCAATTTCTGGGAATGGACGGCCGAGAACGAAGCGGCGTTCGCCGAATGGCTCAACGCCTCGCTCGCCCATCGTGCCGCTTACGTCCGCGTCGAAGCCGCGTGGAAGCGCACCGAACGCCTGACCGTTCTCAAAAGCTCCGTCCGCCGTCCGGTGCAAACGCCGCAGCGCGAACGCACCCGTTTCTGGTTCTTCGGCGCCACAGCCGCAACCATCGCAGCCGCGGCGATCATCGGTGCGATAACCTATTGGCCGTCCACCGAACCCGAAGCCCAAACCTATGCCACCGCCATCGGCGGCCGCGAAACCCTTGCGCTCACCGACGGCAGCAGAATCGAACTCAACACTGACACCCAGCTGCGCACGCAAATCACCGCGCGCGAACGAAAAGTCTGGCTCGACAAGGGCGAGGCCTATTTCCAGGTCAAGCACGACGCGGCCCATCCCTTCGTCGTGATCGCTGGCAACCACCGCGTCACCGACCTCGGCACCAAATTCGTCATCCGCCGCGACGCCACGAAAATGGAAGTCGCGCTCGTGGAGGGCAGGGCGCAGGTCGATGCGCTCAACAGCAAAGCCAACGCGCCGTCGGTGGAGATGGTGCCAGGCGACATCGTCGTCGCCACCGCCAACCGCATCGAGACCCGCAAAAAGCCGGTGGCCGCACTCTCCACCGATCTGGCCTGGCGTCAGGGCCTGCTGATCTTCAAACGTTCGACACTCGCCGAAGCGGCCAGCCAGTTCAACCGCTACAACCGCGAGAAACTCGTCGTTGATGGCAGCGCCGCCCAACTGAAAATCGGCGGCACGTTCCAATCCGACAACATCACCGATTTCGCCGAAGTGGCGCGCGAAGTCCTCGGCGTGCACGTCGCGCGCCGCGGCGACCAAACAGTCATCTCGCGCCAATAACGCATCGCATCGAGGGGGAAACATGAAACATTCAACCCAACTGAAATCCACGGCGGCGGCCATCGCGCTTCTCTGCGCAGCCCCCGCGCTAGCGGAAGATTTCAACATCCCCGCAGGCGATCTCGCCGGGGCCCTCGATCTCTACGCCACAAGAACCGGCGTGCAGTTGATCTATGCCGACACCGCCGTACGCGGAATCCAGACCAAAGGCGTAAAAGGCGACATCGCCCCCGACACAGCCCTCACAAGAATCCTGAACGGCACCGGCTTCTCCATCCATCGCCGCCCGACCGGCTCGATCGCCATCGTGCAGGATCAGCAATCCTCTGCCGAAGAACCGATGGTTTTGGCACAAGCCGCGCCAACTCGCACCGCAGTCGAAACGGTGACGGTTACATCGTCAAAACTCGGCGGCGCCGATGTGCAAAGCGTTCCGATTGCGATTACGGCACTCAGCCAGGAACAACTGACCGCCACACAAACCGCGGGCGGACCGGATCTGGTCAAGCAGGTTCCAAACCTTACCTTCACGAAGACAAATTTCACCGGCTATTCAATTCAGATCCGCGGTATCGGCACGCAGGCGATTTCGGTCACCACCGACCCGGCTGTCGCGGTTGCTTTCAATGACACGCCGTTCATCCGAAATCACTTCTTTGAACAGGAATTCTTCGACGTTGCCCAGGTTGAAGTTCTGCGCGGCCCGCAGGGCACGCTTTACGGTCGCAATGCGACGGCAGGCGTGGTCAATCTGATTTCGGCTAAGCCGACCGATCAATTCGAGGCCATGGGATCGGCGGACGTCGGCAACTATCAGAACCGCCGGTTTGAAGGCATGGTCAACCTTCCGCTTGTCGATGATCGCGTCGATCTTCGCGTGGCGGGCGAATGGACAAAGCGCAAAGGCTATTCGTTCAACGAAACGACCAACCAGTCCATCGACGGCCGCGATCTGTGGTCGACCCGCGTTACGCTCGGTCTCAGGCCCGTCGAGCACATGCAGGCCTATCTCGTCTGGGAACATTTCCAGGAAGACGACGATCGTGTCCGCTCCGCCAAGCAGCTTTGCAAGAAGGATCCGGGACCTTCGACAGTGGATGGTTTCGATCTCGCCACGACCGGCAATGCTAACTTCTATCAATCTTGGCTCAGCCAAGGATGCCTTCCGGTGTCGCTCTATTCTCCGGAAGCTTTCCAAACGCCCAACGGCCAGTCAATTCCGTTCGTCGCTGCGGGCGAATTCATCTTCAATGGAGCGGGCGGCAGTGCCGCCAACGGTTTCCTGCTGAATCAGGTCGATCCCTACGCGAGCACGGTGCAATCGACCAATCTGCGAAACATCCAATCTGCCATTTCTCCGACCTATAAGGCCAGGAACGACGTATTCGAGCTGAATGCCGACTACGATGTCACGCCCAGTCTCACGCTGACTTCCCAGAGCGGCTACAATCAGGATTTTCTCCGCTCAACCGAAGACTTCAATCGTTTCAACACCGCTCCCGGCTTGTTCGGCACGCTTGGCGGCCCGAACAGCCTCACGCCGAACGGAGTTTACTGCGACCCGCAAGTGGGTTGTTCGGACAGAATGGTGACCGAGGATCTATCGCAGGAACATGCCTGGCAGTTCAGCCAGGAATTGCGGATTGCTTCGCATTTCCAGGGTCCGTTCAATTTCAATCTGGGTGCGAACTATCTGCGCTACTCGACGATTGAGGATTACTACGTCTTCTTCAACCTCGTTACCGCCATTGAACAACTCTCAAACGGACAAGGCCCTTTCCAATACACCACCTGTTATCCGAACTCCGGCACGCCCTTTACGATCAATCCTGTTCCAGTGACGTCGGGTCTAAGGTTTGGTTTGCCGGGTTACTTCCCGTCCAACGCCGGTTGCGGCTTCGGCGGGGCGGGGCGCGTGGGAACCTATATCGATCCCAATCCGATCACGGATCTTGACGGGCAGGGGCACAACTATTTCCGCAGCGAGAACCCTTACAATCTCAATTCGTGGGCCGGTTTCGGAGAAGCCAATTATCAGCTCATGCCGGATTTGAAGTTGACGGGCGGCATTCGCTGGACAGACGACAGGAAGACGTTCAAGGACATTCCAAGTTGGGTGTTCATTCTCGGCGGCGGCTATCCGCTGCTCAACACCGTCCATCAGGAATGGCGAGAAGTGACCGGGCGCTTCAACGTCGACTGGTCGCCGAAGCTGGATTTCACCGATCAAACGCTGGTCTACGCGTCATATGCCCGTGGATACAAAGGCGGCGGCGCCAATCCGCCGGGGCCGGTGGCGAACCAGTTCAGCGCACAGTCCTTCCTGACACATCCTGCCACCTTCGCACCTGAATTCGTCAATGCCTATGAAGTGGGAACGAAGAACACGCTGTTCGACGGCAGCATGACGCTCAACGCCGATGCGTTCTATTACGATTACAAAGGCTATCAGATATCCCAGATCGTGGACCGTACGTCGATCAACCTGAACATCGACGCGAAGGTTAAAGGTCTGGAGCTTGAAGGAACCTGGGAGCCGATCCCGGGACTCCGGTTCAATTTCGCCGGCGGCTACGAAGACAGTTCCATCAACGACGGACAAGCGGCCATCGACCTGATGGACCGTACCGCTGGCACATCGGGCTGGACGGTGATGAGGCCGTTCCCGACCTCTACGTCGAACTGCATCTTGCCGAGTTCGGTCGTTCGCGAACTGATCATCAACAATCCGCAAGGCACCGGTGATTCCGCGGTGTTCAACGGGTTCATAAACGCTTGCGACGTGGCGTATGGCTCCGGCCAAGGATTGTTCGGCCAGTCCTACAATCCCAATCTCAGCGACTTCGGCGTGGTGGGATTCGATCCTTCCCAATCGCCCAACAGCGGCGAAGGGTTTGCAAAGGATCTGGGCGGCAACAAGTTGCCGAACACACCGCCGTTCACGCTCTCCATCGGCGGTCAGTTCAGCCTGCCGGTGACCGACGATTGGGCCGCCACTCTGCGCGGGGATTTCTACTGGCAGGGCAATTCCTATGCCCGCATCTTCAACGACGACCCCTACGACAAGCTCCATGGCTATTCGACAACCAATTTTGCGCTCATCCTGACGAGTGCAGAAGGTTGGCAAGTCATGGGTTATGTGAAGAACGTGTTCGACAAGACGGCCATCACCGGTGCCTTCCTCAACTCCGACGACACCGCGTTGACGACCAACGTGTTCCTCACCGATCCGCGCCTCTATGGCGTGCGTATCACGAAGAACTTCTGAGGGGGAAAACGATGAGCGAACTGATCGTACAGATAAACAATCGCCAGATGATCCGCTGGAAGCTGCTTATGGGCGTTTCCGGGCTGGCTCTCGGCTCCTACCTATCTTCGGTTGCCGCAGCGCGAGCCTCGGACAAAGAGCAGCCGATGGTCTGGATCGAGTTGGACGGCCAGTTCACCAATCAGTCGGTGGGGAGCGAGTCGTTCGTTCCACCCTTCGCGGAGAGTTCGCCGTTCGGCTCCGGTATAGAGCTCGCCCGGAAACGTCCGCCATCGGGTTGGGACGAAGGCGGAAAGATCACCTTCGAACCGGCCGATTCCGATTGGCTGCTGTCGCTCGGCGTGCGTTATGGCAAGGGCAGCCGGCAAAAAGCGCGTAACCAATACACCAAGCAAACCGGCGGTTACTGGAGCAAATATTATACGGCGCTGCAGAGCGTCAAAGCGGCGAGCAGCGAGAAACATCTCATTCTCGACTTCCAGGCCGGCAAGGACATCGGGCTCGGCATGTTCGGGCAGCAGGGAAAATCGACCGTCAGTCTTGGCGTGCGCTATGCGCAATTCAGTTCGCGCAACAACATCACCCTGCGGTCGATCACCGCCGCCGTTCCAACATCGTATTATATCTTCCATGCCGGCTTCGATGCGAAGCGCGATTTCAATGGCATCGGCCCATCGCTTTCGTGGGATGCCTCGGCCGACCTTGCCGGCAATCACGCCGATGGCAGCCTCACATTGGACTGGGGCATCAACGGCGCAGTCCTGTTCGGGCGGCAGAAGGTGAAGATCCACCACCACAAGACCGGTCAATACCAGGAAGAGACCGCAAAATATTATCCGTCCCTGCGAACGACGGTGTATCACACCTCGGCCTCGCCGGAGCGTAGCGAAAGCGTCACTGTTCCCAATCTCGGCGGCTACGCGGCGCTGTCGCTCAGATACAGCAAGGTGAAGATTAGCCTCGGCTATCGCGTGGATTATTTCTTTGGCGCCATCGATGGCGGCATCGACTCGCGCACTACTTACAATCGCGGTTTCTATGGCCCGTATGCGAGCTTCAGCATCGGCCTAGGCGGGTAGGACAAGCAGAAATCCTCTTTTAAAGGCGGCGGCTTATCCCGCCGCCTTTTTCTTTCGTGCCCGCGCAATTTTAATTCGCGCCGCGCCGCCCCCCCATCGCCCGCGCGCCATCCGTCCCAATAGCTGTAGAGTCGAGCAACCAACCCGCAAAGGTGGGGACGCTGGCGGGATGATCGACAACGGGGAAACCAATCGTGACGGCGCAAAGCGCCACTTCGGAGCGGTGATGACCGCACCCGGAGTTCAGGAGTGGTTTGTCCGCGAGGTTTTGCCCCTGGAGGCGGCGCTGGTGCAGTACCTGCAGCACAATTGGCGGAACCGGGCCGATGTCGAGGACATCCTGCAGGATGTCTACGTCAAGGTCTGCGAAGCCGCCGCCAGGGAACGCCCACAACAGACCAAATCCTTCGTCTTCACCACCGCGCGCAACACGCTGATCGACCGCGTGCGCAAGGAACAGGTGGTCCCCATCGAAGCGGTGGCCGATCTCGACGCGCTCAACATGGCCGCCGACGAACCCGGCCCCGAGCGCACCACGCTCGCGCGCGACGAGTTGCGCCGCGTGCAGGCCGCGCTAGATCGCCTGCCGCCGCGCCGCCGCCAGGCCGTCTATCTGCGCCAGGTCGAAGGCCTCTCGCGTCGCGAGATCGCGACCCGCATGGGCATCGGCGAGGAAACGGTGAAGGAATATCTCGCCGAAGGTCTTTTCGATCTCGCCGAGCTGTTGTTCTCAGAACCCGCCGACATGCGCAGGCGCACATGAGCGAGGCACGCGACATCAAGCGCCGCGCCGCCCAATTCGTGATCGCGCGCCGCACCTCCGAAGAATGGGCGCAGGCCGATCAGCAAAATCTCGACGCCTGGCTCGCCGAACGCGCCGAGCACGCCATCGCGTTCTGGCGCATGGATGCGGCGTGGGAAAGCACCAATCGCCTCGCCGTTCTGCGTCCCAACCGCGCCGAAACCGCGCCTCGCACGAGCCTCATGCCGCGCACCGCCAAGGCGGTGGCCGCACTCGCCGCCATCGGCCTCATCGCTTTCGCCGCGCAGAACGCCTTCACGCCGAAACAAAAGATCTATGCCTCGGCCGTCGGCGACCGCAAAATCCTAACCCTCAGCGATGGCTCGCGCATCGAACTCAACACCGACACGGTGTTGCGCGTCGCCCAGTCCGATAACGGCCGCAAAGTCTGGCTCGACAAGGGCGAAGCCTATTTCGACATCAAGCACGATGCCGCCCATCCTTTCGTGGTGGAAATCGGCAAGCACCGCGTCACCGATCTCGGCACCAAATTCGTCATCCGCGAAACGGGCGAACGCGTCGACGTTTCGCTGCTCGAAGGCCGCGCCCGCATCGACGCGCCCGATGCGGAGGACAAAACCCATTCCGCCATCCTCACGCCCGGCGACGTGGCGGTCGCGACGAACAATTCCCTGTCCGTGCGCAAAACGCCCACCCGCCGCATCGAAAACGATCTGGCCTGGCGCACGGGGCTTCTCGTCTTCAACAACACCACGCTCGGCGAAGCAGCCGATGCCTTCAACCGCTACAACCGCAGGAAACTCGTCATCGAAAATCCGCAGACCGCGGGCCTCACCATCGACGGCACCTTCCACACCAACAATGTGATGGCCTTCGTCGATGTGGCGCAGCACGTCCTGAAACTGAACGTCAAGACCGGCAACGACGAAATCGTCATCGCGCCGTAACGGGAGCAACGGCCCAGATGGGCCATGAGGGGGAATATGAAACGTCCGACCGCAAAATCGATTTTTCTTTGCAGCGCCGCAGCCTTGCTGGCCGTGCCCGCCATAGCCCACGATTTCGACATCCCCGCGGGCGATCTCAAATCCGCGCTCGACGCTTATGTGAAGCAGGCCGGGGTCGAACTCGTCGTCTCCTCCAGCGCCATCAAGGGCGTGAAGACGCGCGGCGTCAAAGGCGACGTTGCGCCCGATGAAGCGCTCACGCGCATCCTGAAAGGAACGGGCTTCAGCATCTATCGCCAGTCTTCCGGCGCGCTGGGCATCACGCAGCAGGAATCCTCCGTCGAAGTGGAACCCGTGCAGCTGGCGCAACTCGCGCCGCGCAACACCTCCGTCGAAACGGTGACGGTGACCTCGTCCAAACTCGGCGGCGTGGATGTGCAAAGCGTTCCCATTGCGATCACCGCAATGAGCCAGGAACAGCTCACCGCCACACAAACGGCGGGCGGTCCCGACCTCGTGAAGAACGTCCCCAATCTCACCTTCACAAAAACGAACTTCACCGGCTACTCGATCCAGATCCGCGGCATCGGCACGCAAGCGATCTCGGTGGCCACCGATCCGGCGGTTGCGGTCGCGTTCAACGACACGCCTTTCATCCGCAACCACTTCTTCGAACAGGAATTCTTCGACGTCGCCCAGGTCGAAGTGCTGCGCGGCCCGCAAGGCACGCTCTATGGCCGCAACGCGACCGCCGGCGTGGTGAACGTCGCGTCCGCCAAACCGACCGATCAATGGGAAGCGATGGCCTCCGTCGACGTCGGAAACTACAACAACCGCCGCCTGGAAGGCATGCTCAACGTGCCCATTTTCGAGGACAAACTCGCCGTTCGGCTCGCGGGCGAGTGGACGAAAAGAGACGGTTATTCGTTCAACGATACGACAAAGAAGTCGATCGACGGCCGCGATCTATGGTCAAGCCGGTTGACCGTCGGATTCAAGCCGATGGAGCGGCTGCAAGCCTATCTCGTCTGGGAGCATTTCGACGAAAAGGACGATCGCGTCCGCTCGGCCAAGCAGCTTTGCAAGAAAGACAACGGCCCGGAATCCGTAGATGGTCTCGATATTACCAATCTTCCGGCGGTTGACGGCAGCGTGATCAACCAATCGGCCTATTGGCGCGCGTTCCTTAGCCAGGGCTGCAAGCCGGTGTCGTTCTATTCGGACGACGCCTTTCAAACACCCAATGGTCAGGCGATCCCGTTTGTCTTCTCGAATGAATTTATTTTCAACGGCTTCGGCGGTGGCGCCCCCGGTGGCTATCTTCTGAATCAGGTCGATCCCTATGCCAGCAAAACGCAATCCCGCAATCTGCGCGTTATCGAGTCGGACCTTTCCCCGACCTACCGCGCGAAAAACGACGTTATCGAGCTGAACGCGGATTTCAACGTCACGCCGGAACTGACGCTCACCTCGCAAACGGCCTATAGCAAGGACCAGCTACAATCGACTCAAGACTTCAATCGTTTCAATACCGAGCCCGGGCTTTTCGGGCTCGATCCAGGCACGGAGAGCAACCCAAGCATTTCGCCGGACGGTATCTTCTGCGATCCACAATTGGGCTGTTCAACTAAAATGGTCGGCAGCGACCTTTCCCAGGAGAGTGCCTGGCAATTCAATCAGGAAGTCCGTCTATCTTCCAATTTCTCCGGCCCGCTGAACTTCAGCATCGGCGCCAACTACATGCACTATCAGACGCTGGAAGATTACTACATTTTCTTCAACCTGCTGACGGCCTCGACAATGCTGGCGAACCGGACGGTGCCCGGCGACTATGCTCATTGCTACGATTACTTTACCCGCGAAGCGTTTCTCATCCCCTCCACGCCCGTCTACAGCGACAGAGGCCCAGAATATGGGATGATTTCAAACCAGGGCTGTAACGCTGGCGGACCCTTCGGAACCTATATCGATCCCAATCCCGTCGATCAGCTCGACGGACAAGGCCATAACTATTTCCGCAGCAAAAACCCATACCATCTGAATTCATGGGCCGGGTTCGGCGAGGTCTACTATCAGGTCGCGCCAGATGTGAAACTGACGGGCGGTCTCAGATGGACTGACGACAGCAAGCGCTTCTGGAACATCCCCAGTTGGGTCTATCTGGAAGGCGGCGGTTATCCCGTCCAGAGCATCGTCGATCAGGAGTGGAAGGAGATCACCGGCCGCTTTAACGTCAACTGGACGCCGAAACTCGATTTCACCGACGACACGCTTGTCTACGCATCGTTCGCCCACGGCTATAAGGGCGGCGGCGCCAATCCGCCGGGACCGCAGGGAGCGACTGTTGCCGTCGTCCACCCGGCAACATTTGCGCCGGAATATATCAACGCCTTCGAGTTGGGCACCAAGAACACGCTGCTCGACGGCGGGCTCACACTCAACGGCGACGTCTTCTACTACGACTACAAGGGCTATCAGATTTCCCAGATCGTCGATCGCACCTCGATCAATCTGAACGTCGATGCGAAGGTGAAGGGTGCCGAAGTGGAAGCCACTTGGGAACCGCTTCCAGGCTTGAGGTTCAACCTCACCGGCGGTCTTGAAGACAGCCGCATCAACGACGGTCAATCGGCCATCGACCTGATGGACAGAACAGCCGGTCACACCGACTGGATTGTCGTGAAGCCCTTCGTCGCGGAAACGTCGAACTGCATCGTTCCGGCGTCGTTCATCCGTCAATACATCACCCAGCGCGTGCTGATCGACGGCACCGGCGAAGCCTTGCCCGACATGATCATCTGCGATCTCGCGTACAATCCCGCGATCTTCGGCGGGCGTGAATCGGCCGACTCCATCTTTGAAGCGCGCGCAGGAACGACCTTCGATGTCACCTCCGCTCCCAATGGTGGCGCCGGTTTCTCCAAAGATCTGGGCGGCAACAAACTGCCGAACACGCCGCCGTTCACATTGTCGATCGGTGGGCAATATTCCATGCCATTGAGTGAAAGCTGGGCGGGCACTCTGCGCGGCGACTTTTACTGGCAGGGCAATTCCTTCGCCCGCATCTTCAACGACAAGCCGTATGATCAGCTGCACGGCTACACCAACCTGAACTTCGCCCTGATCTTCACCAACCAGGATGGTTGGCAGGCGATGGCCTATGTGAAGAACGTGCTCGACACCACGGCGATCACCGGTGCGTTCCTGAATTCGGACGACACGGCATTGACCACCAACGTGTTCCTCACCGACCCGCGCTTGTTCGGCCTGCGCGTCACCAAGAACTGGTAATCCTCTCCCTTGGATTGCCAAAGGGCGGCGGAGCGATCCGCCGCCCTTTTTGTTGCGCGTGACCGCAACATTGTTGCGCCCGCAAAAAATTCAACCTCCAGCCCCTAACAATCGCCGCGCTGTTTCGTCGGAATAGCCACGCGGGGCCATGCGGCCCGGCGGATCGGTCTGGGGATGGTCGAAAGATCGGACAATTTCGGGAGTGCGGGCTTGGCGCCTGCGGACACCAACGACGCGGTTGCACGCGCCGATGCGTGGTTCGCGCGCGAAATCCTGCCGCTTGAGGCTTCGTTGATGCAGTTCCTGCAACACAACTGGCGGCTGAAGAACGAGATCCCCGATCTCCGGCAAGAGGTCTACGCCCGCGTCTACGAAAGCGCGGTCAAGCGCATTCCCGAAAAGCCGAAACACTTCCTCTTCGCCACCGCGCGCAATCTGCTTATCGACCGCGCCCGCCAGGCCCGCGTCATTCCCATCGACGCGGCCTCCGATCTCGACGCGCTCGATCCGGCGTCCGATACGCCCGGCCCCGACCAGATCGTGATGGCGCGCGACGAACTGCGCCGCCTGCAGGCAGCGCTCGAAAAACTTTCGCCGCGCTGCCGCGAAGCCGTCGTGCTCGGCCGCATCCAGGGGCTGTCCCGCCGCGAGATCGCCCAACGCATGGGCGTCACCGAAGGCACCGCCGCGCAATATCTGGCCGAAGGCATCTGCTCGCTGGTCGAACATCTGCAACGTGGGGGCAAGGCGAAATGAGCACCCTCGACCCAACCGAAGACATCGCCGTGGACGCGCTCACCCGCCAAGCCGCCCAATGGATCGAACGCCGCGATTTCGGCAATTGGAGCGAAGAAGATCGCGCCGCCTTCGACACCTGGCTCGCGCAATCCCCCGCCCATCGCGTCGCCTTCATCCGCCTGGAAACGGGTTGGAAACGCAGCGAACTTCTAAGCGCGCTGCAATCCTTCCGGCCCACCCCCGCAACGCCTGCGCCGCGCCGCTGGTGGGTCATCGGTGGGGCCGCCGCTGCCGCCGCCATTGCGGTTGCGGCCTTCGGCCTCTCCGGCGCCTTCGATCTCAAGAAGCCGCAATTCCAGACCTACGCCACCACCGTCGGCGGCCGCGAAACGCTCGCACTCGCCGACGGCTCGGAAATCGAGCTCAACACCGACACGGTCTTGCGCATCTCCAACGCTGCGCACGGCCGCAAAGCCTGGCTCGACAAGGGCGAGGCCTATTTCAAGATCAAGCACGATGCCGCCCATCCCTTCGTGGTCATCGCGGGCGCCCATCGCATCACCGATCTCGGCACCAAATTCACCGTGCGCGACGAAGGCAGCGGCATCAAAGTCGCCCTGATGGAAGGCCGCGCGCGTCTCGACGCGGCTGGCAAAACCGGCCCGCGCTCCGTCACGCTCACCCCCGGCGATGTCGCGCTCGCAACGCCCACCTCGCTGTCGGTGAACAAAAAGCCCGCCGAACAGCTCAAGAAGGATGTGGGCTGGGAGCACGGCATCCTCACCTTCGATCATCTGGCACTTTCCGACGCCGCGCGCGAACTGAACCGCTACAACACGAAGAAACTCGTCATCGCCGACGCAGCCGCCGGCCGGCTGACCATCGGCGGCACGTTTGCAACGAATGACGTCGACGCCATCGCCAACGTCGCGCACGAAATCTTCGGCCTGCATGTCGAAAACCAGGGCAACAACATCGTGATCTCGCGCTGAGACGCGCGTTCCAGAAACTGAGGGGGCAAATGCCAAACACGATCCGATCCGCGCTGCTCGCAAGCGCCGCAGCAATTCTCGCGGGCGCCGCCAACGCCGCCGATTTCGACATCCCCGGCGGCGATCTCAAAGCCGCCCTCGATTCCTATTCCCGCCAAACCGGCGTCTCGCTTCTCTATTCCGACCAGGCGATACGCGGCGTGCGCTCGAAAGGCGTGCAAGGCGACGTTGCGCCCGACGATGCTCTTTCCCGCATTCTTTACGGCACCGGCTTTCAGGTTCGCCGGCATGAGGGCAGCGCCATCACCATCGTTCGGGACAATCGTTCCAGCGCGAGCGATATACCTCCACTGCAAATGGCGCAGGCGATGCCCGCGCGATCCGCTGTGGAGACGGTTACGGTTACGTCGTCCAAACTTGGCGGCGCCGATGTCCAGAGCATTCCCATCGCCATCACCGCGCTCAGTCAGGAACAGTTGACGGCCACACAGACCGCAGGCGGCCCCGATCTGGTCAAGCAAGTACCGAACCTGACTTTCACCAAGACAAACTTCACCGGCTACTCGATCCAAATCCGCGGAATCGGCACGCAGGCGATCTCGGTCGCCACCGATCCGGCCGTCGCCGTCGCATTCAACGACATCCCCTTCATCCGCAATCACTTCTTCGAACAGGAATTTTACGACGTTGCGCAGGTCCAGGTACTGCGCGGGCCGCAAGGAACGCTCTACGGACGCAACGCAACGGCCGGCGTGGTCAATCTCACCAGCGCCAAACCGACCGACCAGTTTGAAGCCATGGCATCCGCCGAACTCGGCAACTATCGCCAGCGCCGTTTCGAAGGAATGATCAACATTCCCATCGTCGACGATTGGCTCGACATCCGCCTTGCCGGCGAATGGACCAAACGCAACGGTTACAGCTTCAACGAGATCACCAATTCCTCGATCGACGGCCGCGATCTGTGGTCGGGCCGTCTCAGTATCGGGTGGAAGCCCACATCCGATATCCAGGCTTATCTGATCTGGGAGCATTTTTCGGAAAACGACGATCGCATTCGCTCCAGCAAGCAGCTCTGCAAACGCGATCCGGGCCTCACTCAAATCGACGGCGTGGACATCCCACAAACAGGCGGCGCGTTCAGCGCGACCACTTTCCTCAGTCAAGGTTGCCTGCCGGTTTCGCTCTACTCGCCGGAAGCGTTTCAGGTTCCCAACGGCTTCTCGCTTCCCTATTACGGGCCGCTGGCCAATGCGGGGGCGCCCCTCGATCCCACCATCGATCCTTACGCGGATACGGTGCAATCCACCAATCTGCGCAACATCCAGTCCACACTCGATCCCATTTACAAGGCCAAGAACGACATCGTCGAGCTCAACGCCGACTATCACGTGACGCCGAGCCTCACGATCACATCCCAAACCGGATTCAATCACGATTTCCTGTGGTCGACGCAGGATTACAATCGCTTCAATACCGCCCCTGGCATCTTCCTGCCGGGCGGCAGGAATGGCGATCGTTTTGATCTCATTTCGGCGGATGGCGTCTTTTGCGATCCGCAGCTCGGATGCAGCGACAGATTGGTCGTGCAGGACCTGTCCGAAGAACATGCATGGCAGTTCAGTCAGGAACTGCGGATTTCATCGAATTTCGACGGCCCGTTCAATTTCAGCTTCGGCGGAAATGTCCTGCATTACGAGACCCAGGAGAACTACTACGTCTTTGTGAACACGGTGACGTTGTTCGCGGCGAACATCGACAACGGCTTTGCCTCGCGTCTATGGGTTCCCGGCGTCTCCGACAATCATGAGTGCCTGATGCGTCCGCGCGGCAATGGCGCGGGCGGCTTTCAATATCCCGATCCGAATGGCGGCAGCGGCGCATTGGGATGCGATTATATCGACCCCAATCCTCTCTCCAGCCTGAACGACGAGGGGCACAACTATTTCCTGAGCCAGAATCCCTATGTGGTGAATTCCTATGCTGGATTCGGCGAGGCTTACTACAATGTCGCTCCGGATTTGAAATTCACCGCAGGTCTTCGCTTCACAGAAGATCGCAAGCACTTCCCGTTGATCCCAAGCTGGCTCGCATCGGCCGGTTATGGTTATCCCATCGTCGGCAACGTCGATCAGGATTGGGGGAAGATAACGGGCCGCTTTGCCGCCAACTGGACGCCCAAGCTCGATTTCACCGATCAGACGCTGATCTACGGCTCCTATGCGCATGGCTACAAGGCGGGCGGCGCAAATCCGCCTGGGCCGGTTTTGCCGACCAGCGTCGATCTCCAACCGACCCATCCGCTCACTTTCGCGCCGGAATATGTCGACGCGTTCGAAATCGGTTCGAAGAACACATTGCTTGACGGCGCGCTGACGTTGAACGGCAATCTCTTCTACTACAATTACAAAGGCTATCAGATCTCGCAGATCGTCGATCGCACGTCGGTCAACCTGAACTTCGATGCGCACATCATAGGGGCCGAGCTCGAAGCGACGTATGAACCGGTGCCGGGTCTGCGTTTCAATTTCGGTGGAGGCTGGGAACACACCGAACTCGCCGATGGTTCCAAGGCCGTCGATTTGATGGATCGCACGGCGGGCCACACCGACTGGGTCGTGGTCAAGCCCGATGTAACACTGGCATCCAACTGCGTATTGCCCACCTATCTCTTGGCAGAGATGATCAAGATCGGCGAGAAGATCGGCCAGGGAAGCATCGATGGCGGCGCGTGCACGGGCGCGTATGTTCGCGGTGTCGATCCCGTCACGAACAAGACCTACGTTCCGAATCCGACACGCACATATAACAACCGGCGGATTACGGATGGCTATCCGGGGTTCGATCCTTCAACTGCACCCAATGGTGGCGCAGGTTTCTACAAAGACCTGAGCGGCAACGAGCTTCCCAACGCGCCGCCATTCACCGTGTCGTTCGGAGCACAATATTCCATGCCGGTCACCGAAGACTGGGCGGCCACGCTGCGTGGCGATTACTACTGGCAGGATTACTCCTGGGCGCGTGTCTTCAACGACAATCCGTACGACCGGTTGCGCGGCTACACCAACATCAATCTCGCGCTGATCCTGACAAGCCAGAACGGCTGGCAGGTGATGGGCTATCTCAAGAACGTTCTGGATACCGCGGCGGTCACCGGCGATTTTCTGAACAGCGACGATACCGGACTGACAACAAACGTGTTCCTGACCGATCCGCGCCTCATCGGCGTTCGCGTCACCAAGAACTGGTAAGGGGGGAAGGTCAATGAGCGAATTGATGAACTCGAGAGACAACAGCGGAAGTATCCGCCTCCAGTTGCTGACAACGGTTTGTGCCGCCGTTCTGCTTGCATCCCTTGCCGATGACCCCGCGGAGGCAAGCGAAAGCCAGCCCGCAGTCTGGATCGAAGTGGGCGCGCAGCTCGAAAAGATCGGCAGCGAGCAGCAGCCATTCGCGCCGCCGTTCACGCTGGTTCAACCGCAACCCGCGCCATTCTCGCCCATATCGCCTTTGCAAGCGCAAACGTCTCCGCGCCATGCGATGGGCGGCGAGGGCAAGATCACCTTTGCACCAGAAGACTCACCATGGTCTTTCACAGCTGCTGTTCGTTACGGCAGATCGAATGCCAAGAAGCATATCCATCAGCAGACCTCGCTCGGTCCGCAACCATATATCCATTATGGGACTTATCTGACGCCGACCGTCCAGAATTTCGCTGACACCAAATCGAAGCAGAGCGAAAGCCACGCCATTCTCGATTTCCATGTGGGCAGGGATGTTGGGTTGGGCATCTTCGGGCGGTCCGGCAGTTCCACGATCAGCGCCGGCGTGCGCTTTGCGCAATTCGGCTCCCACTCGAATGTTTCCATATACGGCCATCCCGATGTCGATGTGCGGATCATTCAGACCTATGGCTACGTTCTTCCCTTCAAATATTTTCACAACTACCTGGCGTCAGCCGACATTCGCCGCAGCTTCCATGGTATCGGCCCTTCGCTGTCCTGGTCCGGCGAAACCCCGTTTGCAGGGAATGCGGACACAGGTTCAATCTCGCTCGATTGGGGCGTGAACGGCGCGGTGTTGTTTGGCCGCCAGAAGGTCAACGGCACGCACAGCACGACGGGATATTACTTCAATCAGAAATACGGCTACGGCCAGCAATATGTTCAGCAATATCAGCATGCGAACCAACCCATCCATCGAAGCCGCTCGGTGGTGGTGCCCAATGTCGGCGGTTTTGCCGCAATTTCGTTCCGGCGCGGCGACGCCAAACTGACCTTCGGCTACCGCGCCGACTTCTTCATCGGCGCAATGGATGACGGCGTGGTGTCGAGGCACGACGGAAACCGATCTCTGCACGGGCCATACGCTTCGATCAGCGTCGGTCTCTAGCGGCTAACCGCCGGGCGCTGAGCCGCCTTGCGCTTTTGCAGGATGCCAACCGAAAGCGATCGCTTTACATAGGTGAAGCAATCCCTTTCGGGCGCACCCTTGGCCGCCTCTCACGTCCGCACCGCTCTCACCCCCGCCCACGCCATCCTCACCCTTGCCGTCACGGCCGTGTGGGGCACGAATTTCGTCGTTATCAAGGTGGCGCTGGGTCATCTGCCGCCGCTCTTTTTCGCCACGCTTCGTTTCTTCTTCGTGGCGTTCCCGCTGATCTTCGTTCTGAAACGCCCCCCCGTGCCGTGGTCGCATCTGGCGGCTTATGGCGTGTTGATCGGGGCGGGGCAGTTCGGGCTTCTGTTCATCGCGATGAAGTCCGAGATTTCGCCGGGCCTCGCCTCGCTGGTGGTGCAGGTGCAGGCGTTCTTCACCATCGGCTTGTCGATCTGGTTCACCGGCGAGAAGGTGCGGGTGTTTCAATGGGGTGCGCTGGCGCTCGCCGTTCTGGGGCTCGGCGTCATCCTCGAACACACCGGCGGAGATGCCACGCCGTTGGGACTGGTGCTTGTCGTGCTCGCGGCACTTTCCTGGGCGGGCGGCAACACGGTGCAGCGTGCCGACAAGCCGCCGAACATGCTCTCTTATGTCGTGTGGTCGGCCGTGTTCGCGATTCCGCCGCTCTTTTTGCTCTCGCTCGCTTTCGAAGGCTGGCCTGCCATCACGCGCGGTTTCGAAAACGCCGATGCGCTCACCTGGGCCGCCGTCATCTATCAATCGGTCGGCAACACGATGTTCGGTTACGGAAGCTGGGGCTATCTGTTGTCGCGTTATCCCGCCGCCACCGTTTCGCCCACCGCGCTGCTCGTGCCGGTGTTCGGCATGGGCGCCAGCACCTGGTTCCTGGGCGAGTCGCTTCCGCCATGGAAAATCGTTGCCGCTGTGTTGGTGATGGGCGGCCTCACGCTCAACGTGTTGTGGCCCATGCTGCGCCGGCCCGCGCCCGCTTGACGGAACTTTCGCGCCGTCGTGCGCTTTCCTTCCCGATGGCCGACCTGTTCGATGCACCCGATCTCGACATCGCTTCGCTCAGCGCTTTGCGCGAAGCGGAAGCCAAATGCCGCCGCTGCCACTTATATAAGTATGCCACGCAGTTGGTTCCCGGCGATGGCCCGGCCCATGCCCGGCTGATGCTGGTTGGCGAGCAGCCCGGCAACGATGAAGATCTCTCGGGCGAACCCTTCATCGGCCCTGCCGGGCGCATGCTCGATCGCGCGCTCGGCGATGCGGGCATCGAGCGCAAGAAGGTGTTCATCACCAACGCCGTGAAGCATTTCAAATTCGAACAGCGCGGCAAGCGCCGCCTGCACAAACGCCCCGATCCGAACGAGATCGACGCCTGCCGCCTATGGCAGGACTTCGAACGCAAACTCGTCCGCCCCAAACTGGTGGTCGCGCTTGGCGCCACCGCGGCGCGCAGTCTTTTGGGCCGCGTGACCACGATTTCGAAGGTGCGCGGAACTCCGCAAGCCATGCCCGACGGCGGCGATTGCCTCGTCACCATCCACCCGTCCTATCTGTTGCGGATTCTCGACGAGCACGATGCGCAAGCCGAATACGCGCGCTTCGTGGCAGATTTGAAACAGGCCGGAAGGTTGGCGGGGCGCGCGTAACCCCTTCATTGCGTTCGCCGAACGCCATGCCTGACGCCCCCGTCACGCATTGTATTGGCGCATTAATAGCTTGTCAGAATCGCGGCCCGCGAGCAGGATTTCAAAATCATCGGCTGAAAAAGCCGAAGGAGGAGCGCGATGCAAGTCAGACATATCCTTCTCGACAAGGGGCGCGAGATCATCGCCATCAATGCCGACGCCACCCTGTCGGAAGCGGCAAGCCTGCTCGCCCGCCGCCGCATCGGGGCCGTGATCGTGCTGGGCGAAGACGGCATGCTCGCGGGCATCCTCTCCGAACGCGATGTGGTGCGCGCGATCTCCGCCGAAAGCGTGGCGGCGCTCGCCCGCCCGGTCAGCGGATTCATGACGCGCGAGATCACCACCTGCAGCGAAGACGATACGGTCGACGGCCTGATGGAACTTATGACCAATGGCCGCTTCCGTCATGTGCCCGTCGTCACCAACGGCCGCCTCGTCGGCATCGTCTCCATAGGAGACGTGGTGAAGACGCGCATCGAGGAAACGATACGCGAAGCCGAATCCTTGCGCGAATACATCGCCACCGGCTGAGTTCCCAAAGGTTCCCGCGCAACCTGTTCAACCGCCGCGCGTTTCTCCTCTAGCAAAGGAGAACCCCCATGCCTTTTCGCAAGATTTTGCTCGGCACTGCCGCGGCTGCTTTCATAGCCGCGCCTGCGCTCGCCGAAGAAAACTACTACCACCAGAACCCGACGCCCGAAGAACAGGCGCAAACCCAATCGCTCAATTCCGATGCGCAAAGCGGAACCGTCGCGCCCGGCGCGCAAGCCAAATACGACGCGCAGCAGGAAGAATATGCGCGCCAGCAGGCGGACTATCAGCAAAAGAAGGCCGATTACGAAGCGCAGCGCAATCGCTACGCGCAGCAACGCGCGCACTATGCCGCCCAGCGCGATGCGTATTACGCGGAAGTCTCCGGCGATCCGTGGCTGGTGCCTGCCGTGGCGCCGCCGGCGTGGCCGGATGAGATGCGCCTCAACCGCCTCTATGTCGTTTCCGATCCGGGCCGCGAACTCGCCCGTGCGCCGCTTGTCGATGGTAATGGCCATTGGGTCGGCCGCGTGCGCGACGTCGAAACGGAAAACGGTTATGCGCGCCGCGTGAAGATCTATCTCTATCGCGATCACCGCTATGTCTGGGTGCGCCCGGGCCTGCTCCGCTACGACGCATCGGACGGCGTGCTGTTCACCCACCTCGACTATCGCGATCTCGCGAACATGCCGGGCTACAACGCCTGACACGTACATCCTGTAGAGTGGAAAGGCCGGCCTGCGCGCCGGCCTTTTTCATGCGTCCGCAAACTCCCGCAAAACGCGCGCGAAATTATCGGCATCTTCGACAAACGCCGAATGGCCGCCTTTCAGCAAGGCGACGGTGCCATTCTTCGCCGTCAGTGCCGCGTTCCGGGAGGCAGACCAGGGAATGATGCGGTCGCTTTTCGCCCAGGCGAACAGGATCGGGCAATCCACCATCGCAACGAGGCCGCGCGCATCGGCGTCGCCGCGTGCGAAACTCTCCCATGCGCTCCGCAACGTGCCTGCCATCTCATAGCCCGCCGCAACGATGCGTTCGCGATGCGCTTGCGGCGCGCGCGGCAGAACCAGCCGCGTGTAATAGAAGCGGTAAGCGCCGCCGAACCATTTCCTCCCCATTTCGCCTGCGCGAAAGAACGAAACCATCCGCGCAATGGCAAACCGCGCCACGCCGTCGACAGGCCGCAATCCGCCCGCGTTGCACAGGATCAATCCACCCAGATCGTCGCGCGAAGCCGCCACCTGCAAGGCCGCGGCGCCGCCAATGGAATTGCCAAGCAGGATCGGTCTGTCCAACTGCAGCGTATCGAGCAGACGTGTCAGCACATCGGCATAGTGCTTTGCATCCGGCGCCTTGCCGTCGTCCGGCGAAAGCCCGTGTCCCGGCCAATCCACCGCGATCACTTCGAACCCATCGCCGACCTTTTCTGGTAGCAGCTCGAAATCGCGCGCGCCATGGGCGATCGCGTGCAGGCAGACAAGCGGTCTGCCGCGCCCGCGCCGCATGACGGCCAGCCGCGTTCCGCCCGCATCGACAAACTCGAACGGCGGCTGCGCTCCCAGTGCGGCCCGAAGCAGTGCGGTACGGAGCGGTGTGGAATTCGCCATGGCCTTCCTCCGCGACAAGTGATATATGTATCACTTGATGGCTGGCCCGCGCAAACGCATCCCGGAAGAGACCCGCGCCAAACTCCTTGCGGCTGCGCAAGCCGAGTTCAACACGCGCGGTTTCGACGGCACCGACACCAACCGCATCGCCAGACGCGCGGGCTACGCGCCCCAAACCTTCTATCGCCACTTCCCCGACAAGACCGCGATCTTCCTCGCCGTCTACGATGCGTGGTGGCGCGCGGAATCCGCGGCACTCGCGCAATCGAACGCGCGCACCGCGCGACAGGCCGCGCGCGTTGCGCTCGATTTTCACACGCGCTGGCGCGTCTTCCGCCGTTCGTTGCGGCATCTGGCGATTGTCGACGCGAAAGTGCGCAACGCCCGCACGCTTGCGCGCAAAGAACAGATCGCAAGATGGAAGAAAGCCGGTTCGCGCCGCCCGGACGGCGAATTGGCGGCGGCCCTTCTCGCCGCCGAACGGCTTCTGGATGCCGCCGCCGAAGGGGAACTTGCCGATCTGGGCCTCAAACCGGCCGCCGTTCTGGCGCTGGCGAGCGTCGCCATGGCCGCGCTGATGCGGCAATAGGTGCCATAAGCCATTGATTTTCTAGAGAAATGTCCCTTTCCCAAGGGTGAATCGCAATAAAATTGCTCAATTGCGATTCCGGGGTGGATTGCCTTGTGTCCGTCCCCGCACGCACCACATCCGATAGCGGTTTTGTGCTTTGCAGCAGCAGATCGAAATGCGGCGAAAACCGCGCATTTTTGTCCATCCACAGGCGCTGAAATAATTTTGTTTTTAGCGTTTGACACAGCCGGTTAGCCCCCCTATACACCGCGCCCACGCCGCCCGCCGGGCTTGCCTTGCGGGCGGTGTCGCTTCTCTGCCAGAATGAAAATTCGCGCCGAAAAGCAGCTCTTTGACATTGTGATTCGAGGAAGGGGAACGTGGGCGGCGGCTCGGTCGCTTCGCGTATGATTTCGGTCGTCAGATCGGAATTATGCGTAAATGAATCGAGCCATTTCTAAGCTCGCGTTCTTCTGCAAACACAAACATGTATGTTCTGGTGTTTCGACCCTGTGACAGGATCGAAATGCCAAAACTCCGTCATGTAGGTATTTGCGAACAACGAACGTGAAGTGTTTGAGATGGTTCAGGATCAAAACATGAGAGTTTGATCCTGGCTCAGAACGAACGCTGGCGGCAGGCCTAAAACATGCAAGTCGAGCGCCCAGCAATGGGAGCGGCGGACGGGTGAATAACACGTGGGAATGTACCTTTCGGTACGGAACAACTCAGGGAAACTTGAGCTAATACCGTATGCGCCCTAACGGGGAAAGATTTATCGCCGAAAGATCAGCCCGCGTCCGATTAGCTAGTTGGTGAGGTAATGGCTCACCAAGGCTCCGATCGGTAGCTGGTTTGAGAGAACGATCAGCCACACTGGGACTGAGACACGGCCCAGACTCCTACGGGAGGCAGCAGTTGGGAATCTTGGACAATGGGCGAAAGCCTGATCCAGCCATGCCGCGTGAGTGATGAAGGCCTTAGGGTTGTAAAGCTCTTTTGCCAGGGACGATAATGACTGTACCTGGAGAATAAGCCCCGGCTAACTTCGTGCCAGCAGCCGCGGTAATACGAAGGGGGCTAGCGTTGTTCGGAATTACTGGGCGTAAAGCGTGCGCAGGCGGTTTCTCAAGTCAGGGGTGAAAGCCCGGAGCTCAACTCCGGAATTGCCTTTGAAACTGTGAAGCTAGAGTGCGGGAGAGGTGAGTGGAATTCCCAGTGTAGAGGTGAAATTCGTAGATATTGGGAAGAACACCGGTGGCGAAGGCGGCTCACTGGCCCGTTTCTGACGCTCATGCACGACAGCGTGGGGATCAAACAGGATTAGATACCCTGGTAGTCCACGCCGTAAACTATGGATGCTAGCCGTTGGGTAGCTTGCTACTCAGTGGCGCAGCTAACGCCTTAAGCATCCCGCCTGGGGAGTACGGCCGCAAGGTTGAAACTCAAAGGAATTGACGGGGGCCCGCACAAGCGGTGGAGCATGTGGTTTAATTCGACGCAACGCGCAGAACCTTACCAGGGTTTGACATCCTACGCTCGCCAGAGAGATCTGGTTTTCCCGCAAGGGACGTAGAGACAGGTGCTGCATGGCTGTCGTCAGCTCGTGTCGTGAGATGTTGGGTTAAGTCCCGCAACGAGCGCAACCCTCGCCTTTAGTTGCCATCATTAAGTTGGGCACTCTAGAGGGACCGCCGGCGACAAGCCGGAGGAAGGTGGGGATGACGTCAAGTCCTCATGGCCCTTACACCCTGGGCTACACACGTGCTACAATGGCGGTGACAGTGGGCAGCTACTTCGCGAGGAGCGGCTAATCCCAAAAAACCGTCCCAGTTCAGATTGCAGTCTGCAACTCGACTGCATGAAGGTGGAATCGCTAGTAATCGCAGAACAGCAGGCTGCGGTGAATACGTTCCCGGGCCTTGTACACACCGCCCGTCACGGCATGGGAGTTGGTTTTACCCGAAGACGGTGCGCTAACCCGCAAGGGAGGCAGCCGGCCACGGTAGGATCAGCGACTGGGCCGAAGTCGTAACAAGGTAGCCGTAGGGGAACCTGCGGCTGGATCACCTCCTTTCTAAGGATGTACCCAGA
>Ga0207649_10000599_pt1 | contig 24436 bp, 18 predicted proteins | sample KBSC43metaG_FD_184317 | JGI IMG/M metagenome (GOLD analysis project Ga0207649, IMG submission 184317) | Corn rhizosphere microbial communities from Kellogg Biological Station, Michigan, USA - KBS C4-3 metaG (SPAdes) (version 2) | ecosystem: Host-associated > Plants > Roots > Rhizosphere > Soil ... | reverse complement strand
GGCCAGTTCGCGGGTGCCGATGGCAAGACCCACCAGTACGCCTTCCCGTACAAGCAGGAAGTGAAGTCGCTGGTCTGGTACTCGCCCGACGCCTTCAAGGAGAAGGGCTATGAGGTCCCCAAGACCTGGGAAGACCTGATGGCTCTGCAGGACAAGATCAAGGCTGACGGCGGCACCCCGTGGTGCGTCGGCATCGAGTCGGGCGGCGCCACTGGCTGGCCGGCGACCGACTGGATCGAGAACCTCCTCCTGCTGACCCAGCCGCCGCAGGTTTATGACGACTGGGTGGCCGGCAAGGTCAAGTTCGCCGACAAGAAGATCACCGATGTGATGGACCTGTTCGGCTCGATCGTGAAGGACGACAAAAATGTCGCCGGCGGCACCAAGGCCGTCGTCTCGACGAACTTCGGCGACAGCCCGAAGGGCCTCTTCACGGTTCCGCCGCAGTGCTACCTGCACAAGCAGGCATCGTTCATCACCTCCTTCTTCCCCAAGGATACCAAGGCCGGTGTGGACTATGACTTCTTCTACTTCCCGCCGATGAAGGCTCACCCCGAGCTCGGCAACCCGGTCGAGGGTTCCGGCAACCTAGTGACCATCACCAAGGACTCGCCGGCCGCGCAGGCCTTCATCCAGTTCCTCGAGACGCCGATCGCTCACGAGATCTGGATGGCCCAGCCGAACGGTTCGTTCCTGACCGCTCTCAAGACGGTCAACACGAAGGTCTATTCGAGCGACGTCCTGAAGAAGTTCGGCGACATCCTGCTCAACGCCACGACCTTCCGCTTCGATGGTTCGGACCTGATGCCGGGCTCGGTTGGCGCCGGTACCTTCTGGACTGGCATGGTCGACTTCGTGAACGGCGCCAGCGCCGCTGACGTTGCCGCCAAGATCGACGCGTCCTGGCCCAAGAGCTAAGCGCTCCTTCGACTTCGGACCCGGCGCATGCGCCGGGTCCATTGCACAGGCTCCAAACAAATGCGACGCTAAGTTGCGCGGGAGCTAGTGGGGGAGACTGGCGTGGCGGTAGATACGGCAGGCAGAAGCACGATGCGGGCCAATTCCTGGTCCGCTACGACAATTGCAGGAACGGCATTGGTGGCCCTCCTCGTCGTCGTGTGGGTGATCAACGCCTACCTCGTCGATCTGTTCTCCGACCGGCTGGTTTCGACCAGCCTGCACCAGATCCTCAATGCCGTCTTTGCGGTCTGCATGGCGCTTGCGGTTTGCTTCCTCTATTTCTGGGGCAGTAACTGGCTGCTCGACAAATTCCTCGCGACCGACCATTCGATGACGGTCGATACGGTCACGCGCCGCGACGCGACGCGGTCCAACATCCGCCCGTGGCTGTTCATTCTTCCGGCGCTGCTCTTCCTCGTGATCTATCTGGTCTACCCGGTCATCGAGACCGTGCGCCTGTCGCTGTTCGACAAATATGGCCAGACCTTCGTCGGTGCCGAGAACTACGCCTGGGCGCTTGGCGATGGCGGCTTCTGGCAGGCGGCGCTCAATAATCTCGGCTGGCTCATCATCGTGCCGCTGTTCTCGACGGCGCTCGGCCTGATCATTGCAACCCTGGCCGATCGGCTGTGGTGGGGCAACATCGCCAAGTCGCTGGTTTTCATGCCGATGGCGATCAGCTTCGTCGGCGCCTCGGTGATCTGGAAATTTGTCTACGCCTATAAGGGCCCCGGTATCGCCCAGATCGGTGTGCTCAATGGCATCGTCACCGCGATGGGTCTGCCCCCGCAGGCCTGGATCACCATTCCGATCCTCAACTCGATCCTGCTGATGATCATCCTGATCTGGATCCAGACCGGGTTCGCCATGGTGATCCTGAGCGCGGCGCTGCGCGGCGTCCCCGAGGAGACGCTCGAGGCGGCCCGAATCGATGGGGCCAACGGTTTCCGAATCTTCTTTGACATCATGATCCCGCAGATCTGGGGCACGATCATCGTCGTGTGGACCACGATCACGATCACGGTGCTGAAGGTGTTCGACATCGTGTTCGCCATGACCAACGGCGAGTTTCAGACGCAGGTGCTGGCCAATTACATGTACCGCTGGATGTTCATTTCCGGCGACTATGGCAAGGGCTCGACCATCGCGGTCATCATCATGCTGGTGGTGATCCCGATCATGGTGTGGAACATCCGACGCGCCAACGCCGAGCAGGGGACGCGCTGATGGCTTCGATCGCTACCACTCCCGATGTCGTGCAGGCCCGCCCGGTGGGACTGCCCAAGGTAAAGATCGGCCGGCTCGCCGCCCATTTGGCGCTGCTCGCCCTCGTGGTCCTCTGGACCTTCCCGACGGTCGGTCTGCTGATATCCTCCGTGCGCGACAAGGACCAGCTCGCGTTGAGCGGCTGGTGGACGGCGCTCTCGCATTCGACCCTGATGAGCGCCTCGCGCCCCGGCAGCGCCGACAAGGCCGTGCAGGCCGGCGACCACTGGGAGATCAAGGGCAACCTCTTCGGCAATCCGAATGGGCAAACCATCGAGACCTATGGCGCGACTAACGCCACGATCGGCAAGACGCCGGCGGGCCAGCCTTTGAATATGTCTGATGGCGGCACGATCACGGTGCAGCCAAATGGCGATTTCGCCTGGGACTTCCCGCAGCAGCCGACCTTCAGCGGCGCGCCGCGCATCTATTACGTGACGGGCAGCCCGCCGCGCTTCACGCTCGAGAACTACATCGCGGTGCTGACGTCCACCGGCGTGGCGCAAAGCTTCATCAACTCGATCACCGTCGCGATACCGTCGACCGTGATCCCGATCATGATTGCTGCCTTTGCCGCTTACGCGCTCGCGTGGATGCAGTTTCCGTTCCGCGGATTCATCGTGGCGCTCGTCGTCGGGCTGCTGGTGGTGCCGCTGCAGATGTCTCTGATCCCGCTGCTGCGCATCTACAATGTGGTGGCCAACAACATCAACGGCCTGGCCGGACAGAACATCGTCGAAAGTAAGAGCTATCTAGGCGTATGGCTGGCCCATACCGCGTTCGGCCTGCCGCTCGCCATCTATCTGCTGCGCAACTATATGGCCGGCCTGCCGCGCGAAATCATGGAGTCGGCGCGCATCGACGGCGCGAGCCACTTCAAGACCTTCACCACGATGGTCCTGCCCCTGAGCTTTCCGGCGCTGGCCTCGTTCGCAATCTTCCAGTTCCTGTGGATATGGAACGACCTTCTCGTCGCCCTGGTGTTCCTCGGCGCCCAGGACAACCGGCAGGTGCTCACGGCGCGCCTAGTGAACCTGCTGGGCCAGTACGGCAACAACTGGGAAGTGCTGACCGCGGCGGCGTTCATCTCGATCGTCGTGCCGCTGATCGTCTTCTTCTCGTTGCAGCGGTACTTCGTGCGCGGACTGCTCGCCGGTTCGGTGAAGTAACGCCCGCTAGCCGATGCGGCCGCGGCGATTGCGGGGCAGGGGCTCCTCAATGCTGCGCGGGTCGAGCCCCGGCATAATCTGGAAACTCGAGGGCACCATCGTCCCGCTGGGCGGCAGCCGCTGGTCACACTGGCGGCTGATTTCCTCGATCAATGCCGAGCCCGCATCGTGAAGGGACGAGCGCACGAAGCTGACGCGCGGCGCGAGGCGCGCGGGGTCGAGATGCTTGAGCTGATCGTCCATCGTGGCGATTGCGATCGGCTTGCCTCCGCGCTCTCCCGCTTCGGTCAGGAGCTCGAAGCCGGCCATGAGTAGCAGGATCGACGAATAGATCACGGCGGTCACCGAGCTGTCGGCGAGCGCCTGGTGGGTCAGCCGGAAACCGGCATCGCCCATGGGATGCGTCGAGCCATAGACGGCCACCGCGTCTGCGGGCAGGCCGGCATCGGCCACGGCGTGACGCACGGCGTTGTGGCGGTAGAGCGCATAGTTGAAATTCTCGTCGCCGTTGACGAAGGCGATCCGCCGGTGGCCGTTGGCGATCAGCAGGCGAGCGAGCCTGTAGAAATTGCCGTAATTGTCCATGTCGACCCAGCCATAGCGCTCGTAGCGCTGCTCGCGGCCGTGGACGACGAACGGCCGGCCGGCTTCGAGCAAATAGGTAACGCGCTCGTCGTTCTCGCGCGGCAGATCGACAATGAAGCCGTCGACGCTGTTGTCGCGCACATAGCGGTCATAGGTCGAGATTTCATGGTCCCGGTCATGGCTGGTCAGAACGATGTCGTACTTGGCCGCACGCGCCGTACCGAGCACCCCCGCCATCACTTCGGCGAAATGCGGGTCGAGATATTTGAGCTCGTTGTCGGTCTGCACCCATGCGATGTTGTGGGTGCGCTGCAGCACCAGCCGCTGCGCGTTGCGGTTGGCGCGGTAGCCGAGGCGCTTGGCGGCATCCTCGACCTTGGCCCGCGTCTCCGATCCCACATCCGCGTAGCCATTGAGGGCGCGCGAGATGGTGGTGATCGACAGCTCCAGCTCCGCCGCGAGGTCCTTGATCGTGACGTTGCGGCCCGCCATCTGCGGCCCCTTGGGCGGCTTCGTGGCGGTTGTCATAAGGTCCTGTACGCAAACGCCAATTATACACCCTCCCGCGGTGCTCCGCCGTTGTTCCGGCGTTGACGGCACCGCTTGCCCCTCGATAAGAATAGCTTACTAAAACGTTTTGGCAAAAATTGCACGCCGGGCGTTTGCGGGAGGAAATTTCGTGGTCGCGCAGCCGCTGATGACGGAGCAGAAGCCGGCTGAGGAGCCGGTTCTCGACATGAACTGGTGGCGGGGCGCGGTGATATACCAGATCTATCCGCGCTCGTTTCAGGACCACAACGGCGACGGCATCGGCGATCTGGTCGGCATCACCGAGCGCCTCGACTACGTCGCGGATTTGGGTGTGGACGGCGTTTGGCTCAGCCCCTTCTTCACCTCTCCTATGCGCGACTTCGGCTATGACGTGTCGAACTATCGCGATGTCGATCCGCTGTTCGGCACGCTCGGCGATTTCGACCGGCTGCTCGAGAAGGCCCATTCGCTCAAGCTCAAGGTGATCATCGACCAGGTGATCAGCCATTGCTCCGACAAGCATCCCTGGTTCGCCGAAAGCCGGCTCAACCGCACCAACGATCGCGCCGACTGGTTCGTCTGGGCGGACCCCAAGCCGGACGGCACGCCGCCCAACAATTGGCTCTCGATCTTCGGTGGCAGTGCGTGGACCTGGGATAGCCGTCGCATGCAGTACTACATGCACAATTTCTTGGCCTCGCAGCCCGATTTCAACTTCCACAATCCGGCCGTGCAGGATGCGCAGCTCGACAATATGCGCTTCTGGCTGGAGCGCGGCATCGACGGCTTCCGCCTCGACACGGTGAACTTCTACTTCCATTCGAAGGGGCTCGAGAACAATCCGGTGGTCAAGCCCGAGGACTTCAACGCCTCGACGGCGCCGGCGGTGAACCCCTACAATTTCCAGGAACACCTCTACGACAAGAGCCAGCCGCAGAACGTCGCCTTCCTGAAGCGCCTGCGTAAACTCATGGACGAATACGGTGCCAAGACCACGGTCGGCGAGATCGGCGACAGCCAGCACCAGATGGAGCTGATGTCCGCCTACACCTCCGGCAAGGACCGCCTCCACATGGCCTACACCTTCGACTATCTGGGGGGTGAGTTTTCAGCGGCGCACTTCCGCAAGTCGATCGAGACGACCGAAAAGGAAGCCCCGCACGGCTGGATCTGCCTGGCATTTTCGAACCATGACGTGGTGCGCCATGTGAGCCGCTGGGCGTCGCACGGACAGCAGGAGGCCTTTACGCGCCTCGCCTGCACGTTGCTGCTCTCGATGCGCGGCTCGGTCTGCCTCTATCAGGGCGAGGAGCTCGGCCTGACGGAAGCCGAGCTAGCCTTCGAAGACCTCGTCGATCCCTATGGCATCGAGTTCTGGCCGCAGTTCAAGGGCCGCGACGGCTGTCGCACGCCGATGGTCTGGCAGACCCAATCCCCGACCGGCGGCTTCACCACCGCAACGCGGCCCTGGCTGCCGGTGTCCTCCGATCACCTGACCAAGGCGGTCGACCGGCAGGTGGACGATAAGCGATCGGTGCTCTGGCACTACCGCGACATGCTGGCGTTCCGCCGCGCCCATCCGGCGCTCTCGATCGGCTCGATCGAAATGCTCGACGCGCCTGACGGCATCCTGTCGTTCATCCGTCAGAGCGGCACGGACCGGCTCTATTGCGTCTTCAACATGACTGAGAAGGCGGTGGTGCTGCCAGTTCCTGAAGGGTTCAAGCCGGCTGCGTCTGGCGCGCCCGATATCGCCAATGAGCCCGAAGAGGGCTCATTGAGTCTGATGCCGTTTGGTGCCTACATTGGAGTTCTGCGCTAGCCGCGCGGGGGGAGAAAAGAGATGTCGGACCTCAAGATCACCAGTCTCTACAAGCGCTATGGCGCCGTCGAGATTCTGAAGGACGTCAACCTCGATATCAAATCGGGCGAATTCATCGTCTTCGTCGGGCCTTCGGGTTGCGGCAAGTCGACCCTGCTGCGGTGCATCTCGGGGCTCGAGAGCATTTCCGCAGGTACGCTCGAGATCGACGGCCGCGTGGTCAACGACGTGGCGCCGTCCAAGCGCGGCATTGCAATGGTGTTCCAGTCCTACGCGCTCTATCCGCACATGACGGTGTTCGACAATATGGCTTACGCGCTTAAGCTGCAGCGCCTGAGCCGCGCCGACATCGAAGAGAAGGTGAAGTCGGCGGCCGAAAAGCTGCAGCTCACCAAATATCTCGACCGGTTGCCCAAAGCCCTTTCGGGCGGCCAGCGCCAGCGCGTCGCGATCGGCCGCGCCATCGTGCGCGATCCGAAAGTCTTCCTGTTCGACGAGCCGCTGTCGAACCTCGATGCGGCGCTGCGCGTGCAGATGCGCATTGAGATCAGCCAGCTCAAGGAGCAGCTGCCCAACACCACCATGATCTACGTGACGCACGACCAGGTCGAAGCCATGACCATGGCCGATCGGATTGTCGTGCTGAAGGATGGCGTGGTGCAGCAGGTGGGCTCGCCCATGGACCTCTACGAGCATCCGCAGTCGCTGTTCGTGGCCGGCTTCATCGGTTCGCCGAAGATGAATTTCCTCACCGGGAAGTTCGCGGCGCCCTTCCAGGCGGCGACGGTAGGCGTGCGCTCGGAGCACATCGACGTGACGCCGGGCGGCACCTGGAGCGGCAAGGTGATCCACTCGGAAAATCTCGGCTCCGACAGTTATATCTATGTCGATGTGGGCAGCACCGAACCGATTGTTGTGCGTCAGGCCGGCAAGGCCAGCTACAGCCCGGGCGATGCGCTGAGCTTTTCGCCTCGCGCCAATCTCTTCTACCGCTTCGACGAAAGCGGCCATCCGCTGATGAACTAGAAGACGGGGACGATCCCGACCTCCGGCAGCGCCGCGGCAACGAGGCGCCTGGTCGTCTCGTGCTGCGGATTCTCGAGCAGCTGCGCCGGCGTGCCCGTCTCGACGATCCGTCCGCCATCCATGACGATGATACGGTCGGCGATGACCCGCGCCGTGTCGAGATCGCGACAGGCGACGAGGAAGGTCAGCCCGAAATCGGCGCGCAGGCGATTGAGCAGGACGAGCATTTCGCCGCGTGACGCTATATCGAGAATTTCCACGGGCTCATCGAGGACGACCAGCTTGGGGCGCGTGACGAGCGCGCGCGCAATGCCGGCCCGATAGAGCTCGTTGAGGGAGAGTTCGCCCGGATAACGCTGCAGCACGCTCGGGCCGAGGCCCGTCGCCGCCACGACTTCGACGATCCGCGCACTGAGCTCGTCGACGAGACCATCCCGATCGAGCTGCAGCGGCTCGGCGATAGACTCGCCCAGCGTCAGGCGCGGGTCGAAGCTCAGCCGCGGATCGGGAAAGATCATGGTGATGTCGCCGCGATTGACTGGGACGAGATCGGTGCCGTGATAGACGCGCGCATCGAATTCGAGCTCGCCTTTGGTCACACGCTCGAGCCCCGCGACGATGCGCGCCAGCGTCGTCTTGCCCGCGCCGGCAGCTCCGACGAGCCCCATCGATTCTCCCGCGCGCATGATGAAGCTTACCTCGTCGAGTGCGATGATCGGCGGGCGCGGCTCGAACAGCGAGACATCAGGCCGGCGGTAGCGTTTGCGGACATTGCGCACCTCGAGCAGCGTCCCGCCGATGGGCGTGCGCATGAGCGTGCGCGCGCGGTTGCGTCCGGCCGAGAGCAGAGCGCGGGTGAATTCGTGCTTGGGATGCCCGAAGACGTCGGTCTTTTCGCCGGCCTCGACGATGCGTCCCTGATGCAGCACGACGATCCGCGTGCAGAGCATCGCGATCGCCTTGATCTCGGGCGCGATGAGCAGCAGCGACATGCTGCGTGTGCTGCAGTGGCGTCCGATCAGGTCGAGCACGCGGCGCTCGTCGACGAGGTCGAGGCCCGCAGCGGGCTCGTCCGCGACAAGAATCTCCGGTTTTGCGGCGAGTGCTCCCGCGACCATGAGCAATTGCCTCTCGCGCGGCTCGAGATCTGCGGGGTAGAGCGCAGCGCGCGACGCGGGCAGTCCGATTTCTGCGAGCGCGGCTTCAACTCCCGTATCGGGATCGGGGGAAGCGTCTGGCGCAAGCGCGAGGCACTCACGCAGGAACTGGCGCGCCGTGACGAGACGATCGAGCCCGAGCGCTGCCTTCTCGGGGATCAAAGCGATCTTCCTGCCGTGCAGAGGCGCGAGCGCAGCTTCGTCGCCGGCGATGGATCGCTCATCATAACTGATGCTGCCCGAAAGCTTCGCGCCGCGGGGCAGCAGTCCGAGGATGGAGAGCGCCACAAGGCTTTTGCCGGCCCCGGCCTCGCCGATGAGTCCCACCCGCTGGCCGGCCCCGATGGTAAAGCTCACGCCGCTGATGGCCGGCGCATCGTAGCTGACGGTGAGGTTCTCGACCTTAAGCTGCGCCAAGGACATCCTCCGATTGGGCGCGCCGCGTGATGCCGCGCGCGACGAGAGTCAGCGCGAAGACCATCAGGACGAGAACCAGCCCGGGGATAACAACCAGCAGCGGCTTGGCGGCCATGTAGCTCTGCGCATCGTGGAGGATCAGCCCCAGGCTCGCCACCGGCGCCTGGCTGCCGAGCCCGAGATAGCTCAGGCTGGCCTCCCACACGACGCCGATGCCGAGCAACGCGACGGCCTCGGCTGCGATGGGCCGGACGATCTGGCGCAGGGCATGGCTGCGGATGGCCTCCCAGCGCGTCATTCCGGCAAGCTGCGCAGCATCGAGATATTGGCGCGTCGAATAGCGCTGCATCGACGAGCTGGCGATGCGCGCCATGGGAACGATCGCCCCGATCCCGATGGCCAGCATTGATACTACTGCCGACGCCCCCAATTGAGTGGCGAGGACGACCGCGACGATCAGCGGCGGGAAGAGGGCGAGGAGCCCTGCGAGAGCGTCACCGGCTGCGCCGCTCCGGGGCCAGCGATATGAAAGCAGGCCCAGCGGAACACCAATGACCGTGCCGATGATGGCGGCGACGGCCGCGACCACCAGGCTCGTCAGGACGCTCTTCATTACCAGCGACAGCACGTCCCGTCCGAGCGGATCGGTGCCCAGCCAATGGGCACCGCTCGGGTCCTGCAGGGCTGCTCCGACGTCAAAGCTCTCCGACGGATAGGGCACCCACAGGACGGAGAGGAACCCGAGAACAACGAAGGCCAGCGCCAGGAGCACACCGATGGTAAGTCCGGCGTCCGCGATCGTCCGCGGTCGGTCGCGTGAGATGTCGGCTGCCGTCATGCCGGAGCCCGGTGCGATATGCGCGGGTCGGCCCATCCGGTGGCGAGCCGCAGCGCAATGTAGAGCGCGACGGAAATGGTCATCAGGACCAGGATGGCCGATTTGACGACCGTCGCGTCACGAGCGGCGACCGCGTCGAGCATCAGCCGGCCGAGGCCGGGGAGGTAGAACACAGTTTCGACGATCACCGATCCGGCCGCAAGCGACATGGCGAGAGGGCCGGCAGCACTGAGCAGCGCGAGAACGACGTGGCGCACGCCGTGGGCACGGAACGCCGCCGCTGGCGTCATCCCACGCAGGCGTGCGACCGTGACGTAGGGGGCGCCCCGCGCCTCAACGATTGCATCGCGGATGCGCAGGGCCAGCAGCGCTCCCACGGGCAATCCGAGCGTAAGCGCAGGCATGACGAGCGAGACAAGGGCAAGCGGCAGGTTGCTCGTCCACGGCACGAAGCCGCCATTGGGCAGCCAATGCAGCGTCAGGGCAAAGAGCATCACCAGCAGCATGCCCAGCCAGAATCCCGGGATCAGGCCGAGGAGCCGGGACAACGCCGCCATGCCGCGATCGAGCCATGGCATGCCACGCGTCGCGGCATAGCCGAGCGCGGCCGCGCTCAGGGCCGTGACGACGAGGCCGAGGCCGATCAGCGGGAGCGTGACGGCGAGCCGCCCGGCGATCAGCGCGCCGACCGGCGCCGAGGCGGACGAAGAGAGCCCCAGATTGCCGGTGAAATGCCCGAAGAGCCAGATCGCGAACCGGCTCACGGCTCCGGCGGGATCGGACGTTGTCGCCGACCAGTCGGCCGGCGTATCGAGGCAGAGGAAGACGATCAGCGCCGCGGCGATGAGCGCGACCAGACCGCCGGCTATAACCTTGAGGGCATGCCAGAGCATCAGGGCTGATCGCTGCCGCCGCGGCAGCTGAGGCGGTTTGAAGCCAAGGGGTGAGCCCGCAACTAGAAGAGGCGCCCAACTCTAGTGGGGAACGCCATGCCTGCCAATGCGGCAGGGGCGACTTCCCCCGCTGCGCCTACCTAATCTTTGGTCACGAGGTCGGCCGGAATGAGCATGGAAAACAACGTTCCTGCGCCGGCCACCGGGTCGATCGACAGCGAGCACGCATTGACCGCGAGCAGAGAGCGAGTGAGGGCCAGGCCGACGCTCGAGCGGACCGGCTGCAGCTGCTCACCGTCCTTGTCGACGCCGTCGCGGAACACCACGAAGCGCTCGGCGATATCGCCGGGGTCATGCGCACCGTCGCGCACGTGGACGGCGATCCCGCCATCGTCGCCGAGCTGGGCGGAAAGGATAACCGAGCCGCCGATCGGGGTCTGGTCGATGGCGCTCGCCAGCAGGTTCAGCAGAGCCTGGCCGAGCGAGGCCCGGTCGGCCCGGACTCGCGGCAGTCTCTCGGCAACCGCGCTCCGCACCAGGACCCGTGCCGCGCCGGCCTGTCCCTTGACCCGCTGCACGCAGGACTCAAGGAGCGCGCCGAGGTCGACATCGGAGGGCCGGGCCTGATAGCCGCCGTCACGCAGGCGCGCATAGTCGTCGAGCTCGTCGACCAGCACTGCGATTTCGAGCCCGGCCGTCCGGATGTCACGGGCATATTCGGTGTAGCGGGTGGCATCGAGCGAGCCCATCGCGGCCGAGCGGATGAGGTCGGCAAAGCCGATGATGGTATTGAGCGGGCGCCTGATGCCACGGCTCAGGCGGCTGAACATCGCCGGATCGCTCGGCTCGTTCGAAGCGGCCGGGCGGCTGCTCGCGCGGGGCCGGATGAAGCCGAAATAGCCGTTGACCGTGCCCGCCTGCCCCTCGGCAAAAAGCGCGATCTCGGCTTCGCCCGCCTCGCTGGCGGCGATGAGGCTTGGCCGGGCAGTCTCGGCAAAGCGCGCGGGTTTTTCGAGGAAATTGCGCAACGGCTCCATGTCGCGGCTCGCAACGAGCACGGCGAGCGGGCGGCCGGTGATGTCCTGTGGAGCCGCTCCCAGCAGAGCCGCGCCGGCTGCGGAGATCTCGGTCACGAGGCCCGCCCGGTCTGCGGCAATGAAGCCTTCTTGCCGGACCTCGGACGCCATCGCGGCGAAGGCGCGGACGGCACCCTCGTGTCCGCGTACCGGATCGGCAGGAGTCGCCGACAGCATGAGCGCGGCACGACCCTGCCAGCTGACCGACTGCAAGCGCGCGGTAACGGGCAGGGGCGTTCCGTCACGCCGCACCAGCCGGTTGACGGGTCCTGCGCTCGCGGCTTCTTCGGTCGGAAAGATCGAGTCGATGCCGGCGGCGCGGAGGCTCTCGACGCCTTCGTGCCCGAGCAGATCCGTCAGCGCGCGATTGGCGAACAGCACCTGCTGGTCGCGAAAGACCAGGATCGCGAGGGGCAAGCGATTGAGGACAAGTGTCTCGGCGCTGAGGCTGACCACGCCCTGCGATGCCGCTCGGGATGGGGGAACGGGTTCGGGAGCAACCGCGGGCTCTTCTCCCGACATCCGGTCGCTGAGGATGCGCCCCAGCTCTTCGAAATTGTAGCGCGACACCCGCTGCGCGGTTTCCTCGTCGGGCGCGGCATCCACAGTCGCCACCGGCGGCGTCTCGACGGGCGCGCTTGGCGGCATCTCGGATGGCGCCTCCGGGTCGGGACCGAGGGCACGAAAGCCGCGGCCGGTGATCATCCAATGACTGGGCGGAGGAGCGGCCGGCGGAGGGATCTCCTCGGGATCGTCCGCAAATTCGATGACCGAGCCGATCAGGTCCGGCTCCGATCGCGGTGGCTCCGTTGGCAAATCCACATCGAGAGCTGCGGCCCCGCCCAGCGTCTCGTCGGCGGCGGAGAGGGCGGAGTAGAGATCGGAATCCTCCGCAAGCCGGTCGAAGAGCGAGGAGAGCGAGCGATCGGGCGATGGCGGCGCTGCCGGGACCCAATCCCCGGACAAGTCGGCTGGCGGCTCAGGCTCCGGGATCGGCTCGAGGCCGAGCGGCAGCAATGGCTCGGGCATGTCCGCCAGGTCGCGCTCGACATCATCGGGGACGCCGGCCTCTTCCGCTCTGAGCTCGGCGATTGTTGTAATGTGCTCATCGGCGTCCGCGCCTGCGTAGAGCAGGAACTGGGTGGCGCCATGACTGTCGGCTGCGAGTTGAGCGATCGGTTCGGCCACTGCCGGCGTCTCGCCTTCGACGACTTCGCCGTCGCGCACGAGGGCATAGCTCGTCCCTTCGGGCAGGAGCCGGGTGATCAGCGCATCGGTGGGCGGCAGGTCGGCATTGGCGCTCAGCTCGGCAGGAATGGGATCGACGCCCACCAGCAGGAGCGCCGCCTCGCCATCCCAAAGGGCAATGGGCGTCGACGAGCAGGTTGCCGCAACGGGCTTGCCGCCCGACAGGAACTGCACACGACTGAGGCTCGAGCGCCCGGGCGAACCGAGCCGGATGAGGCGGGCGACGAGGCCTTTGATCGGGATGGGTTCGGGCGCGAGCCGGACGCTGCCCTTCTTGAGTTTCGCGCTAAAGAGCCGCGCCGCGGCATTGCGCCAGATCAGGGTCGAGCCGTCGCGCGACCACAGCCAGGCCGGGCGTGGATCGGCCCAGTGCGCCACAACGCGGCGCCCCATCGGCGATGTCATCCATTGGGTGTCCAAATGCCCCGGCCCTTGATTGTGCCGGATTGGCACAGGTCGCTCTCGCGTCTTAATCTTCTCCTAATTATCGTCCGGCCGTCGAACGGTCCAGATTTCCGGCCTTTTCAGGCTCCGGGAAACGGTTCGATGGTTAAATGGCGGGGTTGCGGAGACCCGCCATGGGCGCTACATCGGCGCCTCGCACCGCGGGGAAATCAGCCCGCGCAGCCTTTGGGCCGCCTTAGCTCAGCTGGTTAGAGCACTAGATTGTGGATCTAGGGGTCCCCCGTTCGAACCGGGGAGGCGGTACCATTTCCGGGTGGCCGGACGGCCGCCGGCCGCTATTTAGAAATGCGCAGATTGTTGAGGTTTTGCGCGATCGCCGTGAAGGCGTTGCTGAGATCGGTACTACTGTCGGCCTGGAAGAAGTCGGACGGAGCCGTCGCGCAACTTTTGAGGAAATTGAGCGAAGCGGTATCGTTGCCGAGGTAAAATCCGACCGTATAGAGGATGATGTCGTTCGACGCCGCCTTGATGGCGTTGCAGATGTTCACCGCCTGGGCGTGCGAGTCGCCATTGGGCGACGTGCAGTTGATGTTGCCCGTGCCGCTACCGACGTCCGAGTCCAAAACGCCGTTGCAGTATTGCTCGTTGAACTGGCCGTCGGTCATCAGGATGACCGCCTTGATGAGGTTCGCTCGGCCGTAAGCTGCCGGTGCGCTCGAGGGCCAGAGATAGCCGAAATTGGGCGCCACCATGTACCAGCCCCAGGCAAGGCCCAGGTGGCCGGCTGTCGAGCCTGTGGCGGTCAGCGTCTTGACCAGGTTATGCAATGCCGTCTTGTCGCTGGTGAGCGGCTGGACAACCTGCGTGATGCAGGCGCTGGCGTTGCTTGTGTAGTTGAAGCCGAGCCACGTCGTGCTGGGTTTCGCGTCGGTGTAGGCATTGGTCGTGCGCTCGGTGGCGCAGTTATTAGCCTGGTAGAGCGTGTTGGTGCCGGCCGCGTTGGGGAAGTAATAATAGACGCAGCCATATTTGGTGCAGTACGTCGTGCCGCCGCTGGAATAGGCATTCTCCGCTGGCCCAAACACGTTCGGCCACACAAAGCTTGTGGTCGACAGGACCGTCCCTACGGTCTCGACCCCGTCGAAGTCGACCGGTGACGACAGACCGCTGGTGCCGACATTGTTGATGATGTCGCCCGCCACGTAGCCGTGCGGAGACGCTGTGGTGATGACGATCTCGCACAGCGCCGTCAGGCATTTTTGCACCGTGCCCTTGCTCGTATAGGAGCTGGCCCCGGTCGTATCGACCTTGTTGCCCGAGGTGTCGTAGAGCTGGAAGGTGTTGGCCGTCTTGTTTGTGACGATGTATTCGGAGCCATTGACGCTCGTCATGCCCTTGACGCCGGTGATGTAGACCGGGTCGCCATTCGACAGGCCGTGGTTCGTGCTGGTCGTGACGACCGCGGGGTTCGCCTTCGTGATGCCCGAGATGTTGACGGCGGAGCCGGATTTCCAGGTGGCCGACTGTAATGCGACGCCGGGTGTGGGTGTGCCGCGGACGTTGTTTGCCAGTGCCGCCGTGCCCAGGTTTACCGCGTTCGTCCACGGCACGATCGCCATCTTGGAATAGGTCGGCGTCTGCTGGTCTTTGACGACGAGGTCGATGAGGCCGGTGTTAGCCGTGTCCATCGCCGAAATCAGCGCGGCGATCTTGCTGCCCGCCATCGAGCCGGTGGTATCGAGCGCGACGGAAACCTCGAGGTCCTTCGAGCCGCGCACGGCTTCGGAACTGATCAGCGACGTGATGCTGTGAATGCCGACCAGCTGGACGAACGAGGTCGGAACGGTGAGGGACGCAGAAATGTCGATCTTGCCAACCGTAGTATCGACGGTCAGCGACTTGACCGTGGCAGTCATCGCGCTGTCGCCCAGCCGTTCGGTGATCAGCGACTGGGCCTTGGTCGTGAGCGTCGAAGTGCTGTCGATGCCGATGCGCGTCTGGAGCGCCAGCGCCGCCGAGTCGATGGCGGTCTGAGCGCGGGTGCGCGCCGTCTGCATATAGGTGAAGTCGACCACCGAGCCCGCGACCGCGATCAGGACGACCGCCAGCACGCCGAACAGCACGATAAAGGCGCCGCTTTCATCCTTACGGAAGCGCTTGGCGAGGTCGATCAGGTGACGCATGGCCCCATGGTCCACAGAAATGGAGCCCCGACTCTGCCGGAAAATCGTAACTAAAGAACAATGACCTTCGCGCCAATTTTAACGCGGTCATAAAGGTCGATGATGTCCGCGTTGATCATCCGGATGCAGCCCGAGCTGACATCGCCACCGATCGTCCAGGGCTCATTGGTACCGTGGATGCGATAGAGGGTGCTGCCGATATAGAGGGCCCGGGCCCCCAGCGGATTGTCGATGCCGCCATCCATGTGGGTCGGGATATCCGGCCGGCGGGCCAGCATCTCGGCGGGCGGCGTCCAGTCGGGCCACTCGCGCTTATTGGTGATGCGGTGGACTCCGTTCCACTCAAAGCCCGTCTTGGCCGTGCCGATGCCGTAACGCATGGCCCGGCCGTCGCCGAGGATCAGATAGAGGAAGTGATCTTCGGTATCGACGATCAGGGAGCCGGCGGCCTCGGCGGTATCGTAGGGCACGATCTGCCGCATGAACTTGCGGTCGAGATGGATGACGCGCGGCATGGTCCGGTATACCGGCGGCGAGAAGGGCAGGGCGACCGCGGGCTGGATCAGCGGCAGGCTCGTGGCGGCGGCTAAAATCAAAGCAGGGACAATGCGCAACATGGCTCGGTTCCGGTTGATGGTTACCAATCGTCAGGGTTACCTGAGTGTCCGGAAAAACCGCCAAGAGCGCGTGAAGCGGCGTAGTTAAGTGCCGGTTCGCGCACATGGTTTAGGGGGAATGAAGATGGAGCGCTGCGCCTGGGCGGGCGACCAGCCCGACTATGTGATCTATCATGATGAGGAATGGGGCCGGCCCGTCACGGACGACAACCGGCTGTTCGAGAAGCTCTGCCTCGAGGGCTTTCAGTCCGGGCTGAGCTGGCTGACCGTGCTGCGCAAGCGCGAGCGGTTCCGCAAGCAATTCCGCAATTTCGAGATCGCCAGGGTGGCGAAGATGACGCCGGGCGATGTCGAGCGGCTGCTGCAGGACCCCGGGATCATCCGCCACCGCGGCAAGATCGAGTCGGCGATCAACAATGCCAGGCACGCGCTGGCGATCCAGAAGGAATTCGGCAGCCTTGCCGCCTATGTCTGGGGCTTCGAGCCCGAGCCGGGAAAGGCGCCCGACGCGCCGGGCACGATCATGTCCGAGACGGAGGCGTCCCGGGCCCTGAGCAAGGATTTGAAAAAGCGCGGCTTCAGCTTCGTCGGGCCGACCACGGTCTATGCCTTCATGCAGGCGATGGGGCTGGTCAACGACCATTACGTCCATTGCTTCTGCCGCGCGGAGTGCGAGGCGGACCGGAAGCGGCTCAAGCGGCCGTAGAGTCGATCCCAGCCGCGGTTCTTCTCCCTCCCCCGTGTGGGGAGGGTAGCGTAGCTTGGCTGTGGGCCTAGCGGAGCTGGGTGGGGGGAGTTGCAGTCGGCACAGCATGGACCGCAAGTCCCCCCACCCCGGCTTGCTAATTCGCTACGCTCACAAGCGCGCCGCCCTCCCCACGCGGGGGAGGGAGACGATGAAGCGGCGGTTGTTCCTGTGATCGCGCAAGCGGCCACCCCCTCCGTCGCCTCCGGCGACAGCTCCCCCACGGCTTTGCCGTAGGGGAGGAGCCCGACTGCCGGCTAGTGTATTTCCCACCAGAGCTTGGTGCGATCGATCAGTGGCAGGCCGATGTCGCGGCGGAGGTAGTTGTCGAGCGGGGGCGAGCCCCGCGTCCGTTGGCTGCCTATCGCGGCAAAGGCGGCGATCAGCAGGCCGACAAAGCTGCTCCGGCGCAGGCTGATGCTGAGAATGAGGGTGTCTTCGTATTCGAGTTTGGTCAGAGACATTGGATGTTCCGGTCGCCAAAGGCGCCGGCTCCTGCGGTGAAAGGGACGGGGGCACGGACCGGATGGGCACAATTGGCCCACGGCAAGACTTAGGTCCGATGACTTAGAGGTGCTGGAGGGGACTGAGGCCGATGGCCTCAGGACTGCGTCAGGCGCGAGTCATCCCAAGTCGCGTCCAGCGGTGCGCGAAGGCGGCTTTGAGGCAATGGGTCATTGCTGAGTCCTCCCGGCTGGAGTTGCGATGGCAGGCTGATAGGCGAGGCCGATTCTGCCCGCAAGTCGAAAGTGTCGCAGGTGGAGCACGGGATGTCGTTTGTGACCGCTTGGCCACAGCCCATTGGCGGGAACCATAAAAACTGCCTCGCCTTGTCTCGAAAATGCGTTTCCATTAGGAACGGCGCACGCCTCGGAAATCCCTGGAATGGCTGACCGTACACCTCTTATCGAGGCCCGCTTGCCGCGTGGCTTTGAAGATCGCGCCCCTGCCGACATTGCGGCGGTGGAGCGCATGATCGCGACCATCAAGGGGGTGTACGAGCGCTACGGGTTCGACCCGATCGAAACCCCGCTGTTCGAGTACACCGAAGCGCTCGGCAAATTCCTGCCGGACACGGACCGGCCCAATGAGGGCGTCTTCTCGCTGCAGGACGACGACGAGCAGTGGATGAGCCTACGCTATGACCTGACGGCGCCGCTCGCCCGCTATTTCGCCCAGCACTACGACAAGCTGCCCAAGCCGTTCCGGTCGTACCGGGCGGGCTACGTGTTCCGCAACGAGAAGCCGGGGCCGGGCCGTTTCCGCCAGTTCATGCAGTTCGATGCCGACACGGTCGGTGCCCCAGGTCCCGAAGCGGACGCCGAGATGTGCATGATGATGGCCGACACGATGGATGCACTTGGGTTGGCCGGCAAATACGTCGTGAAGGTGAACAATCGTCGCGTGTTCGACGGCCTTCGCGAGCTGCTGGAAGTCGAAGACGACACGCGCTGGCTGATCATCATGCGGGCGATCGACAAGCTTGACCGGCTTGGTGTGGAAGGAGTCGCGGCCCTTCTAGGCGACGGTCGTAAGGACGAGAGCGGCGACTTCACTCATGGCGCCAATCTGCCGCCTGCGCACATCGATCGGATCCTGAATCTGACCGGCTGGGGCGGCCCAACGTCAGGTGCGCGAGGCGCATCGAATGGCATCACGATCGACAACATGCGTCGCGGCAATGAGGGGAACGCAACCCTGATGTCCGCGTGTGCGGACCTCGATGCTATGGTGCTTCAGTTCGAGGCCGCCGGGTACCCTCAGGACCGCGTCCGCATCGATCCGTCCGTCGTCCGCGGCCTGGAATACTATACCGGGCCTGTCTTCGAGATCGAACTCACCTTCGTGGTTCCGAACGAAAAGGGCCAGCCAGTGGTGTTCGGCTCCGTCGGCGGCGGCGGGCGCTATGATGGTCTCGTGTCGCGCTTCCGCAATGAGCCGACTCCGGCGACGGGATTTTCGATCGGCGTGTCACGCCTCGCCAATGCGCTGAAGATGACCGGTCTGCTCGGCGCGGACCAGAACACCGGTCCAGTTGTGGTGCTCGTGCTCGACCGCGATGCAGACTCGATCGCCCACTATCAGCAGATTGTCAGCGAGCTTCGCGTAAACAAGATTCGGGCCGAGATGTATCTGGGGTCGTCCGGCATGAATGCGCAGATGAAATATGCCGACCGCCGAAACGCCGCCGCTGCCGTGATCGTGGGCTCGAACGAGCGCGCGGCGGGTGAGGTGACCATCAAGGACCTTGCGGCCGGCGCAGAGCAGGCCAAGTCCATCAAAGACAACGCCGAGTACAAGGCCGCCAAGGTCGGCCAATGGACCGCCAAGCGCGCTGACCTCGTCGCCGAGCTCAGCAAGATCGCGGCCATCGCCCGCATGAGGTCGGCCGGCTGATGGTGAAGAAGACGGCCAGCGAGCGCCATGGCGCCATGATCCGGCTGGTCGAGAGCCGGACCGTGCAACGCGTCACGCCGCCGCTGCTGGTGCCCGCCGGGCCGTATCTCGATCTCGCGGGCGAGGAGTTTGGCCGCCAGCTGCTGCTGACCACGGCGAACAACGGCACGGAATATTGCCTTCGTCCCGACTTCACCCTGCCAATCGCCAAAACCTATCTCGACGAAGGCATGCAGGGCGTGCCGGGCGCCTACACCTATCTCGGCCCGATCTTCCGTCAGGAGAGCGGCGTTCCAGTCGAATACGACCAGGCCGGCCTGGAGCTCCTCGGTCAGCCCGATGCCAGCGCCGCGCTCGACCAGGTCCTCACCTTCGCGCGCTGGGCGCTGGCGATCTATGACATCACGGCTCCAGCGGTGCGCCTCGGCGGCGTCGGTCTGTTCGAATCCTTCCTCGCCTCGATGGGCATCTCGCCGCAATGGCAGCAGCGCATCCGCCATCGCTTCGGTCATCCCGTTGCGATGCAGCGCCTGCTCGACCGGTTGACCAATCCGACACCGCGTGTGTCGGGTGGCGTGCCGGACGCGCGGGAGACCGTCGTCGAAATCATCACCGACAACATGCTCTCGGCAGGCCTGAGCCTTGTCGGCTCGCGCGTGCCTGAGGAGATCGCCGAGCGCTATCTCGAAAAGCAGGCGCTCGATGCAGTGCCGATCCCCGCGCATCTCGTGCAGCTGCTGGTGGACTATCTCGGTGTGTCCGACACTGCGCCGCGCGCGCTCGACAAGATCCGCGAGCTGACGCGCAAGGCCGGCATCGATCTCGACGGACCGCTCGCGGTCGTACGCACCCACGCCGCCGCGCTCTCGGCGCTGTCCCCGAAGGCAGCGGTAATGTTCGATGCGAGCTTCTCGCCGCGGCTCGACTATTATACCGGCGTGGTATTCGAGATGACCGGGGTCAATGGTGACGTGCTCGCCTCGGGCGGCGAATATGACCGGCTGCTCGATCGGCTCGGCGCAACCGAACATGTGACAGCCTCCGGTTGTGCGCTCTGGACCAATCGCCTCGAAGAGGAGGCTCTGCTGCAGGATGGCTGAGGAAAATCTGGTCATCGCCGTACCCAGCAAGGGCCGGCTCGAGGAAGAGACCCGCCGCGTCTTCGGCGAGTCGCGGCTGCCCATCACGCGGCCGGGCGGCGCACGCTCTTACGTCGGCTCGATCAAGAACCAGCCGCAGGTGTCGCTGCGGTTCTATCCGGCGGGCGAGATCGCGCGCGAGCTGATCATGGGCGCCATCGACATGGGCGTCACCGGCTCGGACCTGATCTATGAGGGCGCCGAGAACGGCGAGGACAATGTGGTCTTCGTCAAGCCGCTCAATTTCGGCCAGGCCAATGTGGTGGTCGCGGTGCCCGATGCATGGATCGATGTGATCCAGATGGCGGACCTCGCCGATGTCGCGTCGGACTTCCGCCTGCGTCACGGCCGGTGGCTCCGCATCGCGACCAAATACGTCCACCTCACGCGCAAGTTCTTTGCCGATTGGGGCATTGCCGAATACCGGATCGTCGAGAGCGCGGGCGCGACCGAAGCCGCACCGGCGGCGGGTACGGCCGACCTCATCGTCGACATCACGTCATCCGGGGAAACGCTGTCGGCCAACGCGCTGCGCGTGCTGGAGGACGGGCTCGTGATGAAGAGCGAAGCGCAGCTGATTGTTTCGAAGACCGCGCAATGGACGCCGCTCAAGAAGGCGCAGCTCGAAGCGCTGCTGTCGATCATGGGCGGAATCCCGCCGGGGACGAGTACGCTGCTCTAGCGGGTGAGACGGGGCGCATTTCCTGCTAGGTTTCACGCAGGAGACTCACCCGCGTGCCTGTCCGCCAGCTTCCCGAAGATCTGATCAATCGCATCGCCGCCGGCGAGGTCGTCGAGCGGCCTGCGAGCGTCGTCAAGGAGCTCGTCGAGAACGCGATCGACGCCGAGGCCAGCCGCATCGTCGTCAGCACCGCCGGTGGCGGCCGCGAGTTGATCCGTGTCGAGGATGATGGCAGCGGCATGGACCGCGACGACCTCGTGCTTTCGGTCGAACGGCACGCGACAAGCAAGCTCACCGATGGCGGCCTCGACGACATCCGGACCCTCGGCTTTCGCGGCGAGGCGCTCGCGTCGATCGGTGCAGTAGCGCGGCTGACGATTGCCTCACGAACCGCCGAGGCGCCAAGTGGGCTGCGGGTCGAGGTCGACCGGTCGCGGAAGTCCGGGCCGGTGGCGCAGGCGATGAATCGCGGCACGATCGTCGAGGTGCGTGATCTCTTTTCGAGCGTACCCGCGCGGCTCAAATTCCTGAAGTCCGATCGCGCGGAGGCCGCGGCGATCACCGACGTGATCCGGCGGCTGGCAATGGCCAACCCCGGCGTACATTTCGTGCTCGATGGCTCGGACCGCTCGCCGCTGAATTGGCCGGCGGCGGATCGGCTTGCGGCACGTGTGATGCAGGCAATGGGCGCGGAGTTCGCCGAGAACGCGGTTCCACTGGAAACCGTACGGCATGGCGTCGTGGTGCGCGGGCTCGCCGGCCTGCCGACCTATTCGCGCGCCAATTCGTTGAGCCAGTTCTACTTCGTCAATGGGCGCTCGGTGCGCGACAAGGTGCTGCTCGGCGCGGTGCGGGCGGGCTATGCTGATTTCATCTTCCGCGACCGCTTTCCCGCGATTGTCCTGTTTCTCTCGGTCGACCCCGCGTCGGTCGACGTCAACGTCCATCCGGCCAAGGCCGAGCTCCGCTTCCGCGACGCGGGCGGCGTCCGCTCGGCGGTGATCCGTGCGATTGCGGATACGTTGGCGGAAGCAGGATATCGCGCGTCGAGCACCGTGGCCGACGACGTTCTCTCAGCTTTCCGCGCCCCCGAGATGGCCGACGCGGCACCGGTGGCGCGTGGGTATGAGGCCCCCGTGCGCGAAGCGGCGCTTGCGGCTTTTGCCGGCTTTGCCGAACCCAGCGCGCGCTTCGAGGCGTTCGATCCGGCGCCCGTCGATGTCGAATACCCGCTTGGGACGGCGCGGGCGCAGATGTTCGAGAACTATATCGTCGCGCAGAACGGAGACTCTCTCGTCCTCGTCGATCAGCACGCAGCGCATGAGCGGCTCGTTTATGAACGCTTCAAGGCCCAACTCGAGAGCGGACCGGTGCCGAGCCAGATCGCGCTCATTCCCGCGGTGATCGAGCTGCCCGAGGAAGATTGCGCGCGGCTCGAGGAAGCGGCCCCGACACTTGAACGTCTGGGTCTGGTGCTGGAGCGTTTCGGCGCGCGCGCCGTCGCGGTGCGCGAGACGCCCGGGCTGCTCGCCCAGACCGATGTCGAGGGCCTGGTAAAGGACGTGGCCGACGGCCTTGCTGAGTGGGACAGCGCCGCCGCGCTGAGCGATCGGATGGAAGCGATCATCGGGCGTATGGCCTGCCATGGGTCGGTGCGTTCCGGCCGCGTGCTGAGGGTCGACGAGATGAATGCGTTGTTGCGCGATATGGAGCGCACGCCGCATGCGGGCCAGTGCATCCATGGCCGGCCCACCTATGTCGAGCTGAAGCTCAGCGATCTGGAGCGGATGTTCGGCCGAACGCGGTGAGGATGTAAACCGCCGCAGCGCCGTACTCGCGGCGGCCGTCGAGTTCGAAGCCGTCGGGCAGAGTGAGCGTAACGTCGCTGCTCTCTTCGAGGATCAGCAGCGTGTCCGGTTTGAGCCAGCCGCCGTCGCGCAGAGCTACCAGCGCTTGCTCGCCAAGCCCCTTGGCGTAGGGCGGATCGAGGAAGACGAGATCGACCGGGCCCATCGTGCCCGCATCGCCAAGAGCGGTCGCGTCTCGGCGGAGCAGCTTGGTCACGCCGCCCGCGCCGAAGGCCTCGATGTGGTCGCGGATGAGGCCGCGGGACTCGGCGCCCGTGTCGACGAACACGACGCTCGTGGCGCCGCGCGACAAGGCCTCAAGCCCCATTGCGCCGGTACCGGCAAAGAGATCGAGCACGCGCAGCCCATCGAGGCTCGCGCCGAGCCGGCTCGAGACGATATCGAAGATGGATTCACGTACGCGGTCGGCAGTGGGCCGGACGCTCGCGTCCTCCGGCGACAGCAACTGCTTGCCGCGAAACTTGCCCGCGATGATGCGCATCAGGCGCGCGGCGGTTTCGGCCGGCGCGGGCGGTCGCCATTCGGGCCGGAGCCGCGCGGGCGTTTCGCGAAAGGCTTGTCACCGGCCGGGCGCGGCGCACGAGCCTTGTCACCGAAACTGCGCTTAGGCCGGTCCCCGAAATCGCGCTTGGGCCGATCAGCACCATCGGTCGAGCGAGGAGTGTAGGGCCGCTTAGGACGATCTGCGCCCTCGGCACTCCTAGCCGCATAAGGTCGCTTCGGCCGATCGCCGGCGTCGCCGGAAGATCGAGGGGAGTAGGCGCGCTTGGGTCGATCATCAAAGTCGCGTTTCGGACGGTCCCCGAAATCACGCTTGGGCCGATCGCCGAAATCGAGCTTGGGGCGATCGCCGAAATCCTTGCGCGGGCCCTTCGAAAAGGGCTTGCGGTCGCCATCGTGCAGCGCGCCGAAGCTCTTCTTGAATGGCGGCCTGTCGCCTGCGGGGGCCTCGCCGCGCTTCGGCTTCTTGCCGTAAGTCTTGGCCTCGAACACCGTTTCAGTGCCGTCCGGATTGAACACCTTGCGTGGCGGACCTGGCGGTCGGTCGTCGAATTCTTCGCGCCGGGATGGGCGCGGCCCACGTGATTTGTCGGTGCGATCAGCAAAACGAAAATCTTCGCTGCGGCGGCGCTGTTTGGGCGGCTCCTTGCCGGGAGCTGCGGCGCGGAAGGCGGGATTTGCGGCATTGCGCGCAATGCGCTGCGCGGCGGGCTCGGGCAATTCGCTCTCGAAATCGACGCCGGCCTCGTCGGCGAGACGCTTGCCGAGCTGCTCGCGCAGGGTACGTGCCTTGACCACCTCCACGGCCCCGATGGGCAGATCACCGAGCTGGAACGGACCGAAGCTGACGCGGATCAGACGGTTGACCTTGAGGCCGAGCGCCGCGAGGACGTTCTTGACCTCACGGTTCT
>Ga0207649_10000598_pt1 | contig 24439 bp, 22 predicted proteins | sample KBSC43metaG_FD_184317 | JGI IMG/M metagenome (GOLD analysis project Ga0207649, IMG submission 184317) | Corn rhizosphere microbial communities from Kellogg Biological Station, Michigan, USA - KBS C4-3 metaG (SPAdes) (version 2) | ecosystem: Host-associated > Plants > Roots > Rhizosphere > Soil ... | reverse complement strand
TCCAAATAACCCTCAACACGGGCACAGGGTTCTTCAATGGCTCGGCGGGTCTTGCGGGCGGTGTTACCGCAGTTCCTGAGCCTGCGACGCTTGCCTTAGCGGGAGCCGGATTGGCGGCCATCGCAGCACTATGCCGAAAGAAAATTATTTCTTCGTAACTTTGGGCATCACCCACGTCGAGCCGCAACTCCGGCGTGGGTCGTCCGTCTAAACTTGACAGAACGACTCGCTGGTCGCGCTGAAACACCTTCATAGCGGGTAACCGAATGATTGGTGAAAACAGGCGTTCTCACAAGCTTGCGCCGTTTATTCGCCAAAATCGGGGCCAATGAGTGTAATGGCGATTTTACGACCACCACGATCGTCACCAAAACAATCTAGGTCCCCGTCGAAGCGCATTCGTCGGGGCAAGCCCAAGGCACGAACCAACTTTTGTGTCTCGCGTCAAGTGGGCCTTCGAGCGCTATCCAAACAATTCCTTTGGTCCGCCACCCAGCAGTGAAAGCGCTTCGCCGATTCCCGCGATCTGAACCGCAACGGTAGAGCGGGCAAGTTCCAGGCTCCGGCGAACAGAGACAATGGGATTCATCACCTTCAGTTGAATGCCATGGTCGCGGGTCCACAAGTGCAGAAATAGCAACATGCCCAATCCACCTCCTTCCAACGCATCCACGCCGGCGAGGTCAAGCAAAATAGTGCGAGTGGTCATTTGTTGTCTCACCGCATTGCGCAACCGGAAGGCAGCATCACTTCGTACGATCCTTCCTTCGCAGTGAACGACGGCGAGTCTTCCTATTTTCTCCACAGTCAGGTTAAACATTTTCTATGTCCTTGCAGTCCAGATTCGACTTGACGTGATAGCGTGGCCGATCTCCAGTCCGTCTGAAAGGTTTGATTCAGCTCCAGAAAAAGCGAGGCGCGCACGGTGTCACTTGTTTGTCAAAAAGATGTCTGCACTTGTGGCAGCTCGAGGCAACAGTTGATCTAAACATGGCCTCGCTCGAAGGTGAAACAGGGCGACGCCCACTTCAACCCCGCTGCATGACTTTCTAATCTCGAATCTTCATTGGCAAGCGGTCGCGTGTCAGTTGTTGTTAACAGGCGTTCTCACAAGCTTGCGCCGTTTATTCGCCAAAATCGGGGTCAATGAGTGAAATGGCGATGTTTCAACAACATCCAAGCCATGTGCAAGATTGACCGTTTTTCTTCTTTGAAAAGCGGCATCATCAGGACCATGGAGACCAAGGAACCTACCCGCAAGGGTAGAACCGACTGAAACGCCTACCTGTAGTCCCCACCGCGGCGTAGCATGAAAGCTCAAGTGGAGTTCTTATGACACGACCCAAGATACTTCTGGTCGATGACAACGATGCTGTTCTCCGCATGATGCAACTCTCATTAGAGAGGAATGAGTTTGACGTGGTTGCAGCAGCGAATGTCACTGAGGCTCTTAATCACATTGTCGCGCAGCACTTTGATGTTCTCCTCACTGATCTCCACATGCCGGATGCAGGGGATGGTTTCACGCTGGTTAGCGCCATGCGTCACTCTCAACCTGAGGCGTTGACCCTGGTGGTAAGCGGTTTTCCTGACGTGCAAGAAGCCATGGCCGCTATTCTTCTGCAGGCAGATGAGGTATTAGTGAAACCGTTCGAAGTGAATCAACTTGGCAATCTGATACGCAAAAGAATACGGGAACGAAAACCTTCTACGAAGCCACATAAGGAAAGTGTCGCCTCCATTCTGGAACATGACGTGGTCAACACGATTCAAAATTGGTTGAGGCGCGTGGGACATTCGGAGGAACTCGCTTCACTGCCACTTACCGACACGGAGCGCACTGCTCACCTTCCCGAGATCATCAAAAACATCGTTGCACGACTCCGGCAAACCCGCGCCGTTGAGGCGATCGCCAGCCCGTCTCCAGCGGCTGTATCGCACGGCCAGCTCCGCTTTCGCCAAGGCTATACTGCGCCCATGATGGTCCAGGAATCACGAATTCTACAGGTGTCTATCTTCGAGACGATCCAGCGAAACTTGTCCCGCGTCGATTTCAGTTTGGTGCTGCCCGACGTTATGATTCTTGCGGATGAGGTGGACTCGCAGCTGGCACAGAGCATAGATAGCTTTCTGAAGATGCAGCGCGCCTGAACGCCTAACGGACATTCCTGGTCACCAGCCGATTCGACAGTATCGAACCTCTATCAGGGTAGATTGATTGCTGTTGTTAACAGGCGTTAGCACAAGCTTGCGCTGTTTATTCGCCAAAATACGGGTCAATGAGTGAAATGGCGATTTTTCGCCGATTATCGATGACAGCCTAAAGACAAAGCGGTTTTAATTAAGACTCCTTTGCAATCGCATAACTATCCGTATAACCACAGCCATGGTGCAAAGATTGACCACGGCCCCTACCGCCAGTGGGAAGAGGGGAGCCGTTCCAATCTGGCGCAGTCCGCTCAAGAGGGACAGGGCTAGGATGACAATGGCTACCTGCCCGGCTCGAATGCCCAGCAATCGCCTCTTGCGCGTTACTCCATCGATAGGCACTCCCGGAGCTAACGGAGTCTCTCTAAGTTCTGCGGCTGTTTTGCGGATGATTATCACAGCCCAGATAACGATACCAATGCACACGGTGAGGATGGCAATACCCAACCCGAGAGGCGAAAGAAGCCCATGAGCAAACTCCCGAGTCAACAGAATCAGCACACCCACAGCACAAACGGACATAAGCAGGGTGCGCTTCATCACGGATTTCATTGCGTTGTTCACGCTTATTTCCGCCTCCCATCCGATCCTGTCAGCCGCTCAAGATAGCTGAAAGACAGCGAACAAAACAATAGCTGTCGAAATCAGGCGTTCTCACAAGCTTGCGCCGTTTGTTCGCCAAAATCCGGGTCAATGAGTGAAATGGCGATTTAACGCCAACTAAACAAATAATGACGCAACGCAAATAAGCTGTCCTAGCGTACGTCAGTTTTTTTCTTCATAATCCCGGGGATGGCTCTTGTTGTTTTTCTCCGAGGTATCAATGTTGGTGGACACAGAAGGTTTCGCCCAAGCATCCTCGCACGAGGATTGAGCGGCTACGACGTCCAGAACGTGGGTGCCGCGGGCACCTTTATTGTTCGTAAACCTGGAGCCAGAGCAGAATTCCGTGCCGCCTTGCTTCGCAAGCTGCCGTTCGAGGCGAAAATTGTGCTATGCGATGGCCGCGATCTTATAAGACTGGAGGCGAAGAACCCGTTTGGAACTCGGCCATCAGCCTCGAATGTTGTCCGGTTCGTGAGTATCCTGCCAAAAGCAACCGGTGTCCGGGCGTCGTTTCCAATCACGTTTCCCTCACAAGGGGAATGGTTGGTACGCGTGATTGCGTCCGAAGGGCAATTCGTGTTCGGATTGTACCGTCGCCACCTGAAGACAATCGGCTGTCTTGGTCAGATCGACAAGCTGTATGGCATGCCAGCTACGACTCGGAATTGGAACACGATAATTGCGGTCGTGCGAACTTTGAAGAATCTCACGCGTGGACGTCCCGGTTCTCATTGTTGAAATCAGGCGTTCTCACAAGCTTGCGCCGTTTATTCGCCAAAATCCGGGTCAATGAGTGAAATGGCGATATTTCAACAACTGAGTCACCGATTGGCTCTGAGTCACTGAATCTTTCCGCTCAATTCACCTTGTGGAACCACTTCCCATCGAATGTCCCTATCCTCTAGACCGTAGCATTCGATCAGGCGATAGCTGATATTCGACACGTTATCCGCCAGACTCTTTGTGCCAGAGCAAGCTCGCGACTTCCTCGAAGAAACGGTGGAGACCTACCGAACCCAACTTGAACCGCGAGCGCGGCTACCCAAACCAAAGAACAGGGATTTGGTCGAGGGAATTGAAAGAATTGTATTGGCCGGATTGCGAGATCTTTGGACAGATTCCGTCAGTACTTTTCCAGATCGAGGACAGTCCATTCAATGGGAAGTCTGGCTGCGACCGGGAACAACAGACCGTTTTCGCGCAATCGCCGCCGATCGGGGCTTGAGAGTCGGCGGCCATCCACTCGTATTTCCTGAGGATGTCGCGATTCTTGTCGAAGGAACACCCGAGCAACTCGAGGCGGTAGTGGATGCGACCGTTAGCGTCTCGAGACTAGCTCGTGCGAAGAGAGCATCGGCCTTTCTGATAGGTGCCGCGACTGAAGAGCAGCTCCGCGCTATGGATGAATTGCTAAGCCAGATCGACGTTCCACAAGGTACGGACAATACACTTTGTCTCTTGGATACGGGCGTCAATCACGCTCATCCGCTGCTGGCCCCTGTGCTGCGGGCGGCCGATTGTCATGCTTACGAGAGCGCGTTGGGCCAGCAATGACCATCATGGCCATGGGACATGTATGGCAGGCGTTTGCGCGTACGGAGACATCGCCGAATTACCCAGACCACCGTATAGGATTGTGGTCCCCTATCGACTCGAATCTGTCAAAGTGCACCCGCCGGCTGGCCAAAATCAACACGAGCTTCTCGGCGCAATAACAGCGGGTTCAATAGCACGAGTAGAGTTAGCCGCATCACAGCGCAAGCGAGTTTTCTGTCTACCTTCGAGCACGGACGAAGATACGCCGCATCGAGGACGTCCAACCTCGTGGTCTGCCGAATTAGATCAGCTTTGCAGTGGAGCGGAAGACGAAACTGGTTTGCACCGATTGATCTGCGTGTCCATAGGTAACATTCGCCACCAACTGGGACAGACAGAGTATCTGGATGCAAACGATCTCTCGGAGGTCGAATCACCAGCACACGCTTGGAATGTTCTCGGCGTGGGTGCATTCACAAACAAAGTGGAAATAACAAGTGCCGGCTATGGAAACTGGCAGGCATTCGCTCCGCGAGGAGACTTGTGTCCCACCAGTCGAACGGCACCGTGGAATACGACTTGGCCCATCAAACCGGATATTGTCCTAGAGGGTGGAAATCTCGGCGTTGACCCGGCTGATCAACTGGGTTACGGCGTTATTGACTTGCAACTCACAACGACTTCACGCGAATACCCCGCCGTCGTCTTTCAAGGAACCGGCGAAACGAGTGCTGCGGCCGCTACGGCCTCGCGCCTAGCAGCTTTAATACAAGCCGATTATCCCCAGCTTTGGCCCAAACAATTCGCGCTCTCATCGTAAGCTCAGCGAATTGGACGGATCCCATGCTCGCCCATTTGCCTTCAGATGCAAGCAAGACAGATCACTTGCTCCTGCTAAAGCGATACGGGTTCGGCGTGCCTGATTTTGGGCGCGCAATTCGAAGTGCTCGGAACGCACTCGCTCTAATAGAGCAGTCCACAATCCAACCATATACGAAGCGCCCAGGCCGACAGCCATCACTTGCCGAGATGAAGCTGTTCCACCTTCCATGGCCTGCCGATGCGCTAAACGGGCTTGGTGCGGCGGATGTAGAAATGCGGGTTACACTCTCCTACTTCATAGAGCCGAATCCCGCTGAAAGCGCTAGAGGGCGAAAGTCCAGGTATGCTTCGCACAGACTCCGATTTGCAGTCAAAACTGCTGACGAGGATGTGGACGAGTTTCGCAGAAGGATCAACAAGGCCGCTAGGACGGAAGGTGAAGTGGTTTCTCATGTAAATGACACCGGCTGGATACTCGGCCCTATGCTTAGGGATCGCGGCTCGATCCATTCGGATACTTGGCGAGGTCCCGCATCTGATTTGGCCAGGCGCGGCATAATCGCAGTATATCCAGTTGGAGGTTGGTGGAAAGAAAGAGTTCAACACGAACGATTCAATTCATTTGCACGATTTTCACTCGTGGTTACAATCTCAGCACCCGAGATAAACGTGGACCTTTACACAGATATCTTGACACGAATTTCTACTGCCATTGAAACCGGGTAGCCCATCCTCTCAGGCAAACTCGTAGTGGTTAAGGAGCCTTGCGGCCCATCTATTTGCCACGACGCGCGCATCCGCGCATCGAGGCAATGACGCCGCTCAGAGGAACTTTTTCCTCCGGCGTAGAACGTGGTTGGTCTCTTCTCCTGGTCTAGATTTCGATTAGTCCACGACGACTTCGCCGCGCGCAATGCAAGCAAAATTCTCTCGTAGCCTTTTCGGATCACTTCGGGAAATCCTCGGCAGAGGTGGCGGGAAGCAGGACGAAAATCGCGCATCTTGCTTGAGTTGCTCTATCCGCGCGTCGAGCATGAGGCTGTGACCTGCCTCGTCCCGCACTCGAACCGCAGGCTTGGGCACGCCAACAATCACGGCGGTCGTCTCAAGCTCCGCGCGGATGGGACTGTCATAGGGCAGGCGAAATCGGGACAATGCTTTCGTGACTTCTTCACTGATGAACTTCTTTGCAATTGCGCTCACGGGCAGAGGTCTCCTGGGACCGAACAGAACCACCCTTCACTTTTATCAGGGAAACAAGCTGTACAGCTGGTATCAAGTCCGGTACTCGGGATCTCTCTCACAGCCTATTGAAGTACCCACGTTCTGTCATTCGGAATGCCGGTTGTTTTGCCCCTCGAAAAATCGCACACAAAACGCACACAGAGTCCGTCTTTTGAGTCTTCCCTGTCTTTTGTGTCCATCATGAATTCAGCAAGTTACTGAAACCAAAGCGCACCGAATCGTTCAACTCCGTCCCTGGCCACCATATCTCAACGAGTCAGTTTGAGAGTCAAAAAAGCCTTCAGCCTACTCAGCAACTCACTGCAAAGAAACAATGCGGTCTAATCGCGATCACGCCATTCGGTTCGTAACCTTGGCGGCCGCATCAGGGTCTGCATAACCACGCAATATTGTTCCGTTTTCTCTTGCAGCGCGTCAAGTTGTTCGGGCGTCGCCAGCGGCGCAACCACGTTGAATTGAAGACGAATATCGTCGAAGCCGACGGGAACATCTTTCGAGATCCCGAGGGTTCCGCGAAGGTCCAAGTCTCCATCAACTTTCACCTGGATTCGTTCGGTGGGTATGCCCATGGCGGCCGCCACCATCTGACAAGTGATCTGAGCGCAAGCGGCCAAAGCTCCAAGCAAAAGATCGCCGGAACATGCACCGGCACCTGCTCCCCCTACTCCTTGATGGGCCTCGGCCTGGTAGACCGCACGTCCAATATCGATCGAGCATGAGATCGGAACACCTGTCTGCGCACCTTTTGCATGGATGGTGATTCGCGAGGCATTCGGATCATTTCGGTAATGCTCTTTCAGCGGCTTCTGAAGGGTTCGAACATCCATGGCAACCTCGTCTTTCAATTTTCTTTGCTTTTCTTGAGGACTAGTTTCGGCTGAGCGTCTTGAAGCCGCATTATCAGCATGCTAGCATTTGCTAGTCACTACGAGACTCATGCCTAAATTCGTCATAGAACGCGAAATTCCTGGCGCCGGAAATTTATCCGACGTCCAACTTCGAGAAGTTTCACAAAAATCTGTGAGCGTCCTTAGGGCAATGGGTCCTGGAATTCAATGGCTTCATAGCTACGTAACGGGCGACAAGGTGTACTGCATCTATCTCTCGCCCGACGAGGCAACCATCCAGGAACACGCTAAGCGCGTTGGCATTCCTGCCAATCGTATCTCCGCTGTTCGACGATTGATTGATCCAACCACTGCAGAGTAAGCGCCGGCTAGCCGTACCGACTACCCGTTAATTTCCGGGAGCTACGCCTCCAGGCAGCATGGCTTCTTCAATCGCTTTCTCAATCGGCAAAGCCGTACCCTCCAACCATGCTTCGGAGCCCACGGTCTGGGTCAGCGACATGCGAGCTGGGTGCAGGATTGCTTCCAATTTGGCTTGCTCTGCGGATGTAAGCGGAGCGCCAATCGTTTGTCGCAGGGCAGCCGCCGCGCCAGCCAGTCGGAGAGAACGCTCCGCTTCACTCTGAACAGCAGCAGCACAAGCAAAACACTCCAGTAAGCGCGCAATGCCGCGTTTGAAGCCTAGTTCCTGGAAAATCTTTATGCTCTCCGCGTAGTGGGATTTGGCGGTTGCACAATCGCGTTGCTCTCTTGCCAGACTTCCAAGATCAGCGAGAGTTCCCGCAATTCCCCAAGGGTCTCCAAGTTCGCGAAAAATCGCCAGGCTCTGTTCGTAGAGTGTGCGGGCGGCTGTTGAGTCTCCCTGATCGCGCACAACATCCCCTTGATAGTTGAGCGACCAGGCAACGCCAGTGCGGTCGTTGAGTTCCTGGAAAATTGACAGGCACTCTGCATAAAGCGAGCGCGCGCGGCTATAGTCGCCTTGTAACTTGACAGCATTCGCCAAGTTACTTAAAGAACGCGCTTCAGCCTGACGGTCACCGACTTCCTTCCACAAGGCCAGGCCTTCCTCGAATAGCGAGAGCGCAATTTCTACTTCTCCTTTATCACGAGCGTGGACAGCGAGCGCGTTGAGTGAGACAGCTACGCCTTGAATGTCACCAAGCTGGCGCGCGATCTCCAGACTTTCGTGGATAAGTGGGTCCGCGGAGGCATAGTCTCGCTGAGCGCTCGCGAAGACGCCCGCGGCGAAAAACGCCCGAGAAACCGCTTTGGTTTTAGGCGCCGTGCCCGCTAGTTTCAGCAGTTTTCCGAGTCTGTCCCTGCCTTCCGTCAGATACTCGCCTGCTTCCCAGAAACGAAACAGGGCGGCACCGAGGCGCATGCCCCACTCCGTGTCCCCAGTCTCAGTTAACCACTCGAGCGCAGCACGGAAATTGTCGTGTTCGATGGTGCAGCGTTCCAGCCATCCCGTACCCTCTACAACGCTTTGTTCTGATGCCTCTTCTTCTGCTAACACCAGACAGTAGGCTGCATGCGCGCGCTTCGTTTGGGCCATCTCATCGCTGTACGTCAGTTTTTCCAAAGCGTACTCACGAATCGTGTGTAGCATCACGAATCGAGATTCCCCTGTCACCGGCTCAACCTGCTGCACCAAACTCTTGTCCACCAACGACGACATACCATCAAGCAGGTCGACTCCGAGATCTGCCTTGGTGTCGCAGACCGCTTCCGCACCTTCAAGCGTGCACCCGCCTACAAAAACCGATAATCTTCGAAAAAGCTTTTGCTCTGCCGAATTGAGCAGATCGTAGCTCCAATCGATGGCAGCGCGGAGAGTCTGCTGCCGCAACGGCAGATCTCGGGCTCCCCCCGTCAACAGTTGTAACTGGCTAGCCAGGCGTGTCTGCATGGCGGCCGGCGAGAGAACTTTGACGCGCGCGGCCGCGAGCTCGATGGCGAGGGGCAAGCCGTCCAACCGTACGCAAATCTCAGCAATCGCCGATGCGTTTTCCTTGCTCAGTTCAAAGTCCGGCTTCACCGCAGTGGCGCGCGCAACGAACAAAGCCACCGCCGAGTACTCAGATAGTGCGTCAATTGGTGGCAAGGACCGTGAATCCGGAAGAGCGAGTGGGGGTAGAGGAAATTCATGTTCCCCGTACACGTGAAGCACTGCCCGACTGGTGACCATGACTGTGAGACTGGGAGCGATGGCCAAGAGTTCGGCTATCGACGGCGCTGCGCCGATCAAGTGCTCGAAATTGTCCAGCACCAGCAGCATCGGAGTGCGCAACCAGTCTCGGAGAGTTTCCTTGAGTATTTCGAGGGTCGCCTTGGCTCCGACCTCCCGGATTCCGAGAGCCTGAACGATGACCGAAGCGATTAAGCCCGAATCGTTGAGTGAGGACAGCGGAATAAAATAGATACCCGCTGGAAAGCGTTCGATTAGGGAATTTGCGACCTGCACGGCAAAGCGTGTCTTGCCGATCCCGCCCGGCCCCGTGACCGTCACCAAGCGCACATCCGGATGCAACAAGAGTTCCCGTGCAGCAGCGACCTCTTTCTCTCTGCCTACAAAACCCGTCCGCTGCGCTGGAAGATTCGTCGGCCGGAGTTCCAGCGGTTTGCCCGGACTGTCCACGGGACTGTCGAGCTTTTCGAGAATCCGGAAGTGAGAGATCTCCTTTCCAGATAAGTTGTCTCCAACGACAGCCTGTGGGGTAGGCGCTATCTCCACGTGCGGAGGGGGGGCTTCAGTGATCGCTGCGATGAACCGGTATCCCCGGCCCACGACGGTTTGCACAAAGCGAGGTTGTTCAGGATCGTCCTTGAGAACACGGCGAATTTTACGAATCGCGGTATTGATGCTGTTGTCTGTATCGAGGAAGACATCTTTACCCCAGATCTTTTCGAGGATCTGATCACGGCTGACCACTCCCCCTTGTGCATCGATTAGGAGAAGAAGTAGTTCCATGGGGATTCGCTCCAGCTTGATGATCCGTCCTGCCTTGCGCAGTTCGTACGCGCGGACGTCCAGCTCAAAACCATCACCAAACCGGAGGTGCCTAGCCATATTTACAGGGTCAGAGGTCATAGGTGACGCGCAAAAATCGTGTCGCAATTTTACACCGACAGCTGAATCCCTCCACGGCCACTGTTTTCAGCGGTTTCCGCCTTCATACGGCGTAAGGCACTCTTCAGGCGCTCGCCATTGTGAACCAACATCGTCTGCGGCAGTATGCGCGACGTGAGCAGGCGGCAATTCAACGAAAAAGCCGCGTAACTGCAGAACTCACAAAGGAGAAGCTATGACGACACGATTCACAACTCTCTCACACGGATTTGCAGAGAGCATTCTGCGTCTGGCACTGCTGGGTATCCTTATTGCCACCACTCCCCTCTTCGCATCGGATAAGTCAGCCGAGCGTACCCAAGCAGCGCGACTCGTTCAACTGGTTCGCAACGCCACCAAGGATTTCCAAGATGTAAGGAACGTGCCTGCGGGATACGGTCCATTCTTGGGTTGTGTCAGCGGTCCCGACCACGGAGCTATGGGGGTGCATTACGTTAACGGCGATCTGGTAGGCGACGGCAAGCTCGAAGTAGCCCACCCAGAAGCGCTGATCTACGAAACGTTAAACGGCCAGACAAAGCTGGTAGGTGTCGAATACATCGTGGACGCAGCGACCTGGCTCGCTCACAACGACAACATGCCACCAGTACTTGAAGGTCAAAGTTTCAATCTTGTGGGGATTCCGAACCGGTACAACATCCCAGCTCCATTCTTCGAACTACACGTGTGGGCTTGGCGCCACAATCCAAACGGCGCGTTCGTAGACTGGAACGACCACGTTAGCTGTGCGGGGCAGTAATTTTTGAGGCAGCAACAACCAAACGGGCTCTCGGCCTGCACGCCTGTAGAGAAGGGCGGGCAGGCCGACTGTTGCTGATTGAAAGAAGGAGATTTCAATGGACGTCGTGAACGCCAAGTCGCTTATCGGTACGTGGACGCTTTTAACGCGCGTCGAAGTGACATCCGACGGGCGCCGCCGAATTGATCCATTGCTTGGTGCAGATCCCATCGCGTATCTCATATATGACGCTGCGGGTCATTTTGCCGTGCAGTTCATGCGGCGCAACCGCGAGACCGCGGACGGCGCCTCGGGGTACGACGCATACTTCGGCCGATATCAGCTCGGCGCCGATGGAATGGTGACTCAGACAATAATCGGCGCATTGTCACAGGGCGATGTCGGGAAAGTTGTTACACGACGCTGTCATATTGACGGCATCGAGCTTGTCATCAAAGTTGAAACAACAGCAAGCGACGGACAACCAGTCACGAGAACGCTTCGTTGGCAGCGTGCTATGTGACTGGCAAGGCTCAACCAAACACTCTAATGTTGGCGCCAGCTAGTCTGACAAAAGCAGGCATTTCCTCCCACAGTCGAGTGGTTGAAATCAACTGAGGCCTCTGACCACACACGTTGGCAACTTTCTTTTATTCTTGGCGGGCCTACAAATCCTGACGTTAGCATTCATTGCCGGTCCAAACCGCCCTTGGGTCCAACTCCTGAACGAATATTCCACACGAAACCGAGTCATTGGTACAATCGCGCTCTCCCAAAAAGAGGCACTTCGCTTGAGACAAGCGAAGTACAGAACAAATATTGAGCAAGGAGCCATCTTCGTGAAGAACGCTTCCCGGATCATTGTTGCGACGTTCCTTTTTCTGGCAGCACTGCAGGCAGGGGCGCAAAAGACAAGTGTTGATTGGGACCATAACGTCACCGACTTCGCGCAATACAAGACCTATGCATGGTCAAAGCCTCTTCGTCCGACTCAGAATCCCTTGATGGACCAGAGAATTGTGGCGGCTGTGGATGCACAGCTTGCGGCCAAGGGATTTCGAAAGGTCGAGACTGGGCCGGAAGTTTTGGTGACCTACGGCGCCGGAGTCCAGAAGGAAACGTCAGCAGTCGCAACTGGATTTGGGGGATGGCGAATGGGTGGGGGAGTGCAACGAATCGACCCAGTCACCGAAGATCGCGGAACTCTTGTCGTTGACCTGTCTAACAACAAACAACTCATTTGGCGTGGAGTGGCCAGCGATACACTGTCGGACAAGCCCGACAAAAACGCACAGAAAATCGAGAAGGCGGTCGAAAAACTGTTCAAGAGTTATCCGCCAAAAGCAAAATAGGCGACGGTTCGTCCCGGCAAACTTGGTCGGGGTGATCGGTCGCGGTCGACTAAACCGCGATCGAATGAGACAGCACGATGCGTCGACCTTTGACAGCACTCCGAAAATACTTGGTCGTCCTGGCCGCCGTCGCGGCTTGGCGGTCGTCCTCGGCCCAGGCTGCCGATGACGCTCCTGTTCTCACTGCGGATCAGGCGGTCCAACTCGCGATTGATAGCAACCGCCCGCTGAAAGTTGTGAGCCTGGACATCGACAAGAGCAAGTGGCAAGTTACGAGCGCAAAGACACGGCGGCTGCCAACATTCAAAACTTACTTTTTTGCTTCCGGCAATTTGAATTCCCCGAGTTTCACGTTTAAGGAGAACACATTTGGAAACGTCAATGGATTCCCTGTGCCGGCGAAGGATACTGAAGTTCCACTCTCGCATGGCGTGACGGGGTCAGCATTAGCGGAGATAGCACAACCGATTTCGCAACTGTACAAGATTAACTTGGGTATCCGTGAACAGATGCTTGGTGTGGACCTGGCCAACCAGGATTATCGCGCTCAGCGCCAATCGCTGGTTTCGGATGTGAAGCAGGCCTACTACGCTGTTCTCCAAACCGAGAGCGCTTTGAGTGCCGCACGAGCAACGGTGACGCAATTTGTTGAAACGGAGCGAGTCGCGTCTCAGTATGTCGCGCAGCAGGAGCTGCTAGAGGCCGAACACCTGGACGTGAAGGCGAAGTTATCGCAAGCAAAGTTTCAAGTCATCAAATTGAACAATCAGTTGCAGAGTCGAAAGGCGCGCCTCAACGGAATGCTTGCGCGCGATCTTGCCACTCCTTTCCGCACGCAAGACGTTTCAACTCAGACGAAGGAGGAGATCGATCTGAAGGCTGCCCGACAAACGGCTTTGGCCAATCGTCCGGAAATCGCCAAAGCCGAAATCAGCATTAAGAAGGCCGGGTATGACAAACGGTTGGCAAAGGCCGACTACATTCCGGACATTGGCGCGGCTCTGCATTACTTCTCGCCTTTGAACACCGAAATCCTTCCTCGCCATATCGTATCGGCTGGCGTTGAGTTCAGTTGGGAGCCGTTTGAATGGGGCCGTCGACGAGATGATTTAAAACAGAAAGAAATCGCACTTGATCAATCGAACCTGCAACTGCAGGAAGTCCAATCGCAAGTTCTACAGGATGTAGACAATCGCTTTCGTGATTTAGAGGAGAGTCGGGCCCTGCTGGATGTGACTGAGACGGCACGCGCCGCGGCGAACGAACGTCTCCGGGAGATTTCTGACAAATTCAGCAAGGAAGCGGTTCTGCTAAGGGATGTCCTTCAACAACAGTCAGCCGTAGCAAGTGCAAACAACGATTACGAGCAAGCCTTACTTTCCTTCTGGACGGCAAAGGCCAATTTCGAAAAAGCGTTGGGAGAGGAGTAGGCAATGAAGGGCAAGAATTCCACGCCATGCATTGTCGCCATTACTGCCGGCTTTGCGCTTACCTTCAGCGCCTGCCGCGATGCAAGCTCCGAACCTAAACCTTTGCTGCCGGTCCACGTTGCCAATGTGGAGATGGTTCGATCGGACAGTGCGGTGCGATATTCGGCCAACATTGTCCCCTATGCGCAGGTGGATTTGGCGTTCAAATCTGGTGGCTACGTTAAGAGTATTCCCCAGGTTAAGGGTGCAGACGGCAGGTCGCGAAACATTGATGCGGGAGATCGGGTCGCCAAAGGCACGGTTCTCGCTGTAGTCGATCAGCAGGACTATAAGAACAAAGTACAGCAAGCTAACGATCAACTGGCACGTGCACAAGCCGAGTACAACAAAGCAAAGCTAAGTTTTGATCGCACTGCGGCACTGTATTCAAGCAAGAGCGCGACCAAGCCTGACTATGATTCTGCCCAGGCAAATTTGGAGAGCACCACGGCGGCAGTCAGTTCGGCAAAGGCGCAAATCAGTGATGCACAGATCGCGCTCGACTACTGTTTCCTCCGTGCACCGTTCGACGCCTGGATCGTTAACAGAAGTGTAGACATCGGCAGTCTTGTCAGCCCAGCGACCAAGGGCTTTTCTATCTCTGATACGAGATCCGTGAAAGCGGTGTTCGGCGTCCCAGATATCTCCATGCGGCTCGTCAAGCTCGGGCAACGCATTACGATCCAGACAGACGCACTCCCACAGCCCTTCATTGGGCGCGTGACCAGTATTTCGCCGGCGGCAGATCCGAAAAGTCGTGTGTACTCAATCGAAGTCACTATTCCAAATCACCGTGACCTTTTGAAAGCGGGGATGATCGCGTCACTCGCTCTGGGCGCCGAGCTTGCGAACCCCACGCCAGCGGTTCCAATGTCATCCCTGATACACGACCCCGCTCGAGGATCGGGCTTCGCGATCATGATTGCCGAGGGAAGCGGTGACACGGCTACGGCGCGATTGCGCCCAGTGGAACTCGGCGCAGCGTATGGGAATCAAATTGCGATCACGAAGGGTGTAACAGCAGGCGATCGAGTCATTACCACCGGGGTGACTCTAATAAAGAACGGTGACACTGTACAAGTCGTCCCATAGTTTTTTCGGTTGCGCGGGCGAAAACATTGCATGGCTCACAGGTCTGAATCCGACTTAGTTGAACACTCGCATAACACTGCGCGTTTCTTCACAGAAAACCGGCAGCTATCTCTCGTCCTGCTGATCGGAGTCTTCATCTGGGGTTGGTATGGCTTCAACAACATGCCAAAGAGGAAAGACCCTGAAATTCCGATTCGCGTGGCGGTGGCGAGTACTCAGTGGCCGGGGGCAACCGCGCAGGAAGTGGAGCAACTGGTCACGCGCGCTGTCGAGCAGACGATGGCGCAAAACTCCTTCATCAGGCCGCCCTCGGCATCCGACTTTGGTATCCGTTCCATTAGTTTTCCCGGCTTGTCGTTGGTGTATATCCAGCTCGACGACAAGGTGAAAGACACGAAGAAGCAGTTCAGCGACATCAACCTCAAGCTCAATGCTTTGAACGCCAGGTTGCCGCAGGGTGCCGGTCCCATTCAATTCAACAGCGATTTTGGGGATACCTCTGCGCTCATGCTCACGGTGGCAAGCCCCGCTGTAAGCGAAATAGAAATTGCCGTAAGGGCTGCGGCAATCCGAACCTCCATCGACCAAGAGCGATCAACATGGAAAAAAGCGGCTCAACCGCGCGTCAGCATCATCTATGCGTTTCCGCAGTCGGTGAACTCTGATCTGGTCCGAGAAATATTCGAACCTCTCGTGGGGGATGTACAGAGCAGAGGTTTCATCCGCGATTGCCATTTTTTCCAGGGGAGCGGCTTTATCGGGGCCGATTGCAGCTCCGACAAAAAAGATGCGGAAATTCGTCAAGCGGCTGACCGCGCAGTACAAAGTAAATTACACCGCTCAGAGCTCCATCCAGATGCGTGGCCCGCTCTTCTAATTCGAGATCCAAACGATACTGAGAGCAAGCTCGCTGCGGTCGCCGGTGATCGTTACTCGTATCGCGAACTTGACGATTTCACCGACCTGATCAGCCGGACTGTTCAGGGTGCTGCGCAGGTTGCGAAAGTGGATCGCAAAGGCGTTCTTCCCGAACAGATTTATCTCGACTACTCACAGCAACGGCTGGCGGAATACGGCGTGAAGCCGGCCGATCTAAAAGACATTCTTGGGGCGCGCAACTCCACACTCCCAGCTGGCTCTCTTGAGGTCGGCCCACAGAACGTACTGATAGATCCTTCGGGTAAATTCCAGAATGAGCGTCAGATCGGGGAAGTGATTATCGGCACGTCTTCGACTGCGGCACACAGTCCCGTCTATCTACGAGATCTCGTACAGATTTCGCGTGGCTATCAAAGCCCGCCACGTTATTTGAACTACCTCACCTGGCAGGATCCAAAGGGCCGCTGGCATCGCAGCCGCGCGGTGACGATTGCCGTCCAGATGAAAGACGGTGAGCAGATTGACGCGTTTGGCGCGAGCGTAGAGCGAAAGCTGGTGGCGTTACGGCAGTACTTGCCCGAAGACCTCATCGTTGCGCGGACATCGGATCAGCCTCTCCAGGTAAAAGAAAATATCAGTTTGTTCATGGATGCACTCTACGAAGCGATCGCTCTGGTCGTCCTGGTTTCGTTGATTGGATTCTGGGAGTGGCGTTCCGCTGTGTTGATGGCTATCTCAATCCCCATCACGCTCGCCATGACCTTCGGAATGATGTACATGGTCGGGATCGACATCCAGCAGGTTTCGGTAGCGACCCTCATCATTGCGCTAGGTTTGTTGGTTGATGACCCTGTTGTAGCCGGTGATTCCATTAAGCGTGCCCTCGCGGAGGGATATCCCAGCCTCGTCGCCGCATGGCTTGGGCCAACCAAACTTGCAACAGCAATTCTCTACGCCACAATCACCAATATCGTGGCCTACGTGCCCTTTTTGCTCGTGACGGGAACGACGGGCGAGTTTCTGTACAGCTTACCGATCGTGATGACGTGTGCCCTGGTCGCTTCGCGACTGGTTTCAATGAGCTTTATCCCGTTCCTTGGGTACTACCTTTTGAAGCCCGAAAAAGAGAAGTCGTTGGAGGAGTTGCGCAGTACAGGTTTGATGGGTTGGTACTATCGCGTCGCAAAGCACTCCATTGAACACCGCTGGAAATTCTTTGCCGGATCTCTGGTGTTTCTGGTGATTGGGGTTTGGCTTTTCGGACAGTTGAAAACAGCTTTCTTTCCGGAGGATGTCCAATACTGGTCGTACATCGATGTTTGGCTTCCGAATGACGCCAACCTCGATGCAACCAATCAAACTGCCGTCGAGGTTGAGCGAGTCGTTCGGGAAGAGGCGCAGCGATATGGTCAAGAACATCCAGGGAAAGACGGTAAGCCGGCAGACTTACTGCGGTATGTCACGTCGTTTGTTGGGGGAGGAGGGCCGCGCTTCTGGTTCTCGGCGTCGCCTCAGTTGCAGCAACTTAATTACGCTCAGGTCCTGATCGAGTTAAAGGATAAGGAAGCGACTCCCGAATTCATCAAGATGTTGCAGCCGCGCCTGACCAAGTCTGTTCCAGGTGCACGATTGGATGCGCGCCAGCTACTGACCAATCCGATCGACTATCCCATCGAAATTCGAATATCCAGCACTGCGGATGTCAGTGCCCAACAAGAAGATGATGACAATCGGACTCTGCGTGGTCTGGCGACAAAAGTGGAAGATATTTTTCGTGCGACTCCGCTCGCGGATCGTACCCGCAGTGAGTGGGGAGAACCCAATGTTCAGATTGCCCTGACTGTGGACCAAGACCGTGCAAATCTGGCTGGCATTTCGAACATAGACGTTGCGAACTCCTCGGTGGCGGGCCTAAGTGGGGCCACCGTCGCAGCGCTGCAGGAAGGACATAAACAGATTCCAATCGTCGCTCGCCTCCGAATGGATGAGCGCGCTCGCCTGTCAGATATCCAAAGCTTGTATGTTTATTCGTCTCAGACCGATACCAAAGTCCCGTTAATGCAGGTTTCAAATATTGAGCACGACCTCGTTCCCGGTCGGATCGTACGCCTGGAGCAATTTCGAACCATCAATGTCCGGAGTTTCCCCGCACAAGGGCACTTGAGTTCCGAGGTATTAAAGTTGGCAAGACCGAAGCTGGAAGCACTTCAAAAGTCGATTCCACCCGGATACAAGCTAGAGATTGGCGGCGAATACGACAAGACGAAGAACGGCTTTAAGAACCTCGCGTTGGTGATGGTGATTTCTATCGCTGCGATTTTTCTCGCACTAGTTTTTCAATTCAAGAATGCAATCAAACCGATTCTGGTTCTTGCCGCCGCTCCTTATGGGATGGTGGGTGCGTTTGCCGCGTTATGGGTGATGAACGAACCGTTCGGTTTCATGGCGTTCCTCGGAGTCGCGAGTTTGGTCGGAGTAATCGTAAGCCACTCGATTGTTCTTTTTGATTTCATCGAGGAGCGCCACATCGCCGGCGACGATTTTGAGAATGCCGTGATCGACGCTGGAATTCTCAGGCTTCGGCCCGTGCTGATCACGGTGTTCGCGACTGTCCTTGCCCTATTCCCGCTGGCCCTGCACGGCGGGCCGTTATGGAAGCCACTTTGCTACGCGCAAATAGGCGGACTGCTGCTGGCTACTGTCGTGACGAAGCTTCAAGTTCCCGTCATGTACGCCATGTTTGTGCTGGATTTCAAGATTCTCAAGTGGGAAACAAAAGAGCAGAAGGCTGCTCAGACAGTAGTCAACACCAAGCAAGGACCTGACGCACCCAAATTAAGCGCAGTGAACGGTTAAGCATCTCCGTCAAATCAGAATCGTCAAGGAGCATGAATGTCTTTGAAACACATAGGTCGGTACTCCACTTTCCTACTATTTCTTTTCGTTCTTGGAATTAGAGTCGAAGTCTACGGTCAAGTCGCTGGCGGCGAAATTGCTAAAGACATTGCAGCCAATAGTCAGAGCCTGAGGCAATACACGTACCTGCAAACGACCGAGGTAATTCTCAAAGGAGAGGTCAAGAACACGCGCAAGGCTCAGGTTCACTACGACAGCACGGGGCAAAAGGTATCTGTTCCGCTTGCTTCTGCCGAGCCGGCAACCGAAGGTCGAGGATTAAAGGCGCGCATCGTTGAAAAAAAGAAAGATGAGATGAAAGAGTACGTTGAGCGTCTCGTCGCCCTGATGGGACAGTACCTACCGCCCAATCCGGACAAAATTAAGGCTGCGTTGCCGACTGCTCAAATCACACCGCCCGCAGGCGGCGATGCGAAAATCGCCTTCAACAACTACCTTAAACAGGGCGACACGATGGCGTTGTCCGTGAACTCTCAATCCAAGAAGCTCGACCAGATTTCGATTCAATCTAGTCTCGACAATGACCCGGTTTCGTTTCTGGTTGATTTTGCACGGTTGCCCGATGGGACTAATTATCCGTCCATGACAAGCATCAAATCGCCGTCAAAGAGCTTAGAGATCAAAGTGACAACATCTGATTATCACAAATAGCCGAATGGGCGACCCGCAACCGATCACGGTACCGCGTATGTCGATCGCTTCAGAAATTGTCCTTGTCCGGCGCGTCCTAGGAAGGCATTGTTTTCGATGATGACGCGCCCACGCGATAGAACGACATCTGGCATACCCGTGACGCGAATTCCTTCGAACATCGAATAGTCGACGCGCATGTGGTGCGTTGCCGCGCTGATCGTATGTTCGCGCTCGGGGTCAAAGATAACCATGTCGGCATCGCTGCCGACGGCAATTGTCCCCTTGCGCGGATATAAGCCAAATAGTTTCGCGGGAGTTGTAGAAACCAGCTCAACAAAACGGTTAACGCTGAACCGTCCCTTAGCAACCCCGCCAGAGTAAATCAGACTCATGCGATGTTCGACACCGGGTCCGCCGTTCGGGATTTTCGTGAAATCGTCCTTGCCAAGTTCTTTCTGGTCTTTGAAACAGAATGGACAATGATCCGTAGACACGACCTGCAAGTGGTCGCGCTTTAGCCCGTTCCACAGCTTTTCCTGGTGCCACTTCTCGCGAAGTGGTGGAGTGAACACATACTTTGCGCCTTCAAAACCCGGGGCATCGAAGTTCTCAAGCGACAGATAAAGATACTGCGGGCACGTCTCCGCATATACGGGAAGTCCTCGATCGCGTGCTTCCCTCACCTTTTCCAGAGCCTCATTACAACTCAAATGAACAATGTACAGCGGGGCACCCGCCATTTCGGCCAGAGCGATTGCGCGAGAGGTAGCTTCGGCTTCGGCGGTAGTAGGGCGAGTGAGGGCATGATACTTGGGGGCCCGCTTCCCTTCCGCCAACGCCTGTTGAACAATGACATCGATCGCGCCTCCATTTTCGGCATGCATGCAGATGAGTGCGCCATTTTTTGACGTCGCGCGCAACGCCTTGAAGATGCTGGCATCATCGAGCATGAACACGCCCGGATAAGCCATGAATAGCTTGAAGCTGGAAACACCTTCGCGAACGAGTGCGTTCATTTCCTGTAACTGAGCGGCCGCCAAATCGGTAATGATGCAGTGAAATGAATAGTCGCAGACTGCCTTATTCGAAGCTTTTTGCATCCAAGAATCGAATGCGGTGCGTAGAGTTTGTCCCTTGTATTGGATAGCGAAATCGATGAGCGTGGTCGTGCCACCAAAGGCTGCAGCGCGTGTCCCGGTCTCAAAATCGTCCGCGCTGGTCGTACCGCCGAATGGCATGTCCAGATGGGTATGGACGTCAATTCCTCCCGGGAAAACATACCTCCCCCTTGCATCGATGAGGCGCGCCGCATTGTCTCGAGGAAGATCTTTGCCGATTAACGCAATTTTTCCGTCGGCGAGCGCTACGTCCGCTAAGCTCGTGTCTGTTGCTGTCACAATTCGCCCATTGACGATAATTGTGTCGAAACCCATTGGAGATCCTCCGGTGGCAAGACGACGAGAAATTCTATGCTAAACTGCCCCGCTCGTTGTCGTTATTGTGGCGCGGCAAAAGGGAGATTGCATGCAGTTCGGCATTACGCTCAAACCAGACATCACCGTAGAACGGATCGTTGGCCTCACGCGGCAAGCGGAGAGTGCGGGCTTTGACTATGGCTGGATATTTGACTCGCACGTTTTGTGGAAGGAACCTTACCCGCTGCTGGCGTTAATGGCGGCGAACACCAAAACAATGCGTTTGGGTACCTGCGTCACGAACCCTGCGGTGCGTGACATCACGGTCACAGCCAGCCTGTTTGCCACCTTAAATCTTATTTCTGGCGGGCGGATGCAGTTGGGCATCGGACGAGGGGATAGCTCACGCCGCGTGATGGGCAAGAAGCCTGTAACAACGGAACACCTGCAAAATGCGATTCGAGTGTTTCGCGAACTTACAAGTGGAAGACAAATTGAATACGAAGGTCAAAGCATCCAGATGACGTGGGGAAACGGTTCAGCCCCGGTCTGGATCGCAGGATACGGTCCAAAGGTTTTGCAAATGGCGGGACGGGTTGCTGATGGGATCATCTTGCAGTTTGCTGATCCGCATCTGATCGCGTGGTGCATGGGCTTTGTGAAGGAGGGCGCGCAAGCTGCCGGAAGAGACTTCAAGAAAATTGAAATCATGGCCGCGGCGCCGGTCTGGGTGTCCGAAGATCTGGAGGTCGCGAGAGAAAGAGTTCGTTGGTTCCCCGCCCTCGTTTCTAACCACGTCGTGGATTTGATTTCCCGTTACAAGCCTGAAGAATTGCCTGCTGAGCTTACGTCGTATGTGCGCAATCGTGGCGGCTACGACTACACGCACCATTGCGAGGTAGATAGCGATAATGCAAATTTCGTTTCGGACGAAGTGATCGACCGTTTCTGCGTTATCGGGTCCGCGCAGGCACACCGAGACAAGTTAAAGACCCTCGCCGACATAGGTGTAACGCAATTCAATCTCTACTTGATGTGTGGCGACGAAGAGAGCACCGTCGATCAATACCAGCGCGACGTGCTGCCGGCTTTCAATGGCTGACGGGCATCATTTCTGACGGGTTCAGGATGTTTCGAGGGCCGGCACGTGAGCTTCTCTCGAAGACCTCATGAGGACATAGTAGGCAACGAACGACACAGCAAAACCGACAAACCAAGAATAGTCATAGAGAACGCGAAGAGGCTGCACGACCAATCCGATAAGAGCAACGCCTGCTCCCATGATTAAGGCAGCGATCGCGCGCCAGTTGAACCCTCCTGAATACCCGTAGATACCGTCGCGCAGGTATAGGTCCTCGACCCGCAACACTCGATTGCGAATCACAAAATAATCGCAAATCATGATCCCCGCGACAGGCCCGAGAAAAGCTGCGTAGCCGCCGAGCCACCCCAGAATGAAGGTCTTGTAATCGGCTAGCAATTTCCAGGGCATCAGAACGATTCCCATAAAGCAGGTTATGACGCCTCCCACACGGAAACTGATCTTGCGAGGCCAAAGATTGGAAAAATCGTTTGCGGGAGAAACGACATTTGCACCGATATTCACATTTAGAGTGGCCAGCAGAATCGCAAATAGCGAAATGATGACCGCCACAGGAGAGTTGAAGCGGCTTAGCAGTGCCACTGGATCCCAGATCGCCGTCCCATAAATAACCACAGTGGCGGAAGTCACAAGGATACCGATCAGCGAGTAAAGGGTCATCGTTGCGGGCAGGGCCAACGCTTGGCCAATCGCCTGGTCTCGGTTGCTGCGCGCGAAGCGCGTGAAGTCGGGGATATTGAGAGAAACGGTCGCCCAAAAGCCCACCGTCCCATTCAGCGCCGGCACAAGGAACTTCAAGAAGTCAGAGAAACTGGCGAATTTCGAAGGCGAGGAAAGCATCGGGCCAAAACCACCAGCTTGATGGTAGGCCCAACCCAGAAGAAGTAGTCCCACAGCAAGCAGAACTGGCGCGCTCACTCCCTGAAGAAAACGGATGTATTCAATCCCTTTAAGTATTACGGCGAGGTTGATCATCCAGAATGCTAAAAAGCAGATCGCGGTAGCGTGAGGAAATTGCTTCCAACTAGGGGCAAGCGTCGAGATCAGAGTGCTGATGGCCTCGCCTCCGATCCATGTCTGAATTCCAAACCACCCGCACGCGACTAAAGCTCTCAGAACCGCGGCAACATTAGCTCCAAGCACTCCAAATGACGCGCGAGCGAGCACCGGAAACGGAATCCCGTAGCGGGCGCCTGGATGCGAATTCAAGAGCATCGGGATGAGAACAATGGTGTTCCCCAGAAAGACCGTAGCAACCGCTTGTTTCCAGTTCATTCCCCCTTGGATCAAGCTCGCGGCCAACATGTAGGTCAGGATATTGACGGACATCGAAACCCACAGCGCAGCGTAGTTGTAGGTTTTCCAAGTGCGGCGGCCAGCGGTCGTGGGCGCAAGGTCCGCGTTATACAGAGAGCTAGACTGAATTCGGTTTGAAATTTCTGGATCTCGCGTTGGTGTCATGAAGTGGTGTGGCAAAGTCAATCTGCTGCTGCCGACGATCCGGCCTGTGACGTCAGCGAACCGTAAGTTTCCGGGCGGCGGTCACGGAAAAATTGCCAAACCTTCCGAACTTCCTCGATCATGTCGAGATCCAAATCCGCTACAACGACTTCGTCCTTATCTCGACTGGCTTGTGCGATGAGCTTGCCGCGCGGAGTACAGAAATAGCTCTTGCCGTAGAACTGCCCGATGCTCCAAGGCTTTTCCGTTCCCACGCGATTAATGGCCCCCACAAAGTAGCCGTTGGCTACTGCGTGCGCAGGTTGTTCGAGCTCCCACAAATACTCTGACAATCCGGCCACAGTAGCGGAGGGATTAAACACGATCTCCGCACCGTTGAGTCCCAGGATGCGTGCCCCTTCAGGGAAATGCCGGTCGTAGCAGATGTAGACGCCGATGCGCGCGAACTTAGTTTGGAATGTCGGATACCCCAAGTCGCCGGGAGTGAAATAGAACTTCTCCCAGAACCCAGGGTGGCAATGAGGAATGTGGTGTTTGCGATATTTTCCCAAATATCGTCCGTCTGCATCGATCACAGCCGCGGTATTGAAGTAAAGGCCGGGCATTTCTTCTTCATAGACCGGAACAACGATCGCCATGTGATGTTTGGAAGCGACTTTTTGCATCAACTTGATAGTCGGACCATCTGGCACGCGTTCGGTCAACTCGTACCATTTTGCATTCTGTTCGGCGCAAAAATATGGGCCGTAAAAAAGTTCCTGCAAGCATAGAATCTGAACTTTTTTGCGCGCCGCCTGCTCGATCAGTTTCAGGTGTTTCTCCAACATTGCTTTTTTAATTTTGGAGAGCGAATGAGCGCCAGACAGCGGGCAACTGGCTTGGATTAGTCCACACCGAACATTTCGAGGCATAGAGAAGTCTCCGCGCGATGGACTATAACAAAACGCCCTGCGTCGCGTCCGCAAATGCGAGATTTTTCTTGGGTTTCGGCGAACGTGTTGATC
>Ga0207649_10000589_pt1 | contig 24693 bp, 28 predicted proteins | sample KBSC43metaG_FD_184317 | JGI IMG/M metagenome (GOLD analysis project Ga0207649, IMG submission 184317) | Corn rhizosphere microbial communities from Kellogg Biological Station, Michigan, USA - KBS C4-3 metaG (SPAdes) (version 2) | ecosystem: Host-associated > Plants > Roots > Rhizosphere > Soil ... | reverse complement strand
TTGTTATCTTATAAGATGCATTACACAGGCCGCTGATCGCTTGCGGTCCTCAGAACTTGATAATGCGCACCCGCAGGTCTGCAATAGAGTTCCGTTACAGTTGAAATGTGTCAAATCGATACATTTTTATTACTGCTCAAGCGTTTCTAACGGGCCGAGGGTGTCTCTGGGGGAAGCAGCCGCACTGCCGTCTCCTTCACTTTCTTTGCCGGTTGTCGAGTTCCGTTTGTGTGTTAACGGACGACGGAGCGCAGCAGAGGAAGACGATGAGACGAACCGGCCTGCTCGAGGCTCTGGCGCTTCTAGGATTGATGCTGCTGCTGGTCGCCGCCATGGCCGCGAAGAGCGCGCTTGTCTCGGTGCCGGAGCTTCCCGCCTCCGTGGACCCGGAAAACTTCGACGCCATCCACGCCCGTGCCAGGCTCGCCCGAGTGCTTGGAGACCAGCGCCCGCACCCCGTCGACAGCGAGGGACAGGACGGGGTTCGGGCAAGGCTTGTCGCCGAGCTTCGCGGGCTCGGCCTCCAGCCGGTCGTGAGCGACTCCACGACCTGCAACAGCTCCGGTCGGGATCGCACCATCTCCTGCGCGCGGATCCGCAACGTCGTCGCGACGATCGGGCCGGCGCGGGGCAGGCACCTGCTGTTCGTGTCGCATTACGATTCGACCCCGGTCGGCCCCGGCGCGTCCGACGACGGAATCGGAATCGCCTCGATGCTCGAAGTGGCCGCCTTGCTGAAGGACCGCCCGCTGAAACGGCCGGTGAGCTTCCTGTTCGACGAAGGCGAGGAAGCGGGCCTGCTCGGAGCCCGCGCCTTCCTCGAACGCGACCCGCTTGCGGCTAAAGTCGACACCGCGATCAACCTGGAATCGCGCGGCGTGAACGGGCCGGCGATCATGTTCGAGACCAGCCTTCCCAACGGAGCCGCGGTTGCCGCCTTCAAGCGTGCGCTCGACCGGCCGGTGGCCAATTCGCTGACCACCGGCTTCTACCACCTCATCCCCAATTCCACCGACGTCGCCGTGCTCGACGAGCGTCCCTGGACCCTGCTCAACTTCGCGATCATCGGCAACGAGACCCGCTACCACAGTACCGGCGACACGCTGGACGCGCTGGACGTTCGAAGCCTTGGCCATATGGGTCGCCAGGCGCTCGCTCTCGGCCGAACGCTGGCGGAGAGCGACACGCCCGCGGTCCGGCCGGGTCCGCGACTCTACGCTGACCTGCTTCAACGCGGCTTCGTCGCGATACCGCAATGGGCGGGGATCGTGCTGCTCGCCGGGCTTCTGCTCGGCTATGGCGCGATGGCGTGGAGACGAGGCCGAGCCGTGGGCCGGGGCGCTGCCGCCGTGGGTCTCGCGCTGGTCGGCTCCGCATTGGCCGCCTTCGTGCTTCAGGCGCTCGTCGGACTGGCGAGGCCGGGCGAATTCTGGCGGGCGCATCCGGAGCCGCTTTCCCTGGCGGTGGACGTGACCGCCCTCGCGGTCTCGGTGGCTTTGCTCGGGCGGCTCGCCGGCGGGACTTCGCGGGCACGGCTTAGGCTGGCCTTCTGGCTCTGCTTCCTCGTCCTGGGCGCGGCCATCGGCTTCATCGTACCCGGGGCCATTCTGTATTTCCTGGCGCCGCCGCTGATCGTGGGGCTCGGCCTCGCGTTGCGGCGGCGAGAAAAGACCGCCGCTCTGCTCGCCTGGGCGGTCCTGTTCCTAAGCTGGGCGCCGCTCCTCTATCTAAGCGAGGTCCTTCTCGACCTCGACGCCGCCTGGATCTTCGCGCCCGTCTCGGCGCTCCTCGTCCTCCCGCCCCTGATCGAGCTTCAAGGGCCGATGGCGCGGATCGCCCCGCGTCTGCGCCTGGCCGGCGCGGCGGCGGTCGCGGCGCTCGCCTGGGGCGCTGCCGCGCTCACCCCCGCCTACAGCCTCGAGCGCCCGCAGCGCCTGAGCCTCGAATATGAATGGGATACGCAAACTGCCAAGGCGCGGTGGCTGGTCTATCACGAAGGCGGCCCGATTCCGCCGTCGATCGCCGCGCTCGGCCGCTTCGAGCATGGAGTCGTTCCGCCTTGGTCGCCCTACAAGAGGTGGGCGGCGCCGGCGCGGGGTCCCGCCGTCGATCCGCCGAGGGTCGACAAGATCGGAGAGATGCGCGGCGGCGGCGGCTCGCGCGTCATTGCGCTTCGCCTCAGGGCACGCGGGTCCGAGGTGATACGCCTGCGCTTCCCCGCCGAATCCGGCCTCGAAGGCGTTGAAGCGGGCGGGTCCCTGCGACGCTTCGGCCCCGGGAAGGACGCTTACGTGATACGCTGTCACGGCCGGAGCTGCGACGGCCTCGTCCTTCGCCTGGCTCTACCGCTCCGGCCGGTGGAGGCGACGATCATCGGGATGCGAAGCGGTCTTCCCGCGGAGGCGGCGGAGACGCTGGCCGGTCGTCCCGCCACCGCGAGGCCGCAATATAGCGCCGACGCGACCTACGTCGTCTCGAAGCTGCGCCTTTAGGACAGGTCCGTTATCCTTCTCATCGTCACCTAGGACTTGATCCGGGGCCCACCTTCTTCACCGTCGGCTTGAAGGAAAAGGTGGATGCCGGATCAAGTCCGGCATGACCGGGTCGTCTCGGTTTCAACAGGACCGACCCTAGGGCCGGTCCTTCACCGTCCGGTTCAGGAAGTTCGTGATGGTCGTCCAGACGTGGGTCTGCGGCCCCTCCCCGGCGATGGCGTGGGTCGCGCCCGGATAGACCATCATCTCGAACGGCTTCTTCTCCCTCTGGAGCCTGGCGACGAGGGCCGTCGAGTTCTCGAACACGACATTGTCGTCGGACATGCCGTGGACCAGGAGCAAGGGGTCTGAGATGTTGACGGCATCTTCCAGCGCGTCGGACGAGGCATAGGCCTTGGGGTCCTTGCGCGGATCGCCCAGGTAGCGCTCGGTGTAGAAGGTGTCGTACAGCTCCCAGCGGGTGACGGGCGCGACGGCGACCCCCGCCGCGAAGGTGTGGGGCGGCGCCTTCTCGAGCAGCTTCAAAGTCATGTAGCCGCCATAGGACCAGCCCATCACCGCCACTTTCGACGGATCGACGAAGCCCTGCTTCTTCAGCCAGTCGACCCCGGCAAGCTGGTCCTCCACCTCGGCCGATCCCATCGCATGGTAGATGGCGTTCTCGAACCTGGTGCCGCGCCGGTTGGTGCCGCGATTGTCGAGCGTGAAGACGATCCAGCCCTGGTCGACCAGAGCTTCGTGGAGGGGAAGCGCGCCGTACCAGCCGTCCGTCACCTGCTGCCCATGCGGGCCGCCATAGACGTAGACGAAGACCGGATAGCGGCGGCCCGGAACCCGCGGCGGCGAAAGCATCCGGTAGTGGAGGTCCGAGCCGTCGGGGCCTTTGATCGTCCCGAAGGCCGGAACGACATGGCTGTCGAGGAACGGGCCGTAGGGATGGTCGGGGCCGAGCCGGTTCTCCTCCACCCAGGCGAGGCGCCGGCCGGCGGAGTCGGCGAGGTAGGTCTGGCTCGGCTGGCTCGGGTTGGAGCGGGTGACGAGGACGCGGCTCGCCGAAGGGTCCATCTTGGCCGCGTTGGACCAGCCGGTCTCGGTCAGCTGGACGGGCTTACCCGGCCGGTCGTAGCGGACCCAGTAGAGCTGCTGCTCGATCGGTGTGGCCGCGGTCGCGGTGAAATAGACGCGGCGCGCCTTTTCATCGACTCCGGCGACGTCCTGGACCGGCCAGGCGCCGCGGGTAAGCTGGGTCCACTTGCCGGACTTCCAGCGGTAGAGGTGCGAATAGCCGGAACGCTCCGACGACCAGATCAGGCTCCCGTCCCTCAACGGCCGCAGATTGTCGGTGAGGTTGACCCAGGTCGGCGAGGTCTCGCTGAACAGCAAGGCGGACTTGCCGGTGGCGGGGTCCACCTTGAGCACGTCCAGGCGCTTCTGGTCTCGGCTCATCCGCTGGACCAGCACGCTTTTGCCGTCGGCGGTCCAATCGACCCGGGTGAGATAGACGTCGGGATCGGAACCAAGGTCGGCCTTGACCTTCGCTCCGCCGTCCGGGCTCATCAGGTAAAGGTCGACCAGCGCGTTGCGCGTTCCCGCCGCCGGATAGCGCTGCTCGACGAGCTTCGTGCCTTCCGCTCCGATCGCGGCCCGGGTCACCACCGCGACCGGGCTCTCGTCGACCCGGGCGACGGCGATCCAGCGATCGTCCGGGGACCACCAATAGCCGGTGTTCCGGCCCATCTCCTCCTGGGCGACGAATTCCGCGGCGCCCCAGCTCAACGTCCCGCCGCCGTCGCCGGTGAGCGCCCGCTCCCGGCCGGTCGCGGAGTCCATCACGACGAGGTTGCGGTCGCGCAGGAACGACAGGTACCGGCCCGTCTCGGACATTTTGGGGTCGATTTCCGTGGCCGCGGTCTCGGTCAGCCGGCGGACGTTGCCGTCGAGGGTGGCGAGGTAGAGATCGCCGTCGATCGGAACGAGGATCGAGCGGCCGTCGGGCGCCCACTCATAGGCGGTAATCCCCTTGGTTCCGGCGATCCGCGCCCGCTCGCGGCGCATCTTCTCCTCTTCGGAAACATCGCCGCCGCTGCCGATTTTCTTCGAATCGACCAGCATCCGCGCCTGTCCGGTCGCGGAGTCGATCGCCCACAGGTCGTAGCGGTCCTTCTCGTCCGGCCGGTTGCGGAGCACGGTGACCAATTTTCCATCCGGCGACAGCCTGGGCTGGCGCGGCGTCGGCCCGGAGAGAGCGGGACTTTGGAAGACCCTGTCGAGGGGAAGGTCCCGCGCGAAGGCGGGGCCGGCGGCGGCGAGGAGGAGAAGCGGGAGGAGGATTTTGCGCATGGGCGGCACCTCTAGAGGCGGCGGCGCAAAAGAAAAGGCGGCGCGGGTGGGGCGCGTGGAGGGCGTATCGTCGCCCCGGCCATCGCCGAGGCGACGAAATGTCAGCCCTCGGCCGGCTCGGTCGCCGGAGCGGCGGCGGCGGCGGCGGCCGGCTTGACGTCTCCGCGGGTGTCGCGGCGCTCCGCGATCCGGGCCGCCTTGCCGGTGCGGCCGCGCAGATAATAGAGCTTCGCCCGGCGGACGGCGCCGCGGCGGACGACCTCGATCGAATCGACGTTCGGCGAATAGAGCGGGAAGACGCGCTCGACGCCCTCGCCGAAGCTGATCTTGCGGACGGTGAAGGAGCTGCCCATGCCGCGATTGGCGCGGGCGATGCAGACGCCTTCGAAATTCTGGATCCGGGTGCGGTCGCCCTCGACCACCTTCACGCCGACGCGAAGCGTGTCGCCGGGGCGGAATTCGGGAATGGCGCGGCCCTGGGTCAGGGTGTCGATCTGCTCGGCCTCGAGCTGCTGGATGAGGTTCATGGTCTCAAGCTCTCTTCAATCGTCGCGCTGCGCGCCAGAGGGCGGTGGCCTTCGCGCGTCCCCATGACGCTCGATCAGGTCCGGCCGCCTTGACCGTGTGTCCGCGAGCGCCCGTTCCCGGCGCCACGCGGCGATTCTCGCATGATCCCCCGATCGCAGCACTTCGGGGATCGTGCGCCCTTCCCATTCAAAAGGTCGGGTATAATGCGGATATTCGAGCAGCCCCGTTTCGAAGCTCTCCTCCTCACCGCTGGAGGCCGCGCCCATTACCCCGGGAAGCAGGCGAACGCAAGCATCGAGGAGGGTGATCGCGGCCACTTCCCCGCCGGAGAGGACGTAGTCGCCGATCGAGACGGGAAGGATCGGCCGAGCCTCGAGAAGGCGCTCGTCCATGCCCTCGAACCGGCCGCACAGGATGGAGACGCCCGGGCCGGCGGCGAGCTCGCGCACCAGGTCCTGGGTCAGCGGCCGCCCGCGCGGAGTCATCGCCAGCATAGGCGCCTCCGGACGGCGTTCCAGGACGTCGTCGACCGCGCGGGCGAGCACGTCGGCCCGCATCACCATCCCCGCCCCGCCCCCGGCGGGGGTGTCGTCGACGGAGCGGTGCTTGTCGGCCGCGAAATCGCGGATCTGGACGGCCTCGAGCGACCAGATGCCCTCCCGTAGCGCGCGCCCGGCCAGGCTCGCGCCGAGCGGCCCGGGGAACATCTCGGGATAGAGGGTGAGCATCGTGGCGGACCAGGTCACGGGGCCAGAGGCCTCGGATCATCGGAAATCCAGTTCTCAACGCGAAGGCCAGGCACCCGCGAAAAGTGTCGAACGTTCCGCGTGACCAGTAGCAGGTCCAACGACAGGGCATGAGCCGCGATCAGATGATCGAAGCGATGCCGCTCGAGCGGCACATACCGGTACGCCAACGCGGCTTGGCTTCCGAAAGGAAGAACGGCGATCGCATTGAAGAACGCCTCGGCGTTGGCCCATGCCCTCGGGTCGGCAGCGTCGACTTTGAACATGACTTCGGCGAAGGCGATCGCGGATGTGACGACCTCCCCCGGCGCGAACCGCTCCACCTTCAGCCGAGCTTGTTCAGACAGCCCTTCGATGAGGTAGATGCAGACGTTGGAGTCGAGAAGAACGCGCGGCTGCGGGGAATCAGCCACTCTTGCGAGACCAATTCGGATGATCGATCGGACTTGGATCGATCACCCGCTCCTCCAGGGTCAGGGGCCGCAAGCCGGCCCCCGCGCCATAAATGCCAGTAAGGTCGATCCGCTTCGGCTTCTGGCCGGCCGGCTCGACCGGCTCCACGATGTAACGGCCCCGCTCCTCCCGAACCGTCATCTCCACGCCGGCCTCGACGCCGAGCGCCTTCGGAAGCCGCACCGCAACGGAGTTTCCCGACTTGAAAGTCTTCGTGTTCTTCATCAGAAGAATGTATATACACGACGTATATACATTCACAAGCGGAACCCCGCCCGCCCGCGAGCGCTTCCCGCTCCATGACCGAACCCTGCTTCGACTGCCTGGTGATCGGCGGCGGCCCCGCCGGCCTCACCGCGGCGATCTACCTCACCCGCTTCCACCTCTCGATCAAGGTCGTGGATGCGGGCAAGAGCCGGGCGAGCCTCATCCCCTGCACCCACAATCATGCCGGCTATCCCGGCGGGATATCGGGCACCGAGCTGATCGCCCGGATGACCGAGCAGGCGCAGATGTACGGCGCGTCGATCGTCACCGGCCGGGTCACCCGGCTAGACAAGATCGAGGGGGGCTTCCGGGCCGAATGGGGCGAAGGCTCGGTGATGGCGCGAAAGGTGCTGCTCGCGACCGGGGTCACCAACCGGCGCCCACCGATGGACGAGGAGCTTCACGACGAGGCGCTTCAGCGCGGGCTGATCCGCTATTGCCCGATCTGCGACGGCTACGAGGTCACCGACAAGAGCGTCGGCGTGATCGGCGACGATTCGCACGGCGTGGCGGAGGCGGTGTTCCTTCGCGGCTTCACCGAGGACGTGACGCTGATCGCGCCGGACGCCGCCCATTCGCTCTCCGAGGAGGACCGGGCGCGGCTCGCCCAGTTCGGGATAAAGGCGGTGGACGGCCCCTGCCACGCCGTCGCGGCCCACGACGAGTGCATCGTCGTCGACACGGCGGAGGGGCATTACACGTTCGACAGCGTCTATCCCGCCCTCGGCTCGGACACCCATATCGAGCTTGCGCTTCAGCTGGACGCGGCTCTGAAGGAAGACGTCCTGGTCGTCGACAGCCACCAGCGCACCTCGGTGCCGGGCCTCTACGCGGCGGGCGACGTGGTGCTCGGCCTCGACCAGATCAGCCACGCCATGGGCGAAGGCGGCGTCGCCGCCACGACGATCCGCAACGACCTGGCGAAGGAGCGGCCGATCGTCCGCGAGAAGCTTTCCGGCTCGATCGCGGCGAAGACCGGCCCCGCGGGCTAGGCCTGCCCGGTTCGTTGCATCCGTCACCCCGGACTTGATCCGGGGTCCACCTTCCTTGCAGGCCGCGTGACAGGAAGATGGATGCCGGATCAGTCCGGAATGACGATGGTGAGTCTCGGTTCCGGCCGGAACCGAGCCTAAGCCAGGAACTCCCGGTCGGCGATGATGCGGCCGTCGCGAAGCTCCGCGACGCCGGCCCGGAACGGAAGCATCGCCCGGCGGCCGCCCGGCGCCTCGACCTCGATCAGGTCGCCGGCGCCGAAATTCTCCACCGCGACCACGATGCCGAGCGGCTCCCCCGCCTCGCTTTCGCAGGGCAGGCCGATCAGATCGGAATGATAATATTCGCCTTCCTCCAGCGGCGGGAGGAGCGAGCGGGGGATCGTGACCAGCTGGCCGCGAAGCGCCTCGGCGGCGTTCCGGTCCGCGATCTCCGCGAAGCGCGCGATCGGCTGCTTGCCGGGACGAAGCGCGGCGAGGGTAAGGGAGCGGTCCCCTACCCTCACCTGCTTGTGCCGCTTCAGGCTGTCGAGCCCTTCGGCGAACAGCTTGAGGCGCACCTCGCCGCCTATGCCGTGCGCTCCGGCGACGGCGGCGAGGGCGACCTGATCGTCGGCGTCGGCCAAGGCTTATTCGGCCTTTTCGGCGCCCTCGGCGGGAGCCGCTTCCTCGGCGCCTTCCGCGGGCGCGCTGGTCGACTGGCCCTCGTTCGAGGCCTCGTCGGCCGGAGTGGCGTCGCCGGTGCCTTCGCCGCCTTCAGCGGCGGGAGCCTCCGCGGCGGGAGCCTCGGCGGCGGGAGCCTCGGCGGCGCCAGCCTCTTCGGCGGCCGGGGCGGCATCGGCTTCGGGCGCGGCTTCAGGCTCGGCGGCGGGAGCTTCCTCGGCGGCCGGAGCCGCCTCGGCTTCGGCGGCGGCCGCCGCGGCGGCCTCGGCCGCTTCCGCGTCGCGGGTCGCGCGCTCCTCGGCGCGCTCCTTGGCCTTCTCGCCCGGCTCGCCCTTCTTCGGGTTGGAGCGCTGGGTGCGCTCCTTGACGCCGGCGGCGTCTAGGAAGCGGGCGACCCGGTCGGTCGGCTGGGCGCCGACGGAGAGCCAGTGGCGGGCGCGGTCGGCGTCGAGCTTCACCCGCTCCTCGCTGTCCTTGGGAAGCATCGGATTGTAGCTTCCGATCCGCTCGAGCACCTTGCCGTCGCGGCCGGTGCGGGCGTCGGCGACGACGATCTTGTAATAGGGACGCTTCTTCGCGCCGCCGCGGGAAAGCCGGATTGAAACTGCCATTCTCGTAGTCCTTTCTGGAGTTGATCGTCGTCCCAGCGAAGGCTGGGACCCCAGGGGGGTGAAGGGCTCCGTGCCTTTCACCCGCCGGGGCCCCAGCCTGCGCTGGGGCGACGGGATTTTACTTCTTCATGAATTTCTCGAAGCCGGGCGGCAGCCCGCCCGGCCCGCCGAGGCCCGGAAGGCCGGCCGAACCGCCGCCCGGGAGGCCCGGCATTCCGCCGCCCCCGAGGCCGCCCAGCCCGCCGGGGCCGCCCGCGCCGCCTAGGCCTCCCATGCCGCCCATGCCGCCGCCGCCGAACAGCGCGCCGAGCTTGCCGAGGCCGCCCATCTTTCGGATCTTCTTCATCGCCCCGGCCATCTCCTGGTGCATCTTGAGGAGCTTGTTGACCTCCTGGACGGTCGTCCCGGAGCCCTTGGCGACCCGGATCTTGCGCTTGGCGTTCATCAGCTCGGGCCGGCTTCGCTCCTTGGGAGTCATCGAGCCGATGATCGCGTCGAGATGGACGAGAACCTTATTGTCGACCCCCGAGGCCGCCATCGCTCCGGCGGCCTTCTTCATCCCCGGCAGCATCGCCGCGAGACCGCTGATCCCGCCCATGCGCTGCATCTGGGCGAGCTGGCCGCGAAGATCGTTCAGGTCGAACTGGCCCTTGGCCATCCGCCGGGCCATCGCCTCGGCTTCCTCGACCTTGATCGTCTCCTGCGCCCGCTCGACCAGGCTGACGACGTCGCCCATGCCCAGGATCCGGCCGGCGATCCGGTCCGGGTGGAAGGCCTCAAGCGCGTCGCTCGCCTCGCCGACTCCGGCGAACTTGATCGGCCTGCCGGTGACCGCGCGCATCGACAGGGCCGCGCCGCCGCGCGAGTCGCCGTCGAGCCGGGTGAGGACCACGCCGGTGAGCGGCACCTGCTCGGTGAAGCTCTTGGCGACGTTGACGGCGTCCTGGCCGGTCAGGGCGTCGACGACGAGCAGTATCTCGTTGGGCGCCGAAACCTCGGCGACGGCCTTCATCTCCTCCATCAGCGCCTGGTCGACGTGGAGCCGTCCGGCGGTGTCGAGGAGGAGGACGTCGAAGCCCTGAAGCCGCGCGGCCTGGAGCGCACGGCGGGCGATGTCGACCGGCTGCTGGCCCTCGACGATCGGAAGAGTCGCCACCGACGCCTTCTCGCCGAGAACGCGAAGCTGCTCCTGAGCCGCCGGGCGGGCGACGTCGAGCGACGCCATCATCACCTTCTTGCCGCTCTTTTCCTTGAGGCGGCGAGCGATCTTTCCGGTAGTGGTGGTCTTGCCCGACCCCTGGAGGCCGACGAGCATGACGACGGCGGGCGGAGTGACGTCGATGTCGAGCGCCGATTCGTCCGCGCCGAGCATGTCGACCAGCGCGTCGTGGACGATCTTGACGACCTGCTGGCCGGGCGTGACCGACTTCAGCACCTGCTGGCCGACCGCCTGCTCGGTGACCTTGTCGACGAAGTCGCGGACCACGGGCAGAGCCACGTCGGCCTCGAGCAGCGCGATGCGAACCTCGCGCATCGCGCCGCGAACGTCGGCCTCGGTCAGAGCGCCCCGACCGCGGAGGCGGTCGAACACGCCGGCAAGGCGATCGCTCAGACTGTCGAACATCGGCTACTCCTCCTTGCCCGCGCCTCGAATGCACAAAACGCCGGCGGGCGAAACTCGCCGGCCAGCGTGCGCCCTTTCGGAGCGCGGGACAGTCACCCTCACGGGATGTGGGGGCGCATAGCCGCCAAGGGAAGGGATGGCAAGGCGGCGGGCGCGCTCGACCCCGCCTAAGCCACGCCGTTCTTCCGGAAGTGGGCAAGCATCCTCGCCCAGCCGTCCCTGGCGTCCTTCTCGTTGTAGCTGGCGCGATAGTCGGCGTGGAAGCCGTGCTCGGCGTCGGGATAGACGCGGATTTCGGAGCCTTTCTTGCCGGCGGCGGAAAGCGCGGCGCGCATCGCTTCGACGTCGGTCTGCGGGATCCCCTTGTCGAGGGCGCCGTAGAGGCCGAGGACCGGCGCGCGAAGTTCGGCGGCGCGGGGGATGAGCGGCTTGAGCTGGCCGTACCAGGCGACTCCGGCCCGGATGTCCGGATTGACCATGGCCGAGCGCCAAACGACCGAGCCGCCCCAGCAGAAGCCGGTGATTCCGATATGGCCGGGCTTGGCGAAGGGCCGCGCCTTGAGCCAGGCCGTGGCGGCCCGGACGTCGGAATCGACCTGCTCGGGAGTCGCCTGAGCGACGATCGGCCGGATCTGGGCGATGTCGGAAAGCGCCGGAAGGTTCACTCCGGAGCGGTAGAAGAAGTCGGGCGCGACGGCGACATAGCCGAGGCGCGCGAGGCGCCGGCAGACGTCCTTGATGTAGTCGTGTATCCCGAAGATCTCGTTGACCACCACGATCGCGGAGTGGCGGCCGCCGTTCGCGGGGCGGGCGACATAGGCCGGGAGCGGAGTCGCCGCGCCGTTCGGGATGTCGGCGCGCTCGACCTTCAGGCCGTCGGCCGAAGTCACCACGGGAGTCGCCTTGGCCGAGACGGCGGCGAGGGCGTAGCCGGCGAAGAACAAACCGGCGGCGGCCCGGCGGCTTAGGTGGAAATCCTCCGGCTCGCAGCCTTCGGGGCGGGTGAGATGGTCCATGAGCGCGCTCCCTGGAGACAGGCTCAAGGCCTTATGGGCGCGGCCCCGGCGGTTCAAGCGCCTGCTGGCCGAGGCGGGCGGGATCGGGCATGACGAAGCGATGAAGGTCAGCCCGATCGCCGCCGCCGCCGCCGCGCTTGCGCTGTTCGCGAGCGCCGGCGAGGCGCGCGGCCCGGCCGGCCGCTACCGGTTCGAGGGACAGCCGGACGAGGCGTCCGAGATCCGCCTTCGGCCCGACGGCCGCTTCGACTATTTCATGGCCGCCGGAGCGCTCGACGAGCGGGCTCGGGGCCGCTGGACGAAAGTCGGCGACAGGCTTCGGCTGATCACCGAGCCGAAGCCGGTACCGGCGCGCTTCGACCTCTCCGCCGCGTCGCGTGCCGCCGGTGCGCCGCTCACCGTCAAGGTCGTGTCGCCCGGCGGCGGCGGAATCGCCGGAGTGGACCTGCGCGTCGGCTTCGCCGAGGGCCCGCCGGTCGAGGCCTATACCCAGGAGGACGGCTGGACCCTGTCCGCCGAGGAAAGGCGCGCGCCGCGCTGGGTCGAGCTCGCGGTTGCGATGCACGGCCTCGCCTCGCCGCGCGTCCCGATCGATCCCGAGACGGCCAACCTCCTGACCTTCACCCTGACCCCTAACGACCTCGGAGTGCTCGACTTCACCGCGATCCCGGTGGAGCTGAAGGGCGACCGGCTCCTCGTCCACCGCGGCGGCGGCGTGCTCAGCTACCGGCGCCAGTGAACGCCGGGCCCCTCATCCTCGTCGACGCCGACGCCTGCCCGGTGAAGGACGAGATCTACAAGGTCGCCTGGCGCCACGACGTGCCGGTGAAGATCGTCAGCAACGCGCACCTTCGGGTCCCGCCGCATCCGCTGATCGAGCGGGTGACCGTCGGCGCCGGTTTCGACGCCGCCGACGACTGGATCGCCGAGCGGGCCGGGCCGGGGACGGTAGTGGTGACGAGCGACATCCTCCTCGCCGACCGCTGCCTCAAGGCGGGCGCGGCGGTGCTCGGGCCGACCGGAAGGCCGTTCACGCCGAGCTCGATCGGCGGCGCCATCGCCACCCGCGCGATCATGGCCGACCTTCGCGCCGGGATGGCCGAGGGCGGAGGAGGCCCCCCGCCTTTCTCCAAAAGCGACCGGTCGCGCTTCCTCCAGGCGCTCGACGAAGCGCTGGTGAGGCTTAAGCGGACACTCCCGCCGCGTTGACGAATGGCCCCTGGCGATCCCGATCTGGGACAGCCGTTTTTGGCGGATTGCCGCGCTTTTCCAACTAAGTCATCGCCTGTGCACCGCCTCCTTCCACACCCCCGGCGGCGAACAGATCGATGGAGAACATCATGCGTCAGCTCAACCAGACCGAACTCACCTTTGTCAGCGGCGGCTGCTGCTACACCCCCCCGCCGCCCCCGCCGACCTGCGGCTGCGAGTGCCCGACCACGAAGACCAAGAACAACAACGGCTACGGCAACGGCGCCGAGTCCGGCCCGCCCCCGGGCAATTCGGGCGACCACAACCCGCAGCTGACCACCGCCAACTCCGGTCCGCGCGGCGCCCGCTAAGGCGAACCGGCCGGCTTCCGGCCGACGATGCAAGGCCCGTGGCGCTCCCGCGCCGCGGGCCTTTTTCGTGGGTGGAAGGCGTCTCCGCCGCGTCATCCCGGTGACGGTAGGAGCTTGGTTGACGAAGCTTCTAGCGGTGCGGCTGCGGGGGAGCGGCGGCCGGCGGCAGAACCGCCGGGTTCGCCGTCGCGAAGGGCGTGGGAGTCGCCGGCGGCGCCGAGGACCAGCCCCAGATGGCCAACGCGCCGATCAGGAGCAGGAGCACCAGGATCAGGAGTATCGCGGTCCCGCCGGTGGGTTTGCGAGGCGGTACGTCCATTTTCCAAGTTCCTGTGCGATTGGCCCGGCGCACAACCCGCTTCCGTCCAAGCGGTTGCGCGGCAAGGAGAAAAAGGACAACGGCTCGATAAAGCCAAGATGTCTTGCATAGCAAGGTATAAGCGCGTAGCATGTGCTCATGGATATCACCTCCTGGCAGTCGCAGCTTCGCAAGGGCGCCGCCGAGCTCGTCGTCCTGAGCCTGCTCCGCGACGGGGAGCGCTACGGGCTCGACATTCTCGATTCGGCCGGAGGAAGCGGCGGCGTCTTGTCCGACGGCACGCTTTATCCCCTCCTCACCCGATTGGAGCGCGAAGCGAAGGTCGAGGCGCGCTGGGCGATGGCCGACGGCGCCAGGATTCCCCGAAAATATTACCGCCTGACGGCCGAGGGAGAGGCCCTCGTCGCCGAGATGCAGCGGGCGTGGCATGAGTTCAGCGCCTTCGTGACCGGCGCGATCGAGGAGCCCCGAGATGGACGACAGACTGCCCCTTCCGGCCGAACGATTCCTGCGCTCGCTGACTAAGGCGCTCTGGACCCTTTCGTCCGACGAACGCGACGCGGTGGTGCTCGAGCTTCGCGGTCACCTCGCCGAGCGCTCGGCGCAGGGCGGCCCTGCTCTCGACCAAGCATTGACCGCGCTCGGCGCGCCCGAGGCCCTGGCCCGGCGGTTCGACCAGAGCGGTGGAGGCCTCGCCGCGATTCCCGCGGACTTCGCCACGCCCCGCCGGCCGCTGCGGGTCGCCGAGGTGGTCGCGGAGGTGCGGGCGACCTTTCGCGCGAGCGGCGAGGGCTTCCTCCTTGTCGGGGCGTTGCTCGTCACCTCGCTGATCGCCACCGACTTCCTAAGCTGGATGAGCATCCGGCTGCCCGAAGTGGGCGTCGATGCCGTCTTCGTCACGGCGATCCGTATCCTCGCGGTGTTCGCCGCCTTGGGCGCCGGATACCGGCTCGCGCTCTCCCCTCGCCTTCCGGCGTGGCGGTTGGGGACTTCCACCCTGGCCTTCTCGGCCGGTCTGGCGGGAGCCACGGCAATCAGCATCGCCGGCGCGATCCTGGTCGTCCGCGGGGCGTCCGCGGTCGCCGCGGCGGCCGGAATGACCCAGGGCGGCGTGCTGGCGGTCAAGGCCGCCGTGGCCCTGGTCACGCTCGCCCTGGCCTCCGGCCTGCTGCTCCGGATCCAACCCTGGCTCGCCGCCTTGGCGGCCGAGCGGCACGGCTTCACGGCCCGCGCCAGCTGGGAGGGAACGCGCGGGCGAATGGGCAACATCCTCAAGGGCTGGGCGGCGCTCGTTCTTCCGCTCTACGTCCTCCACTTCGCGCTCAACCTCGTCGCGCTGAAGCTTCTGCCGTTCGGAGCCGGAACGCTCTTTCTCGCCGGAGTCGACGGAATCGTCTCGGCGGGAGTCGCGATCGCCGCGATCCTGCTCAACGCGACCGTCTTCCGCTGGGCGTCCGGCGAGCCGATCCCGGCGCCGCGCGCGTTCGGAAGCGCGCGCCCGGACGAGGCGCTGGTCGAGCAGGCGCGGGCCCGGCTTCGCCCCCTCCTCCTCCAGCGCCGCCTTCGTCAGCCGGTCAGCGCGGAATAGAGCATCGACTTGAGCTGGCGGCGCACCGGGTAGGTCGATGACGGCATGAGCTGGGTCATGAAGACCATCGCCACTCGCTCGACCGGATCGACCGAGAAATAGGTCGAGAAGATCCCGCCCCAATAATATTCCCCGGCGCTTCCCGGAGCCATGGATTTGACCGGATCGAGATTGATCCCGAAGCCGAGGCCGAAGCCCTGGCCGGAATAGATGGCCTCGCTGAACATCGAGCGGCTAAGCTCGGTCAGGTCGGCGCCCCCGGGCAGGTGGTTGCGGGTCATCAGCTCGAGCGTCTTCCTGCCGAGGATGCGCGCGCCCTCCAGCGTCCCGCCGCCGAGCAGCATGCGCACGAAACGGTGGTAATCGGCGGTGGTCGAGACGAGGCCGCCGCCGCCCGAGACGAGGACCGGCGGCTTCGCCCAGCGGCTCGCGGCGCCGGCCGGGTCGAACAAGACCGTGCCTTTCTCGGGATCGATCCACCACGCCTCGGGGATTCGGTGGGCCTTCTCCGAGGGCACTTCGAAACCGGTGTCGACCATTCCGAGCGGAGCGAAGATCCGGCTTTGGAGGAAGTCTTCGAACTTCATTCCCGAGAGACGCTGGACGACGAGCCCGAGCACGTCGGTCGAGACCGAGTAGTTCCACGCCGTGCCGGGCGAGAATTCGAGCGGAAGGGTGCCGAGCCGCTCGACGAATTCCTCTAGCCCCAGCTCGGACTGGAGGGTGCCGAGCCGGCGCTTGCGGTAGGCCGCGTCCACCTTGGTGCGGCGCTGGAAATCATAGGTGAGGCCGGAGGTGTGGCGGAGCAGGTCGACCATCATCATCGGCCGGTCGAGCGGCCGGGTGGCGAACGGCGATTCCCCGCCCCCGCTCTCATAGGCTTCGAGGCCGGCGAATTCGGGGACGACGCTGTCGACCCTCTGGTCGAGCGACACGCGCCCTTCCTCGAGCAGGATCATGAAGGCCACGGAGGCGATCGGCTTGGTCATCGACGCGATCCGGAAGATCGCGTCCTTGCGGAGCGGAGCGCCGCCGGCCCCCGGTCCGCTCTGCGTCGAGAAGTGGACCGGCCGGCCCTCGCGCGACACGAGCAACTGGGCGTGGGGGAGCAGTCCGGGCTCGAGGTAGGTCTCGGCGAGAAAGTCGTCGATCCGGGCGAGACGCCCCGGATCGAAGCCCAGGCCGGACGGATCGTGCAACTCCATCATCTCTCCCGCTGACTCCGAAGGCGGTCTCTAGGGTCCGCGCTCGATACCGGCAACGGTCATGACGTGGCGGTGAGACGGTCGGGCCCGGGAGCGGTGAGGGAGCGATGCCGATGAATTCGCGACCGGCCAAGGGCGCCCCGCGAGGGCCGCCTCGCCGCCGCTCGGTCGCGCGCTCGTCGGGAGCAAAGGGCCCCCGGCGCACGAAAGCCCGCCGCGGACGGCGGGCTTCACGGCCTTCGATCGCCCGGTCAGGCGCTTCGACGGCGCTTGGCGACGAGGCCCATCGCGGCCGCGGCGAAGAGCCCGAGACCGGCGGGCGCCGGAACTTCGGTTCCGCCGGTGGAACCGGTGGTTCCGCCGGTCGAGCCGGTGCAGCCGCTGTTGCAGGCCGAGGCCGGAGCGGGAAGAGCCGCGATCGCGAGGGCGACTCCGCCGATGGCGATGATGTGCTTGAGACCAACCATGAAACCGCCTCCTGTTGCGCCGGGATCGGGGGGTCCTTTCCGGCTTCGAGGCTGCAAATACGCTGGAGAATCCGACTAAGCTACGGCTACAAAAGGGGTTTCTGCCGCTGTTCGAATGCGGGACGGGGGACCTGCGAAAGGTTAGCGGCCGCCGCCCCGGTGGACTTGCCGGGACGCCCTCCTTAGATGCCCCCACGATGAAGCGGCAGTTCCTCAAGATGCAGGGCCTAGGCAATGATTTCGTCGTCTTCGACGCGCGCGAGGCGCCGCTCGAGATGGACGGCGCTCGCGCCCGAGCCGTCGCCGACCGCCGAACCGGGGTGGGCTGCGACCAGCTGATCGTGCTCGAGCCGAGCGACAAGGCGGACGTCCGCATGCGCATCTGGAACTCGGACGGCGGAGAGGTGGAGGCGTGCGGAAACGCCGCGCGCTGCGTCGCCGTCTATCTGGGCGGCGAGACGCTGATCGAGACGATGGGCGGACTGCTCTCCGGCACCGCCGAGTCCGGCTCGGCGCGGGTCGACATGGGCGCGCCGCGTTTCGGATGGGACGAGATCCCGCTCGCCTATCCGCTCGACACCGCCTCTATTCCGGTGGCCTGGGAACCGCTCGCCAATCCCTTCGCGGTCAATATCGGCAATCCTCACGTCGTGTTCTTCGTCGACGACGCGGACTTTGTCCCGCTCGAGCGCCTCGGACCGCTGATCGAGCGGGATCCGCTTTTCCCGCAGCGGGTCAACGTCAACGTCGCCTCGGTGGCGGACGGGGCGCTCAAACTTCGGGTGTGGGAGCGCGGCGCCGGCCTCACCCGGGCCTGCGGCACCGGCGCCTGCGCCTCCGCCGTCGCGGCGATCGCGCGCAAGCTGGTCGAGAGCCCGGTGGCCGTGAACCTGCCGGGAGGAACCCTCGTCGTCGACTGGCGGCCGGGCGGCACCATCGCGATGGAGGGCGGAGCGGCCCTCGTCTTCACCGGGGAGCTGGACCTGTGAGCGGTCCCGACATCATCACGCTCGGCTGCCGGCTGAACTATGCCGACAGCGAGGCCATGCGCGCGCTCGCGGCGGGGGAAGACGATCTCGTCATCGTCAATTCCTGCGCCGTCACCAACGAAGCCGTCCGCCAGGCCCGTCAGGCGATCCGCCGCGCGAAACGCGCCCGCCCGGAGGCGCGGATCGTCGTCACCGGCTGCGCCGCCCAGGTCGAGCCGGAGACCTTCGCCGCCATGCCGGAGGTGAGCCGGGTGGTGGGCAACGGGGAGAAGCTCGACTTCGCGTCGTTCCGGCGAAGGCCGGAACCTCGCGGAGCGGAAGGATCGGCGCGACAATTCGGCTCGGTCCCCGCCTTCGCCGGGGCGGCGGAGCGGGTAAGGGTCTCCGACATCTTCGCCGTTCGAAAGACCGCGCCGCACCTCGCCGGCGCCTTCGCCGAGCGCTCGCGCGCGTTCGTCGAGGTGCAGAACGGGTGCGACCACCGCTGCACCTTCTGCATCATTCCCAATGGCCGCGGAAACAGCCGCTCGGTGCCCGCCGGCGCGGTCGTCGACCGGATCCGGAGCCTGGTCGACGAGGGGTTCGCGGAAATCGTCCTGACCGGAGTCGACGTCACCAGCTACGGGCCCGATCTTCCCGGCGCGCCGTCGCTGGGCCTGCTGGTCGACCGAATCCTTCGCCACGTTCCCGACCTGCGGCGCCTTCGCCTCTCCTCGCTCGACTGCATCGAGATCGATCCGCGGCTCGAGTCGATCATCGCCGGCGAGCCGCGCTTCATGCCGCACCTCCACATGAGCTTCCAGGCGGGCGACGACATGGTGCTGAAACGCATGAAGCGCCGCCACAGCCGGGCGCAGGCGGTCGAGACGGTCCGGCGGCTCAAGGCGCGGCGGCCCGATCTGGCGATAGGAGCCGATCTCATCGCCGGCTTCCCCACCGAGACCGACGAGATGCACCAGAACAGCCTCGCCCTCGTCGAGGAGTGCGACATCGTCATGGGCCACATCTTTCCTTATTCTCCGAAGCGGGGAACGCCGGCGGCGCGGATGCCGCAGGTGCCGCCCGCGGTGGTGAAGGAACGCGCCCGCCGGCTTCGCGAGGCCTGCGCCCGGCAGCGGGCGAAGTGGCTCGACGGGATGGTCGGGACGGCCCAGCGGGTGTTGGTGGAGAAAGGCGGCCAAGGCCATGCGGAGAATTTCGCGCCGGTCTATATTCGTCATCCCGGCGAAGGCCGGAATCTCGTCGAGCAAACCCCGGGAGGCCCCGGCCTTCGTCGGGGCGACGGTGAGGTGATGGAGGTCCTCATCGCAGGCATCGAAGGCGATCACCTGATCGGACACGGCCAATGAGCGAAGGCACCTGGCTCGACCGCCTGAACGCCGGCTTCCGCAAGACCTCCGAGCGGCTCGGCGACAATCTCACCGGGCTGTTCACCAAGGCGGCGCTCGACGCGCAGACGCTCGACGATATCGAGGAGGCGCTGATCGCGTCGGACCTCGGGCCAGCGACCGCGGCGAGGATCCGCGAGCGGCTGTCGCGCGAGCGCTTCGAGCGCGGCCTTAGCGAATATGCGGTCCGCGAGATCATGGCCGACGAGGTCGAGAAGATTCTCGCCCCGGTTGCCAAGCCGCTGGAGATCATCGCCTTTCCGAGGCCGCAGGTGATCCTCATCGTCGGAGTCAACGGATCGGGCAAGACGACGACCATCGCCAAGATCGCGCATTTGTTCCTCGAGCAGGATTACGGCGTCCTGCTCGCCGCCGGAGACACGTTCAGGGCGGCGGCGATCGAGCAGCTTCGGATCTGGGCGGACCGGATCGGAGTGCCGGTCATCGCCGGGCCGGAAGGCGGCGACAGCTCCGCGATCGTCTTCGACGGCGTCAAGAAGGCGACGGCGGAGGGCATTGACAGCCTGATCGTCGACACGGCCGGGCGCCTCCAGAACAAGAAGGGGCTGATGGACGAGCTGGCCAAGATCCGGCGGGTCCTCGGACGGCTCAATCCGGCGGCGCCGCACGACGTGGTGCTGGTGCTCGACGCCACGACCGGCCAGAACGCGCTCAATCAGATCGAGGTGTTCAAGGAGGTGGCCGGAGTGACGGGGCTGGTGATGACGAAGCTCGACGGGACGGCGCGAGGCGGAGTCCTCGTGGCGGCGGCGGAGCGGTTCGGCTTGCCGATCCACGCCATCGGAGTCGGCGAAGGGCTCGAGGATCTTCGGCCGTTCGACGCGCGCCAGGCGGCCCGGGCGATCGCGGGATTGGGAGCGGAATGACGACCTTGCACGACAACGAACAGAGGCGCGCCTCGCCGCTCGCCAAGCTGGCCATCGATCTCGGCCCGCTCGTCGCCTTCTTCGCCTTCAACGCCTGGAAGGGAGTCTTCTTCGGAACCGCGGCCTTCATGGTCGCGATGGCGGCGGCGATGATCGTGTCGAAGGTCAAGTACCGCCACATCTCGCCGATGCTGTGGTTCTCCGGGGCGGCGGTGCTGATCCTCGGCGGCATCACCTTGTGGTTTCACGACGAGACCTTCATCAAGATCAAGCCGACCCTCTACTACACCGTGATCGCGGGCCTCCTGCTGTTCGGGCTGTGGACTCGGCGCAACCTGCTCGAGGCGGTGCTCGGCTCGGTCTATCCGGGCCTCTCCGAGCAAGGCTGGCGGCTGCTCACCCGCAACTGGGCGATCTTCTTCATCGTCATGGCGGTCCTCAACGAAGCGGTGTGGCGCAATACCAGCACCGAATTCTGGATCGGCTTCAAGCTGTGGGGCTTCCTTCCCGCCACCTTCCTGTTCGCGCTGGCCAACGTGCCGATGCTGGTCCGCCATGGAATGCAGCTCGACAAGGGCGACGAGCCGCCGGTACCCCCCTCGCAATGACCGACGCGATCGTCTCAGTCCGCGACCTCTCCAAGCGCTATGCCGGCGGGCATGAGGCGCTCAAGGACGTCAGCCTCGACATCAAGCGCGGCGAGATATTCGCGCTGCTCGGTCCGAACGGCGCGGGCAAGACGACGCTCATCTCGATCATCTGCGGGATCGTCACGCCGACGCAGGGCCAGGTGCTGGTCGACGGGCATGACATCGTCCGGGACTATCGCATCGCTCGAAGCCGGATCGGCCTCGTTCCCCAGGAGCTCCATACCGACGCCTTCGAGCCGGTCTGGTCGACGGTCAGCTTCAGCCGCGGCCTGTTCGGAAAAGCGCCCGATCCGGCCCATGTCGAGAAGGTGCTTCGCGACCTGTCGCTGTGGGACAAGCGCAAGGCCAAGATAAAGGAGCTGTCCGGAGGGATGAAGCGCCGGGTGATGATCGCCAAGGCGCTGGCCCACGAGCCCGACATATTGTTCCTCGACGAGCCGACCGCGGGCGTGGACGTCGAGCTTCGCCGCGACATGTGGCAGCTCGTCCGCCGGCTTCGCGAGAGCGGCGTGACGATCATCCTCACCACCCATTATATCGAGGAGGCCGAGGAGATGGCCGACCGGGTCGGCGTGATCTCCAAGGGCGAGCTGATCCTGGTCGAGGAGAAGCACGCGTTGATGGACAAGCTGGGCAAGAAGCAGCTCACCCTAAACCTAGCGGAGCCGATGGCGGCGGTGCCCGCCGAGCTTTCCGAATGGGCGCTGGAGCTTAGGGCCGAGGGGACGGAGCTGGTCTACACGTTCGACGGCAAGGCCGAGCGGACCGGAATACCGTCGCTCCTGCGGCGGATGGGCGAGCTCGGAATCGCCTTCCGCGACCTCGCCACCCGCCAGAGCTCGCTCGAGGACATCTTCGTCAATTTGGTGAGCGAGCGGAAGGAAGGCACGCGATGAGCGTCGGCGCATTCAACCGCCACGGCGTCTGGGCGATCTACAAGTTCGAGATGCACCGCTTCCTTCGGACGATCTGGACGGGCCTCGCGACCCCGGTGATCACCACCTCGCTCTATTTCGTCGTGTTCGGATCGGCGATCGGATCGCGGATGAGCGAGATCGGCGGAGTCCCCTACGGAAGCTTCATCGTGCCCGGGCTGATGATGCTGTCCCTGTTCAACGAGAGCCTGTTCAACGCCTCGTTCGGGATCCACATGCCGCGCTTCACCGGGACCATCTACGAGCCGCTCTCGGCGCCGCTTTCGGCTTTCGAGATCGTGCTGGGCTATGTCGGAGCGGCGATGACCAAGGCGATCTCCGTGTCGCTCGTCATCCTCGCCACCGCCAATCTGTTCGTTCCGGTGACGATCCTCCACCCCGTCTGGATGGCCGCCTTCCTGCTGCTCGTCGCGGCGACCTTCTGCCTGTTCGGCTTCATCGTCGGGATCTGGGCGAAGGGCTTCGAGCAGCTCCAGATCATCCCGATGCTGGTCGTCACCCCCCTCACCTTCCTGGGCGGCGCCTTCTATTCGATCCACATGCTTCCCGAGCCGTGGCGGACGATCACCCTGTTCAACCCGGTCGTCTACCTGATCAGCGGCTTCCGCTGGACCTTCTACGGCTCGGCCGACGTCTCTCCGGGCGTGAGCCTGGGGGCGACCCTCGCCTTCCTGCTCGCCTGCCTGGGAGCGGTGACGTGGATCTTCAGGACCGGCTACCGGCTGAAGAGCTAGTCAAATTCCCCCTCTCCCGCGAGCGGGAGAGGGAAACGCGTTCTCGCGAGCTGGCTCCTAGGGCTGCCTTACCGTGAAGCGGCTGAGCTCGGCCTTCGGCTCGCGCCATTTGGGCTCGATCAGGCTCGCCTGCCGGTAGTCGAGATAGGCCTGCTTGATCCGGCCGCCCATCTCGTTGGCGACGGCGCGTCCGAAATAGGCGATGGCGGGCCGGCGGGTGCGCTTCTCGATCCCGGTGTCGAACAGCGCGACGGCGTCGCTCCAGCCGTTGTCGCGGCGAAGCATCGCGATGCCCTTGTTGATATAGGCCTCCGCCTGGTCCGGATCGCGGGCGATCGCCGCGTCGAAATCCGAGATCGCGTCGTCGACCCGCTCAAGCCGAAGCTTGAGGATCCCGCGGTTCACGTAGGTCGCCGTCTGGTCATAGGCCGACAGCCCCTCGCCGGCGAGCGCCTCGTCGCAGCGGTCCAGGGCGGCGATGTTGTTGGCGCCCTTCGATTCCGCGGCCTCGTAGCACATGCGCGCGCTGGAATTGCCGATGACGGTGACCGCCGCGGCGGCCGGTGCGGCCGCTCCGGCGAGCGCGGCGATGAGAAGGAGTCTTCCTGTCTTCATGGTCCGGTCCCTCCTGGGACTCGGAACCATACATCATTTCATCGCATCACGCCAACAACTGGTGGCGTTTCATCGCATGGCGAAGCTGATCGTAGCTCAAGGCCAGAGCGGTCGCCGCAGCGCGCTGATTCCAGCGGCATTTCTCCAGCGCCGCGGCGAGGATCGCCTTTTCATATTCGGCGACGGCGAGCCGGAAATCGGCGCAGCTGACCGGATCGTGTCCCGACGCGGCGGCCTGCGCCTCCGCCGGCGACGGTGCCGGGCCTTCGCCGCTTCGCGCCGCCTGCGGCGCCGGAACCGGCAGCCAGGGCGATTCGAACGGATCGAACTGGATGACGTCGACCGGCCGCTCATGGTCGCCCCAGCGGTAGACCGCCCGCTCGACCACGTTGCGGAGCTCGCGGACGTTGCCGGGCCATTGATATTCGAGCAGCCGGTTGAGAGCGGCCGAGCTGAAGCCGGGCCAGGACGGCCAGTCGAGCTCGAGCGCCATCCGCCGGGCGAAATGGTCGGCGAGGACGGGGATGTCGGAGGAGCGGTGGCGAAGCGGCGGCAAGGTGACGACCTCGAAGCACAGCCGGTCGAGCAGATCGGCGCGGAACCGCCCCTGCTCGGCCATCCGCGGCAGATTCTCGTTGGTGGCGGCGACGATCCGGACGTCCACCCGGACCGGCTTGGAGGCGCCGATCCGGGTCACCTCGCCATATTCGACCGCGCGAAGAAGCCGCTCCTGCCCGCCCTGGCTAAGCGTGGCGAGCTCGTCCAGGAACAGGGTTCCGCCGTCGGCTTCCTCGAAGCGCCCGACCCTGGACTTGGTCGCGCCGGTGAACGAGCCCGCCTCGTGGCCGAACAGCTCCGCCTCGATCAGGGTCTCGGGAAGCGCGGCGCAGTTCATGACCACGAGCGGGCCGTCCCACCGGCTGGAAAGATGGTGGAGACGCTCGGCGATCAGCTCCTTGCCGGTGCCGCGCTCGCCGATGACGAGCACCGGCCGGTCGAGCGGCGCGGCGCGGCTCGCCCGCTCGACCGCGTCGAGGAAGGAGGAGGACTGGCCGACCAGCTGGGTATTGCGATCCATTGCCAAATGTTGGGACGAATCCCCAGTGCTTGGCAAGGGAAAAGCGGCGCCTGACACCGTCTCTGGGCGCGGAAACGGCGGTTTTCAGCCACTTTCGGCAATTGGCACGACGCTTGAAAAGGATTGACCATACCGCCGCGGGGCGGAAGCGAATTGAAGTCCAGGGAGGAAGACATGATCGTCATGGGGAAAATCGGCCAGAGCATGATCGCGGTCGTCGCGGCGGCGGTGCTGACGGTGACGGCGGTGGGCGCGGCGGTCGGACCGGCGCGGGCGATCGAGACCGCCCCGGTCAGCCTTGCCGTAAGCCAGGTTTCGGGTCAGGTTTACGCCTGATCCGGCGGACGGCGGACCAACCGGCGCCGCCGCCGATATTTGCCAAGTAGGAGTAACGCATGGGCATTTTCTCACGGACTCGCGACATCGTCGCGGCCAATTTCGCCGATCTTTTGGACAAGGCGGAGGATCCGGCGAAGATGATCCGGATGATCATCCTCGAGATGGAGGAGACGCTGGTCGAGGTCCGGGCTTCGGCGGCGCG